>Ga0209666_1003128_pt1 | contig 12169 bp, 10 predicted proteins | sample SaaInlV_125m_DNA_FD_184679 | JGI IMG/M metagenome (GOLD analysis project Ga0209666, IMG submission 184679) | Marine microbial communities from expanding oxygen minimum zones in the Saanich Inlet - Saanich Inlet SI037_S3LV_10m_DNA (SPAdes)... | ecosystem: Environmental > Aquatic > Marine >...
TGCACGTGAGAGAAGACCACGGTCGCGACGTCCAGGCCGGGATCGAAGGCTGGACGGTACGCATCGAGCTTGCGTTTGCCGTTCCTGAGCAGCATGTTGAGGCGGTGCGCGGGCGGAAGTGAGCGGACGCGAGCACGTCAGCTCCGACATGTCTTGTCTCGGTCGGTCGATTGTCCGCACGGTGAAAGTGTCAATCGGCAGATCGGCACGCGTTTGTGAGCTCGCCGCAATCGTGGCTGTCCATTCCACGCAACGCCGTCTGTGTCACTCAGTGGACATCGTCTGCCGGCCACGATGGCGACATCTATCATGCTCGGTTGCGTCGTCACCGCCGCCGCCGCGCGCCCTCGCGCCGTCGAGGTACGCACCGCGTCCCAACGCGCGCCCGCTCCAATCAAACGAACCCTAGGGCACGAAAAAGCGAATCCTGAAAAGCGATGATCCGCGTCGCCGCCCTCGCCCCCACCTCGCGCCACCTCCCACCGTGCCATGCGACCCTGACCGATACACCCTTCCGTCATCGCCATCTAGGTCTCCGCGAAACGCGCGCCGTCGCTCACCGGCGCGCGCCCCGCCTCCCTCACGACGCGCTTCATGCCCGCCGGTTGGTCCACCGGCACCAAATCCGCCAATCATCATCGCGTCACCACCCTCACCACGCGCGCGCAGGCCAAGCGCACGGTAGACGCCGAGGATCTCACGCAACCCGACGATGTAAAGAAGGACGTCAAGGGCGTCTACGGCGGTGCCGCCAAGCTCAAAGAAGGCTTACGCAGACAGACAGTCCTCATCTACGTGGCGGACGAAACCGGCATGATCAATCGCGTCGCGGTGAGTTTATTTTTATTTCTTCGCACGGGAAATTAGACTGACGATGTGTTTTTTATTTTTCACAGGGTGTCTTTGCCAGGCGCGGGTACAACATCGAGTCACTCGCCGTCGGACTGAACATCGACAAAGCGATCTTCACCGTCGTCGTCATCGCGTCCGATAGCGACTGCCTGAAGCTCATCAAGCAGATCAACAAGCTCGCGAAAGTTCGCAAGGTGGAGAACGTCACGGACAAGATGTGCGTGGAGCGCGGGCTCATGCTCATGAAGCTCAACGCCAAACCCGAGCAGCGGACGGAGCTCGCGGAGCTCGCCAAGATCTTCCGCGCGTCCATCGTGGACGTATCCCCGACGTCGCTCACCATGTCCACCGTCGGGGACCCCGGCAAGAACCGCGCGTTCCAGCAGGCGTGTCTCAAGTTTGGCATTCTGGAAGTCGCGAGGACGGGCAAGCTGGCGCTGAAGCGCGAACCCGTCTTCTCCGAGTCCAGGCGCAGGCGCGTGAAGCTCATGGAGGCCATGAAGGAAGCAAGGGCCGCCGTCGCCGGGTTAAGGGGCGGCAGCGGGAGCGAGAAGGAGGAGCTCATCGCGAGCCGCATCGTCCGAGCCGTCGCGAACATGGGCGAGGGCAACGACGGCGAGCTGAACATCGGCGATACCTACGCGGCGATGGAGGACGGCGACGGCGCCGGGGTCTGGGACGTCCCGGTGCTCAACGCGCAGTACCAGGGCACTGGGGCCGGCGGGACGAAAGAAGACCTCTCCGACGGAATCCCCAAGATGGACCCCAACGCCAAGTACACCCCTCACACCATCTCCATCGTGGTGATGAACAAGCCCGGCGTGCTGGACGTGGTCACGGGTGTCTTCGCCAGGCGCGGGTACAACGTGCAGTCCCTCGGCGTCGGGCCCGAGCGTACGTTCGACATCTCCCGCATCTCCACCGTGGTACCCGGTACCTACGACGACATATCCAAGCTCCTCAGACAGCTCCTCAAGGTTCCGTACGTCATCTCCGCCGAGGACATCTCCCGGACGCCGTTCGTGGAGCGCGAGCTGATGGTCATCAAGGTCGTGTGCCCGCGATCACAGCGCGGGGAACTGGTGGACATGTGCAACATCTTTCGGTGCAAGGTTGCGGACGTGAGCGAGGACACGGTGACGATCGAGGTGAGCGGCAAGGTTAGCAAAATCACCGCGATGCAGTCGCTGCTGGAGCCCTACGGGATTTTGGAGGTTGCGAGGAGCGGGCGCGTGGCGCTTCCCAGGGACTCTGGGGTGGACTCCAAGCTCCTCGCGGCGATCGAGGACGAGGGTGACCTCGAGTTTTCTTAAGGTTTGGCTCATGGTGTAGAGAGAGAGACGGTGTTGGTATAGAGTTTGGTTTTTCTTGGAACGTTCGGACGTATCTTTGCTCGGCAACCCGCGTTCGTTCGTATCGCGTCACACTCGACCGCGCGCGCGCGATACCCCGGGAGATGTCGTCGACCGCGCCCCTCGCGATCGTGCGCGGCACCGCGCGCGAGCTGTTCCTGCGCCACCCGCGCGGCGGCAGGTTATACGTGGTGGCGTCGCGCCTCCACCGATATACCACGACGCGCGCCGCGACCGACGGCCCGTCCCAGGACAAGCCCTGGCCCGAAAGCGCGCACGAATACGACCCGAGCGTCGTCCTCAACAAGACGGGTACGTTCGCATCGTCGTTCCCATCGTCCCCCGATCTCGCATCCGGAACGCCCCGAACGGCGCACACGTCTCGTGCCGCCGCGCCGCCGCGACCACGTCCTCCACAGCTCACACCCTCCCACTTTTTTTTACACTTCACCACCATAGGCTTCCTCGTCACCGTTCAGGCCTCCCGCAAGGCGAAACGCGTCCGAAACGCGGTCGAGGAGGCCAAGTACATGCTCGGCACGTGCGCGGACCCGCCGTCCCTCGGCGACTCACTCCCGCTCCACAAGGCGGGCGAGCTCGGCTGCGCCTTCCTCCCGCTCCTCGGCTACCGTCCCCACGCGGTGGTCCCGTACGCGCGGGAGTGCATCGAAACGTTCGTATCGGACCCACCGCCACCCTCGGACACACCGGAATACCTCGCCCGGCTCGTCCCGGTCGAACGCACGTGCGACGCGTCCGTCGACGTCATCGAGGAGACGCTGCGACAACTCCTGACGACGCAATATCCAGAGCTGACCCCCACTTTGGAACCCAAAACGTGAGTTTATTTTAACTCTCGTATGGGCAATTAGAATGACGGGTTCACCTAAACCCTGTTAACAGGTACCACGACTCCTCCGCGGATCCGATACCGTGGACGATGCACTACGAACACCACGGCCACGACGCCGACGTGTCCCGGCGCGAGCTCACCGACGCGGTGGCGTCCATGTTCCCCGCACCGGACTTCACCGCGGATCTCAGCCAACACGCAGATCCAAAAGACAGGCGCGTGTGCGTCTTCATCTCGGTACGTTTATTTTTATTTTTTCGTATAGGCAATTAGATTGACGTCGTGTTTTTTAAACAGGTTTACGAATCCGTCGCGCTCGTCGCGGTAAGTTTATTTTAATTATCGTATGGGCAATTGTAGTGACGTCGTGTTTTGTTTACAGGTGTCGAGGGATTGGGATTTGCTCCGCGGGTACCACGTGCGTGAGCTCGTGGAGCGACAGGAGATCGAGCGCGAGGGTGAGGCACACACGGTGGCGGAGACCACGGGGGGTGGGGGGTACCCGTGAGTGGTGGGATAGACAGAAGCGACCCGCGCCGTCGACACCCGGCTTCGTGTTCGGCTTTTTCCTGAGCTCCCCGCAGACGGCGTTATCTCGCAGCCCCGGGCGACGTGATCCACGCACCACTGTTCTGAGTGCGGCAGTTTTGCGCGGTAGAACATCAGTGCGTGAACCACTTCGCCCTGGGCTGGACCTTGTTAACGCCGTCTGCGTGGATCTGCATACAGCACGAAGCTCGGCGTTGCGGATGGCGGATCGCAGTCGGCTCGAGCGCGTCCCGTGTTCAGTACCCCAGGTCCAAACTTGGACCTGAAATCTTCTACGCGCACGGTACGCGCTCGAGTGACGCTCTCGGGGTTCGATACCCAAGGAACAACAGCACCGAACGAAGCTCCATGTCGCAGTCGTCAAGAGGCGACATGGTATGTAGTGTCCAGTTAGTTGGATGTTTCGGTGCTGTTTTGGCTGTAAGGATGTCCTTCTGTCCTTGTAATCGAGACCCGAGAGCGTGAGAACCTGCAAACTCAAACTCGCCCGTCTCGCGCACAGCGCGTTCGGTGAGATAAATATCGCGCAAAAACACTGGGAGCCCAATTCGCGATATTTTAAATTTTCGGCGGTTCCCGTGACTGTTTGCTCCTACGTCAATCGTGGCCAACGACGTGGCATTCCCGGTGAATATCAAGCCACGCAAGCCCAAACCAATGAAATGGCGGCAAAGAAGCGGCTTTTGCGCAGACTGAGTACAACTGGCAATTCGAATCTTCCGATCGCGCTTTCCGAGGTGTTCCTCGTTTTCGTCAGTTTGTTAATTCAAATCGCACATCGAGCATGGGTGAATTGCCCATACGGTGCCAACTCAAACGGCCATAATTCACCTCCCAGGATATTTCTCCCACGCCGATATTTCGAAAAGAGAATCTAACACGATTTGCACTGACTGGGCTTGAACTGGCGCGACCGGCGGACTGGCGCCAGAACATGACAAATCACAAAACGCGAACCCTGATTCTTGGTCTATTTTTCAAAGCGAGGGGACCACCGTACGCTTTTTATCTCATCTCACTGCGACCCTTGGACCTGACCTCGAAACGTTGGGAACGTTTGTCCAGTCTATAACTCGTCTTTGGAGCCTGGTATTTCGAGCACGTCATCATTCTTCGTCCCATAAATCCTGGCGCCAACGACGCGGCGAGGCGACGACGAGACGACACTTGGACGCCCAACACGTCTCCGAATGCACTGTGCGAGTATCTGAGTGCAAGCCATGAACTCTAATCTCGCGTTTTCGTTGAATCCGTGCCTCGCGCGCGCGCCCGCCCGGGCGCTCGCGCGAGGACGGCAGCGAAGGCTTCAGAAAAAGAGCACGCTCGTGCGGAGCGCGCTGAGCAGCAAGCAGCCGACGGAGGAGGGCGCGGCTGGGGTCGGAGCGAGCGGCGACCCGTTCAGCTCCATGATGAACTTCATCTCCGACGTTAACCCGCTCGCTTCGGTGTTCAAATCACCCGACGGTGCGTCCCGCGCGCCTCGAAAGCACCCGCGGCGCCTTACCCTAGCGAAATAGTAACTTACGCATGCACCGCCCCACCCCCTCTCCCAACAGACAAGCTTCACGTGCACTTCGGCGCGGGAAGGCTCGGGTTCGGGCTCGTGTTGCCCGCGCTCGAGAGCAGTGGCTCTCCGTACGTCATCATGAACAGACCCTCCAAGGTCTGGCATCCGATCATCGCCGGAGAGGAGGAGACCCAGCAGCACGTCGCCGTGAAGGTGCGATTTTCTCACGACCCGATCGACAAATGGCCCGTATTTGAAATGCGACGCGCGGCGAGCCACGCGCCGTGCGCGAAACGCACGCGCGCGCGATCCACCCAGGTCGCCCCGGATCTCGCCGGGTTCGTCCCAAACACTCATTTCGTCCAAACGCGGAAGCGGGGGTGCCAACGCAACGAAAGCGCGCCGTCGCGCCCACGCCGCGGGCGCATCCCCGCCGTTTGGGGCACCACGGCCCATAGCCAAACAGACTGGGATATTTTGGTTTTTTCCTGAATGTTCCGCGTCTTACGCCATTCCATTCGGAACTCGTCACTGACCACGCATACATACCCCGATCAATCACACAGATCAACGGCGAGTGCTCGTGCGGCGGCAGGGGCCTGCACGTCATCACCGAGGCTGACATCCGCGCGCGCGAAGACGGCGTGCTCGGATGCCTCAAGCAAGGCCTCGACAACGGCGCTCGAGGCTTTCTTTTACTCTCCATGGACGTGGACCTCACCGCGCCGCTCGTGTCACAAGCCACGAGCTTCAGCTGCGCGTTGGGGCCCGCCGTGGACGTCCTCGTCAACCTCCTGGTGAACCTGCCCGATTGCGAGGATGAATCGAGGCCGGTGTTGTACGCTTGCGAGAATGATCATTCGTCGGTTGAGAAGCTGCAATTCGCGCTTCGGACCAAGATCGAGGCGGTGCCGTGCATGGTTGACCGCATCTGCGTCGATTTACAGGTTACCGACGACGGCCGCGAGGTGGCGGTGACCGCGGAGGGTCACGAGGGATCCATCGTCGTGCTCAACCAACCGGAGAGCGGCGAAGGCGCCGACGGCGACGGACCGCTCGCGGGTGACTACGTCTCCAACCCCGACAACGAGAAGGACTCGCGGTATCTCTACCGCAAGAAGCTGCTCACCGTGAACGGCATGCACACCGTGATCGCGTTCAGAACTCTGTGCTCGTACGCGCAGAACCAACGAAATTTTCAGCCGCCCGAGAAGTGCCTCGCGATCCCTCTCCTCGACGACGAGACTGTCACGGAGGAGCAGCGCAAGGAGATCTGGACGTGGGGCGTCGCGCAGTTACTGGTGCTGATGTGGGAGCACGGCTTGCCCACCATGATGCGCGTGCACAACAAGGAATCCGCGGATGAGCTCATACCGTTTTTGTTGGATCAGCTCCGGACGACGCTGGACCGGTTCTTCAGCATTGAGGATTCAACCGCCAGGGTTCTCGGCGGCGGCGTTTCACTTCGCTACGAAGGCCGGCTCTTACCCACGTTCGACACGATCACGTCCGATATCTTCACTGTGGGGTGGGACGAGGAGTGCCCGCAGATGGCGCTCCTCAAGGAGGCTGGGCTGGACGTCGACGAGATGTCAGAGACGCTTCAGGCTCTGGTGGACGAGGCTCGCCCTTTCGCCGCGGTGGACAAGCGCGCGCGGGCCATGCAGGCGCTCGAGGATGCCATGAAAGAAGAGCAGGCGGCGGTGCAGATCCGCGAGACGCAGATTCGATGCAACGCGGCGTCGGACATTGCCATCCTCTTTGACTTTGACGGGACGCTGGGAGACACGGAGACGTGCGCGATGGAGGTTGCGTTTTGGGAGCTCGCGCCTTACTTCCCCAACGTCCTCGCCGAGGATCTCACACCGCAGCGCATGAAGGAGTTCATCCGGTTAAACGCGGGCAAGGCGTTCGAGCTCATGTTCGACAGGGTGGAGAGCGATCGAGCCGCCGTCGGGCTCCCCGCCATTGAGGAGGTTCGGTCAAAGTTTCAGGAGGATTTCGACATCATCCAAGTTGTCAACTCCAACCGCGCCGCGCTCGGCTTGCAACCCTTCGAGATGGTCCGCGAGGACCACGGCTCGATCCTCGACAAAGCACGCGACGAGACCCTCGTCTCGCTCACCGCGTTGGCCAAGCCAAACGACGGCGTCATCAAGGCGCTCAACTTTTTGAAAATATCCGGGTTCAAGTACGCGGTTTCGACCACGTCGCCCAAGCCCCGCGTGCCCGTGTGCATCGAGACGGCGCGGTTAACGGACTTTTTCCCGGAAGAGAAGGTCCACTCCGGCTTCAGCGACTTTGACCCGCCGAAGTACAAGCCGGCGCCGGACGTCTACCTCAAAGCCGCGGCGGCGGAGGAGTGCCCGGTTGAAAATTGCATCGCCGTCGAGGATTCCGTCTCCGGCGTGGGATCCGCGGCGAATGCCAAGATTGGTTTGATCGTCGGGTACGTCGGCGGTTCGCATATCTCTCACGACAGGCGCGAGGAGCAGGCGAAGGCGCTGATGAAGGGTGGCAAGAGCATCAACAGGCGTGGCGCGGACGTGGTCATCACGGATATGCAAGATTTGCCCACCGTCGCAAACTTTTTCCTCGATTTGAAGTTGGACTGCGGCGACGACGAGCAGTGTTTGTCGCGGCCGTTCGATTTCAGCGGCATCAACAGCGCGCTCGTGGATAAGATTTATACCCCGGAGTTCACGGGTGTGATGGGTTCCGGTTCCGACTGCGGCGCCGAGGATGTGAATCCGAGGTAGGTGATGCGACGGGTGTGGGTGTCAGGTGGGGGGCCGCGGCGGAGGGAACGCGCGGCGACGTATATCAACAGGAAGAGGTCGGACGGACCTGTAATAACGGAGTACAACACTTGCGACGAAAAGTGGGCCTCAACGGCGGAGTGCGGTGGGAGGCTCGCGAAAAAAAATACTAGGACAGTTTGAATTTCAATCAAACGCAAGCAAGCAAAAACCTTTAACTACGTAAAAGACTCGGCGCGAACAGGGAAGGCGAAGGGACTCGACACTCGTGTGTGAAGAACAATGCAACGTTGAATTCAAAATGGCGTTCTAAAAGAATCGTGTCATGGTAAGCGAACCATAATAGTGGTCGCGTCCAATAGGTACAGTAGTATGCGTTTCGATCGTTTCGATCGTATGCGTATAGCGCTTGAAGCCTGGGGGGAGATTAACCGCTTTTGTTTGGTCACCCCCCGCTACGCTTCGCCCGGGCGCACTTCACGGAAGAGGGATCACGCCTCGAGCGAGACGAACACCGCCGCCTCGTCGTCGGCGCGCCACTCCTCCGTCTCGTGCGTATCCACCACGCAGGTCTCGTCCAGCGCGAACGTCCCGCTCGCGCGCTCCCGTGAGCGCTCCAGTCCCATTGTCGACAGATCCGCGTTGCTGTTGTGCCCCACGCCGAAGATGGCGCCGAGGAGCGTAGCTTCCAACCCGGTGGCGTCGATGTCCGCAAACTCCCGCTTGACAGCCTCGCGCCATCCCTCGTGCCTGGCGAGGACGCCGAAGACCTCTTCGATGTCGAGGAACGCCTCTAAGCCTTGCGTGCCGACGCCGGTGTTTTCCTTGTCCATGTCCCACGGCGCCGCGATTAACCCCGCGGATGCGTCTCGAATCTTCTCCCCGTCCCGGACGGATCGCCTCAAGAAATGCGCCCACGACGCGACGTACAGCGCGAAGCCGCGCACTGAGCCTTCACGCGCCAGCCTCTCCATGATCACCTCGCGGCCTTGCACCCTGAACTTCTCGCTGCCGTCCATGGCGACGCGGTCGAGGGTGTCTTTCACGGCGACGTTTTCAAATCGCGAGAGCACGAGCTCGGTGTACTCGTCGAGGACGGCGAGGAGCTCTTCGGGCATGGTGGGGTCCGCGCGGAGTGACGCCGCGATCTCCTCGTTCATCAAACGACGGAGGTAGGGCTTGATCATCTTGTGCGTGACAGCCTCGTGGACGTTGGTGAGTCCCGCGAGGGATCCGACGTAGCAGAGGGCGGAATGCGTGACGTTGAGCAGTCGAACCTTCATGAGCTCGTGGGGTCGAACGTCGGGAACGAGGAGGGCGCCGACGCGTTCCCACGCGGGCCGTGCGCCGTCGACGAAGTCATCCTCGATGACCCAGTGCTTGTACGGCTCGCACATCACCGGCCACTGGTCGTCAACGCCAGCCTTGGCCTTGAGGTCGCTGATGTCCTGCGGCGACGTCGCCGGCGTGATGCGGTCAACCATGGTGCTCGGGTACTTGACCTCATCTTCGAGCCACTGGCAGAGTGATTCGTCAATTTCGGGTGCGTCGCGCGCGGCGTTGATGACGCGCTTCTTGGCGACGTCGCCGTTGTGCGGGAGGTTGTCGCAGGACATGACGGTGAATGGCCTGCGGCCGAGGCGGTGACGCATCGCGAGCGCCGAGAGGATGAGGCCGAAGACGGTAGCCTTGGCGCAGCTCGCGTCGAGGGACTCGGGCATGGAGAGGGATGGGTCCTCGAGGATGCCTTGGTTGGCGAGCTCGAGTAGCTTGTGGTCGCCCTCGTTGAGTGGGACGCGGTAGCCGTACTCGGTGATGGTCAGGGAGACAATCTTGGTGGAGGGAGCCGCCAGGAGCCTGACCACGGCGGCGGGATCTTCGAAGGACAGGAGCATGTCGCGGAGGGTGACAACCTCGTGGACGTGCATGTCCATGGCGCGTTCGTCGGTGCCCTCGCGGGCGACGATGGGGTAGCGCCAGTTGTTGTTCTTCAGGTAGTCGCGCATCTTGGCGTCCCACTCGAGGACGCCGACGCCGGTGTAGCACCAGTCCTTGGCCGCGTGAAAGTCCTGACGAAGCAAGTCGTCGGTGTACGCCTGTTGAATTGTTGGGAAGTCGAGGCGACGGATGGGGGTCAGCGGACGGTGTTTGTCGGTGGAACGCGGTATTCGCGGGTCAAAGTCGGTGCGTCGTGGCATTGAGTCGACGGATATCGGGTCAAATCGCCAGGAAAGTCGCGTTCGGCGCGCCACCGCGCGCCGGATCCGCGCGGACATTCCCGAACCGTGTGAATTCCGAAACGAAACTGACCTGCTGGTGCGAGCGGTGGAAACCGCCGACGCCGAAGTGCACGATGCCGGTGTTGAGATCTCCGCGGTCGCACGCGACCGCCTCGGTGCGGGTCACGGTGCCCGACATGTTTTACACGCGAACGTACGTGTGCGATGGGGGCACGAGCGCGTGTGGGTGTGCCGGTTCGCCCGGTTTGACATCCCTTTTTCTTCCGCGGCGACTGTTTCACGCGTTTTGGGCAGTCAAACGAAAACGCGCTCTCAGAGTTTTCATACTTTGACGCGTTTTGATTGGCTGGGGGTTAAAATCTGTGCGCGTGCCATGTGAGAACCCTGTTTTGGAGGTTCACTGTTCGTGACAAATACTGGGCTCCCTAAAAACGTCCCAAATTTGGACCAAAATTGAGACACCACCCTTCACCGTAGCGATCGACTCCCTGTTGCGGCGCGTTTCGGCCGTGGCTTGATTGGCAAAGATTAGACCCAAAACCTTGAGTCATCGCCGTAAATCCAAAATCAATCGAAAAGTCACACGTGCATTTTGCGGCTGATGGGTGACGCGTTTTAGATTTATGTTGTGCGGGACTCTCAGAATGCCGGGTTTCCGCGCGAATACTTTTAATTTGAGATTCTCCCGACTATGATACATACACTTTCGCTGGGCACCGCGCACGGCACCAGGCAGTGAGTCAGCCTGGGAATCCGATTCTGCCGATTGGTGTGTCATGGCCGCGGAAATTATAGACCGCCGTATCGTGAGTTAAGGCGCCGGTTTGAGAACCGTGAAAAGCGAATCCGTCTGAAAAAGCCCAAAAAACGTGGCTGAGAGGCGAAGTTTGAAGCGCCAGCCGGCTCGGCCGACTCGGCTCGTCAGATTCTTTGGTCGCCGCGGTCGTGTCGAAGCGCGGCTGACGGAACGGACGATCGAACATAAGGAACATGGCCGCGCACGTCGCAGCGATGATTGGCTTTAGGACCGCGCTCGCCGCTCCACTCGCGCTCCGGCGCGCGTCGCGCGTCCGCGCGACGCCGCAAACCAGAAGGGGTAACGACGCCCGTTTCGTCGTGCGGGCGGAGATTCGGAGGATAGCCTCCCCCGACGGGACCGTCCCGGACCTCCCCAACGTCACCTTCAAGCCCCCGCCCATCGTCGACCGCGCCGCGTGCAAGAGCGGCATGATGCACATCGGCGTCGGCGGCTTCCACAGGTCCCACCAGCAGGTACGCGCCGCCGCCCCAAACCGCGCCCAACTCCTCGCGTCTCTTCGTGGTCGAAAACGACCTCGTAACACATCCCACGTGGAATTGGTGTGGGAACATCCGACTCAGAATCCCCGCGGGCGCCAGCCACCGCGCGTCACACTCGACGGATTTTCTGTACCGTCCATCACGGCTGTCGAGTCATCGACGACCGTACCGGACGGCCACCGCACCGGCCGCGGATCTCAAGCCTCGGATCCACGCCGGGACTCGCGCGGAAGGGACCCCATCTTGCCGCACTAGCCCTTACTTTTGCGGCGGTTTATCACCACTCAAACACGAACCCGAACCGGAAAAAAAAAATGCAAAGCAACCCCTCGACTCCCCTAAACTTCACCTCTCACTAACCACCGTCGATTTCCCCGATAACTCGCATCAGGCGTTCATGAACGAGCTGCTGGACAAGAACTTCGACGTCGCCAAGAACTGGTGCACCACCGGCGTGGGGGTCATGCCCAACGACGTAGCGATGCGCGACTACCTCCGCGACAACGACTGGACCTACCCCATCGTCGCCAGGTCCGGCACCGACGTGAGCGACATGAAGGCGGAGATCGAGGAGGTGTACGCGATCCGTGACATGATCCTCGCCCTCGAGGACCCGCTCGCGTGCGTCGAGGCGATGGCGTGCGCGGACATCAAGATTGTCTCGCTGACGATAACGGAGTTCGGCTACCGCGTCCCGTTGAACGCGAGTGACTTCAAGCTCATCGAACGCGGCCTCAACGGCGAGCTGGACGCCGAGG
>Ga0209666_1003131_pt1 | contig 12163 bp, 7 predicted proteins | sample SaaInlV_125m_DNA_FD_184679 | JGI IMG/M metagenome (GOLD analysis project Ga0209666, IMG submission 184679) | Marine microbial communities from expanding oxygen minimum zones in the Saanich Inlet - Saanich Inlet SI037_S3LV_10m_DNA (SPAdes)... | ecosystem: Environmental > Aquatic > Marine >...
CGACGCGTACGGGTGCCTGAAGCTGTTCCAGTACCCGGCGCACAAGGGCGCGGCGGGGCGTACGTTCGGCGGGCACTCCTCCAAGGTGACGCAGGTGCGGTTCACGTTCGACGACATGTACGTCATCACGGTGGGAGCGGACATGACTATCATGCAGTGGAGACTCGTGTTGTGATCGTAATACGTTTGATACCAATTCTTCTCGCGGCGTTTCCGGTTCGCCCTTCTCATCGCGCGGCGGCGGAGTGCGACTGTAACGATCGGAGCGCTTTCCGCCTCGTCGCCATGCGCGCGCTCTCCCTCCGCGAACCCTTCGAGCCGATGCTCGTCGCGCTCCCGATGCTATCGCGGTTTTTAGACGCCGCCGCCTCCTTCGGGGGGGCGTTCTCGGCGTCTGTCGGCACGGACGGCAGGGGCGCCGCCGACGCGCGGCGCGGCGGCGCCGGCGAAGGCGATTCGCCGAACGTCATCCGCGACAAAGAGTGCCGCGAGGATGTCGGTCTCTGCGGCGCGGGCGTTTCGTCCGAGCCCGCCGCGGGATGCTTCTTCGCGGAACTTTCCATCATCGTCGCGATCGTCGCGCGAAGCGACGCGAGCTCGGTCGAGGCGTTATCCAGGCCGAGCGAGGACCTTCGCTTGATCTCCGCCTTGCGGCGCTCGACGCCCGCGCGGATCTTCGAGAAGCTGATTTTCCCAGCCGCCTCCGTCATCTCAAGGATCTTGGACTTGGGCGTGCCCAGCGCGGCGGCGTGCGCGACCGCGACGGGACCGGCGAAAGCCTCCAGCGCGGCCGCCGCGTCCGCATCCAAGTCTTTCGGACGCATGCCGTGTTCCCACATCGCGCGGCCGAGAGCCGAGGCGCTCGCCTTCGTGTCTGCCAGCTCTTTTTCCAAAACGTCGATGCGCGCCTCCAGGCGCGCGTCGGCGGCGAAGGGTTGGCCGCCCGTCCCGCGGCGCAGCGCCTTCTCCGCCTCGGCACGTCCCTCCTCCGCGATGGCCTTCGCCGCCTTCGCCATCTCGGACTGTTCCTTGAGCTGCTTGGACTTGGCCACCGCGCGCGAGAGTTCCGCCTGCAGGGACTTGATCTTCGCGCGTTTCTCCTCGAGGCTCGCGACGAGTTGTTGGTTCTCCATCTCGAGCATCACGTTCTGGCCCTCGACCTCGCCCTTCGCGCTCGCCAGCTCCTCGGCGTGCGTCTTCCGCACCAGCGCCAGCTTCGCGTCGTACGCGTCTTTCTGATCCCTCTCCAGAGACGCGAGCTTGTCCTCGCGCTCGCGAAGCGCGTTCTTCAGCGCCTTCACCTCGCCGGTGACCTGCGACAGCTTCATGTCGCGGCTCGCCACGGTTTTGTGCAGCGCGGCGATTTTCTTCTCGGCGTCGGCGATGGCGGCGGACATCTCCCCGAGGAAATTCAGGCTCTCCTTCTCCACCTCGTCCGCCTTCGCCTTGGCGTCGTCCGCCTCCGCGAGCGCGGCGGCCACCTTCTCGTCAGCCTCGGCGAGCTCCTCCTCCATGCGCATGAGCTCCTCGTCGTAGCCTTCGTTGCGCTGCGCCTGCAAGTTCGCGTCGCCCTTGAGCTCGTCGAGCTCGCCCGCCAAGCGCTCGGCTTCGCGCCGACTCGCCGCCTCCGCCGCCTCCGCGGCGGAGAGCTTGGCTTCGAGCGCAGCACGCAGCGCGTTCGCGGCGTCCTCCTTCTGCAGATGCAACTTCGCCGCGGTCTCCATGGAGAGCTTCGTGTGCTTCCTCTCGCCCTCCAAATCCGCGGCGAGCTTCACGACTTGCGTCTCCAGCTCGGCGCACCGCGACTCCGCCTCGGCAAAGGCGAGGCGAGCCTCCGACGCGCGGTTCTCCGCCTCGGCGACGGCGCGACGCGCGTCGAGCTGGTGCGCCTCCAGCGACTTGCGTCGCCTGCGATCAGAATCCGTCGCTGCAAGGGTTTCGTGTGCGGCGGCGAGCTCGAGCTTGTGGCTCTCGAGCTCCTCCCGCGCCGCCGCGAGCGCGGCTTCCGCGTCTGCCAGGCGCCGCTCCGCCTCTTCAGTCGCCACGCGGCTCTCCGCTTCCTCGACGCGCTGGTCGGCTTCCGTCTGGATCTGGAGCATCGCGCCTTCCAGCTCGGCGACGCGTTCCATGTTCGCCGACGCAGCCTGCGCCGCAGCCTCTTGCGCCTCAGCCTCGACCTGCGCTCGCCGCTCGCGCTCCATCTCCGCCGCGTCCTCCGCGGCGGCGAGCTCCTCAACCAGACGCGCCGTCCTGGTTTCCTCCTTGGCAACCTCCGCGGCGAGCGCTTCGGCGCGCGCGCGCGCCGCCGCCTCCGCCTGCTGCGCCGCGCGAAGCTCGCCGTGGTTCGCCTCACCAGCCGCCAGACGCGCCTCGAGGTCGCGCATCGTCGCCTCGCTCTGCGTAAGCAGCGATGAGAACTGGTCGCGCTCAGCTGCCGCCGTCGCCGCGGACTTGGCGGTTTCCTCCGCGGCTTTCAGCTGCGCGTCCATGTTCCGCACCATCTCCTCTCGCTCGGTGAGGGACATCTCGAGCCGACGCATGCGTTCGGTCTGTTTCTTCTCCGCGCTCATGGCCTGCCTCAGCTGTGCGCTGACGGTAACGAGCTGCGCGTCCCTCGAGTCGAGCTCCGCTCGCATGGTCGCGAGCGTCGCGCGCGTCGACTCGAGTTGGCCGCGCACCGGCGAAAGCGCCGCGCCGCGCGCCGCGACTTCCGATTCGAGTCGGCTACGCTCCCCCTCGCGCGCTCGCAGTTCCCTGGACGCTTCCGCGAGGGAAGCGTCGCGTTCCACGAGCTGCAGCTTGAGCGTTTCCACTTCGCGCGACGCGTTCGCCATCGCGGACTCGTGTTCAGCCTTAATCTCGCGGATCTCAGCCTCCTTGGCCTCCATGCGCGCGACGTTTTTACGCGGCGTCCCGTTGGCGCGAGCCTCTTCGCGCTCGGCTTGCGCAGCCTGCAGCTGCTGCTGCAGCTGCAAGGCGTACTCCGCGGCGTCGTCCAGCTCAGCCTCCTTCTGCTCCAGAACCGCCGCCCCGTCGCGCAAAAGCGCGTCGCGCTCTTCGCAGGAGGCTTTCATCTGTTCCGTCGCCGCAGTCGCCGCGGCGAGTTTCTCTTCGAGCGCGTAAATTTCCTCCGCGCGCTGCTCAACGACGCGTTCCAAGTTTTCGCTCTTCGCGCGTGCCTTCGCGTACTCCTCCTCAGCCTTGCGTCGCTCGGCGCGCTCTTCCTCCAGGCACCCCTCAAGCTCCTCCTGCATGATCTCGAGGTCCGCGCGTCGCTGGCCCACCTCCGTCTCCCACTGCTTCGCGGCGGCGCGCGCGTCCGCGGCGTCGCGCTCCGCCGCCTGGCGCGCGGCTACGAGCTCCAGGAGCCGCTCCTGGCTCTGCCGCGCGACGTTCTCGGCGGCTCGAAGTTGCTCAGCATCCGCGTGGGACATGGAGGGCCTCCCCGCGGAGTACACGGACGAGCGTCGTCCGGAATCGCCGAGGGAGTACCGACCGATACCTCCGCCGAGGCTTTCGCGTCGCGTGGAATCGAAGCCGCCGCCGGCGTCGAGCTGCATCTGGTGCAACTGGTGGTTTTTCTGCGCAAGCTCGGCGGCGGTGCGGTCAAACTCCGCCTGGACCTTAAGCACTTTCTCCTCGCGCGCAGCCTTGCTACGCTCTGCCTCGTCGCGCGACTTCTCCGCGCGCTCAAGCTCGCCGCTAAGCTGCTGCAGCATGCCCGCCTGCGCCTCGATGGTGAACTCGCGCTCCTCCACCGCGGCGGCTTCGGCGGCTTTCGCAGCTTCGAGCGCCCTCGCCGCCTCCGCCGCCTCCGCGCGCGCGCGCTGCGCTTCCAGGCGCTGCGCCTCGGAGGTGGCCTGCAGGCTGCCCATCTGCGCGCCGAGTGAGGCCACGTCCGACTGAAGTTTGTGTTTCTCGCTCTCAGCCGCGTGGAGCTTCGCCTCGAGCTCGGCAGCCTTCGCCGCCGCCGCCGCGTGCGCCTCCCTCGCGGCGCGCGCCGCCTCGAGCGCCGCCGCTTTTCCCCCCGAATCGGGCAGCGTCTGCATCGGGCCGGGCGGCGAGTCCGAGGCTCGGCTGAGCAGGCCGGAGCGGCTGAGCGCGTACGCCGCGACGGCCGCGGCGTTCGGGCGGTGGTGGCTCACGCCGCTTTTGGGAGTGGTCACCTCCGGTGGGCTCTCGTGGCTCACCGAGACGGGCCGCGAACGCGCGACGCCCGGGCTGTGGTGCGCCCCCGCTCCGCCGCGGAGGCTCGCCATGAACGCGGAGACCGCGTCCGGAGAGGGCACGAGCTTGGTCGCCCCGGCGGAGGGCGGGCTCTTCTCATCATGCGTGGTGGGATAGATGTCGTGTTGATGCGCGATACCGCGCGACCCCACCGCGGGGGGCGAGGGCGTCGCGCGCGTCACCGTCGCCTTCTTCCCGGAGCTTTTCGGCTTTTCCGTGGACTTCGATGCCGACCCGCGCGCTCCGAGGGCTGCGGATTTGCGCCGCACGGAGCCGTTCTCCGGCGCCAAAGGGGCGCGAACGCTCGAGGACGTTCGCCCCGACGTGGACTGCCCCGCTGAGGCGGGAGTGGCCCCGGCGAAGCTGCGTCGCAGCCTGGACGTCGTCCCCGTCTTCGGGGTCGTTGTCGAGTTTCGGGCGGACGCGAAGGAGCTCAGAGATCCGCGTCGGGAGTCGAAGGGCTGGCGCGCGCCGCCGCCGAGCGACGTGCGCCCCGCACCCTGCGACGCTCGTCGCGCCTTCCACTCCTCCAACTGTCTGCGCCGCTCCTGCGCCGCTTCCTTCCCCTTGGGGTCGGGCGCGCGGAACGACATCGCGTCGTGCGCTGCGCGTCCGGCACTGCCGCAGTGCTTCCGAGAAAACGTCCGTGAACGGTCATAAATCTCGACCTCGACAGTTCCGATTTGTTCCCCGCAGTTTCGCGCAGTCTGCAGTGCGCGAGCGTTCCCGGACACAAAATCCCGCCAGTTGTCTGGCCGGGTGTTGCCGATTTCCTCGTTTTGCGACCTCGAAACGTCGGAGTCGAGTCAGTCCCGCGTGCGCACCTCCGCGTCCACGCCCGAAGACCGACCATGGCCATGACCGCCGAGGAGGTTCGGTACCCCGACATCTATCTGGAGGCGTCCGTGCCGGTGCAGAGGAAGTCCCCGGAGAAGAGCGAGCGCGGCGACCCCTCGTTCGCGCGATATTTTGACATCCGAGGTGGCTCGTCGGGTGAGACGCGCGGGCAAGGACAGTCCGCGTCGACGTCTGGCGCCACCGCCCTCGCCGCGCAGGTGAAAGAGCTGCAGGTGCGTTGCATTCGCTCTCACGCGGACGAGCGCTGGCTCGTCCGTCGTCGCCTCGCGTTTCAACCAACCCCTTTTTCGTCAATTTATTTTCCCGCGTGTTCGACCGACGTCTTGCATGCGCCAGATCCGCCCGAGCGAGCCTTAACCGTGAGCTATCAAACCCCCAAAACCGTTAAACAGGCGAAACTGACAGAGAAGACGAACGAACTGGAGGCTATCAAGGTACGCGCAGCTCCTCGACGACTCCGGTCGACCCCGTACGCCTGTGCCACCCCACCCCTCGCTTTGTCCTTCACGTCGGCGGGCCTCGTAAAGTTTCCTCGGACCGACCGCTGAATTTCGTCCACTTTCCTTTTTCGTCCGCTCGCCGCAGGCGCGAAACAAGCTGATGGAGGAACACATCGAGAGCGTCGGGGCGGACAGCGAGGGAATCGTCAAAGCGAACGTTCGAGTGTTGCTGTACGCCTTCTTTTTCGTCGTGGGGGCGCTGTGCGCGGCGGTCGCGGCGGCGTTGCACTGGGAGCCGGTGGGTCTGCGAGCGGCTCGGGTTCTCGCGGGTCGCTGGAGCGAGGCCGCGGTGTGCGACGGAATGTGCGAAGCGGCGGCGCCGCCGGAGACGCCCGCACCAGACGAGGGACGATTTTTCTGGTCGCTATGGGGTCGCTAAATAGACTACTTTCGAGACGAACACGCGGCACTCCATAGACTAGAACTCGCCTTCGTCGAACGGATCAACGTCGCGGACGCCCTCGCCGACGATGCGCGCGACGCGAAGAATGGCGTTCACCTGCAGAACGGGACCGGGGAACCTGAGTTAGCAACGCGCCGCGGAATGTAATCACGCAAAATCGCAAATTCCGAACGGAAAACGAGGGCGGCGTTCGATTGGGTGCACCGCTGGACGTACCGCGAGATAGGCGTAGAGCAGGTTCTGCACGTTCACGGTTTGGCTCTTGTCGAAAGCGCGCGAGAGAAAACGGCGCCACGCGGGGACCGGCTTCAGCGGCGCTACGCCCGCCGCGCGTCGTTGTTCCTCTTCGTCCAGCAATTCCAGAGCTCTCCGGATATCCGGATCGTCCAGGTCGATGTCCAGCTCTTTTGCCTTCGCGCGCAGAGCGTCGTCGTGCCTCTCACGCGCGCGCGCCTCAAGCTTCTTCATCACCTTCGGGTCGTCCAGGTCAAGCCCGTGGGCGAGCGCGCGTCTCTTCAACTCGGCATCCGACAGACCGTCCGGAAACAACGTCTCCGCCGGCGACGGGTCGCTGGGTCCGGCTGGCGCGCGCATCTTCGCGCGCTCCTCTTCCGTGTACAGCCCGTCGCGGGACTGAAACATGCCTCCGTAGGTTTTCTTATCCTTCACGTTCTGTGCCTCGAGCTCCGTCTTGTGTTTTTGAAGCGCCGCGCGCACAACCGCATCCTGCGGCGCGAACTTGGACGCTTTCGTCAAATCGCGCACCGCGAGCTCGAGCGACGCCGAGCTATCCATCTCCACGTACGCCATGGCCCGCCGGTAATACGCCTTGGCGTTCTCTACATCCATCTCAATCACCTCGCTGCACGTCCACACGACTTCATCCGCGGACGTGCGCATGCGCAGCTTCAACAACTTCAACATACACGCGGCCGCGTTGAGGTACACAGAGGCGAGAAAAGCGCGCGCTTCTCTTTGCTCGTCGCCCGCGAGCGTTTCATCGTCTTTGAAGCACAGCAACTCCTGGTCCTTGCCCACGGTTTTGCGGACCCAATACCGAAACACAGCCACCGCCTGCGTGTACTTCAACATGGCCTTCGTGTATTGCGCCTCCGCGAAGAGCGCGTTTCCTTCTGCTTTCGCCGCCGCCGCAAACTCGATCTTCTCCTTCACCGATTTGGACGCGCGCACTTTCGCGTACTCCTCGCTCGCGTCGTGCGCGATGGTGTTCTTCACGAACTCCGCGGTCGATTCCCACGCACGTCGTTTATCCTTCATCTGGCGTTGTTTCACCTCACCCGCCTGCTTCATGAGCTCCTCGAAGTCCATGTTCACCACCTCCTTAGCCTTCGCGAGCTCTTCTTCCTCATCTGGTGTGTCGCGATCGGGGGGGACAGGAGTGGGAAAAAGGTTGTCGTTAGACGGCTGGTGGCCACGGTATCCGGAAACAACAGGAGGGGATGACGCGCGAGAGACGTACCTGATGAGCATCCAGCCGCTTCTTCTATCCTCGCCATGCCGATACCGCCCGCACTGCGTTGTGTGCAGGCTGCGGGAAACGGGCGCTCTGAGCTATAAAAGTCAGGTGCCGTCCTGAAGAAGCAGTCAGCACGTCAGCGCTGACGGTCACCTCGATCACGTCGTGGTACCAAAAGACGTCTCTCGTGGAAACGAACGGACATCAGACCGCAGACGCCATCGCGCAGGCGCGATGGCTGACACCGCTAGCGAGGAGGAGGAGGAAGACGTGGTGCCTCTGACCCTTCGCGATTGCCGTCCGGGGCTGTGGGTGGAGGTGAGAACGCAGAACAGACACATCACATGGCGCGGGATCATCTCATCCGTGGAACCGCAGCGGGAAGCACCGGTTCGTGTGAAGTGGCTCGGCGAGTGTAAGGGGAAAGGCTGGCCAAGCGACATGCCTGACCACCTGTTCATTTGGAAAGGCGGTGAGCATTACATCCACGTCGAGTCGATACACAACGTCAGCGATGACCTGTTCCACGCCGCGCGTCGCGATCGCATGCCGACAGGGAAATTGCCTCTGAAGGAGGATACGGGTTTTTACTGCTTGTCCTACAAGTGCGACGGCCGGTGTTCAAATAGCGTCGCGCCCAACCATTACAGGGTGCCCAGAAAGGAGCCCAAGCCGCCGCCCAAAGAACCTAAAAAGGCGACGACAGTCACCAAACCCGCGAAGCGTAAGCACGAAGAGACGAAGCCTCAGAGCTGTTACGTTTGGGAGCCGAACATCACCGCCGATTGCAAGCCCTGCAACACGCACTCTCCTTTCACGTACATTCGGAGCAGAGTGTTCAGCGACTACGACGGGCCGGGGACGTACATCACGGAACCGCGACACGTGGGGGAATGCCATTGCATGTTTCGCGTGAGAAAACAGCTCACGAAGCTGATTGGTCCCGTGAAAAAAAGGCACTCTGAAAAGTTGTGCGCGTACAGGTCGCTTCAAGCCGGGAGCGTGAACTATCCGCTTCACATCGTCGCGGACGACGGCGGGAAAGGAAACGGCATACGGTCCATAGGTTTCATCCCGAAAGGCCAGCTGGTGATGGAATATGTGGGTGAGATCATCACGAGCGATGAGGCGGCGCGTCGAGAGACCGCTTACGCCGATCGTGGGCTGTTTTACCTCCACGACATCCACGGCAAAATCCTGAAACACACGAAAGAGAAATTCGCGCTGGACCCGACGGTTTTCGGAAACGCCGCGCGGCTGTTCAACCACTCGTGCGAACCGAACGTGACGACGCTGGAGGTTCACAACGAGAGGAGGGAAAACGACGCAGTGACGTGTCACGCGGGCATGAAGGACGGTGATCCGGGCGATTCGGGCTGGGATGGGTCTGACAAGCTCTCGAACTTACCTCGGGTGCCCCGCATCGGACTCTTCACGATGCGAGACGTACAAGCCGGCGAGATGTTGTCCATTGACTATTCGCCGGGACGTACTGGGAATAAGCTGCAAAAGGTCACACCGTGCCTGTGCGGGTTACCGACGTGCAAAAAATGGCTTTTCTGACGTAGGCGTAGGCGATGTTGACGAATATTACGACGCGCGCGCGCCTTCCACTGGTCCTGACTTCCTTCATAACTGTATTTTTCGCTTTTCCGCGATTGTTCGACCGTTCTTGACTGGGGATATTTGCGATCGCGCCCTTTTTCGCTTTCCTCAGACTCGTTTGGTCCGAAACGACGTAGACCTTTCGCTAGCGCAAGAGCCGAATGGGCGTCAATTCTTCGGGGGCTGCAAAACCGAATTTTCCTGAGATCGAGCGCGATGATTCGGAAACCGACTCGCGAGACTGACGATGGCTGTGATTTTTTTCGGAGGACGAAAAGCGCCGTTTGACGCGAATGCCCTCGCTCGAGCGCTTTGACTCCCAGCCGCTTGGCAGCTTGGACCGAAAGATCTGACTGCTCTGCCGCGGTTTTCGCGCTCGGAAAGCGTGTTTGTGATCGTGAACAACATGCGAGCGTGGACGGCGGTCATAACGCCCAAGCGCGGAGTGTATTTTGACTACTCGTGAGCTTGTATCAGTATGGGGGCGCACAACGTCGATAAGGTGCGTTTGTCGCCATCCCGCTTCTTACCTGCCGACCCCGCTCGCGACCCCCAACGCTTTCGAAATTTCCCAATTACTCGATTCCGCTTTTTATCGCGGGCGCGGACGCGTTCTGTCCCGACGAACCCATCGCTGACGAACCTCGATCCTGTTCCTCTCCACGACGTCGCAGCCTGCGCTTTCGGTCGGCTACGGTGAGGATGTCTTCAAGGGCGCCATCGCTGACAAGTACCTCAAGAAGGAGGGCCTGAAGCTCGCGGACCTGGAGGACTACTCTTGGATCAATGACGCGTCGAAACCCGACAAGATCGCCAAGGCTATGCTGGCCTGGGCGCTGGACAAGGGTGCTACCTCGTTCTGCCACTGGTTCCAGCCCATGACGTCGACGTTCCGTCATGGTGACACCGGCCAAGTCCAGATGTCCATGCTGGAGTTCAACCGCGACGGCACCACCACCTTCGAGCTCAAGGGGAAGCACATTCTTTTCGGCGAGACTGACGGGTCGTCTTATCCCAATGGCGGCATGCGTGCGACGCACACCGCGGGCGGCTACCTCGCCATCGACCCTTCTTCCCCCGTTTTCCTCCGTGACGACTGCATGTTCATCCCTGCGTGCTTCGTCTCCTACAACGGCAAGGCCCTCGACGAGAAGACCCCCCTGCACCGCGCGCACCAGGCCATGTCCAAGCAGGGCGCGAGGCTTTTCAAGCACCTGGGCTTCGAAGTGACCGGCATGGTGAACAACATCGGCCTTGAGCAGGAGCTCTTCTTCATTCCGCGCGAAGCGTACGAGCGCCGCATGGACCTTCAGTTCACTGGTCGCACGGTTCTCGGCAAGATGCCCGCGCGCGGCCAGGAAGGTTGCGACCACTACATGGCGCCCATCAACGTCGTCGGCCCCGCCATGGCGTGCATGAAGGAGATCCAGGAGCAGTGCTACAAGCTCGGCATCCCTCTGAAGACGCGTCACAGAGAGGTGGCGCCCAACCAGTACGAGTTCGCGCCGGAGTTCGGTTCCGTTATCACCCAGACGGATCAGAACCTCATGGTGATGCAGATTTGCGAAGAAGTGGCCTCCAAGCACGGTCTCGTCGCGTTGTTGCAGGAGAAGCCTTTCTCCGGCGTGAACGGCTCCGGCAAGCACAACAACTGGTCCATCTCCACGCTCTGCGGCGCGCAGCTGCTTAACCCTGGCGACCTGACTAAGAGATCCGGTAACCCCGAGATTTTCCCCATCGTGATGTCCGCGATCGTCGCTGCGGTCGACGAGTACGGTGACCTCATGCGTCTCGCCATCGCTTCCCCCGGCAACGACTTCCGCCTCGGCGCGATGGAGGCGCCGCCCTCCGTGATCTCCACCTACCTCGGAACGCAGATGACGGCGTACCTCAAGGACTTCATGGAAGGCAACGTGTACGAATACAAGCCTGCCACGACGCCTGTTGATCTCGGTGTGGACATCCTGCCCATCGTGCACGCTCCTGCTGAGGATCGCAACCGCACGTCGCCCTTCCCTTACGGCGGCCACCGCTTCGAGTTCCGCGCCGTCGGGTCGTCCCAAAACGTCTCCATGGTCAACACCGTGCTCAACGCCATCACCGCGAAGTACTTCGCCACTATCTCCGAACGCATCGAGGCTGGTGAGAAGGCCGTTGACGTGGCTCAAGACCTGCTGAAGAAACACTCCAAGGTCATCTTCAACGGCAACGGGTACGATCCCAAGTGGCCCGACGAGGCTGACAAGCTCGGCATCACTCATATCGACTCCGGTGTGGAGGCCATCAACAAGCTGGTGGACCCCAAGAACGTCGCGATGTTCAAGGAGATGGGCGTCTTCGACGAGGAGGAATGCGCGGCTCGCAGAGAAATTTTGCTGGAGGGGTACATCGGCACCATCGAGATGGAGGTTGGTTGCATGATCGACATGATCAACCAGTACGCCATCCCCTCGGCCAAGGCTGCCGGCATCGACACCTCCGCGATGGCTGAGGGAGTGACGAAGCTCAAGGCGGGTCTCGCGGGCATCCACGCTGCGACGGATAACTTCGAGTCTGCCAAGCTCTGCCGCGTCCTTCGCTTGGAGACGATGATTGAGGTGCGTAAGATCGTCGATGAAGTCGAGGCTGAGTGCCCGGCGAACTTGTGGTCGTACGCCACCTACAAGGAGCTTCTGTTCCTTGACTCTGGAAAGTTCAAGTAAACGCGACGCGAGAGAAGAGAAGACGATATATTTTTAGTGTACGTGCGAGAGTTCCCGGAAAAAAAAAACATGCGGGTGCTGCTTGACTAGCACAGCGACACCCAAGACTCCAGGGAATCCCCATTTATCCTATTTTTATACATACAAGACGCATGATACGTGAACCAAATTAAATGTTACCCGACAGACTCTCGTGCTGAGCCACTGCTCATCATCATCGTGCCGCTCCAGACTCAAACCACTGCTTCCAATCTGAAACACGAATTGGTTTTTGGTTTAGCAGTGCACATCGAAAAAAAAATCAGTACGAAAATTTTCACCTGTCACTCTAACAAGAAAGGAAACGGCTCGAGCTTCTGAATAAAAACTCAAGATTAAACCCTCACGAAGA
>Ga0209666_1003132_pt1 | contig 12162 bp, 8 predicted proteins | sample SaaInlV_125m_DNA_FD_184679 | JGI IMG/M metagenome (GOLD analysis project Ga0209666, IMG submission 184679) | Marine microbial communities from expanding oxygen minimum zones in the Saanich Inlet - Saanich Inlet SI037_S3LV_10m_DNA (SPAdes)... | ecosystem: Environmental > Aquatic > Marine >...
CCCACTTTTTGGTCATCCCCAAGATCCGCAGCGGCCTGACGCAGCTCAGCAAGGCGGAGGAGGGTCACAAAGAGCTCCTCGGCCACCTCCTGTACACCGCGCAGAAGGTCGCGAAGCAGGAGAAGCTGGACCAGGGGTTCAGGGTCGTCATCAACGACGGCGTTGAGGGATGCCAGAGCGTCTACCACCTGCACATCCATGTCGTCGGCGGCCAGCAGCTCTCATGGCCACCCGGATGCTGACAGGAGCGCGACGACGATGTAAGAGAGTTTAGCACGACAGTAATGCGATATTCAAGATAATAAGGTATCAGCCACGCGCCGCGCACAGGCGGGTTCAAACAATAGTCATAGCATACAGGTGGTTGGCGACGCGAGAGGTTTCGGCGTTTTCTGTTGGTTTTACTGCCCGACCTTTTCCCTCTCGGAGGAGGTGGTCTTCTTCTTGGTGGTCTTGGCGGGCTTGCGCTTGAACGCCACGGCGTTGCTGCGTGCGGTGGCGGGGACCCTGTCGGTCTCCCAAGGGGGCACGTAGGTCTTCTCGCCCTTCTCGTAGGACGTGATGAAAAAGCCGGATTCTTCGCGGATCCTCTTCATGTAAGCCTTCGCCTCTGAAGTCTTATTGTCCCTTACCAATAGCTCGGCGTACCTGAGGACCATGTAGGTGGTGACTCCCTCGAGCTCCTGCTCCCTGAAGCCGTTCTGGAGGAGGTAGGCCTTGCAAATCTTGCAGTTCTTGACCGCGAGCGCCGCGATGAAGCCGGTATAGGCGAGACCGGCGAAGAACATCGCAAATCCAATCTCGTCGGGGAAAGCCTTGGTCTCGGAGGTGAAGAAGCATCCCAGCGCGGTGGGGTGCACGGCGCAGTTGCCAGAGGTGATGGGGTCGACGTTGGAGGCGAGGTTGAAGAGGACGGCCTCAACGGTGAGGAGCGTGGCGTTTGCGACATGGAACTCGGGCTGGTAGCCCTTGATGAAGAAGTGGTGCGCAGCCTCGAGCGGGCCGAAGTCCTTGCCAATCTTGGCCTTTTGCGGTGCGTTCGAGGGGTCGAACCAGAACTCGCCTGATGATGTGGAGATGGCGATGCGAGGGGGAATGGTCGAGTCAGTCGTGGATGATATTCAGGAGGTGACGCGCGACTGGTACGTATCGTGTGATCGGACAAAGATCGCGAGCGACAGGCGGCCGAGACCCGGGGGTAGATGCGTCGATGCCGGGGGCGGGCGGCGATGTGTCCCGAACCGGATTGCCCAAGATGGCAGCTTTTCCAGAGGGCGAATGAATCGGGGCGGAAAGAATCGACATCGGGGCTCACCTTCTTTCTTGGCGGAGCAGCGGATGAGGCCGCGTTCGCGCGCGACGCGGGGACGCGCGACGGCGGGCAGAGATACTGGGGTGGAGAGGAGGGCGACGGACATGTTTGCGGGCGCGTGTGTGGAGTGAAGGCGGGGCGGGATCGTTGTTATCCCTGGTGGGTAAAAAGCGTAAAGATCTCAAAAATATCTTTGCCAATTTTCCATTTTCCGGTCTAAAACTCTCAGACGACAGGCAGATGATGCGCTGGCAGTCCAGTCACCACTTCTGGGCGGGAAGAACATTCAACTCGTTCTCCACCAATCCGAGCGGGGGACACCAAGTGAAGCGCACATCGAGGCGCACACCCTCGCAAACACCGTCGACATGTACGCATCCGCCGTGAACATCGCGCGCACGGCGCGCGTCAGCCCCGCCACGACGGCTGGGGCTCGACGCGTGCCCGCGCCCGCGTCGAATTCCAACTTGCCGAAAAAGTGCATTTACCCGCCGTCGACTTGGTTCGGGAACCATCTAACCACCGCCTCGTCGGGCGGTCGCCGACGAGGCCGCATCGTCGCCGCCCGAGCCAAACGCGACGGTGAGGGCGCGGATTCGCTCCCAATCCTCCTCCCGTGGGCGCGCGAACGGGCCGACTCCGCGCGAGAGGGCGCCTCCGTCGACGGCGGGACATCCGACGGCGATTCGGTCCGCGCGAATCAATGCGCGCCCGGGTATTTCGACCTGGTCCAAGACGAGGGCGACGACGACTTCTCAGACGCGGACGACGGCCTCGCGTGGTTCAAGACCGCCCTCGGCGCGTTCATGTACGATAAGGGATACCGCCAGGCGTTCGCGCTCCTCGGCTTCCCCGGGCCCGACGCCGAGCACCTCATGGCGCTCTCGCAGCTCCGACCCGCCAGGACCGCCCTGGACGAGCCGGACGCGACTCTCCTGGAGCTGAGCTGCGGCCCCGGCATGTTCGCCGAGAAGTTCGCGCGCGGATCCGAGTTCCCGCGCGTCGTAGCCACCGACTACGCCGAGGCCATGTGTCGGCAGACGCGCGAACGCATCGCGTCGTCACCCAACGCGCGCGCGAAGGACACCGCCGTGGTCCGCGCCGACGTCGGCAACCTGCCCTTCGACGACGACGCCTTCGCGGCGGTGCACTCCGCGGCGGGTATCCACTGCTGGCCCGAACCCGCGCGCGGGCTCGAAGAGGTCAGCCGCGTGCTCAAACTCGGCGGTACGTTCGTCGCGTCCACCGTCGTCCTCCCCGAGAAGGCCCGCGCCAAGATGACCGCCAAGGGTCTCGACGCCGCGACGTACTCGACCCGCGCCAGGAAGCAAAACATGCCCTTCTGGGACCATGACGCCGTGCTGGCGATGTGGCGATCCACGCCGGGGTTCGAGGACGCCGAGATCGTCCACGCGGAGAAGGCGTTCGTGATGATATCCGTCACGAAGGGCTCACGTGACGGGCTCGGTAACAACGCGGTGTCAAGGCCGGAGCGGGTGAAAGTACCCGAGGAAACAGAGAAGACCGACGACGAGACGCCGGAGATCCTCAACCAGTGGTGGCCGGTCGCGTTTGAGCACCAGCTCGACGCGGGCGGTGACAAGCTCGCCGTCGCCCTCTTCGGCGAGCCCATCGTGGTGTACCGCACGTCCGGGGGTGTCGTCAACTGCGTTCAGGACAGGTGCGCTCACAAATCCTGTCCCCTCTCGCTCGGCTACGTCCGCGACGGCAAGCTGCTGTGCCGGTACCACGGCTGGGCGTACGGGGAAGGTGGCGAGCTCGTGGACGTTCCCGCGCTCGAGCCCGGTCACTGCCCAAAAGCGAGCGTGCCTCAGTACCCGTGCCACGTCGCAGACGGCGTCGTACACGTCTGGCTCGGCGATCCAAAAGCATGCGGTCGATCCGAACTTCCCGGGAGCGTCGTCGCGACCAAATCGATGAAGGGCGTCGAGACGCTCTCGTGGCCGCGTCTGACGGAGACGCGCGAGTGGGACGGTGTACCCTGGCACAGCGCCGTGGAGATCACCCAAGACTTCACCCACCTCCAGTTCGTTCACCCGAACACTCAGGCTGGCAGGGCGCCCTTGCTGGTCGGCGGGCTGACCAAGTTTGACACGGAGGGCCACCCGCCGGGCGGGTTCGTGGCCGAGTACGTCGGGGGAAGCGGCAAGGGCGGCGGCCGGGTCACCTTCATTCCCCCGTCTACCGTCATGAACGAGTCCTTCTTCGTGGATGAGGATGCGCCCGACGGTAAGAAGGCGTTCCCGCTCTGTTTCGTCTTCCGCTTCATCCCGACGGCACCCGGGAAAACCGCAATCTTAGTGCAGACGCACCAGAAGCTCTTCCCCCACATCTCCGACCGGTTCGCCAAGGCGCTCATGAACATGACCAAGGTGATGAGCCAGGATCAGCTCGTGCTCGCCGCTCAGAGGCTGCGGGTCGCGCAGGGTTCGCCCCAGTGGAACCTCCCCATCGAGTCCGACAAGCACCTCCTCCACTTCACCAAGTGGAGAGTCGCCGCGGAGGGACCCGACGGACCCTGGTTCCGCGGCTACGACACGCCCGTCCCGTCCGCCGAGCTCGCCGAACTCGACGACGTTCTCACCCGGATCCAAAATGAAGGCGTTACCTCCACGGGCCAGCACCTCCAACGACCCGACGCGAGCGGCCACCCGAGGCCCTTCCACAGACCGAAGGGCCGCCACACCGTCCGAAGGGGCGCCGCGTCCAACGCCGGCGTGGACAAATCCGGCGTGGATGTCGAGAAACCGCTGAGGGATCTCGTGTCCGCCGGTCAGCCCGCGTGGCACAAGGCCGGCGTCCCGCTCTGGCTCGCCGATGCCATGAACGCGGCGCGTGGCAGCAACGTCGTCAAGCGGGTCGTGTCCGGCATGCGTTGGGGCGAGGGAACGTGGCAGAAGAAGGACGACGAGGACGGCGAGAACCTCCTCCCAGAATCCGCCCCAAAGGCTCCCTTCGCAAACAACGCAATCGCATTCAACCGCGGGTCCAAGGCCAGATTGAGCGAGGACGACAAGAAGGCGGAAGGCGAGAAGACGGCGTCCAAGCAGTGAGCGACGCGTGCACATCACTCCATCACCCTGTGTCAGTATCCTGTTGTGTAATTCAATGCTAAACTTATCACGCCAGTTCCGGGTTGCCGAGGGACGTGGTGTTCTTGACGTGATGGCCGTTTCTACCCTCCCGTCGAAAATGAGACCAAGATGACCAGGTAGAAACAGCTTTCTACCTCCAAAAACACCACGGAACTTTGTGACGGGCGGGAGGAGGTAGAAAGGTAGAAAGGTAGAAAGCATAAGTTGTAAATGGTACAAACTATATATTTTTTGCATACCAATATATTTGCTTTGAAAACCCTGTTTTCGTTTCTACCTTTCTACCTTTTTGCCCTGTCTCATATTGGTCTTATTTGGTGTATGGCCGTGATGAGGTAGAAACTTGTTTCTAGCTTCCAGTGACGAGAGTTCCTTCTTAAGATTGTTCGATTCTTCAATCAAAGCCTTGACACAATTTTGAGGATAGTACCTTCGAAGGTACTACGCAAATAGACAGTTCGATACAGGCTTATTAGTGATTCGATCGCCCTGAACGCTCAGATCTTTCAGAGCCACAAGTTCCACAGCTACACCGCGTCGCGCTCTTCCCCCGCGCGTGGACCGAAGGGCGGTGTTTGGACCGTTCGAACGTTCGAACTTCCACGACAGGGTCGTATTCGGCCCGCCGGGCGACCTAAGTCCGTCCCTTTTCCTCCCCCCTCGCCCCCAGAGGCGAGTATAGAACGCGTCCTCGATGAGGTCCCGGATGCTCGCGTCCGTCGCCGCGCGAGTCGTCGCGTCGCCCGCGACTATCACGGCGGCGACGAGGTTCACGGGCACCACCATCGCGCGCGGACACGTGCAGAGGACGGTGGCGGATATCGCATCCATCGCGGAGGCGCGCGCGTTTGCCTCGCGCGCCGGTGACCTCGCTCGCCTCCCCGCAATCGCGAGGCACATCCAGCTCCCAGCCCCGGCGACGACGCCGGTGTGGTCGATTCCCAAGCGCGGGGTCTCCACGGACGCACCGAAGCGGTCGTCCAAGGAGATGAAGGTCAACACGGCTGAGCCGGTCCTTGACACCAAGGCGCCCCATCCAGACTCGATGCCGCGTTTCCCGTGGAGCGACGGGCCCACGGTTCCGGGTTTACTTCGCGGCGCCGACTGGTTCGGTACCGCCGTGTTCGCCATGACTGGTACCCTCGCGGCGGCGACCAGGGGTATGGACATACTGGGGAGTACCATCGTCGGCACGATCACCGCGGTGGGCGGTGGGACCATACGGGACCTGCTGCTGGGCAAGGGGCGACGCGCGTTCTGGATGGAGGAGATTGAATACCTGTGGATATGCGTCGGCACGGGCGTCGCCACGTTCCTCGCCTGGCCCCACCTCGAGCGCGCGTACGGGGTCAAGGACACGGATGAGTGGGTGGATTGGGGCGACGCCATCGGTGTCGGCGCGTTCTGCGTCATCGGTGCCATGAACGGTATTCGTGCGGGTGTACCGTGCGCGGCGGCTGTGGCGTGCGGCATGTTCACGGCCACTTTCGGAGGCGTGGTGCGGGACGTGTTGATGCGCCGGCCCGTTCGAATCCTGCACTCGTACACCGACATGTACGCCACCACCGCGTTGACGGGCGCGACGACGTACATGCTGGTCAGGGCCGCGGGTGCGCCGGTGAGCGCCAGGATCCTCGCGGGCGCCGGTGTTGCCATCGCGATGCGCAAGTTGGCGTGGACGAACGACTTGAGGCTGCCCACGTACGCTGGAGCGACGGACGCGGCGAGGGGTATTGGGGACGACGGGAATGGCACACGGTTGCCGGTGAGGGAACTGTCGGATGCGGTGTTTGGCACGTTGGGCTTTGAGGTTCCGAAGGATGAGGTTAAGAAGGTTAGCACTACGAAGAAGGGGTTCTTCGGTGGACGGGGCAAGGGCGATTAGTGACGGATTATATACAACATGTACGCGAACGGCTTCGTCGGTCCTCGACTCTCTCACAGGTCGTCCGCGGGCGCGACGAGACCCTGGGTGCATACGATGGCCTTCCACTCCTCCCGTGTGGCGAGGTCCATCTCGTTGAACTTCCCCATGCTCTCCTTCGTGATGCATCGATCGGCGTTTTGCAGGTAACCCTCGAGGATCTTAGCCTTGGGGGTGCCGCTCGGCGGTACCGAGTCCTTGCTCCAGGACCCTCCGGTCTGCTTGAGGTACTCGTCCTGCGTCCTGATGATAATATCGGTGTTCATGAGCTGGGAGAACGAGTTGGTGTGGCCCTTGTGGTCCCATTTGTACCCGGCGAAGTACGCCTCTGCCTTGGCATAGTAGGATTCAACATCGCCCTTGCCTTCTCTGAGAAGGTCCCTCTGCTTCTGGATGATCTCCTTAGTGTCGCTGACGTAGTCAGTCAGGAGCGGCGCGTCCTCGGCGAACGCGACCAAGCCGGACGAGCCGGCGGTGGCGACGACGAGCGCGGCGAGGGACGCGGTCATCGCGCGCCTCGGGTCCACGGTGTCGGAATCGCTTCCGGTAGCCTTCGCGACGATCGACCGGGATCCCCGGGATTGTTTGTTGGCGATCGCGCGCGTCGGTTTGGAGCGTTGACGACGAACGCGGGGGGCGGGGGGGGCGCCGAGACGGGTCCCAGCGCCGATGTTTACGATAGCAGCCATCGTTTGATTTCGATTTAGGGTTGTCAAGGACCTCAAGGCCGTAAACAGTGGGGTCGCCTGTTGTTAGTCCCGGATAAGACGACAGAAAATCTTGTGCTGACGCAAGGAACTTTCTTGTTAATAATTCTCAACGACGAGGGGTCGCTACTCTACGCTCAGACGGCGCCAACCTGCTTGAGCAGGGCGGTGTGCTTCGGGAAGGGATCTGCCCGACCCGCGGCGATCGCCTCCTGCGAGATGCCGTAGAAGAACCCGTTTCTCCACTCGAACTCCTTCACCGCGGTGGGGAAGTGCGCCACCGCCCTGGCGTAAGCGCAGAGACGGTCCACCGCGCCGGACTCGAAGGCGACGCCCTTCTCCGCCGCGCTGCCCTTGAGGAGCTCCTCGATGAGCTCAACAACCTCAGCCTTGTGCGTACTCTCGACATCACCGACGGAAGCCCCGGGGTGCGCCGCACCGACGGCCATGAACGCGCAGATCCAGATGAGCTTCTCGAACATGGAACCCTTGAACGCGTCGTCGTCGAGGACGTGGCACTTCATCGAGCCGGCGGCCAGCCTGGCCTGGAGGGCGGCCGCGTGCTTGCCGTTGGCGGCAGTGAGACCCTCGGGGTTAACGTCGGTAATGCCGTCCGTGGGCTTCTCGCCGAACTTGGCGACGGCGAAGTAGATGAGAGCCTGGGTGTTGGCCCCGAGCGACTGCGCATCGAGCCATGGTTGCAGCATGCCGTTCTGCAGGAACACGAGGTCGCCCCTTCGATCCTCAGGGGTCTGGTCGATAACACCCTGAAGCGCGTCGTTGCGAGTGCAAACGTAGATGGGTCCGGTGGAAGGCTCGGCGGGGAACGCATCGCCGCGCTTCATGATGACGTCGCCTGGGACGCCCATGTCGGCGAGAGCTTGGCCAACTCGTCCCCCGCCGACGATGATCGAAGGCGCGACCGAGGCCATGACGCGGACGGAGGAACGACGGGAGGACGTTCGGCGGGTGACAGACGTCTTCACGACGAGGAGTCGCGCGTTGGCAACCGAGGCAGCGGCGGACATGTTACCGTGCGCTCTTGACTGCCGGGAGTCCGAGATCGCCGATTGGTTTATCCGATTGCAAAGAGCTCTCCTCTGGGTGCCGTCGGGTCGACCATTTTCTGTGAGAGCAGCGAAGTCGTCGTCGGATTACAATCGTATTTTACGTTACATGACACACTCGTCTCGTCGCGAAGCTCAGATCAAGGCGATGTTCTTCAGCTTGAGGCCGGCGACGGCCATCGCGCGCGCCTTGAGCTTCTTCATCCTCTCCCGTCGCCTCAGCCTCTTGGCCTCGGCTTCTCCCAGTTCGGTCACCACCGTCTCCGAGGAGGGCGGGATGCACATGCCGAGCTCAGAGCACACCTTGTGGGCATCCTCGATGTACTTACCCGCGGCATCCACCAGCTCGGGGCCGTACGTCTCGATGGCGGCCTCGCACGTGGCGGACATGTCGAAAGCCGCCGCGTACTTCTCGCACGCCTTCTCCGCCTCGTTCATGATGCTCTGCACGGTGGCGTTGCTCGTGATGGCGGCGTGGAGGGACTCGACGCCGAACTCGCACTTGAGGCAGTCCGTCGATGGGTGCGGCGGCGCGGGTGCATCCACGGCGGATCCACGCTCGATGACCTCACGGAGCGACGCGGGAATCTCCGTGGGCTCAGTCGCGACAACCGCCTCGTCGGCTTCAGACGATTCATCCCCGGGGCACAGCTTCGCTTCGGCGCAGAGCACGTCGGGGGTGTAGTCGGTGTTGATGACGTCGATGGCCTTCTGGACGTACATCTCGAGCATGCTCTCACACTGGACGGGACGAGGAGAGACGCGGGGTGGAACGGTCAGCGGAAGGAACGGGTCGGCGCGGGACGAGGTGACAGCGGAAGTGGGAGATCTGATTCTTCCGCTGTTCTTCCAGATCTGGAAATTACACGCGCGCTCGAGTCGGTCGTCTCGCGAGGGTTCGGCCCGGGAGGGAGGAATGGAGTGGGTCGGCATCTCACCATAGCCTCGTGCTTCGTGCCCGCGTAAGTCTCGCAGACCTCGTTCACTTTGTCCGTGATGGCGTTCAGGGTCGCCGGATCGTTCAGGTACGCCTCGCCCATGGTGACGAACTCCTCGCAGGTCTCGCACATCGGGCTGGGCGTGGGCTTCGGGCTCTCGCTCAGGCCGCGTGAGGCTTCCACGCGGCCCGCCACGAGCGCGGCGGCGACGAAGACGGTGGCGATGACACGCATGTTCGGTCTTGGGTGACTCGGTGACTTGGGCGCGTCCGCTTGTGGCGAAGCACGCGCCCGTCCCTTCGGTTCGACTCGGGGCCAGCCTCGTGGCTCGGCTGCGATCACCACGGGCTCGTCATCAACCGCGCGCTGAGTCACGATACGCGGGTTGGCTGCAGGCCTTTCGTTCAGACCCACGGTGCGCGTTGGGGGCACGTGTCGAGTGCCAGGAGAGCGACTCGGCGCTTCCTGATCGGACACACGACCCGTCGATCGGTTCGGGTGGATCCAACACGGTTCCATAGCCTCGCGGCTGCCGGGAAGGCTGGAAGGGTGAAGGGGGTTATTGTGCCGTTTACATTCATCTGAGTAGGACACGATAGGGATGAGTTCGGAGGATGACTCCGACGACGACTTCGCCGCCGAGCTCGAGGCTGAGATGGCCGTCGAGCAAGAGCAAGAGAAACCGACGGTGGCCGCACCCGCCGTGGTGATCGCGGCGCAGGCACCGTCGACGGGGCGCGGCGCGGTCGCGTCGCTGCTCAAGGGGGCGATGGAGCGCCAGGCTGCTGCAAAGGCGGGCGAAGCCAAGGGAGACTCCGCACCGACGGAGAGGTCTGGGGTGAAGCGTCGCAGAGTCGCGCCGTCAGGGAACGGTCCGGGCGACGGGGATAAGAATCCCGCCGACGATTCTCCCGTCTGTCCTCCCCACCCAGGGTTCATGTTCGACATCTGCATCCGCTGCGGGTTGAAGAAGGAGAAAGGAGACGCCGAGGAGAAAGGAACCTCGGGGAGCACGGCGGTGAGGTACATCCACCAAGGACTGGAGATGAGCAACACCGAGCTGGAGAAGGCGAAGAGGGAGGAGAAGGCACGGATCTTACGGAGCGGGAGGCTGGTGCTGGTGCTGGACCTGGACCACACGCTGCTGAACAGCGCCAGGTTCTCGGAGCTGTCGCAGGAGGAGCACTACGTGATGCACCGGATCATCGCCGCCGCGGACTGCGAGGCGAACGGGGGTGGTAAGGACGACGTTCAACGTGCGGCGGCGGCGATCCAGGCGGTGGAAGATCCCGCGGCGGTGGAGAACGCGGAGACGAAGAAGGACGGCGCGGGGGAGGACGGAGAGAAGGGGGAGGACGGAGAGAAGGAAGCCGACGAGGAGGAGAAGTCACCGGACGAGGACGAGAAGTCACCGGACGGACCGTTCCCCGGGACCGACCCTCCCTTGCGTAACCTCAACTGCCTGCGTCACATGGCCATGTTCACCAAGCTCCGGCCGCACGCGCACGCGTTCCTCAGGGCGGCGAGCCAGCTGTGTACCATGTACATCTATACCATGGGCGACAGGAACTACGCGAGGGAGATGGCCAAACTCCTGGATCCCACCGGCGAGCTTTTCAACGGCCGCGTCATCGGAAGCGGCGATAGCACGAGCCAGCACAAGAAAGACCTGGACATCGTGCTCGGGGCGGAGCCGACGGTCCTGATCACCGACGACACCGACAGGGTGTGGCCGAAGAACCTCGCCAACCTGATCCGCATCGACCGTTACCACTTCTTCAAGCAGTCCGCGGCTGGCTTCAGGCAGCCCGGTCGGTCGGTGATGGAACGCGAGTGGCGCGATGAGGGAGATAACGGCGACCGGGTTCAGCTCAGGGACGTGCTCGGCGTCATAGCCGCCGCACACCGCAGGTTCTTTGAGGGCACCGCCGCGGCGAATACCGCGGATGACGCAACCGCCGACATGGACGCGGCGATGCTTCGGTCCGCGGCGGAGACGGAGGGTGCGAAAACGCGGAACGGGGGAATAAACAAGCCGGTGTCGGACGAGGAGGCGGCGTTGACGCTCGAGTCGAGGGACGTGCGCAGGCTGCTCACGGTCCCGGAGGACGGTCCGCTGGCTGACGTCCGCGTCGTGTTCTCCCGCGTCGTCGCCCAGTCCGAGCCGAGGCCCGAGCGTCACCCGCTGTGGCTGCTCGCCACCGCGTTGGGGGCGGAGGTTCTCACCTCCGTGGACGACGGGAATGGGGCGACGCACATCGTGGCGCACGCGGAAGGTGACGGGGATGGAGGACGTAAGACGGAAAAGGTCAAGTGGGCAGCCAAGTCGGGCGCGAGCGCGGTGAGCGCGGATTGGCTCGCTAAATGCGGCGACGAATGGGCGCGGGTGGACGAATCGCGGTACTCGCTGTTGGGGCCCGAGAAGAACATCGGCGGTAAGGTGCGCGAGAAACCGGTGGTGGAGACGGCAGAGGAGGCTGCGGACGTCGCGGGTTCTCCCCCGGGCTCTCCCGGCTATAGCGCTTGAATAAATTGGTTACAACCGACCCTATCGATAAGTGATAATGTGCAAAAGTACATGCGACACGACGATTAATATATGGCGTGCTTGACGGTAATGAATGATGGGAAGCCCCTCACAGCGCCGCGGCGCCGTCGACGAAGGACTGGTACGCGACCGGGGAGATCGGGTCGTCGCCGCAGTACACGTCGAAGACGGCCTGCGCGAGCTGCGGGGACGTGAGCTCCAGCGGCGTGCCTCCCACGACGCCAATCTCGAACTTGCCCTTCTTCGGGGACCACCAGATGAGGACCTTGTCGTCCTTGCGGAGCTTGCGGCCCTGGAACAGTCCCTTGATGGAATCGCACTCGTCCATCGCCTTCTCCTCCGCCACCTCAGCCGCCTCCGCCACCGTCGCCATGAAGTTGCCGTCCTCATCCTCCGCCGTCGCCATGTCGGTGGCGATGCGCCGGATCCTGGGGCCCACCGCCTCGTCGAGCGCCTCCCAGAACGTCTTTCCGTCGACGTTCCGCACGAGCTGCACGAGGAGCGCCTTATCGAAGGAGCCGGTGAGCAGAGACCCGCCGTTTGCCATCTC
>Ga0209666_1003138_pt1 | contig 12141 bp, 5 predicted proteins | sample SaaInlV_125m_DNA_FD_184679 | JGI IMG/M metagenome (GOLD analysis project Ga0209666, IMG submission 184679) | Marine microbial communities from expanding oxygen minimum zones in the Saanich Inlet - Saanich Inlet SI037_S3LV_10m_DNA (SPAdes)... | ecosystem: Environmental > Aquatic > Marine >...
GACGACATCCTGAAGTACACCGACGGCGTCATGGTGGCTCGCGGCGACCTCGGCATGGAGATCCCCTCCGAGAAGGTTGCGCTTGCGCAGAAGATGCTCATCACCAAGTGCAACATCGCGGGTAAATTTTGCATCTGCGCGACGCAGATGTTAGAGTCGATGTGCGAGAACCCTCTTCCCACGCGCGCGGAGATGACCGACGTGGCGAACGCGGTGTTCGACGGTGCGGACGCGACGATGCTGTCGGGCGAGACGGCGAACGGCGCGTTCCCTGCCAAGGCTGTGGAGACGATGGCGGCGATCAACGCCAACGCCGAGCTCGGTATCGATTACTGGCAGCAGTACGCTTTCCTGCATCGCGGGAACGCCGGCACGCACACCATCACCACGCTGGAGGCGTCTCTCGCCAACGTCGCGCTTTCTTCCGTGGAGTTCTCCGCGGACAAGGACGGTGACGGCGTGATCAGCGCGGACGAGACCGTGCCCATCGTGGTGCTGACAGAGGATGGCGTCGCCGCCGACCTCATCACCAAGTACCGCCCCCCCAGCGCGGTGTTTGTCGCCACCAACTCGCAGCATGTGGTGAACCACACGAACGTCCGCTTCGGACAGATCCCCGTGCTTCTCGGCGAGGGCGAGGGCAACATCGCGGGCGCGGTCAAGGCTGCCTCGGAGGTTGCCAAGAAGCACGGTATCCCTTTCGAGGAGGGGAATAAGGTGCTGGTGGTGTCTTGCAAGAACGACGGCTTCGTGCACATCGCCGCCGTGGCGCACACCGTCACCGTGTCGGGCGGCGCGTACACGCCGGCGCCCACGGAGCCGATGCCCACGACGTACGTCGACCCCGGCGTGCTGAACACCGTCGTCTCCAAGCGCGGCACGCGCATTTCCCTGGAGGACATCCTGACGCCCGCGGAGTGCTTCCGCAAGACCAAGACGGTGTGCACCATGGGCCCCAAGTGCTGGGACGAGGAGACCATGCGCGCGCTGCTGCGCGAGGGCATGGGCGTCGCGCGCTTCAACTTTTCCCACGGCGACCACGAGGCGCAGCAGGCGGTGCTCGATCGGTACCGCGAGGCGTGCAGGAAGGAAGGCGCCGCGATGAAGGAGGAGCTCGGCCTGGACTACACCCCCCACTGGGCGTGCCTCCTGGACACCAAGGGCCCCGAGATCCGCACCGCCATGCTCAGAGACGGGCAGCCGATTGAGCTGGAGAAGAACCAGCCCATCACCATCGAGGCGGTCGGCGACGCGTACACCGAGTTCCAGGGTTACAAGACGGACGAGGAGACCCGCATCGGCCTCTCCTACGCCAAGCTGTGCCAGTCCGTGAAGCCCGGGAACAACATTCTCATCGCGGACGGCTCCATCTCCATCCGCGTCGACAGCATCGAGTCCGACACCGTGCTGAAGGGCACCGTGCTGAACACCAAGAAGCTCGGCGAGCGCAAGAACTGCAACCTCCCCGGCGTCAAGGTTGACATTCCCGTGCTCACGGCGAAGGACATCAACGACGTGCAGAACTTTTGCTGCAAGAACGAGATGGACTTCATCGCGGCTTCGTTCGTGCAGACCGGCGAGGACGTGCAGCTCATCCGCAAGGTTCTCGACGAGGCGGGCGGGCAGAACGTGCAGATCATCTCCAAGATCGAGAACGAGGAGGGTGTCGCCAACATCGACGCGATCCTCAAGTACTCCGACGGCATCATGGTGGCCCGCGGCGACCTCGGCATGGAGATTCCGTCGCAAAAAGTCGCGCTCGCGCAGAAGATGCTCATCACGAAGGCGAACGTCGCCGGCCGGTTCGCCATCTGCGCGACGCAGATGTTAGAGTCGATGTGCGATAACCCGCTCCCCACGCGCGCGGAGATGACCGACGTGGCGAACGCGGTGTTCGACGGCGCGGACGCGACGATGCTGTCGGGCGAGACGGCGAACGGCGCGTTCCCCGCCGTCGCGGTGTCCACGATGGCGGCGATCAACGCCAACGCCGAGCTCGCCAAGACCTCCTCGGCGTCGATTTCGTTCCTGCGCGACTTCACGCAGAGGCCGTTCACCACCATCGAGTCCGCGGCGTCGTCCGCGGCGATGGGCGCCGTGGACTGCGCGGCCGAGCTCATCGTGGTCATCTCCGGGAAGGGCGCCGCCGCCAAGGCGATGTCCAAGTACCGCCCGCCGTGCCCCATCCTGGTGGTCACCGCCGACGCCGCGACGGCGCGCCAGACCGGGGCGTATTTCGGGCAGTACGCCATGAAGGTGGACGACTTAACATCGGAGAAGTTCGCGGTGGACCGCTTCGCGCCGGCCATCACCGAGGCCAAGGCGCTCAAGCTGATGAAGGAGTGGCAGGGCATGAAGCGCACGCCGTCCTCGCTGGACCTCAGCAAGCAGCCCAAGCCTCAGACGCGCGGTGGGAACATCATCGTCATCGCCGGGCCCGACGGCGGGGATGCCGACAAGCACCCGGTGGTGTCCTTCCTCTGAACCGGCATACTGCTTATTACCAATGAAAGTGTCGCGGCGGCGCGGAAGCGGACACGCGCGTCGAAAAACGTCCGCGCCGTCGTGAAGAAACCGTATCGTATTGAACCCGACGGTTGTAGTGACTAGACTACAATCGAAAATAAAACTAGACTACAGAGGCGCCATCCGCGCCGCCTCCGTCTCCGCCGCCGCCGCCGCCGCCGCTTCCCTCGCCGCCTTCTCCTCGCGCGCCTTGACGCGTCTCGGGTCGGGTTTCCGCGCGCGCTTCGGCCCGTCCGCGCGTTTCCGCTTCTTTCCCTTCGCTGCCGAACCCGATCCCTTCTTCCCCTTCGCAAGCCGCGCCTCCGCCTCCGCCCGCCGCACCGCCGCGGAAACCTCGCCCGGCTTGGTGGTGGGCGCGGTGAGCCACCTGTGCTCGGGCGCGTTTGGCCCGTCCAGGCGCACGTACTCCTTCTCGCCGCCGTCGTACAGAACCTCGTACTTCTCCGTCTTGTTGTGGTAGCTCAGGACGGTGGCGGCGTAAAACGACACGTCGTCGTCCCGCTTCTTCGCTTCTTCGCCGGCGGCGGCACTTTCCCGCCACTTTATCTCGACGCGGCGGCCGTAGTTCCTAGTGCGCTCGGGGTTGGCGTCCAGCGTCCCGCGGCACAGCGGGTGGCCGCACATGCAGGTGAACGAGGTGGTGCCCTCCCCCCCGAAGTGCGCGAAGTTGTAGTCGTACGTCAACTCCTCGCCCAATTCGATGTCCCGGATGGCGAAGATGCCGACGCGCGTCTCGCCGGTGGCGGCATCCTGCCACTTCTGCGTCTCGCAGTTCGGGTGGCACGAGGAGTTGATGAACCGGGACAAATTGCCTTTGTGCCGCGCGTCGATGATCTGTTTATGGCTCACCTCCATCAGGTAGAAGTTATCCTCCCCGCGCGCCTTGTCCGCCCACAGCCGCGCCTCCGTCGTCGCGTCATCGATGATCTCGCCCGTGTACTCCACCACGAAGCGCCCAGAGTTGACGGGCTCGGCCAGGAACAAACCCCAGCCGCGGTGCTCCGTGAGCAGCGTCTTCGTCTTGGGCGACGCGAGCAGGTGGAACGGGCGATTGCCGCACGCCGCGCCGCACGGGCACACGCGCGCGTCGCACGTCGTGAACGACGCGCGGTTGAAGCACTCGGGCCCGCACCCGTCGCGGGGAATCACCGGCAAAGGCGGCGGCGGTTTCGAGTCAGGAGCTTCCGCCGACGCGACGCCGGTACTCGCCTCGCCGCTCGCCTCGGTCTCCTTCCCGCTCGCGGCGGCGGCGCGCGACGCTTTGTCGCGCGCCGTAGACGCCGCCGCCGCGCGCATCGCGTCCGTGGGGACGCACAGGCACGCCTCCACCTCGTCTCGCGGGAACGGGCGCGGTGGGCGCTGGCACACCCACTGGCACCGCTGCAGCGTCGTGTACTTCGGGGGCTTGCCTTCCTTACGCACCTCGTACGGCAACGCGAACGGCGTCGCCGACGGTTGAGCCTTGAGCGCGAGAGAGAAGGAAGCGCTCTTCGGGTACTCGACGAGCGACGTCAAGCCCGGCCACTTCACCGCGCGCGCGTCTTCTTCACGAACGTGTTTCTTCGCCTCACTCGCCTCCGCCTTGAGCTTCAGCGCCTTCGCCTTGGCCTCCGCCTTGAGCTTGAGCGCCTTCGCCTTCTCCTTGAGCTTGAGCGCCTTCGCCTTCGCCTTCTCCTTGAGCTTCGCTTCGAGCTTCGCCTGCTTCGCCTTCAGCTTCTCCTTGAGCTTCTCGGATCGGTCGCGGTTCTCGGCGCCGCGAGTCTCCGGGAGCGCCGGGCGCTTCGCCTCTGGCTCGGGCGTGGGCGGCGCGACGTAGTCGAAGAAGCCGGGAGGCGCCGACTCCGGCGCGATGAGCAGCGCGCACGCCTGGCCGATGCCCGCCATCAGCGGCTTCCGCTTCGACCACGCCCAGTGCCCCAAAGACCACCCCTCCGCGAAGGTCTGCACGGGGAACCGCGCGCACTTCGGGGGAATCCACTGGTACTCAAGCGTGCCGAAGTACTGGTACGCTACGCAAAGCTCCGCGTCCTTGCCGGAGGGACGCTTGCACGCGGGGTTCACCTTCCCGAGGTACGCCGAGGGCACAGCCCTGGCGGGCCACCACGGGTAGCCCTTGTTCTTGATCCACACGAGGCCGAGCCGCTCGGCGGCGCCGGAGTCGACGCGCGCGCGGAGCACGGCGTCGTTCGTCCACCACGCGGGCGCGCCCTCGGGCGCGGCGGTCGTCGCGGGGGTCACCGCGCGCGGCGCGGGGGGCGCGCCGGGCTCGGGCGTCGACTTGACGGGCTCGTCGGAGCTGACGATCGGCGGTTTCGCGAGCGGCGCGCCGGGCTCGGGCGCGCCGGCGTGCGCCATCGCCGAGTTCGAGCCCGGAACGGACGCGGCGGGCGCGAGGGTGATCGCCGCCGCCATGGGGGAAGTGCGCGCGCGGCGGGTGTCTCTGAGCGCGTCGCGAAGTGACGCCTTCGACGTCAGATCCCAGGGGGATGACGAGGAAATTCAAATAGTCTGCGCTTTTTCAAGTGTTAGCGCTCGCGTGCGCCGAGCAAGAGACTGTCCGACAGTGCCGAAACCGTCGCACGGGGTCGTGCGCGGGCAGTCGGAAAAATCGGTTTTGGAGAGTATTCTGTGCTACGAAATGTCCGATCGCCGTCCCGAAAGGTCAGAGCGAGACGCGAGGCGGGCGATGTTCGGCTCTTTGCTCGGGTCGACCGCGGATGCCGACGAGGCGTACGCCTCGCGCATGCGCGCCAGGCTCGCGCTGGAGACGGAGGGCCTCGACGCCGACGGCGCCGCCGTGCTTCGAGAGCTGCGTCGCCTGGAAGCGGATGACCCCTCGTCGCCCATCGCGGACGCGGACGACGAGCTGGTGCACCGCGCGGTGGTGACGGTCACGGAGGATCATGGCACGACGGTCCCCCCCGCGCGGCGCGCGAAGAAAGCCTCGGAATGCCTGCGCAAGATCCTGAGCTGGCGCAGGGAAGTGCGCGCTGACGGCATCGTGCACGAACGCCTCCCGCTGACGCCTTCGGAGTTTCACGAACGCTGGCCGGTGTTCATCGCCGGCGAGGATGCGCACGGCCACCCAATCGCGTACGAGCGCGTCAAGGACGTGGACTCGGAGTCTCTGCTCGCGGCGATGGACGCCGAGGACGTCATCAGGCACAGGGTGCAGATCATGGAGGCGCTGAGCGCGCACAAGCGACGCGCGCGAAGTCGCGGGTCGAACCCGAAACAGCCTCGCGAGCGAGACGAAACCGAAACCGAGCCGGAAGCGCATCACTCGTCTCGCCGAGACGGCGCTCGCGAAAACGCGCGCGACGACGAAGACGGCACTCGCGAAACGATTTCGCCGAAAAAGCGCGAAAAAAAAAAGAGGCTTCCGCACAAACACAGCTGGGTGGTTGACTTGGCGGGCGTCAGCGCGACGGGTTTGCTGTTCAGCGACACAAAAAGACGCGCGTTCCTGTACCGGCTCGTGGAGCTCATGTCGGACAAGTACCCGGACACGCTGCACGCGATGTGGCTCATCAACGCGCCCAGCGCGTTCCGCGCCGCCTGGGTCGCCGTGCGCGCGGCGCTCAGCCGGAGCACGACGGAGAAAATTTCAGTCGTCGCCGCCGCGTCGACGTCGAACGCCGCGTCGGCGGAGAGTGTCTCTATGACGCTCGAGAAAAAGTTCATCAAAGGGGGTGTGCGCGGCGAACACGTCCGAGTCCTGTGCGCCATCGCTCTTGGAAACGAACCGAGCGCGGTGCCGGGGATCGTCTCCGCGGCGACGCTCGTGGAAACCGCGCGCCGAGAAGGACGCGAAGCGTTCGAAGCGCGCTTAGGTGAATAGTAGTAACTAGACGAGCGTTACGTCAAGGTAGCCGATACGCGTATGGTGTCTCTGTACGAGCCAAAAACGAGTATACCGGTAGACTCCTTTCGCGCCGCGCGCGTTCGCGGAAGCGTCACGCGCGCCCTTTGATCACGGGCGCGTGTTGCTCGAGTTTCCCGACGATCGCCGCCGGGTCCGCCAGGTACGCCTCTCTCGTCAACGCGGCGCGCTCGAACTCGTCGCCGGCGCCGAGGCGGCTCCCCCCGCGCCAAGCCGCGCCCACCGGGTCGCCGTCGGCGGCGACGGACACGTTCAGCACGTCCCCCGCGTCCACGAACTGTCGCAGCTCGTGCTCGAACCTCTCCTTGAACCCCGGCAGAGCCGCGCACCCGCCGCAGAGCACCACGTTGGCGTAAAACAAGCCTTTCAGTCTCGCGTCCCGCTTCACCGCCTCCACGGCTTGCGCCGTCGCCTCGGCGACGCCCGCCTGCGAAAGCCCGACGTCCGAGGGGTGGAACAAAGCTTCGGGGACCATGAACCGCTCGTTGCCCATGCCCAGCGTCTGGTGGTTCGGGTCCGAAACGCCGGGCGCGGAAACGCCGGCGCCGCTCCGGCGTCGGACGTTTTTGTCGTTCCGCGCGCCTCGCGCCTTTTTCCGCCGCCCGCCCTCGTCCGGGTCGTCCTCGTCCTCGTCCGTCTCCTCGTCGGGGTCGCGCGCCGGCCCCGTCTTGACGTACCCGCGCGTGACATGCACGCCGTCCGGCAGGACGTACTCCCTGTTGATCTCGTTGCTCGGGCCGCGGACGCGCGCGCGCCGCAGCTCCGCCTCAAACGCGTCGGCGTCGCTCGCGACGTAGCACAGCTTCTCCTTGACGTCGTCGACGAGGAAGTACTCGTCCATCATGTTCCACTGGCGGTACGAGACGAGCTCCTTGAGGTAATTCGTCAACGCCTTGCCCCCGAGATTGACCCTCCGCACCGCCGCGCGGACCACGCGCCCGTCGAACACGGGCGTGACGTGCGCGAAGGAGAAGCCCACGTCCACCACCACGCCGCACCGAGCGTCGACGGCGAACTTTTTCATCTTCGCGGCGTCCCCCTCGTCGGAGCGGTCCGCGTTCGGGTCTCGCGCCCTTCCGAGCGTCTCCGTCATGACCAGGCCGGCGGGAGCGCAAGTCACGCACGACTTGAACCCGAAGTGCTTGAACACCGCCTCGTCCTGCGCGGTGGCCAACGCGGGCAGGTTGAACGGCGCCTCCGTCAACACCAGGTGGCACTTGCGCGGATCCACCTTGAGCAACTTGGAAAACACGTGGTGCCAGATGTCCTTCTGCAGGTCCCAGTTCACGACGTACCCGCGGTCGATCGGGCGCCTCAGGTTCAACGACGACACGTCCTTGATGCCGTGAATCTCGTCGCAGATGTACGAGCGCTTCTCGCCCTTGGGCTTGGCGATGCAGTTCGGCACGACGCTGCGGCAGCGGGGAGGGCGAGCGGGATCGCGGTCAGCGCGTCGCGGGAAAGCGCGCCTAGGTTCGTCCGATCGAGGGGAGGGGGGGGGACGTACAACGCGGGGGTCTCATCCCCGGCGAAGCCCACTTTGATGGTGGAGCCTCCATTGTCCAGCACGATGATGTCCTTCCGGGTCGACATCGCGGGCACGACGCGCCCACGCGCGAAGTGGCCGGTCACCGCCGACGTGGATGCGAATGTTGCCAAAAAGTTTGCTCAGAACCGGCTTCGTCCTCTCGGGCATGTCGGGTCTCGCGCAGCGCCTTCGACTTTCTGGCAATCTGGAGCGCTCACGCGAAAACAGGCCTGATTTGGTCGTCGGTGACATTGCCAATCGGCGCGACAGGCGACAACCCCCGCCTTCCGAGTCGCCGAGAAAGGTCACGTCGGTCTAGATGGGCGTTGATCTTCCCATGCTCCCGGGCATGCGGTTCCAGGACCCGCGGGTGCGTCGCGCTTCGCCCCACGCTCCGTTTCCGACACTCGCGCGTCCCGGCATTTTCTGGTCTTAATCGAGACCGGCACGGCACGCTCACAGATTCCTTTCTCGTCCCAACACCTGCAGGAGCCCGTGGCGAAGCGCCCGCAGACCCTGAACTTCATCAACGGCTACGCCGTCCCCGGGGAGACGTTCCGCGCGGCGCCCGCGGCTGTGCCCGAGCCCGCGCCCGCGCCCGCGCCCGCGCCCGCGCCCGTGCCCTCCCACGCCACCGGTCTCCCCATGTCCACGCTTCCCAAGTTTCTCGAGTTTGACAGAAAGGTGCGCGATTGCCGATTAAGGAAACACGCGACGCGTCTCTCAGGGCCGAGCGCGGCAAGCGCGGCGGCGTCGGAGCGTACCGCGTGCATTGGTGTCACCGAGGCATGGCGTTCTCGCGCCGATCTGCCCCGCGACCGCGCGACCGCGCGCCCCCTCCCCCCGTGATCGAAGCCGATTGCCCGAATTCGACCGCTTCGGGAACGTCTCGCCTCTCCGGGCGCTTTTTTTTCCCTTCCCGTTCGTTTCTCCTCGCGCGCGTCGACGATGCCTGACGCCCCCCCCCGAAAACCTCGACGTCCACTTAGGTCCTGCGCTGGAACGCCTTCTTCAAGGAGGCGGTCACCGAGAGCGCGATCGAGAACCACCGCGTGCGCAAGTGTGTCATCTACATGTACCTGGAGGATGAGTCTGTGTACGTGGGCGAGCCCCGGCAGCCCAACAGCGGCATCCCCCAGGGCAGCTTCCTGAAGCGGCACCGCATCCCCGTCGGAGACACCGGCGCGTTCTTCGGCATCGGGGACATCCACGTCGGTGAGACGGTGACGTTTTACGGCCGGAGCTTCTTCGTGGTGTCGTGCGACGCCTTCACGCGCGCGTTTCTCGAGTCGCGCGGCGTGGCGGTTGCGGAGGACCAGCCGTTTCCGGACGAGCCCATCGAGCTGTACCGCGCGACGCTCAAGAAGGACACCGTGGCGTTCCCGTACCCCCCCGCGCCGCGCAACGACGTGCTCGCGGCGTACATCGAGGCGAGCAACGGCGCGCCCTCGCACTTGCTGGTCGCGGACAAGCTGGAGAAGTTCCTCGCCAACGACCGCAAGGTTTTGCGTTTCTTCTGCGTCTGGGATGACCGCGGCGCGCTGTACGGCGAGAAGCGGCCGTTCGTGCTGCACTACTACCTCGCGGACGACTCCGTGGAGGTGCTTGAGGTGGCGGAGCCCAACGGAGGCCGCGACCCCTTCCCCGTGTTCCTCAGGCGCCAGCCCCTGCCGAACCGGAAGCTCTCCGCGGACCCGACGGCGCAAACCAAGTCGGATTCGTACGTCACGCACCTGGACTTGAGGATCGGCGGGACGGTGCACGTGTTCGGTCGCGAGTTTTTCATCCACGACGCGGACGCGTTCACGAAAAAGTGGTACGTGGACAACGAGGGTTTCGATCCGGTGGAGGACTTCCCTTTGGTGGACGTGGACGAGCCGTCCGCGCCGATCCCGCAGAACGCGGTGCCGCCGTACAACGGGTTCGGCGGCCTCGCCGATTCGCTGCAGAATTGCGTGGCGCTCATCCCGAAACCGGTGCGCCCCGACTTCGACAAGCTGATGACGTACACGGACACGGTGCTGCGGTTCAAAGCGCGGATGATCAAGGACGAGACTGGTCATTCGCGGTACACGCCCACGGAGAGCGACGAGGCGCGCGAGTTCATCGTCTCGGTGTACCTCGCCAACGACACCGTCGCGGTGTTTGAGCCGCCGGATCGCAAAAAGCAAATCGTCGGCGGGAAGTTCCTGGAGCGCCAGGAGTGCCTGAAACCCAACTCAGCTGAGAAGTACGAGGCCACGGACTGCTACGCGGGTGCGCGCCTGATTCTCTTCTCTAGGTGCTTCGAGCTTCACGAGGCGGACGGGTACACGTACGGGTTCATGGAGCAGCACGGACCGTCGTTCCCGCGAAGCGACGTCAAGCAAGTCGTCGCGCGGTTGCGGAGTCTGCTCGCGGGGAGGGAAGCCGCCGCGCGCGAGGCGTTTGGGGGCGCCGAGAAAACGGACGCCGAGGGCATGCAGCGCGCGCTCACCGCCGCGGGGATCGAGGTGGTGAAGCAGGAGTGCGTCACGCTCTTCAGGCGCCTGGCGGGCGGCGCGGACGCCGTGGACGTGAAAACCGTGTGCGACGAGCTCGGCGTCGCCGAGCCCGAGGAGAAGACGGCTTGAGTTTTTTAAAAATTGTGCGATTCCGGCGCGCGGAGGTTGAGCGAAACCTCCGTAGCTAGTGATGGATGAATGCTATTGAGTATTGAGTATCTCGCGCGCGCCGTGTCACGCGAAACACCGCGCGTGTCGCGCGAACGCCGCGATGACTCCCATGACTATGACCTGCGCCGTTAGCGCTCCCGACGCCGAAAAACATTTTAGTCACTCTATTCGGGCGTCCACCTCCGAAGCGGCGCGGCCACGAGCGGCGTGTCCCCGAACCGGTTCCCCGACGATGCAATTTTCGAGGTTCCGTCCACGTTTTCCTCTGCGCCACGCGAACGTTCGAGCAGGATCCGCGACAGGTCCGTGACGCACGCGCCCCGCAGGTCGTGGTGGTTGCTGCCCTTGCTTATCCCCGCGACGCCGATCCCCTCCAGCTTCGCGCGCCAGTAGTGCCACAGAGGCTGCGCGACGTACACCGGCGGCGCGTTTGTCGCGGCGCTCGTCAGGAGCTGCATGGCGACGTCCTCGCAGTTTTTCCGCTCGTCTATGTATTCCCGAGCCTTTTTCGGCAAGCCCCGTTTGTACAGCTCCAGGTACTGCGTTTTGCTGAACGCCGCCTTGGTGAGGACGATGCTGAACTCGCCCCCCGAACGCAAACTCCAGTCGTCCCAGACGTACGCGTGGCGGCACAGCGGCGCCAACCAACGGTGCGCGCGCGGGAAAAAACCAACCAACACGTTTCGATTGGCGCGCCACGCCTCGAATCCCTTATCGAGCGCGCCGCAGGGCATGCGCACGTCGTCGTCCACGTGAAACACTGCGGTCGTGGTAACGCCCGTGACTTCGAACCGGTTCTGGATGGACGTCGTGTCGTGCGCCTCGTACCGCGCGCGGGGCGGAGGATGAGCTGCGTTTTTTTTTCGCGGCGCGGGGAAGTACAAAAGAGCGTCGGCGTCGGTCTCCTTCGGCGCCGGCGTCTGCTCGGACCACACCACCACGATCTCAGCCACGGATTTGCACGTCGCGTAATGCGCCACCGCCCTCTGCAGCAGGTCGCGCCGCTCGAACGTGTTCAGGACCACGGTGAACCGCGCGTCGTCCGTCGCACCGAACCGCGAGTCGTCCTCGACGTCCCGGAGAATGGCGTTCAGCCGTGCGCGGAGGGACGCGATGGCGCTGTCCCCGCGCGCGCCGGGCTGGTGCTCGGGGCAGTCCCCGTCGCCGCGAGGCGCGCCATCGGCGCGCCACGAGGGCGCGAGCTGCGTCAGCAGCGCGAGCGCGACGAGTAAGGTCGCGACGCGTCGGGTTCGGCGCCCCGGTCGCAACTTCACGGGCACGCGCCTCCACGCCAAGTCCAACGTCGAACCCCCCTTCGTCGCCTTGTCCCCCATCTTCGCGTCACGTCCGTCCGCCGCCTCGACGTCCCGCGTCTCGGGCGCAGGCCCCCACCCGGCGCCGGAGTTCTGCCGACGAATCGTGAAGACGCGAACGCGCGCGCCGCGGGCCGCGCGCGGACGTGTGATGAGCGTGCGACCGGAACCGAATCGGGAGCGAAAAAAACGAAAACAACGGCACTCCCGAAACGACGCAAAACGGTGCCGTGTCTC
>Ga0209666_1003148_pt1 | contig 12120 bp, 9 predicted proteins | sample SaaInlV_125m_DNA_FD_184679 | JGI IMG/M metagenome (GOLD analysis project Ga0209666, IMG submission 184679) | Marine microbial communities from expanding oxygen minimum zones in the Saanich Inlet - Saanich Inlet SI037_S3LV_10m_DNA (SPAdes)... | ecosystem: Environmental > Aquatic > Marine >...
ACAAATTCAAATGACGCAGAGCAGGCATCCAGTTTCTATGTGGGGCTTTGTGCTGGACCATCATTACGAACGGACGATCGGCATCACGTTTTTCCTTGAGCCAATCAACGGCAAGATCGGTGACAACGTCCGTGCAATACCCATCAACACGGCGGCGTCCGTTTGGAAAAATCATATCAGGATTGTAATAAAGCCCTTGCCCTGGAAGCACAGCCCAGTCATCAAATCCTTGAGGACGCCCCTTGAGGTGACTCTTGCCGTAAAGAGCAGTTTGATAGCCAGATCCGCGAAGGATCTTGGGGAAAATCTGCTGATTCCAGTCGAAGCTGTTCCCATTGTTCATGAATCCGTTCTTGTGACTGTGTTTGCCTGACAGAATCACGGCTCGACTCGGACCACAGATGGAATTGGAACAAAAGCTGTTTTCAAAAAGCATCCCTTGAGATGCAAGCTGATCGATATTTGGCGTGGGGTTGACCGATTTCAACCAACCATTGTAGGCACCAATGGCATGAGGGGCGTGATCATCAGTGAATACAAAAAGAATATTGGGACGCTTGTCCTGAGCCTGTGAAAGGCAGATAAACAACGTCAAAAACAGAAGTATGTACGGGTTTTTATTTTTCATGATATGACAAAATGTTTGGAGGATTATTACCATTACTCCTTGAAAAAGCGATTCCAACTTTTTTAAGGAGTATATTTCATTTTGATGGCTTGGGATGATCCCATTTTTATGCAGATTTTTCTGGATGATTTCTCTATCGGGGTTTTTGGCAACCATGGAGAAACGGTCCTGTCCGAGCGCATCTTCCCCTCGCCTGACAATATCTCGATAGAATATTTCCCCAAGGGAGGTGATTCAAAATTCAGCTCACCGAGGGCCTGGAACCTGAAATCCATCTGGCACCCGTAAAAAGTCTGAAGGATCATTCAGACAGCAATCAAGCCATCTGGGCAAGCTCTTCCTCCACTTCGACAATTTCTCGAATCTGCACCAGGAACCAGGGATCGATCATCGTGAGCTTGTGGATTTCTTCCATGGTAAAACCTGCTCGGTAAGCATGACGGATGAAGAAGATACGTTCCGCGTTGGGGACACTCAGCTTCTGCGTGATGACCTCACGCGGCAGGATATCCAGATCTCCATAAGTGTTTTCTCCGAGGCGCCATGGTTTGCCGTCGCCCCCCAGACCTGCACGCCCAATTTCCATTGATCTCAAGCATTTTTGGAGTGACTCCTTGAATGTTCGGCCAATCGCCATCGCTTCTCCAACGGATTTCATCTGAGTCGTGAGCGTCGGATCAGCTTGCGGAAATTTCTCGAATGTAAATCGAGGTATCTTGGTAACGACGTAATCAATAGTTGGCTCGAAACTCGCCGGCGTTACACGCGTGATATCATTTCTGATTTCGTCGAGGGTGTAACCAACAGCCAGTTTGGCCGCAATTTTGGCGATGGGAAAACCTGTTGCCTTGGAAGCAAGAGCAGAGGATCTTGAAACGCGAGGATTCATTTCAATGACCACCAAGCGACCATTCTTTGGATTGACCGCGAACTGAATATTGGATCCACCCGTTTCCACCCCGATCTCACGGATCACGGCAAAGGAAGCATCCCGCATGATCTGATATTCCTTGTCCGTTAAAGTCTGTGTAGGCGCCACCGTAATGGAGTCACCCGTGTGCACGCCCATGGGATCAAAGTTCTCAATGCCACAGATGATCACGCAATTATCTGCATGATCCCGCATGACTTCCATTTCGAACTCCTTCCATCCAAGGAGTGATTCCTCGATCAGGATTTCAGAGACTGGAGATAACTCACAGCCTCGCTTGCAGATTGTCTCATATTCGCCCCAGTTGTAGGCGATGCCGCCGCCTGATCCCCCCAGCGTGTAAGCGGGGCGGATGATGAGAGGGAATTTACCAATATCTTTGGCGATCGCTTCGGATTCCTCCCAGTTGTGAGCGACTCCACTGACGGCAACATCCAGTCCAATTTTCAGCATGGCCTCCTTGAAAGCCTGACGGTCCTCGCCTTTTTCAATGGCGTCGGGCTGCGCACCGATCAATTCGATCTCGAGCTTGTCCAGCATGCCGCTTCGATGCATGTCCATCGCCAGGTTCAAAGCAGTTTGCCCCCCAAGCGTTGGAAGGATGACTAACTTTCCTTCCGCCCCCATGTCTTTCATGATCTGTTGCTCCAGCTCAATGATTTTAACCACTGTTTCGGGGTTGATGGGTTCAATATAAGTGCGATCCGCAAATTCGGGATCCGTCATGATCGTCGCTGGATTCGAATTCAGCAACACCACACGAAACCCTTCCTCTTTCAAGGCTTTGCAGGCTTGAGTGCCTGAATAGTCAAATTCGCAGGCTTGCCCAATGACAATGGGGCCTGCACCAATGATCAACACTGAATGAATGTCCGTTCTTTTCGGCATACGACCTACAATTAAAAGCAGAACTCAAACTTTGTCAGTCATTTTCTATTCATTTCCTTGATGATGTTCGGTAGGTTTCATTGATTCACCCAACCCAAGAAATCGCCATGAACAGAAGAAATGCATTGAAAGGTTTGGGCATGGGCGCATTTGGAGCACTTGGCTTTAATGCCTCGGCACCCAATGCCTGTGCCGACCAGATTCAGAACGCCTCCAAAGGTCTCGAACCCTTGAAAATCACCAAAGTAAGAGCCATCACGACAAGCCCAATGAGCGCTCGACTGGTCATCATCAAAGTAGAAACCAATGAACCTGGTCTCTACGGACTTGGTTGCGGCACCTACAACCAACGGCCTCTGACCGTCGTCACGGCAGTCAATGAGTATCTGGATGAATTTGCAAGAGGCAGGGATGTCGATGACATTGAAGATATGTGGCAGAACGCCTATACCAGCTCCTACTGGCGAAACGGGCCTGTTTTGAACAACGCACTGAGCGGGCTCGACATGGCACTGTGGGATATCAAGGGCAAACGAGCCAATATGCCCGTTTACCAGCTTCTGGGAGGCAGATCCCGCTTTGCGGTGGATTGCTATTCGCATGCCAGCGGACGTGATTTCAAGGAATTGGAGGACAGTGTCAAATCCAAGATGGAAGAAGGCTATCGGCATATCCGCATTCAACTGGGTGGATATGGCTCGACGCACCTCTCCACGGAACCGCATTATAAGAAGGGAGGTTTTGGGTTGGATTCGGATGGACACATGGATTCGTTGCCTTACCTGCGCGCCACGCCCAAAATGTTCGAACATATCCGATCGACATGTGGAGAGGCGATTGAATTGCTGCACGATGTTCATGAACGCATTGAACCCATTGAAGCGATTGGTCTGCTCAAGGAACTCGAGCAATACCGCCCCTTTTTCATCGAAGATCCATTGGCACCTGAGCAAAACGGTTATTTCAAAAACCTGCGCGCCCAAACCAGTGTCCCCATTGCCATGGGTGAACTTTTCAATAATCCTCATGAATGGGTTGACCTCATCACGGATCGACTGATTGATTTTATTCGCGTTCATATCACACAAGTCGGTGGTTTCACTCCAGCCCGAAAACTCGCCACTTTGGGAGAATGGTTCGGAGTGCGCACTGCCTGGCATGGTCCCGGTGACTTGTCACCGGTGGGTCATGCCGCCAATGCGCATCTGGACATGAACATCCATAACTTCGGTATTCAGGAAAGTGTGCACTTCAATGAGGCCATGCGCGAAGTTTTCCCCGGTGCACCCACCATGAAAAAGGGCTACATGCACGTCAACGACGCGCCCGGATTTGGAATCGACATCAACGAAAAAGCGGCAGCAAAATATCCCTACCCGGATCACCCCGGATATTGGACGCCCGTCAGGAGAAGGGACGGAACAGCCGTGAGGCCCTGAGCGATTTCCCATGACACACAATTTAGCTCTTTCCATCCGTCTGATCTTCTTGCTTGCCTCACTCTCGTTATGGCATGGGCTCAACGCGGAATGGAACCGTCACACGATCGACGATACTTCGAAGGGTGCAGACGGAGTACGCCTCAAGGACGTCAATGGGGACGGTTTGATGGATATCGCAACGGGATGGGAGGAAGGGGGGCTGGTCCGTATTTATCTGAACCCCGGCAAAGACGAGGTGCATTCGCCCTGGCCATCTGTCACCGTGGGACAAGTCAAATCCCCAGAGGATGCTGTCTTCGCCGACATGGACCGGGATGGCATCATGGATGTCGTGAGTGCCTGCGAAGGAAAAACAAGATCGGTTTTTGTGCACTGGGCGCCAAAGAACAAACATGATTATCTGAATGCATCGAAATGGGAAACCGAAGCCATTCCGAGTCTGAGGAAAGAGTCCATGTGGATGTTCTGCCAACCGGCACGGATTGACAACAATAGGTCGATCGATCTGATCGTGGGATCCAAGGGGGAAAAGGCATCGGTAGGATGGCTGGAAGCTCCCCGTGAAGGTCGTGTATTGGAGGATTGGCAATGGCACCCACTTTACGAAGCGGGCTGGATCATGAGTATCATGGCATTCGATGCTGACCATGATGGAGACCAGGACATCCTCATTTCGGATCGAAGGAAGTCCAAAAGCGGTGTGGTGCTTCTGGAAAATCCGCATGACAATGTTCAGGGAAAGCGACCTCTGACATGGAAGGAACACCGTGTCGGCCCCACGGGTAGTGAAGTGTTGTTCATCGATTATTCGCAACCGACGCAGGAATCCAATATGACTGTCTGGGCAGCCGTGAAACCCAATATCATCTGGCAACTGAAGTCCGGTCATCCTTTCAGCGAAACGTGGGAACAGGAAATCTTTCAAATGCCCGATTGGATGAGTCGATCCAAAGCAGTGCGCCATGGAGACCTGAACATGGATGGCCACACGGATCTCGTCGTGAATTGCGAAGGGGCTGAAGGAGGGAAATCCGGCATGGCTTGGTTCACACCAACATCCTCAAGGAATGGAAGCAAAACAAAGCCCACTTTTCATGACATCGCAGGACCACATGGCATCAAGTTCGATCGCATCGAATTGCTGGATCTGGACATGGATGGAGATCTCGATGTCATGACATGTGAAGAACGTGAAAATTTGGGGGTTGTCTGGTACGAGAACCCTCTTTATTGATACTGTGTATTTGGGTACCTCCTTCCACCGTATTTCACTTGCCATTCAAGCGAAATACGGTGGCAACCATAAACAGAGGGAGGAAAACAATGAGTAACTGGAGTCTTTCGGTGCAGGTTCGGGAAAACAATCCCGACCATCATTTCTTCAATAACCATGGCACCTGGTGGTGCCACTTTTGGACGATCGCTAATGGTATTCGACAAAAGCTTTTAAGCGTTAATCTGCAAACTTCTTCTCGAAGTGAGGCGAGAGTTTAACACAACAACCTTCTTCAAGAAGAATAACGCACACATATGGCGCACAAATTAAAGGGGGGATTCATGTCTGAGGAACCTAAGAAGACCTTGAGAAATGTTTATCGTGATCTTGGATCCGAGATGGGAACTCCGCAATACCCTAAACGTTTCTCACTATCCAATTTTATCTTTTGCGTTTATATATATGTATTGCAACGTATTTTGTGCCTTTGAGTTGACAATTTAGTTAATTATTTCTTTCGAACTGGACAGGTGATTGGTAGCCAATTAAGGAATGTTTCCGTTGGGTGTTATCATATTCATCGGTGTATTCAAACAGTACGATGCGAGCATCTTCATGGGATTCAAATACGCCCCCTTGCAAAAGTTCCTTTTTAAAAGTCTCAATGAAGAATTCACTTCAGGCTTTGTCATGAGTATTGTCCTTGCGAGGCTACCTCATTTATCGACCTTTCAACTGAATTTCGAATTTGACCCTTTGGTAAAACTGCACAAAATGAAAGGGTCATGTGTTTCAGTTCTTCATCCGTTCGCGCCCCACAAAGAAAAGTTTCTTTTCTGTTCCAGAGTCTTTTCTTTATCATGATATTAGGCGTTGGCCCAATCATGGCCACCTCCTCAAAGGAACAGGACTTTGACAAACCCGTGAGTTTGGCATGGGTGCCTGATGATCAATCGCTGTGGGCCGTTACCCAGCATGGGCGCAATATACTAAGTCTGGATCCGGATTCGAAATCTGTGAAACTTGTTTTTCAAAGCGAGGGACCGCTTTGCGACTTACATCTCATTCCCGGCACTTCCAGACTTGTTGCGCTTCAATACAAGCCCGGGCGAGCCTTTCTTTTTGAAGGAACCTCCTCCACCACAGCCCCAGACATTTCTACTGTGGACCTTCCCGACCATGCCGTGGATATCACTAGTTCGCATCACGGAAAATATCTCTATGTCCTGCATCACTGGAATCACAGGGTTTCCATACTTGAACGAAGCGATGCCCATGGGACGCGTTCTTCAAGCCAATACACATTGAAAAGTGAAGTACAACTTCCCTTTGCTCCCTGGAATCAGATCATCTTGCCTGATTTAAAAACATGGGTCATCACTTCTGCCTTCGCCGGTAAAATGTGCATACTGAATCTCCAGACAGGTCGTATCCAAAACACTCTCAAGAGCCCTGTTCACAACATCCGAGACCTTGCCTTGAGCCCGGATCAAAATACCCTTTGGATGGCGCATCAGCTCCTGCACCCCGATGCCACCACATTGCGCGGGGATATTCAGTGGGGGTTCTTGATGGAAAACAAGATCAGTGGATTTCCGTTGAACGATTTAGCCGTCCGATTCACGCATCAGAATGCCGTCCAGCCCATGGGGCAATTGGAACGCCCCGGAAATGCTGCAGGGGATCCTGAAGCTGTTTTGTGGACGGATCATGGAGAGCTTTTGGTCGCATTGGCTGGCGTCGGCGAAGTCGCAATATTGTATGAGGATTCTACCACAAGCGCTCGATTAGGCGTCGGGAGGCGTCCTTGCGCCATCGCTTATGACCCGGCACACAGGCGCGCTTTTGTTGCGAACAGCTTGTCCGACTCCGTTACAATCATCCATCTTGCACCAAAACCCAGAACGACAGGAATCATCAGGTTGGGCCCTCGCAAGCAGATGAACCAGATTGCCAGAGGGGAGCGGCTGTTTTACGACGCGCACCAGTCTTTTCACGGTTGGTTCAGTTGCCATAGTTGTCATACAGAGGGTCATGCAAATGGAAGGCTGAACGACAATGCCGCGGATGGAGGTTTCGGAGCTCCAAAGAAAGTGCTCTCGCTTCTGGGTGTCGTCGACACTGCTCCGTGGAGCTGGCTGGGAGAGCGCAATGATCTCATGCATTCGATTCACGAATCGATCGAAACAACCATGGGTGAAGTCAGCACTCGAGAAAAGACTGAAGCCTTGCATGCCTTTATGAAAACACTCGCTCCCGCCCCTGCACTGCGCAAGTCGCTCACCGAGCTAGAGCGAGCAAAGGGCATGAGTATTTTCGAAAAAATGCGTTGTGATGAATGCCACTCCCCTCCGCATTTTACCGATCCCGAATCCTACGACGTAGGGCTCACGGATGAAGTCGGCCATACACATTTCAATCCCCCCTCCCTGTTGGGGGTATCACAAAGAACACAATGGCTTCATGACGGCCGGGCCAAGTCCCTGCGGAGCGTCTTTGAAGAACATCGTCACATGATCAGGGAAGACCTCTCTGACCTTGATCTGAGCAACTTGCTGCGGTTTTTGGAATCACTGTAGAGAATCAGGAAAACGATCAACTTTATGAAACCTGAGGAGCGAAACTGAAATTTGGATCCATGAGCCCCCCGGAGCCATGCAGGTTTGTTGGAAATCTGGGACATGTTTGAATCAACGGATCTGATTTAACTGGGTCGGCGGACTCAAACAGATTGGACGCAAGGAAGTTGTTTTTTTTTTCAATTTCAATTTATCTTGGGACTCGTGCTGATCTTATTTCGCCTTTAAAAACTAGATCTTCGCTATTATTTGATATTTCAATATTTATTTATGAAACAAAGACTGACTATCACGTTTTTACTTTGCATGCTTTTTTCAGCCATTGCTTGCAAGCGAGGGGCAAAACTTACCGTGATCAACGACTCCAAAGCAAAGCTGGATAATGTCGTTGCCAGTGGTAGCGGGTTCACTCAGCCTTTGGGCTCGATTCCACCTGAGGGTAAACGCCATGCTACAATCCAACCTACGGGTGAATCATCCCTGAAGCTTGAATTTGATGCCGATGGCAAACATTTTTCAAGCGAACCGAGTGGCTATTTCGAAGCGAACGGGCATTATAAGATAACCGCGACAGTCGAGCCTGATTTCTCCGTTACGGTGAAAGACTTTTAATTCCACCTCCAAGAGTTCCATGCCAATAAAATCCAATGAGTCAGATAAATTGACTTCAAAAAACAGAAAGAGCCCAGTAACTCTGAATCATTTATGAAACAAAAAAAGTGATTTCAGCACCGCAAAATAACACTCATATCGTATATCCATTTAACCCAAGTTTTTTCCATTACCCAATATTGCATCTAAAAAGGGTCTTGGTGTTGTTGGATCGCTAATCCGTTGACCATTGATTGGTAGAAGTTTAACTTTTGATCTTGTCAGTCATCTGAAGAAAGTTCTCAAACGTCTGAATCCCATATTTTCTATGAATCATGCATCAATGAAGAAAATCATGCATTGGATCCTGACCGGATGGATTATCGCACTGGGCACGGGATGCTCAGGATTTCATCGCGCGTGGAGACAGGAGGTAACAACAAATCCAGGCTATCCACCATCCATGATCGAAGGCGCATGGGAGGGTGAATGGATCAGTGATTCCAACGGACATCATGGGCGGCTTCGCTGTCTCCTCACCGAGAACGAAGACGGCACTTATACGACCTGGTATCATGCGAAATATCTGAAATTCCTGGGCTTTGCCTATGCCGTCGAAGTAAATTCCAATCCATCCGACAAAGGATACTCATTGAGTGGACAAGCTGATTTGGGAAAACTGGCAGGTGGCATGTATCATTACGAGGGAACGATTTCTGACGGACATTTCAAGGCCACCTATGAATCAAAATATGACGATGGCACATTCAGAATGACTCGTCCCCTGACAGACCCTTGACTCGAAAAACGAAACGTGCATACCAAAGGCATGTTCTCGCAGGAATGAAAATATCTTTTGATTGAAAGAACAATGAGTAGCCCCGGTCAGATCAAGGATTCACAATCGATGTCAATGGGAGGGGCGGGAAATCAATCGATTGCTTTGCATGATCATATCAGACTTCCATCAAGACAATAGAAGCCATGTCTGCATGAAGGATCATTTGATTCACATCTGTCGCTGACGCTGATAACGATTGATTGAAGCCTCTGTTTATTGACTGTTCATTGATCCATCAACTGATAATGTTTCTGGATGAAATCTCGATCCTCACCTTCGATGAGTGGATTCACGCTGATCGAATTGCTCGTTGTGATCGCGATCATTGCCATCCTTGCAGGCATGCTTTTACCCGCCCTGTCCAATGCGAAAAAACAGGCTCACAAGGCGAGCTGCGCCAGTAATCAGCACCAGATCTCACTCGCCTACATGATGTATGTGGACGACAACGACGATTGGTATCCACTCACCCCAGGCATTGCATCAGTTGGAGGCATCACCGGCACGAATCGCGGTAACAACGTGGTCAGGGGAGATATTCCGGCGGAGGAGCGTCCGCTCAACCCTTATGCAACCACTCAGGTTTTCCGCTGTCCTGCTGACAAAGGTGATTCGTTACAGAAAGTTAACAACGTCTTCTTTTCACTTGGGAACAGTTATCGGGGTGCCTGGTGGAATGCCTTTCGTGTCAAACGTGTACTGGGACTTTCTTCCTATAAACAAGGCGATCCAGAAGCCACCCCCATTAAAGGAAGTGAAGTAGCCCTCAAACCGACCACCAAAATTATCCAGGGGGATTGGCATTGGCACGGGAACAGAGGTGTCACCGATAAACGAAGTATCTGGCACAATTTCAAAGGTCAGACTCGTTACAACATGACATTCGCTGACGGACATGTGGAAATCGTCCATTGGCCGGAAGAATTCCTCGACTGGGTTCATATCAAACCCGATATCGATTGGGAATGGTGGTGAGCAAAGTAGCCCGACTGCATGAAAGAATGGAACCTGCCTCAAGTTTTCACCATCAAATCCTGCAGCGATTTGGCACAGAGTCGTGCGAACGCCGAGTCATTGATTTCTGCATCCATCTCGACAACTTTGATCTCTTTCCGCAAATGCATGCGGATGGCATCGAATAGAGCTTGATCTGCATCAACATCATGAAAAGGGTTACCCGCAGCGCTGATCACACTCAATGCTTTTAACGGAAGCAGCACGGTCACCGGCGCTGTGTAATCATTGATTTTTCCTGCGAGGATACGTCCGAGTTCACGGCACTCTTCCGGGTTCGTGCGCATGAGAGTGACTTGCGGGTTATGGTGATAAAAACTCCTCTCAGCAAATTTTGCAGGTACGGTATCCGGCTCACCAAAATTAACCATGTCCAAACACCCCGGGACGATAATCGTCGGCACGCCCGCTTTGCCTGCCGCTTCATGACGATGCGGTCCCGCCGCCAAAACACCGCCCACTAACTCATCTGCCCATTCGGTTGCAGTAATATCGAGCACTCCTGCAACCATCCCGCTTTCAATCAATGATTCCATGCAACGTCCCCCGGTGCCAGTGGAATGAAAAACGAGCACCTCATAACCGCACTTTTCAAGTACTTGCTTGGCGGTTCCTACGCACTCGGTAGTGTTACCGAACATGCTGGCAACGATGATCGGCTTGTCCTCGACTGAACTGATCTGAATATCCACCATGCCGCAAATAGCAGCTGCACCCTGCGAAAAAAGAGTTCTGGAAATTTTGTTCAAACCAGCAACATCCACAATGCTCGGCATCATCACAATATCCTTGGAACCGACGTAGTGAGCAGTGTATCCACTGGCCAATGTGGATATCATCAACTTTGGAAAACCAATGGGCAGAGCTCGCATGGCTGCCGTTGCAATCGCAGTTCCCCCCCCGCCCCCCAGTGAAATGACGCCCTTGATACGCCCTTCCTTGTGCAGTTGTTCAAGAAAGACCGGAGCTGCCTTCACCATGGCCGCAACACATTTACCTCGGTCTTTACTGGAGGAAATGGATGCCATATCCAGACCCGCAGCAGAAGCCACGACCTCTCGTTTGATGTCGTGATCAATACTGGCTGGAAATCCCGTACCAACATCAATCAGCAGGGCGTCATGCCCTCGACGCCTGATCTCATCCGCGATGAAAGTATGTTCAACTCCTTTGGTATCGAGAGTTCCAAGAACTGCAATGGTTGCCATGATAAGTGGGATAATCCGTTATTAGATCAGAACCTTATTCATTCATTCAGTCTGATTCATCGAAATGAAAATTTTCAGCTGCGGGTGATTTCAATGCTTTAAATTTGCGCGTCAGTTGAGTCAATGACTCCTCTACCGCCATCCGTTCCAATGAGCTGGCCCCCACAAAACCAAGTACGTCGGTGTGCTGAAGAATCCTGTCAACATCGTCTGGGGTATTGATGGGACCACCATGCGCCAGAAAGAGAACATCCTTGCGGACGGTGCGCACCGCTTGAATGATTTCTCGAGTTCGTTGAATGGCAAAATCCCAGTTCACAACCGCGCTTGAAACCCCAATCGAGCCTCCCACCGTGGTTCCCACATGCACGATAATGGCATCGGCTCCAGCTTGAGCCATTTCGACCGCCTCCTCTGGTGTGGCCACATAGACGATGGAAAACAAATCCATCCGACGGGCGAGCGCCACCATTTCAAACTCTTTCTTCACACTCATGCCCGTTTCCTCAAGTACACCTCGAAATTGCCCATCGACAATAGTATGCGTCGGAAAATTATTCACCCCTGAGAAACCCATGTCTTTGACCTGAAGCAACCAATGCCACATCCGACGACGTGGATCGGTCGCATGCACCCCGCAGATCACCGGCACCTCTTCCACCACAGGCAATACTTCAAACTCCCCAATCTCCATGGCCACCGCATTGGCATCCCCATAAGCCATGAGCCCACTGGTGGAACCATGGCCCATCATGCGAAAGCGTCCGGAATTATAAATGATG
>Ga0209666_1003149_pt1 | contig 12114 bp, 9 predicted proteins | sample SaaInlV_125m_DNA_FD_184679 | JGI IMG/M metagenome (GOLD analysis project Ga0209666, IMG submission 184679) | Marine microbial communities from expanding oxygen minimum zones in the Saanich Inlet - Saanich Inlet SI037_S3LV_10m_DNA (SPAdes)... | ecosystem: Environmental > Aquatic > Marine >...
TCTGCAGTCGTGTTTTTACACCTGCACTTTCAAGCGCACCTTGAAGCGCTAGGCCATTAATTACCGTTGCTAGCATACCCATATGATCTGCTTGAACCCGGTCCATGCCTTGTGATGCACCGCTGATCCCACGGAAGATGTTTCCACCACCAATGACCACGCCTACTTGCACTCCTAATTCAGCAACTGCTTTAATCTCTTCAGCATATTCGGCAATCCTTTTTGGATCTATACCAAATTCCTTATCGCCCATTAGGGCTTCTCCGCTTAGTTTCAGGAGTACACGATTGTATTTCATCTCAGTAGGTTTGAACACAAATATACCGCAACAATCGAAGGCAATCGAACGAGATAATTCTAGTTTTTAAACCGTTACCAACTTTTTACTTTGGAACAAAAAAAACCGCGATGGCAAGCCATCGCGGTTTTCTATATATACTGAGTACAGTTTTTACAAGCTTACACGCTTGAAATCTACCACTGCCAAACCAGCTTGAACGCTAGTTAAGTATTTAGATACACTCAACTTACTGTCTTTGATAAAGTCTTGGTCCACCAAAGTGTTTTCTTTGAAGAATTTATTCAATCGGCCAGCGGCTATTTTTTCAAGCATTTCCTCTGGCTTGCCTTCTTGACGCGCCAAATCTTTACCAACCTCTAATTCACGATCGATAACTTCTTGTGGTACCGCATCACGGTTCAATGCAACAGGGTTCATTGCAGCAGCTTGCATCGCTATGTCGCGACCCGCCTCTGCAGCTTCAGCCGTCAAACCTACCAAAGTACCAATCTTGTTGCCCATGTGGATGTAAGACGCAACGTAAGGAGCGTTTACAACAGCCATTTCAGCAACTTCAATTTTTTCACCAATTACACCCGTTTGCTCTTGCAGTTTGGCCGCAACAGTTAAACCACCTTCGAATTCAACAGCACCAAGCTCTTCAGAAGTCGATGCACCAGTAGTTAATGCGATGTCTGCAATTTTATTTGCTAAGGCAACGAAATTTTCGTTTTTCGCAACAAAATCTGTCTCACAAGATAATTTGATGACAACACCTTTATCAGCACCGTTTGTCTTTGCAATAACAGCACCTTCAGTTGCGTCACGATCAGCACGCTTTGCAGCTACTTTTTGACCTTTCTTTCTTAGGATGTCAACTGCAGCTTCGAAGTCGCCTTCTGCTTCAACTAAAGCTTTCTTACAGTCCATCATACCAGCTCCAGTTTGCTTTCTGAGTTGATTTACTTCAGCAGCGGTAATCTTTGCCATGATATAGAGTATTAATTTGAATTTTAATTAAAAAGAGAGCCGCAAAGGTTTCCCTACGGCTCTCTCAAAAAGTCTTTATTGTTTCAACAAACCGTTAAGGATTAAGCCTTAGCCGCTTTCTTGTCAATTTTTGCTTGCTCAGCAGTCGCCTTATCGCTCTTGCGCTGAGAGAGACCACCTTTTACACCTTCAGTTACGAACTCCATAACAGCAGCGATACTTCTTGAAGCATCATCGTTTGCAGGAATCGCGTAATCTACACGGCGAGGGTCTGAATTTGTATCTACAATACCGAAAGTTGGAATGCCCAACTTGATTGCTTCGTCTACAGCAATGTTCTCACGCTTGATATCAACGATAAACAAGGCAGCTGGCAAACGATTCATATCTGCTACTGAACCAAAATCCTTCTCAAGCTTCGCACGTTGACGGTCTACCTGTAGACGTTCACGTTTTGAAAGTGTTTCGAACGTACCGTTTTCTTTCATCTTGTCGATGCTTTGCATCTTTTTGATGGCTTTACGGATCGTTACGAAGTTGGTCAACATACCTCCTGGCCAACGCTCAGTTACGTAAGGCATGTTTGCTTCGCCGGCATATTTTGCTACGATTTCTTTTGCTTGTTTTTTCGTCGCTACGAAAAGGATTTTACGACCTGATGCTGCGATTTTTTGGAGCGCTTCTGTAGCCTCTGCCATTTTCGCCTCAGTTTTATGAAGGTCGATCACGTGGATTCCATTGCGCTCCATAAAGATGTAAGGCGCCATGTTTGGATTCCACTTACGGGTCAAGTGTCCAAAGTGAACACCCGCATCCATGAGTTTTTTAATGTTGTCTGTTACTGCCATTTTTTTGAGTTTACTTTCCCTAGTAAGCAATGTACCAGTAGCCTTGTTAAGAGTCTGGTCCATTTGGATACTAAATCTCGATTAACGTTTAGAGAACTGGAATTTCTTACGTGCTTTCTTCTGACCGAATTTCTTACGCTCGACCATACGTGGGTCACGAGTAAGTAGTCCGGCAGGCTTCAACGATGTGCGGTTCTCGTTATCAATCTCAGAAAGAATACGAGATACACCCAAACGAATTGCCTCTGCTTGACCAGTGATACCACCACCAAATACATTGACTTTAACGTCGTATTTGCCAGTAGTTTCTGTCAAACTGAAAGGCTGCTCCAATTTGTAGTGCAACGGCGCAGTGTTGAAGTAGTCCTTATAGTCCTTGCTGTTTACAGTGATGGTACCAGTACCTTCGTCCATGTAAACACGAGCTACAGAAGTTTTACGTCTTCCAATTGCGTGAAACTTTGCCATTTATTATTACTTATTTGATTTCATTAATGTTGATCACCGTTGGCTTCTGAGCTTCGTTCTTGTGCTCAGGACCAGCATATACGTGCAAGTTGCGGAACAACTCTGCACCTAGGCGATTCTTCGGTAGCATGCCCTTAACTGCCTTTTCGACAATGCGCTCAGGGAATTTCGCCATGATCTGCTCAGGGTTCGTAGTGCGCTGACCACCAGGGTAACCTGTGTGCCATACGTACGTTTTGTCCGTCATTTTGTTTCCGCTCAAAACAACCTTCTCAGCGTTAACTATAATAACGTTGTCGCCACAGTCAACGTGAGGTGTGTAATTAGGCTTGCGCTTGCCTCTGATAAGCAAGGCTACCTTAGATGCCAAACGTCCTAGTGTTTGACCTTCTGCGTCAACTACTACCCAGTTCTTTTCAACTGACGCCGCGTTGGCTGAAACTGTCTTGTAACTTAATGTATTCACCGCTAATGCGTTTTATATGTTTAAAGTGTTGCGTGTACAACCCCCAAAAAGGGCTGCGAAAATACATCTTTATTTAGCTAAGAACCAAAAATCTATGCACAAATTGTTGACATCTGGATTAGTGCTTGCTTTTTGAGTTGGATAGATGGACAATTAACACGAAATTGCACACCATGCAAAAATACATACTATCCCCTATTCTAGCAGTATTTATCCTTCTTTCCGCACCGTTGTTTGGGCAAAAATGTGGCCATGACGTGCTTGAAGAAGAAGTTAAACGACTGTACCCCAACTTAAGTGCGGACGAAGCTGAATTTATCTCGACGGTGAATTTTGATGCCCCCCACAATACTGAAGCAGTCGTTCATACTATACCTGTGGTGGTGCACATTATCTACGACACGCAAAGCGACAATATTTCTGACAAGCAGGTTCGTGATGCCATTATAGGCCTGAACGAAGATTACCGGCGTTTAAATGCAGATACTTCAAATACGCGCTCCATTTTTCAAGGGGTAGCGGCGGATTGTGAGATTGAATTTCAATTGGCAAAATTGGACCCTCAAGGGAATTGCAGCACAGCCATTACTAGAACCCAAAGTGCATTGAGCGTTGGCGCCAATAATAATGTGAAGGGACTGATCAGCTGGCCCAATACCAAATACCTCAATATTTGGGTGGTGAACAGTATTTCGCTTTCTGGCAGCAGCTCAACAGGAACAGTATTAGGATATGCCTACAAGCCCAATCCTGGTCAAAGCACGACCTACGATGGGATTGTTATTCGTCACGACCGTATGGGAAGAATTGGCACAGGTACAAGCATGGGCAGAACCCTTACCCATGAAGCAGGACATTACCTAGGACTGGACCATCCTTTTAAAGGCGGTTGTTTTGCTGGGGATAATTGTGCAGATACTCCACCTGTGTTAGAAGCAAGTTATGGTTGTAATACGAATGCAAATACGTGTTCTAACGATAGTCCAAACAAACCCGATATGATCGAGAACTACATGGACTACGCAGACGATAACTGTATGAATCTTTTCACAGACGATCAGCGCGCCATCATGCGTTCAAATCTCGCGAATGTCTCGAGAAGAGGCTATTTGATTAGTGCTACGAATGCGCAGACTACAGGGATAGAGCCGGGAATGGCACTGCCGTGTGCACCTCAAGCAAATTTTAAGGCGAATCAAACGGTAATTTGTAATGGAACTTCGGTCCAATTCACTGATATGAGCACCTCTGGAAATGCAACCAATTGGTCGTGGTATTTCCCAGGAGGAACGCCATCAACTTCTACCGCGCAAAATCCGACAGTCACTTACAGCAATGCATCTGGCAAGACCTTCAAAAATTACGATGTAGGGTTAACCGTAACCAACGCGGTTGGGACGACACAATCCTACATTGATGGTTATATGAGTGTTCATATGCCAAACAGTACCATTTGGGCAAACAACTTCAATTCTGGTTTTGAGTTTAATACTATTCCAAACGGCACTTGGCATGTAGAAAATTCTGAAGGCGATAATATTAAATGGGAGCGCAATAGCTTTAATAGTTTTGAAGGCGATTTCTCTGTCAAGCTCGATAACTACAACAACGAGCCAGATAATACCGATGCTCTGGTCACTAATTTTATCAATGTAAATAGAGCGGCCGCGATGAATTTCAGTTTCCGCTATGCAGTTGCCAGTAAGCCTGGTTTTGCCATGGATAAGCTCAACGTTAGCGTAAGTCAGGATTGTGGCGAGACTTGGGAAAGTGTACGTACGCTGCTTGGGCCACTGCTTTATGCGGCAACAAACAAACCTAATCCTTGGAATCCGACCTCGAGCAGCAATTGGCGTAAGGTAACTGTTGGTTTAGATGATTATATAGGCAATCAGCCCATAATGATCAAAGTTGAATTCATTTCAGGAGGCGGGAATAATGCCTTCTTGGATGCCTTCAACCTAGACGTTACACTGGATCAGGAAGAGTTGAGCGCCAACAACATTAACATCTTCCCAAATCCAAGCAATGGCCTTTTCCAAATAGAAGGTTTGCCTGCAGGCACAGCGTACCGCATCTTTAGCATCGACGGCCGTGAGATCCAACAAGGCACGTTGGCATTGGATGCCAGTCTCCAGGTCAATGCGAGCCCAGGCTATTACATCTTCCAAACCGAAGGCGTTCGCAAAAAATTGATCATTCAATAAACCGAGAACCTTCTCGGCGAAGCCCCGGCGGAGCCGAAAATTTGAGCATAAAAAAGGCGCCCCGTGGGGCGCCTTTTTCATAGGGTGCTATTTGCGAATTTCTTCCTCTATGTGGGTAGGAACCATGATGTCCACCGGATGTTCTTCGGAGGTATTCCAGCAAGCCGTTATAATCCTCGGTAAGGAAAGTCATAACGGTTTGTGTGGCTTCATCGGTACGCTTGGATAATTGGTCAAACAACGCTTGCTCATTACTGCCCCAAGCGCGTGACGAACTCAAGAGCTGCCACAAAGAGCTGCCCCATTGGCTCGACCATACCTCCGGCTGTTCGAAATAGCCTTTGGTTTCTTTTTTACCGAACACATGATGACGCGCAGCCTCCAACGCTTTGGCTGTCGCTTTCACAGTGTCCACTAAGGCCGAATCAGAAGCATAGGGCTCGCGCTGTAAGAGGGCTTGAAGGCGCTCGATGTTTTCATTGGCTTGTGCCAACGATTGTACCGCGAGGTCTAAATCTGCTTCTATGCCTTCGATTGCTTTGAAGGCTTCGCGACGCGCTGCCAAATCTTCATCTGTGACCCAAGTGGCCATGCGGTAATCGTATTCAACCTTCAGTTGTTGTGAAGCGGTTTGACCGTCCCAATTCATTGTTACGGTGTAGGTTCCCGGCAATACAGGAGCGCCACGGCGATCGCTTTGCTCTTTCTCTTCTTTGCGGACCTTGAACTCTGGGTATTCGGTACCTTTTTCCCACATCGCCCAACGCCAGTTCTGTAATCCAGCTTCCTTCACGCTGATGTATTGGGTATAAATAGTATCGCCACCTTCGTTTTGATAGTCCACACGTAATTTCTTCTTATTATCCTCGGCAACCTCAGGTAGGTAGGCCGTCATACGCGCTCCGAAACGGCGATTTTCACCCCGGAAAGTTGACATACCGGCAAAGCGTACTCCAGGGCTCTGACGACGTTCCCATTGATACGCCGTTGGCGGCTCGAAGAACGTTGGCGTGCTGAGGCCATTGCCCGCTGCTAAAACTCTCAACGGCTCGATATCATCGATCACCCAAGCACCGCGCCCAAAGGTCCCTAGGACCAAATCCTTTTCGCGGGCCTGGAAGGCAAGGTCCATCACTTGGGCCGTCGGTACTGCATCGGTCCATTTGGTGTATGAAGCGCCTCCGTCCACACTGACGTACAATCCATATTCGCCGCCGACAAAAAGTAGGTTTGGCTCCACTGGATCTTGCCACACACTGAGAATAGGTCCGAAAATATCGCTGTCGTCCACCACACGGGTGACCTTCTTGCCAAATTCTTCAATCTTAAACAGGTACGCGCTCCAATTATTTCTGCGGTAGTCGTTCGCTACCACCCAAGCAGTCCCTTTGTCGTAATCAGAGGCACGAATTTGAGGTATCCAAGACCCCTCAGGCAAGCCTTTCAACTTCTTGCTCAAGTCTACCCAATTCGCTCCGCCGTCCATGGTCACGTGCAACTTTCCGTCGTCAGATCCCGTCCAAATCACATTTTGATCCAGGGCACTCGGCGCAATAGCAAGCAAACACGTGTGGTTTTCCGCACCCGTAACATCGTAGGTCAGCCCCCCGCTCTCGAGTTGCTTTTGTTTCTCTGGATTGTTCGAGGTCAGGTCAGGGCTAATAATGATCCAATTCTTCCCATTGTCCGTGCTCTTGTGCAAGAATTGGGAACCGAAGTACAAGCTCGTCTCCGGCGCGTGAGGATCTAGAGCAATAGGTGCATTCCAGTGCCAGCGTAATTTTTCCCCTTCCGGATGAGCCGGTTTGATAAGCTCAGAATATCCCGTCTCTGCATTCACTAAACCTACATTGCCCTCTTGACTCTGCGCATAAACCGCATCTGTTCGACCAGGCACGGGCACGACATCAAAACCGTCGCCAAAGAATAGTTCACTCCACTCCTCGTTGCGAATGCCGTCCACCGTCAAGCTGTATGCCGGCCCTTTCCATGAACCGTTGTCTTGCATCCCGCCATATACATTGTACGGCAGCTGATCGTCGACGTTGATATGGTAGAATTGAGCCAAAGGAAGGTTCTCCACAAAATGCCAAGTCTCTCCATAATCATAGGAAATGTTCATACCGCCGTCGTTCCCCTCAATGATGTGCGCCGGATTCGCCGGGTTGATCCACATCGCGTGGTGGTCAGGGTGAATGCGATTATAAGGGGTAATGGTTTTCCAATTTTTTCCTCCATCATCACTACGCGTCACGTAGGTCCACAAGCTGTATACGCGGTCTGGATTTTGAGGGTCCACTCTTAAATCCGCATAGTAAAAAGGACGGTTTCCTGCCTGCTCACTTTCGGTGACCTTGAACCAATTCTTTCCGCCGTTCGTGCTCTTATACACCCCGTTTTTCTTTTCTGTTTCGACTAGGGCATAGACGATATTAGAATTGGACGGTGCAATACCTAATCCAATACGGCCCAGATTCCCTTTCGGCAATCCGTCCTCTTCGCCCAGCTTCTTCCAATGTTCGCCACCATCGTAGGTAATGAACAAGCCGCCCGAAGGACCACCGCTGGTAAAGAACCAAGGCGCTCTGCGGTACTCCCACATATTGGCAATCAACTTTTTCGGGTTATTCGGGTCCATCACGAGGTCTCCCGCCCCCGTTTTTCCGTCGATATATAGGCTCTGGGTCCAATTTTTTCCGCCGTCCGTAGTCTTATACACCCCTCTTGGGCTATCTCCCCAAGCCGACCCAGTGGCACCCACGTAGATCTCATCGGTGTTCGAAGGATTGATTAAAATTCGGTGAATGGTGCGGGTCTCTTCCAAGCCCAAACACTCCCAACTCTGACCGCCGTCGTAGCTTTTGTACAAACCGTAACCACTGGTTTGTGAGTTTCGAGGATTCCCCTCACCTGTTCCCACATAAATGATGTCCGGATGGGTCGGATCAATAGCGATAGCTCCGATCGAAGCTACTTTCTCGTTTTGAAAGAGCGGCGACCAGCTCTGCCCGTTATTCGCACTTACCCACAATCCACCGCTGGCCGACCCTGCATAGATCGTCGTGGGAATTTGAGGATGCACCGTTATGCAGGTCACACGTCCACTCATCCCAGCAGGGCCGATATTTCGAACGCTGAGCCCATCCATGACTTGTTCCAATGGCGAGGCCTGCTCTTGTGCTTGCACGCCTACAACACAACTCATTAGTACGGCTGTAATTAATAGCTTAATTCCTGTGTTTTTCATCAATCCCCGTTATTGTCTTTCGATTATTATTTCAGTCTTCGCACACAAAATGAGCATGAAATACACACTCATACCGGGGTGCGATTGGGTTATTTTAGAATTTTGAAAGGAGAAGGTACACATTATTGATTTACCTTTAAGAGGAAAATAAACCCCTATTATGAAAGCCGTCAAACTGTGGAGCCTGTGCCTCCTTTTCTTTGGATTCTTTAGCAACGTTCAAGCGCAATATCGCGAAGTAGGTCTTGTCACCTCAGCCTCGATGGGAATTATGTACGGACCCGCATTAGATGCGCGTCCCATCTATAAATGGGGGAAATCCATTGCACGTGGTACATACCATTCGTGCAGAACGTACCTACATGAATTACGCTCGCTATCAAGACAATAATTACTTCAGTTTAAGCACCGGATTTTTTGCCGGCCAAGAATGGCGTAAACCCATCACCGATCGGCTGTATTTCTTGCACGGCCCTGAGATAGGTACTTTCTATTCTTCGAGTATAAATTATTCGAACATTGCACCAAGCCTGCGCTATCAGATTGGCGCTTTTTACCAAGTTAACGATCACCTTAACATCGCGCTGACCGCTCCAATGTCGATCACCACCTCCTTTGGAAAATCAAACGGCACTTGGAATCAAAGTGCCCTAAGTATGGGGCTCTTTAGCGAAAACAATCTATTGATGTTGACGTATTCTTTTGAAAAGCGGGTAAGGAAATAGCTTACTACTCCACCGTGATGAGGTTTTCTTGTGGAGTAAATTTGATAACCCCTATCTACTTTCCCACATCTACATTCATCTTTTTAATATGTAAAGACAGTAATGACTTGTTCCACTCTTTGTTAGTTGGGGTTCTAAACCCTCTATCATTTATCTCTTTACAAATTTGATTCAAAGATAAGGATTTCTCTATCCTCAAATTGGATATGAGTTGGTTCAGTTCCTCTCTTTCTTCTGTACTTACCTTTGATTTATGGGTAGGTTTTAGTTTTAGTTTATAGGTTGAACTTTTCATCCCATCTTCTATTTGATAGGTTGTCATACCTTTTTTATCCTTACCTAATTTGGTGAGTTTATCATCTATGATTGGATACTTAAATACAAAGTTCAACCTATGAGATTTCTCATTGGTTAGATACTCTACGTCTATCACTTTGAGATAATCTTTGAGGAACTCTTTCTTCTTTTCTAATGGATAATCTAAAACACTATCTATCTCTAAATACATTTTGTTTAACCAATCAATCCATTTAGATGTGTTAGTGTATAGGAACAACTCTTCTTCTAAATGATTTATATCATTATTTAATTCATCCCTCATATTAGATATTTTCTCGATCATCCTTTTTCCTTTACCCTTATCAATATGATTGGTTAGAATTTGAACTTCTATATCAATTATATTTTCCTCATACTGTTTGAGAATTCTCTTTTTATCATTTATGTATTTTATTCTTCTATGTGTTTCCTTTTTTACATTACCAACTTTATCAAATTTTGGGTTGAGGTGTTTAATCTTGTAGTTCTCTCTAACACTTTTTGATTCTTTTATCACTGAAATAATATGGTTAAGTATTTTAGTGTCTGTTTCCTCAACTCTCATACTCCTTTTCAAAGAACAATTCTTATGTTTATCTCCCCATTTAGATGGATTTTTCCATTTATACTCTACACTCCTACAACTATATAAGTTGTTTCTTCCTTCTCCACTTCTGATAGATAATTTAACTCCACAACTTTTACAATAGATTAAACCATCTAAGATGGAGTCATTATTTTTTTCAGATACTTTATGTTTCTGATTTTCCAAAAGTTTCAATTGGACTTCGTTCCAAAGTTTTGTTGGAACTATTTGAGGAGTTTTAACATTGATGGTTTCTACAACCTTAGATTTCCCCCCAACCATTTCTTTCCATTCCCACTTTTGAATTCCTTTGTAAAGAGAGTTTCCTAACATCTTCTGAATCGTACCTAAATTCCACCCATCCTTACTTCTTTTTGGAGAGTATTCGGTTTTGGTATCCAAATAGAGTTTAATTTCTATTGTGGATTTACCTTCCTTGTACATTTTGAATATGTGATTTACAACTTTCTTCTCACCATCATTAGGAATCAGTCTTTTATTCTTTACATCATATCCGAAAGGTTTGGTACCACCTACAAATGTGTTTCCACTTTTAAGGGAATTTCTTTTTCCCATAACACTTCTCATTCTTCGGAGTTGGTTATCGTATTGGGAAATAAGGGACAACATATTCATATTTAGATTATCCAATGGATTATCTAGATCAAACGGTTTGGGAGAAGTCCCTACAAATACCTTAACCCCGTATTCAATCAGAACCTTATAGATACTCATCCAACTTTGGGTGTTCCTACCTAATCTATCGGTATTGAACACCCAAATATTCTTTATTGTCCCTCTCCCGACTTCATCCAAGAGTTCCACCAACTTTACTCTTTCATTGATTTCAACTTTGAATGAACTTTGAGAACCTTCATTGAAGATGATGGGTTTATACCCCAACTTCTTACTCATCTCCAATCCCATCTTTTTTTGAACCTCTAAACCACCACCTTCGTTCTGTTGTATGTCTGAAGACACCCTCAATAGGATACCAATGTTTTCCTTACTCATAGGGGGTTAAATTTATGTTTGTTCATTACACTAAATTAAATAAAATTAAGGAACTTATGTAATGTATAATTTTTAACCCTATAAATAGTTACACTAACACATCATTAGTACGAACATACTTTCTAACCTTGACTACAGTTTTAGTTGACACCCCTAACCTTCCACTTATATCTCTAACTGATTTCCCTTTTTCTAATAATGAAATGATCTTTTGTGTTTTCTCTTTCTTTAGGAAATCACTTCGGTTTTCTTTAGTTCCTATCTTTCTTCCCAACTTACCACCATTCATTACATACATCTTTCTACCCATCTCAGTTCTTTCCAATATATTTTCTCTTTCCAATTCATAGAGTGAACTCATTACTGATGTGATTAGATTCCAAATTGGATTCTTCTTTCCATTTACCATAGATTGAAGATTCCCCATACTTTTTACAATCACATTAACCTCATTATCCTCAAAGAATTTAAGAGTGGTGAGGGTGTCTATGGTGTTTCTACCCAATCTACTCAGTTCTTCAACAACCACTTCAGAGACCTTTCCATCATTAACCAACTGAGTTAGTTTGTTCCCTTCAGTTCTTTCAGAAAATGGAATTTTACCACTTACACCTTTATCAAATAGAGTTAAATCATATTCGTTCTTATCTAAGTCAAATCGTTTTCCTTCTTGTTGTATCGTTGAGGTTCTGTTGTATTTAACCTTCATAACTGTTGTATTTTAATATTCAATACTAATTTACAACGATTTTAGTCAAAACCCAAGTAATAACACGGATTTCGGTGTGTTCCATTATGTTACGATTAAAAAGAAAACGAATAAGTTTTCGATAGGATAAAAAATGGACTCCGATATGAAAACGGACTACATCAGAATTTAGACCTTTGAATCAGTTTGGTTTACATGAAAATACCCCACCCCTCTGTCTGAGGAATGAGTTTGGTAGTTATCTTTAGAAATATAA
>Ga0209666_1003150_pt1 | contig 12113 bp, 16 predicted proteins | sample SaaInlV_125m_DNA_FD_184679 | JGI IMG/M metagenome (GOLD analysis project Ga0209666, IMG submission 184679) | Marine microbial communities from expanding oxygen minimum zones in the Saanich Inlet - Saanich Inlet SI037_S3LV_10m_DNA (SPAdes)... | ecosystem: Environmental > Aquatic > Marine >...
TGGTTTGCTTTTGTCCAAATATCTTTAGCCTATATACCGATGGGATGGTTTGGATGGAAATTAACAGGACAAAATAAATAACGCAATCTGTCTATTGACCACATTCGTGGGGTTTTTTGTTTATAGCACTAAACGCACTGGTAATACACTGGTCAATAATTGGTAATTAATCGTAACATTTGATATGAAAAAATATTTAATAATGGTTTTATTTTTTGGATTTTTGGGTTGTGAAGATAAATACGAATTACCATATAAAAATCTCAGGTCAATAAACATCGCTTACAATCCATTAGATTCAGATTTTATTAATGAAGATAGTTATTATATTTCTTCCAAAGACTCATTAGGTAATTTTTTAACTAATCAATTATTAAGTACTGATACTAATTTAAGCGCGAACACATACTTGTCTAATTTATGTCACCACATTCATTTTTATGAACAGGATGGTATAGTGATTTATTCAAAGTATTTGGGTAATCCTACTGCTGACGCTTATACAGTAACTCTAAATCTTAATTTGAGAGAAGAAAACAGTGAAAAGTTTTTGATCAGTTATGAGATTAGATAATCTGGAATTAAAATTATGGCTATCTTTCAAGATTGGTATTTAAAGCACTAAACACACTGGCAATACACTGGTAACTATTTTAAATGTTTTGATTCAATATATTACATAAATAAAACAAAATATTAAAACTACTGTAACTAGGTAGATATACCATTGTTTTGGATTTGATTTATTTAATTCATTGCTGATAGTCATTGTGCTTACCAAAAGAAGTAATGAAAACTCGCCAACTAAATCTAATTCATTGTTTTGATAGAACTTATAATATGCAGAAGTAAGAATACCTATTAGCGCAACTATGAAACCTGCAATACCAATATACTTTTTAATTAAGTCTTTCATTAATTGTATCATAATTTACTAAACGCACTGGTAATACACTGGTCATTTTATATTAAATATATTCATTCCTATTTAAATGAAAGTTGAAAGGTTTAAACTATATAAGTTTTTAACTTTCATTTTGAATATGTGTCTAAATATTTATGAAAATAGTAGGATTTAATTTAAAAGCACAACTATGCGCGATTTTTCTGATTGGGTTTTGTTATGGTCAACTCTTTGAATTGACTCATGATAATGATTCTAGAATTTATTGGGTTGATTATCCAGATAATTCAACAGAGTCAGTGCCATTAGTAATTAGTATGCATGGTCGAAACCAATCCTTACTTTCTCATATTACCTACAGTCAAATGTCTAGTTTTGCGAACCCTCAAAACATAGCGGTAGTATACCCTCAAGGAATAAACTCCACTGGTGCGCTTGCATGGAATACTGGTGTTTGGTGGGATAATTCTGAATATGATGATGTAGGATATTTAAATGCAATAATTGATAGCGTCATTTCAAATTTTGCAATTGATACAAATCGTATATACGCTTGCGGTATGTCTAATGGTGGTTTTATGGCATATGAATTAGCATGTGAACTTTCTGATAGGATTGTCGCATTTGGTTCAGTTGCTGGCAATTTTATGATGAATGCTGGTCAAGAATGTACAAGTGCTAGAGAGATTCCAATTATGCATATACATGGTACATCAGATCCAATTGTTAATTATTATGCTCCTACAATTGATTCATCAATGACCGCAACAGAAGCAATGGATTGGTGGTCAATAGAGAATGATTTAACTGAGCAATCAGTAGAAGAATTGAATGACAGCGTAAATATTTTTACAAAATCATCTCTGACTTCAAATACAAAGTTCGTTCATTATCAGGTTCAAGATGGTGGGCACAGGTGGTTCAATTATGATTGGGGGTTCCATGCCTCAGAAGAATTATTAAACTTTTTTATGCAGTATAGTATGACTGATTTTTCTTTGTCATCTGATAAAAATAGTTTCGAGCCTAAAATATTTACTTTAAGTCAGAATTATCCCAACCCATTTAATCCAATAACATATATAAGTTATGATTTACCTGAAGATTCTTTTGTTAGTATTACTATTTATGATATGCTTGGTAATGTGGTAAATAATCTTGTTAATGCAAACCAATCATTTGGGTATAAAACAGTTCAATGGAATGCTACAGATAATCTTGGTCAGTCTTTATCAGCAGGGGTGTATCTTTACAGCATTGAAACAAAAGATTTTACTAAGGCTAAAAAGATGATATTGCTTAAATAGATTTACTCTTTCTATAACATCAAGCCCCACATTAGTGGGGTTTTTTGTTTTATTACAATGTTCTAAAAGGTCGAGTTGTTAATTTTATTTGTTCAAGGGAATATCCTGATTTGTATTGTTTATATGTTGATATTAATCCTGGTATTGAAAAAACAAACATTCCCAATAGGTACCAATACCATTCTGCAATAAGCGCTGATGGGTAAAAATATCTCATTATCAAAGCGATAAAGAATCCTACACCTGCGTTGCTATTAAGCGTGGATTGAGTAAAAGTTGTGTTCTTAAAATTTCCATAGAGCATAATGATGTCCTTTTATTTACCCTAAAATATAATGTGACCAGTAGGGCTGTCAATCGTCTTGTTTAAAGGATAATGGTTCAATTTCAACTACAGATACACTGGTCAATACTATGCAAAATATTAACAATGGTTAATTTATTTTAATTTAATACTTACCATATGTCAGATTTATAAAAGTAGAGGTAATTTTTATAATGAAAAAAATAAAAATGACATCTTTAATGATGACAAAATATGGGGGAATTAATGAAGTTTTAGAGTTTCAAGAAATTTCTAAACCAACTATCAGTTCTAAACAAATACTTATAAAAACTAAAGCAGCGAGTTATAATCCATTAGATTATAAGATTATTAGAGGAGATTTTAAGTCTGTTCGAAAAATTGATTTTCCAAGGGGTATTGGAAGAGATCTAAGCGGTATCGTAGAGGACATTGGGCCCGATGTTGAAGATTTTAAAATTGGAGACAATGTATTCTCCCGAATAAGCGAAGAGTATGTTGGTACTATGGCAGAGTATGTAGTTTCAAACGAGTCTGATGTCTGTCTAATGCCTTCGAATCTTAATTTTTTAGAATCAGCGAGTATACCTTTGGCTGGACTTACAGTTTATCAATCTTTGGTAGATATTGCAAAATTATCTGTTGGAGAGAACATTTTGATTTATGCTGGTTCTGGTGGTGTAGGAACTATTGCAATTCAACTTTCCAAATATTTAGGAGCAAATGTTACAACTACAACAAGTACTAATAATGTTGATATGGTCAAAAATTTAGGTGCTGATAAGGTTATTGATTATACAAAACAAAGTTTTCTTGACGATAATGAAAAGTATGATGTTGTATATGACACTTTGGGAGGCCAGCATACAGTTGATTCTTTTAAAGTATTAAAAGAAAATGGGCGAGTAGTTTCTATCGCTGGAGATTTAGATGATATAACAGCAGAACAACTAGGTTTAAATAAGTTCATTCGTTTTATATTGTCTATGAAAGCAAGAAAAATTACAAAAGCGGCATCGAAGATTAATGCTTCCTATAGATTCTATCTTATGTCACCTAATGGCAACCAATTAAATGAGTTGGCAAAACTTTATGAAAAAGAATTTATAAAACCAGTAATTGATAATACTTATACCTTTGAAGATAGTATAGCGGCAATTGATTATTTATCTAAAGGGCATGCTAGGGGTAAAGTAGTTATAGAATTTCCTGATTGAATGAAATTTTAGAGTCTTAATGATCAAGCCCCACATTCGTGGAGTTTTTTGTTTATAGCCTCCCACACATTGTAGGGTAATTATTGGCTCAATTTCCGCTACAGATACACTGGCAAAGTTTAATTTATAGAGGGTATTCAGCCTGCTTTGGGAGCAGGAGGTCGGGAGTTCGAATCTCTCCACCCCGACGCTATTAAGCCTTATTTCTCGAGTAGAAATGAGGCTTATTGCTTTCTTACCTGATTTAGTCTGATTTCCTTAAAAACACGCTAAAAAGCACTAAACGCACTGGTAATACACTGGTAAATATTGTAGGCTATCTCATCAAGGATTAATTATCAAATTAACTATGCTTAAAAGTGGACCATCATTGTTAAATAACCACTATCATTTTTTTTACCAAACTCAAAAAGATAATTATCTTTAAATAACCTGATAATTGGTTTAATTGTACCATTAATGTTTTGAAGAATAATCCATGTAGATAAACCTTTAAAGTCAATTAAGTAAGGACTAAATCCTAACCTCATTTCATATGATCTTCTATCATCGTAGTAGTCAATCATTTGTGCCATATACCATCTTCTATTTTCCCAATCACCTTGCAAGCCGAAATGATATTTTTTGTTAAAAGCAAGATTGCTTAAAAAAAATACATTTGCTTGAGAACCAACTTTATTCCATCGTTTTAATAACCAATTCGAATTAATCATCATATCTGAATTATTTGGAGTTTTTAAATATTTAACACCAATAAGCCAATTATGCTTAACACTATAACCTAATCTTAAATCTTCAATAGAATTATTTTTTATATACCATAACACTTTTCCTGATTTATATGTAGTTGGATGAGAAAAAGCGATATTGAAGTATAACAATAACCCGCACGAAATTATTTTAACTTTATCCATAGTTAATTAAACATGGTTACAATTGGTGTTAGCAGAAAGGACACAAACCCTCCTATCAAAAAAATAGATGATGACAAATAAAACATTCTTCTATTGAACCTTCCTGTCACTGTACATCCTAACTCTCCTGATTCAGTATCGCATGCAATTTCATTTGTTTTTCTAAATGTCAAGTATCCATTAATCCCAATTAATACACCTGATAAAACAAATATCCATTCTTTATGCATGGATAGTGGAATAAGCCATGGAAATATTGTTAATAATGCACCAACTGATGCACCCCCTGCAATTGTTGCTACAACCATTGGAAGAACACAGCAAACCAATGTGCCTGATGAAGTAAAAAGGGTAAGAACACTAATAATCTTATCTCTCATTTCTTACCCCCATTCTTTTGTTTTTTTGTGATTTAGTTTTATCAACAGGAGGTATAGGAAACAATTCTATCTTACTCCCATTCGGATTATGATAAATATCATCTACTTCATATCCAGCATCAATTATTGCGGATATGGCATCATCCAACACAACATTAGAACCTTGTTTTATAGCAACCAATGTGTATTGATTTTCAATATCAACATAGATCCCTTTTTGGTACATTCTTTTGTCTATAAATGCAAGTTTAGATAGGCTTTTTTGTAAGCCTTGTGCACAAAAAGAACAAACCAACCCTTTTACTTTAAAAACAATTTCATTTTGTTTGATGCTTACTTTTGCTTTTTCAATTTCAATTGTTTGACTACTTATTACACTAATTAAATAAATAAGCAGAACAAATATTTTTTCTTTTAACATCTTTTTAATCCTTTCAATATTATTGTTACACCTTTTTTAAAAAAGGTGAAATACTAATGAAGGATTAAATCAACAAATAAGGGGGGTAGTAGTAGTGGTGTTTTTCTTTAAAAGATCAAAATTTGGATTAATGACAGATTCGTTTTGCTCATTATATGTGACAATAAGGTTAAATGTATTCAAATATGAATCTTCTTTAAAATCATTTTTATGACATGTTTCTAAAATATTTTCAGATAAGATATTTTGGTCAAAACATGAACCATAATCGTATTCACAATTGTGGGAATAATCTTTTTCTGATTGGCAACAAGAATCCTCTGCTTGTTTGCAACATTCCATAGCACAGTTTTTAGGAATGCTATCAATTACTGAAGCAAAGAAAACTAATGTTGATAAAAATAAATTTAAAAAATGGTTTTTCATCACATACATAATACAATAAATAAAGGACTTAAGTTCCATTTTTTATTAATGGTTCAACTTTCACTACAGATACACTGGTATAGTTTGATTTATAGAGGATTTTCAGCCTGCTTTGGGAGCAGGAGGTCGGGAGTTCGAATCTCTCCACCCCGACGCTATTAAGCCTTATTTCTCGAGAAGAAGTAGGGCTTTTGTCTTTCTGACCTGATTTAATCTGACTTCCTTAAAAATATCATAAAAAGCACTAAATGCACTGGTAATACACTGGTCAATTCCAGTAAGAGTTCTATATTTTATCTGTTAGGTATTGTGCTCTAATCTTTATAATGCTTACTCCCCCATTCGCCAAGTTTTTTAAACACAGGTAAAAGTGTTTCACCTTTTTTTGTTAGCGAATATTCAACTCTGGGAGGTATTTCCGCAAAGATTTTTCTGTTAATTATTTTTTGCGCTTCTAAATCTCTAAGTTCTCTTGTTAGCATATTTTTACTGATACCCTCAATGCTCCGACTTAATACACCAAAGCGATTAATGCCATGAGATAATCTCATGAATATAATTGGTTTCCATTTTCCTCCAATTACCTTCATTGCATAGGTGATTGGACAATTTTTATGTTCTTTTTTCATTCCTTCTTCTTCAAATAGTCCTAAAAATATAACTATATAATAAAATAGTGCCTACTTTACAAAAATAAATATACAAAATAATTTAGGCCTATAAAATAAAGGATTAAAAATGAGTTTAAAAAATTCAGGTCAAACAAGGCCGCACATAATAAAAGGCGAGAAAAAAAAATATGCATTGTGTGCATGTGGCCTATCATCAAATCAACCATTTTGTGATGGCAGTCATAAGAGTACAGACATTACTCCAATAATTTTTGAAAATGAAAAAGAAGGCAATATCGCTTTGTGTGGATGTAAAGGCACAGGTAATTCTCCATTCTGTGATGGCAGCCACACGAAACTCTGATAAAATAAATGAGGAAATAATAAAATGAAAAAATATTTAAGTGTATTTGCGTTACTTACAATAGTATTAAGTAGTTGCGCTAAAAAAAGTGATTCAAAGCCAATAGTTAAAAACATAGAAATGAATACAATTAAGAAAGGAGGTTATAAAGTTGATAGTTTTGAATCAAAGTTGGTTTGGAAAGGAAGACAATTATCATCAAAAGAGCATGATGGGACTCTAGACATTAGTAGTGGTTCAATAGAAATTGATAAATCGGGAAGAATTTTTGGTGATATTAAAATTGATATGAAATCAATTAGTACCTCTGATTTAGAGGGGAAATGGAAAGAAAAACTGGATGGTCATTTAAAAAGCCCAGACTTTTTTAATGTAAAAGATTTTCCAACCGCAACAGTAACATTTAAGGGTAATCAAAATAAAACGACTAATGGAGAAATTAATTTTGAAGGTGATTTAACTATTAAAGGCATTACTCAGATTACAAAATTTTCAGCGAAGATAAATCAAATAGGAGATAAGGTCATTGCAACAGCATCAATTTCGTTTGATAGGTCAGAGTATGATATAAGGTATGGATCTGGAAAGTTCTTTGATAATTTAGGTGATAAATTAATTTATGATGAAATTACTGCTGAGGTTTCTATAGTTGCTAAAACGATATAATTGCTAATGAAAATATTAATAAAATGATTAATCAGTAGGAGGTCGGGAGTTCAAATCTCTCTACCCCGACACTTTGAAGCCTTGTTTCTCGATAAGAAATGAGGCTTTTTTCTTTCTGACCTGTTTTAGTCTGATTTCCTTAAAAATACCCTAAAAAGCACTAAACGCAATGGTAATACACTAGTCATTTTATGTTTGTAGGATGATGGGTAGATTTATAAGCAAAAATGAATAAGTTGTTAAAACAGTATAAGGAAGATGTTTCTTCAATTGATTCTATAATTAATGCTTTATATGAAGTTATTTCTGGAGAAAAAGGTGAAGAAAGAGACTGGGATAGGGAAAGAAATCTCTTCCACCCTGAAGCACGATTAATTGTTATAAAAAAAGAAAATAATCATCTTGAAACAAAAATAATGACATCTGATGAATTTATTCAATATGCAAAACCTTTTATCGATAAGATAGGTTTTTATGAGTATGAAATTGCACGAAAGGTAGAAGAATTTGGGCATGTTGTCCATGTTTGGTCTACCTTTGAAAGTAAATACTCTAAAGAAGATGAAAAGTTCTATACCAGAGGTATAAATAGTATACAATTACTAAATGACCAGAAAAGGTGGTGGGTTATGAATATTTATTGGAATAAAGAGACTGATGAATTTCCTTTACCAGAAAAATATTGTAATTAAATATCAATCTATTAAAGCCCCACATTAGTGGGGTTTTTTGTTTATAGCACTAAACGCACTGGTAATACAATGGTCATTTTTTGTTTGCGGGATGATAGGTAAATTTAGATATGAAAAGGCGAACATTTATTAAGAATGGAATTATAGGTACAATTGGTGCAGGAATTATGCCTGGTTCTTTATTGTCAAGTAGGGACTGTTCTATTACTCACTCTGATATGTTGGGTCCATATTGGTCACAAAATCATCCTCAAAGAACTATCTTAGCAAATTCTGAAGAACCTGGAACTCGAATTTTTATTTCAGGTGTTGTAACTACTGATGATTGCGAAACTCCAATTCAAAATGCATTAGTAGATGTATGGCATGCAAATGATGATGGTTGTTATACTGTTTTTCAAGAATGCCAATCTGGGAACTCTAATAATGACCAATACAATTTGAGAGGTCTTATAGTTACTGACCAAAATGGATATTATGGTTTTGAATCAATATTCCCTGGATATTATACAGGCAGACCAAGGCATTTTCATTATAAAATTACTAGCCCTTCTGGTCTAGAATTGGTCACTCAATGCTATTTTGAAGTTGACCCATTATTAGATGAGGACTGGGAGGAAAATCATCCCGGATTAGTAATACCATTGGAAGAAACAGAAAATGGCTTAGTCGGTATTTTTGATATTGTTATGAATGAAGAAGCATCTTTAGTCAGCATTGATAATAAATCTTTTAGTCCACCGGATGGATTTTCTCTTGATACACTATATCCGAATCCATTTAATAATTCAATTAAGATTGATTTCACAATAAATAATCTTGGGTATGTGGATATTGGTATTTATGATATAACAGGTAAATGGGTATTAAACCTAATTGGAAAACAGATGCATAGTGGAAGGTATAATATAGTTTGGAAAGGAGATGATATGGCAGGAAACGCAGTTGCATCAGGTCCCTATTTAGTAATGATGAAATTTGGTAGTTCAATTCAAGCAAAAAAGATAAAACTAATAAAGTAACAGATATTTCAGTATCACCTTCCCCACATTCGTGGGTTTTAATTAATAACAATGATAATTTTATTTCAATGAAATTAGATTTATATCAAGTTGATGCATTTGCAAATAGAGTATTTGAAGGCAACCCTGCAGCGGTAGTGCCTCTAGATAAATGGCTACCAAAAACCAAGATGCAATCTATTGCTCAAGAAAATAATTTATCAGAAACTGCATTTTTTTGTAAATCCGATGAAAGTTTTGATTTAAGATGGTTTACTCCTAATAGAGAAGTAGAATTATGCGGGCATGCCACTTTGGCTTCAGCATTTGTCATATTCAACTTTCTTGATTATAAAATGGATAAAATATCGTTTAAATCTTTATCCGGTATGCTATATGTAGAAAAAAGTGGTGACCTAATAAAAATGGATCTTCCATCACAAAAACCTATAAAATGTAATATTCCAGAACTGTTAGAGGATGGCTTAGGCACTAAACCTGAGGCTTGTTATTTCAATGAAGACTATGTTGCAGTTTTTGAAAATGAAAATAATATTATTTCTATCGACCCAAACTTTCAAAAATTAAAAAGGCTTAATTCCAGGGGTGTAATTATAACTGCCCCAGGATATAAATATGACTTTGTCTCTAGAGCATTTTTCCCTAAATATACAATTTTAGAAGACCCAGTCACAGGGTCTGCACATACTAAATTGATTCCCTACTGGTTTGAAAGAACTGGTAAAAAAGAATTTATTTCAAAACAGATATCTGAAAGAGGTGGAGAATTATTTTGTGAATATGATGGGGAACGAGTATTTATATCAGGTTACGCTAAAATGTATATGAAAGGGGAAATACATATTGATTAAAATTGCCCAAACTCTTCCAACATTCGTGCGGTTTTTTGTTTATAACACCAAACGCACTAATATGCTGGTCATGTAGTAGCAATGAGGCTGAGACGCATTCTTGTTTTATTTTTTGTAGATTGAATTGTGGATAAAAGAGTTTCAATTCATATTGTGAAAAATATTTTTTTGCCAGGCTCATTAATTGGTGCTTATATGGGTATGTATTTTAATTTGTTCTATTTTAGCAAATCCCTATTAAAAATGGGGGGAGTGTTTTCATATATAATACCATTTATAGTAATTATTATTATTGGAATGATAATGTATTTATCAGAAGATAAAAATAATCAAAAATTAATTTTTCTTATATCGATACCTTTCCTTCCAATTATCATATTACCTTTATTAGCGATATTTATTGGTCGGCTTTCAATAAGTTTATTGATACTATTTCCTTTTATTTATTTATTTCCTTTTCCTGTTGCAAGCATAACTACTATCGAATTCCTAAAAGGATATTATGAACCAAATCGAAATCATCTTATTTGGGTCTCGATTATAACATTAGTTTTCCCTTTAACTCTTCCTTACTTAATAGTTTCTCTTGATAATTCTGGATCTGATATATACCATTTCATGGCACCTTTATATTGTGCATTAGCAAGTTTATTATATAGCTTTCCTTATGCTCTTTATTACTATGCCAAAAAAGTAAATAAAAAGAAAAAAATATTGAAATAACATTTTTTGTTATATGTACGAATTTAGTCCAAGCCTCAAAGAAATATTTTTAATATAATTTTTCTAAACTTGTGTTAATAAATAATTAAAGTTCTAAGTATTTTAATTCTCTTAATAGTTAATTATTTAGATTTATAAATAAATAATGAGGCTTATTATGAAAAAAATAGTTTTGGCATTAATTATAGCAGTTTTCCAACCCCTTGCAATGGCTGATTGTATAGATGAATCGAACATATCAGACGATTTTGCCTGTATTGAAATATGGAACCCTGTTTGTGGATGCGATGGGATAACTTATTCCAATAATTGTTTTGCAGAAAATGCGGGCGTAATAAATTGGATTGAAGGTGAGTGTCAGCAACAAGATGAAACATTAATAGAAGGCAGATGGGTAACTCAGTTTGAAGGTAATACATCCACCACGATGTATGAATTCCTTGATGGTTTTAGATACACTTATTACTGTAACGATTCGAGCAATGATTGTGATTCAACCTATTGGAATTCATTGGATACCAGTGATGCCCTTCCTACCATAAATCCCTATACAGTAAATGATAGTACACTATCCATTGATTTACATTTTGGAAATATAGCTACTTATACTCTGGGCTTTAGATGTGATGGTCAACAAGTAGATTTTTATTATGACGAAGATGATTTGGTTGAAGGTCTACATTCTTCTATGGCTAGAGTAGGGGTTGATTATGTTAATGGTGAATGTTACTCGATAGAAGGCCGATGGCTATGGAACTATGGAGGATTTGCATACTCGGCAAGCACGATGTATGAATTTCTTGATGGTTTTAGATACACTTATTATTGTATCAGTAATGATTGTGACTCAACCTATTGGAATTCATTGGATACTAGTAATGCCATTCCAAATCCAGATTTATATACTTTCATCAATGATACGTTGGCTATTGACGAAAATAGTGGGAGTTTTGTCAACTTTGAATGTAATGGGGATATTATCTCATTTGGCGATAACACACTCTCATATTTGTGGAGAGTAGATTTAGATACTAGTAGTTGTGAAAATCAGATAGTAGCACAACAACTTACATCATCAGAAGGTATCAATAAACCTGAAAAATTTAGACTGAACCAGAACTATCCGAACCCATTTAATCCAATAACAAGTTTAAGTTATGATTTGGTTCAAGATGCATATGTTAGTGTTACTATTTACGATGTGCTAGGTAATGTGATTAATCATCTTGTTAGCACAAATCAATCCTCTGGTTTTAAATCGGTACAATGGGATGCTACAAACAATCAGGGGCAGCCAGTGTCTGCAGGCGT
>Ga0209666_1003153_pt1 | contig 12104 bp, 4 predicted proteins | sample SaaInlV_125m_DNA_FD_184679 | JGI IMG/M metagenome (GOLD analysis project Ga0209666, IMG submission 184679) | Marine microbial communities from expanding oxygen minimum zones in the Saanich Inlet - Saanich Inlet SI037_S3LV_10m_DNA (SPAdes)... | ecosystem: Environmental > Aquatic > Marine >...
GCACGCAGCCGAGACCGGTGCCAAGACCGACGCCGAGACCATGGACAATGCCAAGACTGGTGCCGCGACCGACGCCGAGACCTTGCACGCAGCCGAGACCAGTGCCAAGACCGACGCCAAGAGCAGTGCCAAGACCGACGCCAAGAGCAGTGACACGGCGGACGCCGAAAGCGAGGAAGAGGACGACGGCGGGCGGCGTTTCGAGCGGCGGTTGCTCGAGTGGGACTGCACCTCAGACGAGGAGGACGAGGAGGACGCCGCCGAGGCCGCGACGTGCGCTGGCTCCAAACGCAAGGCCGGTCAAGCGGCAGGGGTGTAGTGTGCGCGTGTAGAAATTGAGGCTTTGGTGCGGCATAAAGTTTATTCACTCTACAATCGCACCGCCTGGGACTCTAGGCCTCTACACAGGTTCAAACCCAGTCCAGGTGCGGTAGTCCCCGCCGTGCGAGCACGGCGTTGGCACGGCGGATCAGCCTCGGTCCAGGAGCACACGTCCGCGCCGTGCTAGCACGGCGTTGGCACGCGGATAAGCCTCCGTCCAGGAGCACACGCCCGCGCCGTGCTAGCACGGCGTTGGCACGCGGATAAGCCTCCGTCCAGGAGCACACGCCCGCGCCGTGCTAGCACGGCGTTGGCACGTGGATAAGCCTCGGTTCAGGAGCACGGCGTTGGCACCGCGTTGCTACCGCGCATCAGGCATCCGTCTCAGGTGCATTGGCGTCCAGCCTGGCCCGCGCCAGCATCTTCGCCCGCGCCTCCCGCGACGCCAGCACCGCATTGCCGAGGCTGAGTGGCATGCGCGGGTCCTTGGGCAGCACCGCGAGCTCGCTCGCACTTGCATTATCGCCCGCCGCCGCCGCCTCGAGCAGCGCCGCGAGCTCCGCCTGCGTCAGCTCCACGCGCGCGTGCCCGAACACCAGCCGGTCCTTGTAGCACTGCATCCACAGCCGGCTCAGCAGCCGCTTCTGCGGCTTTGCCAGCATTTTGCGCTTCGCGGGCCGCCCGACGCGCTGCCACAGGTGCGTCCGGCACGCGTAGCGCCGCTGCCCGGCGGGAAACGCGGCCAGCGGCAGGTAGTCGTTGCACATCCGGCAGAAGCGCTCCCCGTCCCGGTCGCGCTCGCGCGGCAGCTCCGCCGGCGTCTGGCCAGTCACTTTCGCCATTTTTTTGCGCGCGCGCGAGGCGTATATACTGTACTATGTGCGCGCAGCGGAGGCTGTGCTATTCTTTCGACTTTGTTTTACTTTGACTGTGGACACGTGTCCCCTCTGCCAGGGCATTCAGCTTGTGCCTCTCAAGAGCATGCGGTTTGACTATTTTGACTATGTCTGTTTGAGTCATATTTTATTTTCTGTGTTTTCCACATAGATCGCTGTAAAAACGTACAATATATACAGAAAATATGAATAGTAAGAATAGTAAGATTAGACAGTCTTCAAAAGTTTTGTAAACAACCAGGATGTCATGCAGAAGAGTAGCATATGTGCTTGTGTAGAAACTTTTCGGGGCTTACTATTTTGACTATTTTGACTTTGTGAGTTTTGATATATTTTATTGTCTTCTATCCAAATTTATATGCAAAAGTACACCCATGTAAAAAAGCGCAAAACAGCGCTCCTGTCGCGAAAACTACTGGGCTCTGTTCACCTGAGTGATAAAGAGGATTTGCTGCAACAACGCAAGAGCTACTTTCCGACCCTGGCGTCGGGTGTGAAGTGGTCGCTTGTCACGACCCGGGCGCGCACATTCTGCCGCACGGCTTCGGCGCGCCTTACGCGCTCCGCGCGCTCGTCGAACCCGGCGTCGCACAGCACAAGGCCCTTGAACCCGCGGTCCTGCACCTTGCGCCCGTCCACAAACTTGCTCGGTCTCATGGCTTGAATTCCGTACAGTGCCCGCACGTACGCCTCGATCTTGGCATCAGACAGCCGACCCATGCCCGCTGCCTCGGCGGTCAGTCGGATCTCTTTGTAGAATACAACGTCGTCGGGCGCACCCGAGTACCGCACCAGCCGTTTTAAGCGCTCCTCCTGCGACTCGGCGGCAGGCCCGCGGATGCTGGCCGTGTCAGTCTGCACTACCGCCGGCGGGGTTTGTATGCTGGACGTGTAGTGCTCAATCAAAAGCATGGTAAACGCGTCGAGCACCACCGGCTGTTGGATGAAGGCGTCAATCTCGTGGTCCTTCGGGCGCCAGTGCTTCTGACAGGGGTCCGCCGGGTCTGTCATCTCGTGGGCATCGCGGAACTCGGTGAGGAACGTAAAGCCCACCATCGTCTGGTAGGCGTCGGGCGGGTCGATGGCCGGAAAGTCGTTGGCAAACAGGAACATGGTCGCCTGCAGCCGCACCTGGATCTCGTCCTGGTGGTTTGTGCGCAGTTCGACCTCGTCGCCGTTGGAGCACAGCCGTTTGATCAGCTCCCCGTCGAGTGTCTTGTCGCGCGTCGCGCCGCTCGCCCGCATCTCGTTGCTGTACGACACACGGGTGTGCTCGAGCGGCTTCATCCAGCTCTGGGCCTTGGCCGCGTCCTGTGAGCTTTCCCGGAGGATGAGGTTCTCGGCGTTCATCGCGCGCACAAAGGGACCAAACGCGAGCTTGAGCAGCTTACAGAGGATGCTCTTGCCGCAGTTGCGCGGGCCGAGGCACGCGAACCAGCGCTTGTCAGGAATTTCACCCGCAAGGGCCCGAGCGAGGCAGTTGAGGAAAAAAGCGCGCACATCCGCGTCGGGGAACGTGGGGACGAGCACGCGCGCCATGAGCTCCTGCTTGGCCCGGTCCAACTCGGGCGACGCGGCGGGGAACGGGCGGCGGGTGTCCTGCGTGAAGAACACCTGCTTGTTCAGTGCTTCCGCAAGGGGCATGAGCCTGCGCTCTCGGAACGAATACACACCATCGGTGAAGGCAATGTGCTGCAGGTTGCTGCGCCAGAGCCTGTCGACAAAGTTGCCGTCGACGATCGACTCGTCCGCAAGTATGCGCTTCATGCAGGCACTCAGTTTCGCCGTACTCTTTGAGTAGTGCAGCACCTTGCCCATCTGCACCGCCATGATGACGACGTTGCTTTTTGTCATGTTGATGATCTCGTTTTTTACCATGTCTTCGCCCTCCTCAAACACGACAGACCCCAGCTTCCGCACGAAAAAACGCCCTTTGCAGTTCTTCAAACGCCCGCCCAGCTCGCCGAGCATGATCTCGGCCGCGCGCGCGTCGTCGCCTGCCTCAATCTCAAAGTACCGCGCCGGCACGGAACTTGTGCCCGCATCGACGTCACTCGAGCCTCCCCCCGCATCCGTCGGGGCTTGCACGGCGTCTCCGTCCGCGTCTACCGGTGGGGCAGCGCTGCGCATGCCTAGCCACGATCTCGGGGGAACTCCCAGGCACTTGCTCTTGCCCTGGCACTTGCCAGATTGACACTTGAACAAAACCATGCCGTTGCTCACGACCAGAAAGGCGTTGTTGCTCTTGTGACTCTCGCCGCGGCTGAGAATGCACGGCCGGGGGCCAGTGTTCCGCAGTGGGAGCACCACGCGGTCTTTCTTCTCGAGCACTACCCCTGCCACGCAGCACTGCTGCACGCCGGCCTGCACGAGCAACTCCTCGAATTCCTTGACACACTCCGCCGGCAGCGCCTGCGGGGTCTTCATATGCTTGTTCGTGCGCCGGCACGACTCTGCCTCGAAGGCACTCGACGGACGCTTCTTCGTGGTAATCACTGCATGCATCTGCCGGACGCTCTCTCGGTCAATACGCACGCCCCCGCCGCCGTCGTGTGTCACTACGGTGCGCAGCAGCTCGGCCATGGTCATGGGCCGCTCGCGATGCGGCGGGCGCAGGACTCCGATAGGTTTCCCGTCAACCAGCTTGCAAGACTCCACGAGCCGGAACGGCTGGTCGGTGTGGTACACGTTGCCATCGAGCATGCACACCGGCTCGCCCCTCTTGCCCAGTGCCTGTAGCCTCGGCTCGTTCTGTAAGCTTTGCACCAGGTTTTTCATCAGCCCTGTGTTGCCGTCGAAGTAGATCTGCGGGAAAATAACGTGATACGAGTGCTTGTACCTGCGCTGCGCCGCAGCCTCTACGTGCCTCGAAGCGGTCAGCACGACGACATCGTCGAGTGCACCGCCCGTCGTCTCAAACTCACCCCGCCAGTGATACCTCAGCACCTCCTTGATCACGGCGACCGCCTCGTCAATGCGCACAAGCCCGGCAGCGACATTGGCCGCACACGCGTCGACGTAGTGCTCGATGTCGAGGTACAACTTTGTCCACCGACCCGGCTCGATCAACTCGTAAAAGTTCTTCTGCTCCATTTCCGCCGTCTGTCGGAACAGGTCCTCCGCCGACTCAAAAAAGGTAAAGCTCTTCGTGACCTTGTCGTCCCTGCAGCGGTAGTCCACGGCCACTGGGAAGGCGTCCACTGGCTTCTTGCCCAGCATGCGCGCTTTCGCGCCCTTCCCGTGCTCGATCCGCACTCTCCATGCGTCGCCAGGCGCGCCGTCCGGCAGCCGGCTCGGGCACAGGGCGGGTGCCGTGCTGTCCATCTCGTCCATACACGCGATGTCCCTCTGTATATACAGCGACAATAGGTACAAGGCCATTCTATTGTCATGCATTTTATTTATTTCAAGCTGGGTACGTGTGCACTGGCGGTGGTTGCACAGAGGTTTGCGTTTGCCGCGCAGGCTGGTGTCTGGGCACCGTGCACACACAGAGCTTGGTGCCCCGGATGGGCAAAGGTTTGGGTTCAGGCGTGTATTACAACAGTATCCGCACGCGCGCTCGGCAAGGCGCGCGGCAAGCACCGGCGCGCAAACGTTCTAGCTTTGCTGTGGCATGCGTGTATCCCAACGCAGTTGCACGCGCGGCAAGCACCGGCGCGCAAACGTCCCAGCTTTGCTCGTGGCATGCGGGTATTACAACAGTTCTGCACGCGCGCTCGGCCCGGGGGCACACACCACGCTATGCCGTTCTACCGTCCGAGTTTGTGCTCGCGTACTTGGTATAGCACGGACCGGGCAAACGATCGACGCATTGGACTGGCACGAACGCACTAGTTTGAAACTGTAATAGTCAAATCAAAAGGCGTGTGTGTGTGAGTTTTATTACAGCAAGGCCCTCGCCAAACTCGCGCATGCGTCGGCACCGTGCACGCAAAGGTTCCAGCGAGCGCAAGAGGCGTTTGTGTGCATGTGTTTTATTACAGCAGGGCCCTCGCCAAACTCGCGCGTGCGTCGGCACCGCGCACGCAAAGGTTTCTGCGAGAACAAACGTTTGCACGCACGCGCAAGTCTACAATTAAAGCCGCGCCGCTACGGACTGTATACGGTCCAGCTCGAACTCGAGTACGCCGGCAGCACGAGGTAGTCGTTCGCGTCAAACACGGCTGCACTTGGCTCAACACGGCCTTGGAAGATGTAGTCTCCAGAGGTATCGCTGAGTTTGTCTTTGTCGTTTCTCCACCAGATTTTAACATTCCGACTCGTAATAGCACTTGGAGAATGCGCGTGATGCGTGACAGTCAGAGCATAAGTGCCTTGAAAACTGTCTGAATTTGTAAGACCGTTTGTGTACCCCAGATCTATCATACACTGTGCGGAAATGTAAAAATATGTGTAATCAGTTCCACACGCTCGCGTTTGACCTTCCCCGTCTGCGCTCGCGTACTTGATGTAGCACGCGTTGGGCACGCCGAGGTTCCAGTCGGCGGGCACGGAACTGGCGCACTCGGCGGCGGGCACGAACGCACTAGCGCCCCCCCCCCCCCCCCCCCCCCCCCGCCGGAGCCGTCGTCGAGTCGCGGACAAATACATCATATGCAACGTTCAAGGGGGATCCTATGTAAGGATACTCGAATTCTGATACACTTGATGGTTTATCTCCGTATTCTTGATACATCATATTATCAATACTATGATCAGCTTCACTTGCAAGAAAAATAAATGGTGAATGTGCATATTCGTTTTCTTTAGTTTCTATGTATAAGGAATATTGTGAATTTGTTGAACTACCCAATGGTGTTAAGTCCCAATGCCATGATGTTTTTGAATTAATGTCAGTTGTAGCGATTCTCAACCAAGTAGCAAAATTATCCTTAGAAAATAATAATTCATCACCACCTGACCAAGAAGTGGCCCATTCTTCATTTTCTAATTTTGTTATCGCATTCTTACTAAACACTCCTAATGCATTATCCTCGCCACTAAACCACGAAGAAGAAGCTGCAGGCAAATGTCTGTAGAGAACCCATCCAGTCACTCCCGTTTTTTCTTGAGCTTTGGTTTCTAAGTCTGTAATGTATTGACCGCTGCTCAGCGCCCCCGCCTGCTCCAAACTCCCGCTGAGGTCGCTCGCGTACACGCGCAGGTCGTCGACCGCGGCCCCCGTGATGCGAACGCTCCCGCCGGGGCTCGTGCTCGTGGCCAGGCTGCCGAGGGGGACCGCCGTGCCCGCGCCGCCGTTGACGTGGAGCTGGGCGTCTGCGGCACTGCCGTCGTACGTGAGCGCCACGTGCGTCCAGACACCCGGGGTCAGGTCCGCGGCACTAGGGTTTTGCGGAATGCAATAGCACAAAGGCCTATCGGACACCGAACCAATCGGGGTCGTAGATGTATCTGTGGTAGCGCCTGGAGTAAGATAAACACATCTATTGGCTGTGTCTATAGCAGGAATTCCAGCACGATCTCTGGCCATAGTAGGTCCCTTTCCATTATGTGTAGTGCACGTTATACCGAACAATGTAGCAAGATTTTCAATTTCTGCAGAAGTATCAATCTTATTCATCTCCGTTTTATCAGGTATCAATCCGAGTGATGCACATTTATTGTCGCATGTTTGTCCTGCTTGTGAAAGATACCAATTTTCAGCAGATCTTACATCCGCCGCGACCAAGCTCGCGGCCCCGCCGTCCTCCAGCGTGAGCACCGCCCCGCTGGCCCCCGCGCCCGCCCGCAGCCACGCGGCGACGGTCCACGCGCCGGTCCAGTCGAACGCAGCCGGCACCGGGGCGACGAGGGTCTGCCCCGCCGCGGTCTCGACGGCGAGGCTGCCGACTTGACCGGCGACTGGATACGTGATTTTTTTCTGACAACCACTAGAAGTGAAAATTTCATCGTTGCCAGCGATTATACAATTGTTTGTACATCCACTACCCCATGCCGTCCACCCAGAAATTAATGTGGCAGTTGTTGCGGTTGTTGAAATAAACCTTAAATTCTTAACGTCGCCGACAATTTCATAACCCAAGCAAGTTATCTCATTATTACACAATTGTATCACGGCATTTTCGGTGATAGTTGCGTCATTTTTATAAACAGCTGGTAAGTGCGTTGCAGATGACGAACAAGTTCCAGCGCAACAATATCCACTGCCGATATTTTCATACACGACGCCCGCGTCCTCAAAGTCCCAGTGCGCGACCGGCGCGTTCGGGTCGAAAACCACGCCCGCGATCGCCTGCACCTGGGGCAGGGTCAGCGCCTGCCCGGAGAAAACGCGTAAATCGTCGACCGCGGCTTCCGTGATGCGAACGCTCCCGCCGGTCGCGAGCCCGCTGAACGCGACGCTCGTCCCCGCGCCGCCGTCCACGTGCAGGGAGGCCGTCGTGCCGCTGCCGTCGTACGTGAGCGCCACGTGCGTCCAGGCGGGGGTGGCGGCGTGTGCGGGTGCGGGCCCGTAGACCTCGATTTCACTTATACTCATTGAAGGACCACCCGAAATAAACAAATACCGACCATAACCACAGCAACTGAAACCATCTGGTTCAAAAATGCCAGGGGTGCCATCGTAACTGAAGCAATTTGCATTCAAATTGTAAGAAGAAGCGTCTTGACCAATCCATAATTTGAAATTATTCTGTCTAGACTTAATAGAATCTACATTTCTAAACCAAATCTTTACATTTTGTACTGTTCTTATAATTTCCAAATCGATCATAAGCCATTGATCTGAGCTGTCAGCAGCATGCCAAAAATTATCATCGGTACTACCTGTGTTTTTGGTCCCATCATTCACATTAGTTTTTGGATAAGTATTTGCATCGTAATTAGCACTTTCCGACACGGGACAAGCTACAGAAGAACAATCCCGTGCAAAGTTTACACCAGAATTCACACCTACGCTTTGCACAAGCGTGCACATGTCTACGACATGAATGACGCTCGCCCCGCCGTCAACGACGCTCAGCACCGCCCCGCTGGCCCCCGCGCCCGCCCGCAGCCACGCGGCGACCGTCCACTCGCCCGCCCAGTTGAACGTCGAGTCGACCGGGGCGACGAGCGTCTGCGCCGCCGCCACCTCGAGCGCGTAGAGCCGGCGGGCGGGGGCCGGCGCGTAGACCTCGTTGCCGGGCGTGAGCGTCGCGGTGGCGGAGGCCGCGTACGGCAGGTGGTAGCCCAGAACCTCGATTTCATCCGCGTTATGTGAACCCGCTCCAGTAAAAAAGACATACCGACCCTCAGCATCACACGTCCCGGTAGTTACTGTCGTTACCGTAATTGCTGATCCATCGTGTGTAAAGCAAGGCGTATCACCCCCAGGGCTATTCCCGCTGCTATCGACGCTGTTTTCATTAGAAACCGTAATCCGAAAATTTTGAGCTCTTTCTGGGGCGAGGTCACTGCGTGCATGGTGTTTAATTTGTAAGATTTTGGAGATTTGACCCAAGTCAACGCGCCAAAAGTCTGTGACGCTACCAGGGTCGGCTTCCCAGAAACAAACCCCGATTCCAGCTGCATTATCTATCGTACACACATCTCCATCGACAAGTGTAGTGTGAATATTAGTGAAATCTGAGCCCCATGTGTTAATTCCGTAAGTGGCACACGCCTGTTGCCCGTCCGCCCCGCACGCGCGCGCGAGGTTAATGGGCTCGCCCGTAAACGGACTTTGACCCACCACCGCGGCCGCCTCCGCCTCCGCCGCCGCGCGCCGCCGGGCCGCGCGGTCGTGATACGAGTTTAAATCGCCGTCGAACGTGTACCAGCGGTCGTGGTCGCCGGTCGGCTCGGTGCCGTCGTACCCCGCGAGCCCGTGGATCGCCAGCCCCAGCTCCGCGCGGGAGAGCGCGCGCGGCGCGACGAAGGCCTCCCCGAGCAGCATATTCGAGGTTATTGCATTAAGACTTGAAATTTCGTAAGAACCCTGTATACTGTTACAATTCGAGCCTTGAAAACAATAATGATAATAATAATTGGCAGCAGTTTGATTTTGAAGACCATTATTATCGCGCAAAAAATTACACTCGTGTTCCCAATTTGAGCAAGGTAAATATCGATTTTCGAAAGAAGATGTATCAACGCTACCACTTAAGAGTGTAAACGTTAACAATTTGATATTTCCGCCCGTGCCCGTACTAGAGGCGACGACAGCAATAAATGTTTTCGGATTCATATTCACCAAATAAACATTTGTAACTTCATCTGAGTGACCCGTCCCACCAAACGTACCAGTGTAGACGTGACTGCCGCCCCCGAGCGTCAGGCTGTAGCCGGCCGCGAGCGCGCCGGGCGTCGAGGCGGTCGTGTCGGGGTCGTAGACCTCGACCTCGCCGACTCCTACATAACCAAAGAATAAAGCAATAGTCACGTACTGACCTATTCCAATACACGAAATAGTTTCAGTATTATCAGGAGTGCCACTGTGGTCGTGACATGCTTCGCCAAAATCTGCAGGAAACGCAGCATTGTCTTGTAATTGAATATCTCCAATGTAAACGTCAAAGTCATCTGCGCGAGTAATAAAATTATCACCACGAAACCATATTTTGATTATTTTAACCGACTTGGAAGCTCCTAAATCTATTTGTATCCATTGATCTGTTGAACTATCCCCAATCCACGATTTACCATTCTCTAATACGTTATTCGTCACTCCGTCTACAACTTCTGTTTTTGCAAAAGTCACCGCGCAAGAATCACAATTACTTCGTTCTGTCACAGCACACCCCGCCTCCCCATCCGCCGCCCCACACCGCGCGAGATTCGTGCCCATGTCCACGCTCGCCCCCACGCCCGCAAACCCGCTGCACCCGCCGACGCCGGCGCCCGCGTGCAGGAAGTTGCCGCTGGCGTCGGGCGCGTAGACCTTGGCGTTTGCAGGGTCGTCGGACACGACGAGCGCGTAGACGCCCAGGCCCAATAACGAGGTATCCGCGGGCGGCCACGCGCGGCTCGCCTCCAGCGTGCACGCGGGCAGTGGCATGGTCGTTAGCACCACGCGCGTGGCCCCGCAGACGTCGCCGGTTTCTTCGTAGATTTTGATGCGGTCATCAAACGCTACTGGAAAGCACACAGTACCAGTCTTCATTGATCCGATTGTGAGCTTTGTAGTCCATGATGACCCACTGTCCGCGGAATGTTCTACATTAACTTCATCTCCTACTTCATCATCACAGGAACCTGTAAACACAAATGCATGCGAGTAGGAAGGTGGAACCGTAAAAGTAAAAGTGCCTTTGCCGTCACCGGACATATAGAATCCCCAGTCTGAATCAATGCCCATAGCAGCATACCCTGTAAATCCCTTCACTTCTTCATGAGATGACATTGTTGTGCTGAAATAGGAATCTGCTGATGCCATTGCGCTTAAGTATTCATGTGAGGTCACAGCTGTAAAATCCCAGATCTTGATAAAGTTTGGATCGTGCAGCGTCGCGCCCTCCGCCGCGTTCACCGTCCCCGCCCCGTCCGGGCACGCCGCCGTGATTGCCCCACCGGCACCCGCGCCGATCTGGGCGATTGTATTCCCACCCCCGTCTGCAAGCGTGACGAGGTCGCCCGTCTGCCCCGGGGCGTCCGGGCGCGCGAGCACGACCGCGGTGAACCCGCGCGCGACGTTGAGCGTCGGCGGTTGCTGCGGCGCGAAGACGAGCGTGTCCCCGGCGGCGAGGTCGTGCGCTTTGAGCTCTGCGTTCCACGTCGCGACGCTCGAGCTTGCCTCCATTTCTTTCTGCGCCGACGCGGTCGTGGGGCACGCGGCGGCGGCGGGCGCGGGCGCGGGCGTCGCGGCGTTGCCCTGGCACACGCTCTCGGCGGCCGTTGAGTCGCGCGCAAAGACACACATGCCGCCGTCTAGGACTCGGCTTGCGTCCGCCCAGTGACTCGTAGAATAAGCTCCTTCTGCATACATGATACGATCTCCTGAATCCGTATTGACTGTTTGAGTTCCGTGACCTAATAATCCTATCCACGGAGATTCTGCCGAGCCATCATTTACCCATATAGCCGTGCCACCACTCGAGGATCTAGAAGATTTTATGTAAGTTCTGGATTGTGCATCTGCTGCATAATCACTTCCTGATACCCCCGTGCCAATTGCTTGTTCTTTGCTTACTTGCACCCAATTCTGCAGACCACAAGTCGCAAATACAAATTCGTCAAAATTTCCAAATGTTACAGACCATGCATTGGTTGCATCGTTATATGTTCCGTAATTCGAACAACCTGTTGGGGTGTTGTATGCAGTACAATCTCCCCCATTTCCTGAAGCCCTATCGTCAACTGGGTGCCAATTTACAGAGTTAAGTGGCAAATACCGCACGAGCTCCCACCCGCACACGCCCGTCTCGGCCTCGGGCGTGCGGATCGTGTCGAGATTGTACCACGTCACGTCCTGGTCGCCGGGCGCGACTGGATCCTGCGCGCGTGCCTCGAGGAAGAGCGCGCACACGAGCCCGAGCACGAGCCCGAGCCGTGCACCCGCCCGAACGCGCGGCGGCATGCGTGCGGGCGCCCGTGTTACGCACGTGCTTATATACGGGGCGGCGGCAGGCGCGGCGGTAGCGCGCGGCACGCACCCAAGCAACGCTGCGTATACGGCAGCACCGCGCAGGCACAAACACAGCAGCCCCGCGAGACATCGGTGCATGCAGCAGCGGCAGAAACACCGGAGGGCGCTGCGGAAACAGCAGACGGCGCTGCGCAAACACCAGCCGGGCGCGGTGCACGCACCGCGCAGGCTGGCGAGCAGCGGCAGAAACACCGGAGGGCGCTGCGGACACACCAGCGGGCGGAAACACCGGACGGCGCTGCGGACACACCAGCGGGCGGAAACACCGGACGGCGCTGCGGACACACCCGCGGGCGGAAACACCGGACGGCGCTGCGGAC
>Ga0209666_1003154_pt1 | contig 12103 bp, 3 predicted proteins | sample SaaInlV_125m_DNA_FD_184679 | JGI IMG/M metagenome (GOLD analysis project Ga0209666, IMG submission 184679) | Marine microbial communities from expanding oxygen minimum zones in the Saanich Inlet - Saanich Inlet SI037_S3LV_10m_DNA (SPAdes)... | ecosystem: Environmental > Aquatic > Marine >...
AACGCACTACTGGGAGGAGGTGAGCTACTGGTTCCCGGCGCTCAAGCGACTCGTGCGGTTGTGACGTACGATTTTTTTATAGCCATAAATATCGAAAAAGAAGAGCAGACTAACCTTAGCTCCTTTCTACAACCGCCGCAACCGGGCTACGCGAACATCAGAAACATCAGAAAGAGCGCCATGGCGCACACGAGAAGGGTCTGTCGCGCGACGGCTTTTCTCGTTGTCGCGTAAGGGACCCCAGAGGAAGTGCTCGCCCCGCAGGATCCGTGGTTGGCGCCCGTCGCCGCGAACGCGGATGGCGCGAACGCGACGCCGAGATCAAACGCGTCGGCGCTCGTCGGCCACGCGCGCCATTCCGAGACGAAGCTCGGAGGCGACGTCTTTCCGCCAGACGCGTCGCCCCAGCACACCATGCGACCGCCTTTCTCTTCGGGAGCGGAAAGTACGTCTTCGCCGAAACTTTCGCTGCCGTTCGTCGTAGACACTAATTGCCCATAGCCTAACTCGCGTTCGTCCGTGACGGCGCACGCGTGCGTCTTCCCCGCGGCGACGACGAGAAAACGGTTTCCACAAACGTCGTTTGGAAACGACACGACGCCGTACTCGTCGTACAGAGGCGCGACGACGCCGCCCACGGAGTACGCCCTCTTTTTACCCCAGCACGCTAAACTCCGCATGGGACCAAAAACCCCGCACGACCAGTGATTGCCCGCCGCGATACTCCCCCATACATTAGCGCGTCCGTCGCCCGGGTCTCCGTCGTACGAAAAAGTCTGCGCCGTCTCTGTGAACGACGTAAGCGTCGCGGCGTGTGTTAAGATTTTCGTTTCTGTCTCCGTCAAGTCGTCTGTGTTTTCCGTCTTGGCGACGACGTCCGAGATGGTCGCCACCGTCGCGCCGTTTTTATCGACCACAGGGACCAAATTCGTCTCCCCGAACAGGTCGCTTCCCCAGCACCGCGCGTAACCGAGCGCGTCCACGCCGCAGACGTGCTGAAACCCGGCGCTCAGGAAACGCCACTTCGTTTCGCCCGTTCTCGGAACCTCGGTCTGGCCGAAAGGGCTCCAGCCCTTGCACTGCGCTCGTCCGCCTCTACTCGAAGCGGAGCCGTCGTCGCGCGCCACCGCGCAGACGAAGTCCTCGCCCGCGGTCACGAACGCCCACGGACCGTCCCACGCGCCGCCGACCGGCATCTTCGGCAGGAACCTTCCCCAGCACCAAATCGCGCGCGCCACCGCGTCGATGGCACACGTGAAGCCCTTGCCCGCGGCGACGGCGACCCAACGACGACCGACCACCTCGGGCGGCGGGCCGAGCTCGCCGTCGTCGTCGCAGCCCCAGCACAGCAAATCGCCCTCGTTTGTCACGCCGCAGCTGTGGCATCCCCCCTTGGACGCCGCGACCGCGCGCCATCCGGTGATGGGCGTGCCCGCGGCGTCGGAAGCGGTGGGCACATCGATTTGCCCACGCGAGTTCTCCCCCCAGCAGTGCGCCGCGTCGCTCGCGTCGATGGCGCACGTGTGCGTCGAGCCCGCGGAGAGCGTGGGCGTGTCCGCGCGCGCGAGCGAGGCCGCCACGGCCAGAAGGCACGCCAGCCGCGCGGCGAGCCCCGCGCGCATCGCGGCACTGAAGACGCCATCCCGATGTCAGCGAGGAGACGAACGTTCGGATCGGATGCGCGACCGTTTCGTTGAAGCGTGTCTCAGACGTTTCGTGATGCGTGATGAAAACGAGAGGCTCCTCGCGTAAAAAATAAATGACCCTCCGCGGTCGCGCTCCGTCTACTTCGCTCTCCGCTCCTGCCACTTTCTCACGAGCCACTCCTGCGCGGGCCTGAGCGAGGACCACGAGTACCTGCCCGGGGGCCCGAACGCGGCTAGCGCGGACGGCAAGAAGAACAGCGACCACGCGAACGAAGACACGATGGTGGCCGTGATGAGAAACGCGAACTTGCTGAAAAACGTCAGGATGCACAGCCAGAGCATTGAGCCGGAGACGATGGTCGTCACCGCGCTCGCGGTGATGCTTATGCCCATGGTCATCAGCGCGTGCTGCACGCGCAGCTCTCTTGTGTCGCAGCTCGCGGGCGCCTCGCAGTACGCGTTCGCGAGGTGCACGCAGTAATCCACGGACAGACCGATCAAGATGACCGCCGCGATGGACTCGCCTATTCCGAGATCCCATCCCATGATCCCGCGCACGCCCACGCCCATCACCGTCGTCACGACTCCCGCGATGGTCACGGTGGCGATCATCCCGGCTCTTAAATCCATCGTGCTTAACAGAAGCACTACAAACGCCATGCAGAAACATATGATCAAACCCTGGAACGTGTTCTCCACCAGCGCCTCCTGCGTCTTCATCCACGTCCACGTGTAGTACGCCGTCTGCTTCGCGTTTCCGACGCCGCGCGGCGCGCGCGCGTTCAAGTCGTCGACAAACGCGGACCAGACGTCGAAGACGGGCCGCGACGTCTTCGCCGTCGTCGGGAACACCAACGTGCTCTCTGTGCTGACCCGGACGAACATCAAAGCACCCGACTCGTCGAAACCGAGGTGGCTCGAGTACGACGAGCCGTGCGTAGACGCGACGAACGCGCGGAGCTTCGCCGCGAACGATGAAGCGTCAACGTCCGTCACCGGGAACGGCTCAACTAAAACCTCCTCGACGTACGACCGAAACGCCGCCATCGGACACACGACGCGCGCGTCTTCCCCGTTCCTCACGAGGTCGCTCCCGGGCCCGCCGCACCCGTCCGCGTCGCAGGTGGCATTTTTTAAAAAGTCGCACGCGGCGACCAAAAAAACCTGCGCCGCTTCCGAGCTCGCGTCGAACAGCGCGTCCAACTCTAAAACGCCGCGTTGTCTGGGGTCGTACTTATCGACGCCCTCGATGTCCATTCCACCCAAGCCCCAAAAAAGGTCCACGGGCACGACGCGGTCCTCGTCCGAGGACATGAACCGCCGCCTGTTGTTCGAAAAAGACTGCATCAGGTGCGTATCCGGGTACCAAGCCTCCTGCTCCGCGGGCGTCTCCAGCTCGGAGGCCATCTTAACGCCAATCGCGAGCAGCGCGGCGAAACTCGCGACGACGAAAAATTTAATCACGGGGTGCGCGACGCACGCGTGAAACGGTTCGCGGTAGAACCACTCGATCGGACGCAGTTTCGCGACGTCCATTCGTGACTCGCGACGTGCTGTTCTTCCCGATCCAAGACTCGCGTCCGACGAAAGAGCACCAGCGCCGTCGGAAGAAGAAGAAGCGTCGTCCACGCCGACCACCACCGCGACGTCGCCGGAAGATTCCGATCCGACGTCGTCTAAATCGTCGGCGCGCGAGGCGACGTCTCTCCCCGGAGGCCCAACGCACCCGAATCCGCCGAGGCACGCCGCGAGCTTCCCCTCGCCGTTCGCGCGGCGCCGCGCCGCGTTCCGCACCCAGCGGTCGTAGAGCACCAGCGCCGGCGGGAAGAACAGCACGTTCACCGCGAAGAGCACGAAGATCATGATCGCCGAGAGCGCCCCGAACGCGGAGATGGGCATCACCTTGGACATGGCGGTTGCGGCGAACGCGACGGCGGTGGTGAGGGACGTGACGAAGATCGCTTTGGACGCGCGACGCGCCGTGTACAGGACTCTCGTTAAGGTCGTTCCCGAGACCTCATACGGTTCGTACGCGCTTTGCTTGAAGGCGTCGAAGAACACGAAGACGTCGTCCGCGCCCACGCCCAGCACCACGAACACGGACAGGATCTGTATGTTCCCCAGGTACGACACGCGAAAAAACACGCGGTACAGGAAGATGGACACCGGGAAGCTCGCTAGAATCTCAAACATGCCCAGCGACGCGACGAAGACCGATCCGGTGTGCAAAGACATGTACACCCAGACGGCCAGTATGGACGCGCCCGCCCACGACAAGTCGAACCCGATGATGCGTTGCGAGTCTTTGCTTCGCAAGTACCCGGCGTAGAACCTGATGTCGGTCCCGTCTTCGTTCAAAAGGCCCATGTATGGGGTGCTTAGAAACTTAGCCTTCATCGCGAAGCGCTCGAAGAGCTTCGCCTCGACGGCGTCGAGCCACCCCTCGCCTATTTCGTCCCGCTGCGCATCCTCGCGGTCGTCCACGGCGACGTACCCCGGCCGAGGCGCGCCCATGGGGTACTTCACGCGCGTCACGCGGTTCACCCCGCCGTTCGCGTCGAAGTCGCCGTCGAGGAAGTACCCGAACGACCGGCGGTCGTCGGAGAACATCGCGACGATCGCGTCGAGGTCCTCCGTCAACTCGCCGGTCCCGTCGTACTTTACTTCGCCCGTTAACTCGTCCACGGAGGGAAAAAAAAACAACACCGGAGACACGCGCTCGACGCACCCCGTGGCGTTCCCTCCGTCGTACTCCAGCTGGCAGAAATTCTCGTACCCGGGCGTGGACATCACCAGCGTGTCGATCTCCCGCATCAACAGGAGCGCGTCGCGATTGAACACCGAGCCCCCGTCTTCGCTCTCGAAGTGAAACGTTAAAGTCCCGCCTTCGCTCTGCTTGCTCCTCTCCGGGATCGAACCCGCGCCGGAAGCATCCGCGGTGCGCGCGGCGACGTTCAGCGCCGTCTCCGCCGCGTCCGCGGTCTCGGTGACGGGGTCGTTCAGGATGATCCACTCCTGTTTTTTCGGTTTCATTCGTCGAGCGCGCATGGGCGGAGCAGACGGGCAACGGCGTCAGACGCGGAAACAAAAAAGGGGGCGAAAACGGATGCGCGTCGGACGAAAAAGGCGCAAGGCGCGGAAGACTGGAAGACGAAGACGGGTCGGCAGATTTTCCGCGTGCCGCTTTTTCGGGCATCGCGTCGGACGAGCTCCCGGGTCGCACCTTGTCGCCCGCGTCGGTGTTGAACTCGGCGAGGTTCGCCAGCGCGACGACCGCGGAGATGGCGATGATGGCCATGAACACGGAGGTGAACACCAGACACGGTCGGTCGTGCGACCACCGAGAGTACTTCGCGAGGAAACCCGCGTTCGCTGTGGCGTCTTTTCGTTCGCCGCGGGACTCATCATCCTCTCCCGTCCACGCCTTCCGCGCGCGAGGAGTGAGCGACTCGCCGGGAGAGGCGGACATGTCGAGCGGAGCGGTTCCTCGACGTGCGCGCGAGCTCCCGCGTCCCCGTCGGTCGACAAGCCTTGTCGAGCCGGAGGGAACGCCGATAACGCGGTGCGCACGCGTTCTACACCCGACCGACGCGAGCGAAGGAATAAAAGGCCTTTTCCTTTTACGCCCGCTCGTTCGACAACACGCGCACTTCGGGTCACCTTCGACGGAGTCGTTTTCGGTTCCCACGGTGACTCAAGAATTTAGACCGTCACAAATGTCGCTCGTCGCGCTCAGCTCCGCCGCCGCACTCGCCCCAGCGCGCGCCGTTCCGATGGTGAAGACGGCGCTGGACGACCGCCCCTCGGGCGGCGCGGCCCGGCGTCGTCGCCCGAAGAGCATGCAGGACCAGGGCCGCAAGGGCCACCACGTGGAGGGCGAGCCGGCCTCCACCGACGCCGCCGCCGCCGCCGGGGCTGGGGCGGACAAAATCGAGGACATGGCGACCCGGGAGAAGCGCTTGAAGCGCGAGCTGAACAAGCGCGCGGCGAAGTTCATGAAGGGCGAGCCCGTGCGGGACATCAAGAAGATCGCCGACCGCAAGACCAAGGCGCACGTGCGGTACGCGGAGACGCTCGCGGACGACGCCGCGACGAACGCGGCGCTGCACGAAAAGTGGTTGTTGCCAAGCGCGCCCGGCGCCATCGAGGCGGAGGGCATGGAGCGCACGTACCGGTTCTCGCAGAGGGAAATCGCCGACGCGGTGGACGTCAACGCCGCGCGCAAAGCCTTCGACCTGTCTTTGCCCAGTCTGGGGCCGTACAAGGTGGACTTCACCCCGAACGGCCGCGACTTGCTTATCGGCGGCCGAAAAGGCCATCTCGCGCTGGTGCGCTGGAGCGATTACCGCTTGATCAGCGAGATTCAGACGCGCGAGGCGGTTCGCGACGTCAAGTTCCTGCACAGCGGGCAGTTCTTCGCGGCGGCGCAGAAGAAGTACACGTACATATACGATAACCGAGGCACGGAGATCCACTGTCTGAAAGACCATACCGAGGTGGCCAAGTTGGATTTCCTGCCGCTGCACTTTTTGTTGGTTTCCATCGGCGACCAAGGCGTTTTACGGTACCAGGACACTACGTACGGCAAGATCGTCGCGCAGCACCGCACGAAACTCGGTCCGTGCGAGTCTTTGACGCACAACCCACACAACGGTGTCTCGTTGTGTGGGCACGGCAACGGTGTCGTCACTTTGTGGTCGCCCAACATGGGCACGCCGTTGGTCAAGATGCTCGCGCACCGCGGTCCCATTCGTGCGATCGCGATCGACCCGAAAGACGGCCGCTACGTCGCAACCGCCGGCGCCGATTCGCAGGTGAAGATCTTCGACTTGCGGACGTACAAAGAAGTGCATAGCTACTTCTCCGCCGCTCCTGCGACTTGCGTTGACATATCACAGCGGGGCATGCTCGCGGTGTGCTACGGGGGCAGGACACAAGTATGGGACGCGAGCGCGATTAGGGGCGCGAAGGCGCAATCGCCCTACCTGAACCACGCGACGGCGGCGGGCACGAAAATCTCCGACTGCCGCTTCTGCCCGTACGACGACGCGCTCGGGTTGGGCCACTCTGGGGGGTTTTCCAATTTGATCGTCCCAGGCGCGGGCGAGCCCAACTACGACAGCATGGTGGCGAACCCTTTCGAGACGCGCAACCAGCGACGCGAGCAGGAGGTGGCGCAGCTCATGGACAAGCTGGACCCGGAGACGATCCAGCTGGACGGCGACGGCGTCGGAAAAATACGAGCGGCGCCGAAGGAGGTGCAGAAAGAGCGCCGCGAGGCGGCGCTCGCCGCGCAGCTGGGGAAGAGGGAGAAGGCGCGGGAGAAGAACGCGGAGAAGTCCCGCATGAAGGGCAAGAACCGCATCTCGAAGCGGTACCGCAAGAAGCAGCAGAACGTGGTGGACGACAAGAAGTTACGCGCGAAGATGCTGAAGGAGGAGCAGGCGAGGCGCGCGGCGCGGATGGCGAATCCAAACGCCGGAGACGGGCCAGAGGGTGGGGGGGCGATGCCCGGGCGCACTGCCGGCGCCGCCAGCGACGCGCCCGTCGCGCCGGAGGGCACGTCCAACGCGCTGAGGCGGTTCTACAAGTGACGATTTTTTCGAAAATGAAATGGCCATTTTCGAGGAGGACGATAGTCACCCGCGTCGTTAGTACCTAGCTAGCTCTGCAGTACGCATACCTTCGTCGGTCACCGCGCGTCGATCGCTCGCGCGAAACGAAAGGTCGCCACGAAGGCACTACTCCTTCTTCACCCCGAACGCGGCTTCCACGTTCCCGCGGCGCAGCACGACGGCGGAGCCTCCGCGCCACTCGAGCGAGACGGACCGCGAGCTTTTGTGAGGACCGATCGTTTGTGAACGCGCGCTCGACGCGCGATTTCGGGACGCGTCGTTGACGTTACCGTCCGTACCGAACAACACGTCGTCCATCGCCGCCGTGTCGCCGCAGGGAAACGACTCGGCGCACCCGACGGAGACGAACCCCGCGGACGGGATCGGGATCCCGACGCCGCCGATGCCGCTCGCGCCCGCCGCGCCGGCGACGGCGCCCGAGACGCGCGCGCCGAAGGAGGTCAGATTCGCGAACGCCGACGGGCGCGAGAACAGGGACGACGGCGCTACGTGCCACACGCGAACGCGCGACGCGCTCTTCGCGTCGCGGTAGCCGGCGAGTCGCGAGCCGTCGTCATCGAACGCGAGCGCAAACGCCGGCAACGCGCCTTCTGCTTTCTGAGCGTCGACAGTCGCGTCGGTCGCGATGAGACGCGCGGCGAGTCTCGTCTCGACGCTCTTCGGCGAGGAAAAATTCGACGAGACGCGCGGCGACGCGCGCGGCGACGCGCGCGGCGAGCTCCTCCGACTGGCGTGTCCGCGGCGAGCTGTGTGGTGATTCTGATTCGCGGCGAGCGCCATCGCCGCCGCCGCCGCCGCCGCCGCGTACTGCTGGTTCCCGTCGGACGGGTCCGGGCTCGGAATGACGTCCACGGAGCGGCGGATGGGCGTCGTCCGCGCGCGGTTCGCCGTCGGCGACCGTCTTCCCCCCTCGCGCGAGGCGGCCTTTTCGGGCGAGGTTGGAAGCGAACGTTCCTCGACGAAAGCCTCGACGCGCACGCGCGGGACGGTCTTCGATACCGTCGTATCGTCTTCCGAGCGTCGTTTAAAGTCGCGCGGGGGAAGCGACGGCGCGTCCTTCTCGTTCGACGCGGGCGACGCGAGCGCCCCGAGCGTCGCACTGAACGCGCCCGAGAGTTCGTTCGCGGCGCGCGCGGCGTACGCCGCCGCCGCGGCGGCGGCGCCGCTCTCGTCGGCGGCCACCACGGTCTCGTCGTCCTCCTCCTTCAGAACCTTCGTCTTCGCGCCGATCACCAAGTCGTAGACGTGTATCGAACGGCGCGCGATACCGGAGCCGCCGCCGCCGCGCGAAGGAGAAAAAAAATGCGGAAAGGAATGCGACGCGGAACTTCCTAAAGATTCCTCCGCCGCCTCCTCCACCGCCACCGCCAGCCTCTCGACGTCCCGGTTCCGGCTGGCGAAGTACGCGACGCGGCCTGAGTGCTGCGCCAGGTCTGTGGCCAGAGCGCGCGCGCCGGCGCGACAACTCTTGCGCAGCGCCGGCGTCGAAGACGACGACGCGGCGGCGACGACGCCGGCGACGGCGTCCAGATGTCTTTCAAGCGCGCTCGGCCGTTCCCGCGCGATTTTCGCGAGCGCGAGAAACGCGCTCATGTGCGCGGGCGAATCCGCCGGCGCGGTTTTGAGTCGTTTCGCGAAGGCGTCTAAGAACGCCCTCGGACTATAACCCGCGAGCGCGGCGAGTAACGACCCCGTCGCGTCGCGAGCTGTCATCGTCTCCGCGGGAGCGCCGAGGACGCGAAAAGAAGATCCGGCGAGCTTTTCGTCGGCGACGGATCCCGATCCCGCGCGGACCGATCCGAGCGCCTCGGCCAGCGCGAACGCATGGGCGATGAGCGCCGCGGCGAGCTCGGCGTCGCTCAGCGCGCGCGCCGCGCCACGCGACTCGATAGCGTCGGCGAGGAGCGACGCCGCGTCCGCGACGATCGACGCGCGAGGCGCGGCGAGAAGCTCGATGAGAGCCCGCGAGACGAGAGCGGGAGACGAAGGACCGTCGAAAACGTCGTCGACGAAAATCGTCTTCTCCGCGTCTTCCGCGCCGCCGCGCGGCGCGGCGGCGGCGCGCGCGGCGCGCGTCGCCGCCGCGACCACCGCCGGCATGGAGAGGTCGACGGCTTCCTCGGCGAGAGCCTCTGCTTTTCGAAACAAAAAGGCGCGCTCGCTTTCGAGGCGGGCACCCGAAGAGCCGAGCCTCTCCGCGGCCACGTGACTCGCCAGAGACGCCTCCGCCGCGGCGACGGCGGCGCGCGCCGACTCGGCGAGCGTTTTTGGTCGCGTCAAAGGCGGCTCCCTATGAGCAATTAGGCTCGCCGGCGCGATGGCGTTGGCGTGGAACAGCGCCCTGGCGGCGTCTTGGATCGGTACGCACGGCGAGTGCCGCAGGCGCGCGAACAAAGCGAGGTGTTCCGGGGTCGTGAACGTCTGCAGCGTCGAGAGACGCGCGACCGCCGCGTGAAGAGACGCCGAGGAGGAGCTTTCCGTTTTTGGTTCGTCGGCTAAGGCGGTTTCGGTTCCCGTCTTTTCCTTTTTCGCGGCGACGAACGCGAGGCGCGCCGCGATCGCCGCGACGGCGACGGCGCGCGCCGCTTCCGACCGCGGGTCAGTCGGAAAGGAAAACGCACCGTCGGGCTCGCTCGGGACCGCCACGGAAACCGCGCGCCCGACTCCGAGGACGGCGGGAACCAGATATCCGTGACGGCAAAAGTTTGTTTTTTTCGTTCGCGTTTCGTTTTCTTTCCCGCCGAAGAAACCGATTCCGAAAAACGCGTCGCGCGCCGCTCCATCGGCGTCTTCGTCGCGACCCCAGGCGTGCATCGCCGCGGCGACGCGTCGTAGCCGCGTATGCGCGAACTTGGTTAGGTCGCGACGCTCCAAGAGCGCGACCACGTCCACGACGAGCGCGCGCGCGACGTTCCCGACGCCGAGCTCGCTTTCGACATTTTCGAATGGCTTTTCGCGTTCGCGAGGCGTTTCGAGAAACTCGACGTCGGGGCGAATAAACGAGGAACAAATAAACTCCGTCGTCGTCTCCGCGCCGACGCGCGCGTAGGCGGCGCCCTCGGCTTCTCGCGCGGCGGCGAAAAACGCGAGCGCGGCTTTGTCGTCGCGTATCGACCGCTCGACGGTGTTTCCGAGGAGGTCGTACGCGACGGCGTCGTACGAAAAAGACCTATGTCTTTCGACGTCGCCGTCGACGTCTCGGTTTGCGTCGTTGGACGGCGTCGACGACGGATACCCGCGGAGCGCGGTGAGGACGCCGCGGCTCCTGTCCCAGACCAGCCGAACGTCGGCGACGGAGGCGTCGTCGACACTGTCGACGCCGTCGACGCCGTCGACGCCGTCGACACCGGCTCTCAGCATCGGACGCAGAAGCATCTCGCACCGCGCGCGTTTCGCGGCGCGCGGCGCGTTCGCGCGACGGACATCGTCTCGCGACGGCGCGTCGGTCACGGAGAAGACGCCGATGACACCCTCGCCGTCGACGGAGACCCCGAGCGACCCTCGCGTTCGGTGTTTCGTCGCCGCGTCTTTGTCGTCGTCGTCGTCGTCTCCGTCCTCCGCCGCCGTCGGCAGCGCGAGCACCGCGCGCACCTCGCGCGCGTGGTGTCGAAGCGACGCGACGAGCGACGGTCGCGCACGACACGACGTCGTCTCGGCCGATGACTGTTCTGCCACTTCTTCGCTCGCGCCGCGCGCCGCAGTCGACGCTTCCGCGTCGACGTCCCAGAAGGTCACCGACCCGTCGGCGTCGCCGGCGACGAGCAAACCGCCTATACACGCTGTCGTCGCGACGCGCGTCCCGACGCGATTTCGTACGTATTTTTTTTCCGGCTCCGAAGCTCCGTCGCCGTTCGCCGCGGGGCTTCTTTCGGTCTCCGGGTCGAACGGCGCGAGCCGTTCGACGAAGACGTCCCCGTCTTCCAGCCCGACCGCGAGCGCGCCGACCGACCCTCCGCGAAGCAGAAGGCACGACGTCGCGCGAGTCGGTTCGGCTTTCGTTTTCCACGCGTCGGCGAGGCGCGTCTCCGGGTCAAACGAAATCGCCGCCAGTACGTTCGCCGAGACCTCCGCGCGTGTCGCGCCACGATCGTCCTTCGTGTTCGTTTTCGTTTCGGAAACAGAGCTCTTCGTCATTTCGGTCTCTTCTCCCGAAGAACAAAAGCGCTCTGTCGACTCGTCTTTCACCGAACGAAGCGTCCGCGGTTCGAGCGCGCGCGCGGGAGACTCACCGGCGAAGCGCGCGCGCGCGATTTTCGTCGGCGGCGACGTCGACGTTTTCTCTTTCATCTCGATGGAGACCACCGCCGCGCACGGATTCTCGGCGTGGGAAGAAAAGTCGCGTCTCGCGACGCACGCGTTCGTGCGCGTGTCCCACGCGCACACCACGCCGTCGTCGTCGCCGCTGAGCAACAGGCTGTCCTCTTCGCTGACCGCCAACGCCGTGACCCGGCCGGCGTGCCCGCCTAAAAAAGCCACGGGCGCGACGCGCTCGCCGAGGTCCGCATCCCCCGTTTTCGTTTCCCAGCGCACGATGCTCCCGTCCACGCCTCCCGTCCACCTCGTGGTCGTCACCGCGCCATCAGCCGCCACCGCGCACGCCTCTGCGAACGCGGTGGCGCGGTGGCGCGGCGGCACCGACGGCCACGCCCCCGCCGCCACCAGCAGCGGGCGCATGTCGTTGTGCTGGAAGTTGTTCGTTTTCTGCTTTTCTCGTTCCTCGGAAGTCGGAACCGAAAATCGCGTTTCGCCGAAAACGAACAAATCCCTAAACGTCGAGATCGCGTCACTTCGGCACGCGCGTCGCGCCTTCGTCGCGAGCCT
>Ga0209666_1003157_pt1 | contig 12101 bp, 12 predicted proteins | sample SaaInlV_125m_DNA_FD_184679 | JGI IMG/M metagenome (GOLD analysis project Ga0209666, IMG submission 184679) | Marine microbial communities from expanding oxygen minimum zones in the Saanich Inlet - Saanich Inlet SI037_S3LV_10m_DNA (SPAdes)... | ecosystem: Environmental > Aquatic > Marine >...
ACAAAAAGTTTCAGAAATCATCAAAACTTTATTATCTTCAAAACTTATAAATAATGAAAGTGAAAGACTTCTAACTCCAGAAGATATTTTGATTGTGTCTCCATATAACTTACAGGTCTTTGAGCTATCAAAAAAATTAGGAGAAAATTATAGAGTTGGAACAGTAGACAAGTTTCAAGGACAAGAAGCTCCGGTTGTAGTAGTTTCTTTGGCGGCATCAAATTATGAAGAAGCTCCAAGGGGAATAGATTTTATTTTAAATTTCAACAGAATGAACGTTGCACTATCTCGATCACAGTGCTTGAGTATTGTTGTCGGTTCACCCAGTTTAACTCATCTTCATTATCAGAACCTAAACTCGATCAGGCTTACTAATTTTCACAGAACACTTATGAGTTCCAATTAACTATGTTATTTCAGATAAAATATTTTCTGTTCATTCTTCCTCCTCCTTAATTAACTTGTCAAAGTGTTCTGGGGTATCAATTCTAATAAACTGACTTTCACCATTCTTAATAGCTTCTCCTTCTGCCTCTAAATCAGCTTCATCCAACAATCTTGTGAGAATAATTTCGCCCAATACATCTTCGGTATTAGTTTTTAACCTAGAAAAAAAAGAAGCCAAGTTCGAGATTTTTTTTAGTACTATCTTTAGTTCTTCTTCGTTTAAACCTTCTAGATGGTCTTTGAATACCTCAGTTACATAGTCATCTACAAAGACATTATGATTATTAACTACATCTTCCAATTCGCTAGCTTCAAGAAATTTTTTAGGCCAGTTGTAGATATTTCTATTACTCATAAACTAATCATTCTTCCTCAGCAATTTTTACTTTAAATCCATCAATACTATTAAGGTTATTAACCATCAACACATTTTTACCTAAAAGCGACTGTTCTTTACTAAAACATATTTCTTTAAGTTTTTTATTCTCAATAACGTGTGATATTTTATTTCTTGTTTCAGTTATGTAAATGAGTAAGCATAAAATAATCGTCCACTCAATTTGCTCTTTAGTTTCTTTATGGAAAAAATGTATTGCCCATTTCTCAAGCTCTATATCCTTATCATTAAAATGTGGCACAGAAACTATGTCTGAAAGCATTGCATCAAGTTGTTTAGCATATGCCTCGCCTTCATTTGATTGATTAAGAGATTTTTTATCTTTTGACTCACTCATTACTTTTGTTCTCTTCCGGTATTAAAAAAAGTGATTCTCTGGATTCCGAAAGGAATAGCGGCAATATTGTTGCCGCTTGAATCAATAGTGATATCACTTGAATAGATGGAGGTATAAGTGGTTGCAACTCCTGGAAGTCTTCGCCATTTCTCCAAATGCTTTTTAATTGTCTCTTTCCATATCTCTTTTAAGCGTTTCACAAATACCTCTTTGAAGTTTGAATAATTTGTAATAAAAGATCTCGTACGTTGTTTTGATCTTTAGAAGCATTAATTTTATCAATTGCCTCCTTAGCTAAATCAGCATAAAAGAAATACTTAGTCACAGAATCAATATGGCCAACAAAAACTTTACTTAAGATTGAAAATAACCAACCTATAGCTTTTGCATCCTTGGATATAACAGCACTTCTGCAAGCAGACCGATCTTTCCAACTTTGTATCTCTCTAGATCTTCTTAATGAAACTAAAACATCTGCTCCGTACCAAGTGGAACCATCTGTATTATCTCTTAGGTAATTTATCAACGGTGGATAAGAATTGATTTCAGATTCTAAATCCTCTTGGGTGGCAATCTTATGCTCTAACGTTTTTAACTTTATATATGTCCCTACTGAAGCATTCCCTGCCAAAACTTTATTATTTTTTCCCATTTAATCTCCTATAAATATCTTTTTCATATTGCCCTGCTTTTTTAAACAGGGCAGATATTTAGAATCCAACTGATGCAGATCCTCTAATACCAGTTTGTACATGCTCTTTTTCCATATTTTTCTGAATCAAGCCCATAGCTTCTGGATGATTTTGTGTTAAGTAAGATAGAAGAAAAGCTTTAAATACTCTATCTTCTGCAAGACCAGGTAATGTTTTTAATTGACCATCTTTAACCAATATTTTTACACTGGACTCGTCCACTCTTAGAAATGTTGCAATATCTTTGAGTGTTAGGACTTCAGGAATACTATCGAAACCCATTTCCCATAATTGTTTACTTTTTTTCTCTTCTACCTTTTTGGGCAGTTGAGCTAGATTATTTGGCATTTGCCACCTCCATTATTAATTGTTTCATTGTCTTATTTATGAAGGTTTTTGCTCTACATAAATAAGACTGTAAGAGTTTTTATAAAAAGTTATTTTTTTAACTCTTTTTTTAGTGTTTGTACACTATCTTTTAATTGCCCTTCTAGATTGTTAACATTGCTATGCGCATCACCTAGATCGGATTCAGCTCTAGAAATATTCCCCCTGATCTGAGAAACAATATCGGTCAAAGTTGTTAAATCCTTGAGACCTTTATTAATTTTTTCAAAATCAATGCTATCGGCATTTGTAATATGTTTAATTTTGTTTAATGCTTCTAATTTAGCTACTTGATAACAGACCTCAATTGCTAGAGTATCGAGTGTCTCTTTATCGACTACAACACAGTATTTACCTGGTGCTAGCCTGGCAAAAGTACTTTGAATTGGAGATGTCTCTTTAGAGGAAGCTACGTATACACCAATTTCAGCTTGTCTGTTTTGACAAGACTGATCAAGTAATTTAATGACTGAATTTACGCTTGGCTTTTTGCTAATATTTTTAACCTCAAATACAACTTTGGCTGAGTTGCCATCAAGATCCTCAACCACAACTACGTGATCGCCCTTTTTTTTGCCTGTACCTGTTTTTGAAGAACCCTCTAAGTTGCCAACTCGATCAATTAAATCACCTGAAACATTTGTAAACATTTCTAAAATATCTCCAACCTGATCTTCGAATATCAGACCTTTTTTGGAACCCTTTTCAAACTCCTGTTTTACAAGAGAGTGTGTTTTTATAACATTAGATACCTCTTGGAAATCCTCCATTATTTTATTTACAGGATCTAATACACCTTTTAAAATTTGATCTTTTATTTTAGATAGTGGTGAATTTACATCTGATGCATCTGTGAGTGCCTTTATCTCTTCCATCACATCTGAAGTTACATCCAATACTGTTTGCTCAACAACTTTCTCAATTTTGGATGGTACTGATTTTTTATTATCAGTTGCAAACAATTGAGACAGTTGATTCTCTAAATTTTTAGACTCTCTGTCTACAGCTAAAGCTAATCGCCCATTTTTACCTTTTAGTAATTTATCAGTTAATTCAGAGAGATTTATCTCAGCATTTTTAGATGCTGCTTCAAATGTTGTAACAATTTTTTCTCTTTGATCTTCCAACTTTTGATAATCAACTTCAACATTAGAAATCTTCCAAACTTTCAATCCTAAATCGAAAATTGTCTGAATTAGATTTTGCTGCTCTCGTTTTGTTATTTTTGAGACCGATTTTATCAGTTCTAAATCTGATACTCCTACCTCAAATATTTGCTCTTTATCTTTTATTATTTTTAATTCTGGGTTTCCCATTTTTTTCTCCTTATTTAATTTCATACCCAGCCAACTGTGCCCTGAACAGTCCGATTTATAGACTGTAAAGCTGGCTGGGTTTTTTTAATTAGGCTGCTAACTTATCTTTAGAACCGAAAAGTTGCTGATGACTTACTGTTACTTCCGCAACTTGAGAAAACACCGAAAGTTCTCTCATATATTGTGTAAAAGTATTCTGTTGCAATGTATCTAAGTATCTATTACTAGAAGGCTTAAGATTAAATTGCTCTGCAATATCTCTATAAATCACTAAATCTTTTTTATCCTTAGCGTAAAAAGCATTAGATGTATATATAGCCATTGCTATCTGCCTAAACGTATCTTTTGTTATTTGACCATTTTTAGCTGATGCCTGCTCTAATCTTGCAATCTCCATTAACATTGCTATCCACGGCAAAATACTTGCTGTGGTTCTTCCACCTTTACTTTGTAGTGGTTTACCTGTGGCAGCTGTATATCTACTAGATGGAAACTCAAATTTTTTTCCATTTAGTTGTTTATTGAATTTACCAACATACTCTCTATCAAGAATATTTTGGTTAAAACCAATATCAAAACCATCTTGAGTAATTTTGAATTTAGCTGTGAGTGGTTTCCCATCGATAAATCCGACTAATCGATATCCACCAAACGTATTTATTGTTTTTGGCATTATGCCTCCTTTTATTATTAATTCATAAGGTCAGACAGAACCGAAAGGAGGAAATCCTCTCTGACCTTGCGGTGTAAAGACACCTAATAAACAGTATGAAGAAAAATATTTTTGATAAATATTTTAGATCTTTTGAACTATCTATTTCATGAAGAGATAAAATGTATAGACATTTCGTCTCTTAAAAAGCCTCGGTATGAGTAATATATTTCCCTCAGTTCGAGACGCGGACTTTTTCATTATTTCGTCCTACATAAATAAGACTGTGAGAGTTTTTCAACTTTTTATCTTTTTTTATGTTTTTTCATAGAACTTGAAGAAATGTAGCTATTCTTTTTTTGCCACATATTTTAGACTACTAAAAAGTCAATTGGTTACTGGTTTTTTTTAGTTTTTTTGGTTTGTTTAGTTATTAATGCTTTAGCTATCTCTCTAGATTCCAATTGTGTTTGATCAAAAAAGCCCTCTGGATAAGCTTCAAAATCATAAGAACCATCCTCATTAATTGTAAATTCTTCTATCTTTGTTTTACCATCTGAGTGTTTGTTAGTGAAAAATATTTTAATAAAATCGGTTTGATTTTTTAACTGAATTTGTCGTAACCTCAATCTATTTAATATATGCTCTGAGTGTGTTTCTATAAATAAAGATTTCTTCTTTGACAAGGCTACGGCAATAAAAAAGTCAGCTAATTTAGCCTGTGCAGATGGATGGAGGTGAAGCTCAGGCTGCTCAAGTAGTAATATTTCTTGCTCATCAGCTTTTTGTGAGGTCATGCAAGATAATAAAACTGGTAAAACTTGGCTAACACCTACACCGATATTTTCAAGAGAAAGATTTTTACCCCTTGATGAATCTTGTAAAACCTTTATCGCACCAGTGTCATCAACTTTAATTTCATCAGCAAGTTCTAAAAAATTAATCCAATTAGATAAGTGTTCAATATATGTTCCTGGCTTGTTGTACTTTTTAAAGCTATCAATCTTATTGTTTTCAATATCTTTAATTAGTTTTGGAACTGGAAAATTAATTATATTTTCAGAAAAAGTAGATAAGAATGAACCACTTTTTTCACCTTTATTTCCAAGTGTATAGGGATAGTTGTATGAAAAGATATCATCCTTAAATTCAGATCTTTCTCTGAGTGGCCCTATGAAGGTTGTTGTAAATAAACTTTCAAATGAATTCTTTAATGTTGAGTTAATATTGCTAAACAATGTTGAATTGCTCATGCGCGATTTAAAAAAACTCTCAGAAATCAAATCATACGAAAATGGTATCAAAACAGAATTATTTGAATTGACAGGTAAAGAATTTTCTAAAGAATATGTAGAAAGAATTTCAAGAATCCAAAACTTAGTTACTTCCCATTCATCGTAGAAACTGATTGGTTCTTTACTACTAGACAGTACATCGTCAATTTCCTTATACATTTCTTTTATAGCAGACAGAATATCACCATCTACATTTGAAATTTTAACTATAGCTTGTTCTGTTAGTTCTAAAAGGTTAAGTGAAACTTCTGTGAAGTTTTGATAAGAGGCATGAATAAGTTCAATTTCTTCTTTTTCAAAAGTTGTGTCCTCCAACATTAATTTTTTTCTCACCTTTATGTTGTGCTTTATGTTTTTTAAAGATCCAGAGCCTATTTTTATCCAATCTAGAAGATTGGTCATATTAACTTCTTTGTAATGATCACTAATTTGTGTCATTTGAAAAGCTTCTATAGGAAAGTCAAATAGACCTAGAAACTCGTATCCTTCAACATTGAAAGATGGTTTAACTTTCAGATTTAAATTAAATAAAGAGGAAATTATAGTATCTGCCAACATCTCCTTAGATTCGATTGGAGGAGTTTTGCTATTTTTCTTCTGTTCATCAATTACAATTTGATTAAATTCGTCATCATTCTCAAGTATGTTATTAATTAATTTTTGATGGCTTGTAACGCGATCCAGACTAGAAGTAGAATTTTGTTTTCTAATTTTAATTTCTTCAGTTTTTAGGTTTATATAATCTAAGGCTAGCCACCTAATAAGGTAGTTCTGGTTCACGCCTAGAAATAAATCAATGTCAGAATTAGGAAAACTTTTAAATTCTTTTTCACCGCTAGCAAAAGAACAGCCATATAATCTTGTCCTTCTTAAAGCAGATTCTGTTTCGCAAACGCTTACATCAACGTACGAAACTGGAGTATTTTTTTTAATAACTTTATCTTTTTTATTGCCTCCTAGTTTAATAAATTTTTCCAATTGTTCACTTCTATCTCGATGCAGGGGAAAATTAATATTTTTATCAAAATTGGAGGGCCCATGACTTTTAAGATTTAGTTTTTCTAATTTTTTAGAATGAAAATTCATCAAATCAAATCCTTTATTTAATGGAACATCTAGATCTTCAAAACAATAAGAACTATTGTGATTTTCAATTACTGAATTTACTGGTACAAAACTATCTTCTATATCTTCATTATTTTTAATTGCTTCGAACATTTTATGATTATCGTATTCAAATTTAATTGTTTCTATTGGAGCATATTTTAGTGCATCTATATTACCTGCATCTCCCCCGAGAACAAATGATATTTTTGTATTACCAATTTTAAAACCACCACTATCCGAGATATTTGTTGATAGAATTTCTAATATTATATTTTCATCACTTTCAGCAAAATTTGATTTGAATTCGCTAAAGTTTTTAATACCAAAATCATACTTAAAAGCTAGGCCATCGTAGACAGTATTTTTAGTATGAGCCCAATTAGTTAGAAGAGCGATAGTTTCTAATATTGTACTCTTACCTGATGAATTCTTTCCAGCAAAAAGGTTGAGGTTGCTTGGTTTTAAATCCAATTGTTCAAATGATTTTATGTTTTGAATATTAATTTTTTTTAATGGTGCTGTAAATTCGGTGTTGACTCTTTCAAAATTCCCAATATTTGATGTTAAGGGCATGTCGCTCAGTCTTTTTCTTTCGGTATAAGAATTTCCATCTTTGTTGACTAATAAAGTAAAGTTATCAATATTTGTTGATGAATTCCGACTTATATAATATGATACTGTGCTTCTTAAATATGATTTTTCTCTATTAAGCATTCGAAATTTTTTATTTTTATCAGACATTGACCAAAATCCTTTCCAGGGCTTTGAAATTACTAGCTATTTTTCTACTTTTTCCAACAATATCATTATTACCTAAATGTAAAACAGCATCAAACGAATTATAAAGATATAGCTTTTCATCTATAGTCATCTGTTTTTGATCTTTTTCTCGTTGACTAATGATTGAATTTTGAGCTTTTTTAGATATTTTAATAAAATCATTTTCGATTAGATTTCTATGTTGAACTCGAATATCAAAATGATCAACAAAATGTATTCCAGGACTATAGGTGTTGAGGTCAAGCTCATTAAAATTTTCTAAATCTATACAATTAATTAATTTACTCAACTCGACTTCATCAAAAAAACCATAATTTTCAGACAAGTCTAGTGATTTTAGGAAAACTGGTAATTCAAACTCAGCCAATAATGAGAATGGTTGAAATCTTTTATCAGGATCTAAAATTAGTGATTCATAAGGGTGCTGTTTGACAATAATACTTTTTTCTGATGCAATATTTAAATCATATGTAATGGGAATAACTCTTGCTATATTTGAATTATCATCATCGATGCCAGTAACTAGTGCGTCAAAACTATCAAAGAATTCAGTTTTTTCGTTATTACTATTAACTTTCACAATAAGACCAGTAAGGCTATTAGCGGTTTTAGTTAAGTTTTGAGCAGTAGCAAAATCGATTACTGCTTGTGAGGAAATATTCACTGGCTGATGAACTTTTTTTTCTGTTATGACTTTTAGTACGTCATTATGAAGATCTCTCGATATATAGGCTTTTAAATCACCTTTAGATAAATGTCTGATATTAGAGGTTGCCTCAATGATTTCCAGGGAACCACTGGAAATATCTTTTAAATTATTAAATTCTCCATCTATCAATACTCTTTTCAAGTTTTCCCCTTATATATTTCAAATAATGTGACTAATAAACTAATATTCGAATCTTCTTCTTCAATTTTATTTTCATTGATCATTTTATTACGAAGTCTTTGAAAATATTCTTTACCTCTTTCGTATTGAAAAAATTCTTCTTTGTTAAGTTCATCTAAATAAGACTGTGAGACTTTTTTAGGATCTTGTGAATTTTTTTTATTATATATATCAGTACTTGCGAGAACAAACAGTTCCAAATCTTCATATAAACCTGGATGTTCAGTATCTATTTGCTCTAATACAGATTTAAGTTCTTTAACTAAGGATTTCAGTAAATAATTATAAAGCTGATCACTTAAATTAAGATTATAATATTTTTCACTTTCAGAGCTCTTAGTATCTGGGCTTTCTTCTTTAGCATTTTGGTTACCTTCTAGAGCTTCATTGTAATCAACAAGATTTTCAGGTCTATCCTCATAGGTATTCTCAATCGAAGTAAAGACCCCTTCGTCCTCGTCGAATTCATCTAGTGTTGAATGAAGTAGGTTATCCTCACTCGTAGTATTTTTTATTTGAATAGGCTCTAAAAGTATGTCATCATTTATTTCTTTCTCATTTTTTTGCATTTGTGATTCAAGTTCTAAATCACTCAAACTTGCTGATTCAAGAACCTGAATATTGGAAAGTTTTTGGCCTAAAGATGTGTGTAAAGCAGCATAAGATACTTCCCCAAGTTTGCTACAACATTCCATCATAATATTTAATAACGTTGCATTATCGAAAATCATTCCCCTACGTGATGCGTGAATCTGGTCTTCTACATTTTCAGCTGCGGAAGCTGCTGCACTTGGCAACTTTTTTATTTTATAATTTGCAAGTATGTGATTAATTTCAAGAATGTTAAAAAGGTGGGCTTCATCGACTTTTTCAATAGTATTTATGTTATTTGTTTTTTTTCCAGATTTACTAACTAATGCAAAGCCTATTGGGGCAATCCCATCTTTTATTTCAACAAATTTGATTTTCTGTGATTTAATAAATGTTTCCAGTTTTGGAGTTTTTGTATAATCTTGACGAATTATTTTTTTAACTCTCTTAAGTAATCCATCATGAAATAAAGCCTGTGAAGAGAGAGGCTTTTTGATAAAAACCTTACATTCGTTTGAAAATATCCAATTGACCCATGCACTTACTTTTTGAGTGAGTGCTACCTGTTGACTAAGTCTCTCCATATTATCTAGTACAGCCATTGCAAACGACATATGATCAGCTGTTGCATAATAATTTTTATTTTTTACTGAATAGGAAAGTCTAAAATCCATAGAATTGTTATCTTCAGAGTATGTCAATATATTTGAAAGAGTGTCTTTATTTTTAATCAATGGAATATTTGCATTAAACCATCTCGAAGCTGAAATAATACACAGAGCTTGAAAATTATCATGTCCTTGTTTCGATAACTTTAGTTTGCTCTGATTTTTAGAATTCCAAGTAACTGTATTTGTTTCTTTGCTTTGTCTTTTTTGAATAATTAGCTTCCTATGTTTAACAAAGTCTTTATAGTCACTTTTAAACTGATCGATAGAATATACTTTTTTATCAAAGTAATAATCTAGATTCCCTAAAACTTTATTGTCTATATCTGCTGTTTTCACGGCACCCTCTTCAAAGTTTCATTTTTTAGTAAAGTATCGTTGGCAGAAAAGCAAAAAGATCCCCTAGTTAAAACTAGTAACTTTGAAAGCTTCTCATGAGATCTAAACATCTGTCCATCGTCATCGATCCCACAACAATCATTACCATTATGGAGCTCGCAACGAGGCAGACCAGATCTTAAATCTTGCTGGTATTGTAATGCTGCTTTCTTACATTTTGAACTGCTACAGGAAATATCATAATGGACAGAGCCATGGCAACGATTTTTAGGACCAAGAACTTTTTTAGTGCTTCTATTTACATTCTTATGTTTAGAGCCAAATTTAGAATCAACAATAATTCTGTTGTGATAACACTCATGAGGCTTATGTATAAGTGAATATTTTTTATAAGTATCCTTAAAGACATAATCACACGTCTCTATCTTGCAGGCCCAAACTTCAAAGGATATATTTTTTAATTTTGGGTGTTTACGATCTTCCATACAAGATGGTCCTGTCCCCCTCTCATAGATAGTAAAGGTGAGATTTTGGTTTTCTATTTCTATAGGGTATCTAATAAATACTGGGCGAGCTTTAGTTGAATTAGCACTGCTATAGCTACTTAAATTTTTTGTCGTTGGAAGTTTTACAAAAAGTCCAGAATTATTTTCGTGAGCTTCTTTAAATAAGGAGTAAATATGTGGATTTTCTTTTTTGAATTTTTCAATTTCTAAGTGATCCATATTCTTATTTTATAAAAAAATAGTTGAGTCTGTTGAAAATAATCTCAGAATTATCAGATATCTACAACGGGAATCTCGGAAGTCATGTTATCAATATTTTTTAGATACTCTGATTCTACTTCCCTAATTACTGCACCATTAGGGTTCGTGATCATACGCTCAAAATGTGGTATGTCGTGTTCTTTATACCAAGTTGGAGGCTTTCCCCTTCTACTTTCTAGATTTTTTGGGGGATTTTTAACCTCTTTTATCCATCCTTCAACATTTGTTATTTTATCCCTAAAATTTGCTGGATCTAGTTCCACTTCCCAAATTATTTCATATACATGTTGTATCTGACCTAGGGTAAAGTAATCTTTTAAAAATCTTGTAGCAAAACCACTATATTCCAGATTTATCCTGAGACGATTGGATGCATCTAAAAGTATCTTATTGTGGTCAAAAGCCAACTCTGGGATAGAACGTTCTACATATTTTCTAGGTATTTTAAACCAACCATAATCTGAACTTTCCTCGGAAAGTATTGGTTCATCTATATTGGTATAGATCCCAAGAAAAGAAGTAGTTATTACACGTACTTTATCATTACCAATAGATCTTCTATCCCTATTGTGGTCACTATAAGTTCTAAATTGATTTAAATATTTGGGTGCAATACCGGTTTCTTCAACAAATTTTCGTAATGCTGTTTCCTCCAGAGTTTCTTTAGAGTTTACAAACCCTCCCGGAAGTGACCATTTATTTTTATGAGGGGAAATATTACGTTTAATTAACAGAACTTTAAGTGATTTCTCATTTTCATCAATTTTAAAACAGACAACATTAACCGCATTCAGTGATAGGGGAAATCTCTCTTTCATAAAAAGCAGTATACAAAGAATATCTTTATAGTGCTATGTACTAAAAAACTTTAGTATTTATTGTACAAATCACTAAAAACGTGTATATTAATAGTGACAAACACTAAAAAGGGCTACGATGACGAGACTACAAACTCCTTACAGATCAACCTTATGTTGGTCTGCGTTCAACGGAACTCCTTGTTTATGCAATGAGTGCTGGAGCTGTAAGAGGAAAATGAAGTATCACACAAAAGAAGAAGCTACACGGATTGCACTGCGAGCTAGTAGGCGTACTAGTTCACTTATTCACTCCTACTCTTGTTCCTACTGTGACTCCTTTCATATTGGTCATGTAGGAAGAAGACAATAATGGCAGTCGTTAATCTCCTCGGCGACAGCATTATTGATAATAAAGTCTATGTTGGCCCACATGAACTTAGTGTCACTGAACATTTACATAATTTAACTGATGATGTTATAAACTCCATTGCAGTTGATGGTCATACAACAAAAGATGTTATTCATGCGCAGTTAGATAAGCTGCCCTACTACTCAACGCATCAAGTGCTCTCCATTGGTGGTAATGATCTTCTACAAAATATGTTTTTCTTGAAAAATACAGAACAGTTGACCGCTA
>Ga0209666_1003158_pt1 | contig 12100 bp, 9 predicted proteins | sample SaaInlV_125m_DNA_FD_184679 | JGI IMG/M metagenome (GOLD analysis project Ga0209666, IMG submission 184679) | Marine microbial communities from expanding oxygen minimum zones in the Saanich Inlet - Saanich Inlet SI037_S3LV_10m_DNA (SPAdes)... | ecosystem: Environmental > Aquatic > Marine >...
GTCCAATCTGATCCTAAACTTTTTAATGTATGTGAGATAATTATATTCATTCATCAACATCAATGGTACCACGCTGTGCTCTTCCTGCCGTAGTTGGGCACAGCGGGTCTCGCCTGCGCGGCATCGTAGTCAATCATGGACTGGTAGTCCTTCTCCGCCTGAAGTGCGCCCTCCCATGCCTGTCGGGCGTCCTCCTTCTGCTTCCTCTGGATGGAGTCCTTGTACTGAATCTGCGCCTCGATGTCAAGCCTGTTCTTCATGCGCTGCGCGTGAATCCTGGCCTTGTGCTCTTCCTCGACTGCCTCCATCTCCGCGAGTTCCTCGTACATGCGGACCCTATCAGTCATCTTTGCCTCGGCCGCCATTTCTCGCGCAACTGCGTGCTGCGATAGCTGTCGCTGCCGGTCGGCGTGCACCTCCGACATGAGCTTTGCCCTCGCAGCCTCGGCGCGGTCCTTCTCAGCTTGGCGCTTCGCGTCGTAAAGAGCCTGCTGCTCCGCCACCAGCCTGTCACGCTCGGACTCGTCTTCGCCGTCCTTCTGGACCAAGGCGGCGAGATGGGTTCGGTAGATGGCATCCTGCTCCTTCTTGCGCTCCTTCAGCTCAGCCTCCCTCGCCTCCTCCTCAGCCTTCTGCCGCATAGCCTCCTCCAGGAGCTCCCTGTCGATCGCCTCTTCGCGTTCCTTGATCGCCGCGAGCTCAGCTTCGCGCGCCGCCTTGAACACCTTGCGTTCCTCACCGATCCTCAGATTCTTGGCCAACTTGGCCGCGATGTCGGCGTCGTGCCGCGCCTCCTCCGCCGCCCACCGCGACTTCATCTCCTCAACCTCGCGCTTGGCAACCTCAGCCTTCTCCGCGCGAAGCTTACGGTTCTCGACCACCTGCTGGTCCAGCACCTGCACGGCTTCGTCCGCTTTTTGCTTGATGTCCGCCATCTCACGCGCGTGCCTCTCCTCCTTCTTGAGGCGCTCCTCCTCGTACATCACCTCAAACGCTGCCTTCTCCCTCGCCACCGCCTCCCTCGCCGCCGCCTTCTCCTCGAGCTGTGATGACCTGCCCTCCACGGCGGCTCTGAGCTGCAAGTTGGAATCGCCCTGGCGGACACCGTCGCAGCCCTCGCGCCACTGACGGTACAGCATCTGCTCGGCGAACGCGACGCGCTCCTCCTCCCTGCGTCGCACCAGATCCACGGCGCGCTTCTCCAGCGCGGCTCTCCGCTCCTCGGGCGTCACCTGGTTAGCCACCAGCTCCTGCTGCAGGGCCAGCTCCTCGGCGTGGAGCTTGGCCGCGAGCTTACGACGGCGCGCGTCGACGTTGGCCTCGGCTTGGGCCTTGAGCGCCTCGAACCTAAGGGGAAGAAGGTGGAAGGCACGGCAGTCAGCGAATGCGGTCAACTCTCAGGAAATATCGGGGGGAACCGAGGTTGGGAGGTGAATATCCAGGGGAATATCGGTTCGTCGCGTGCGCTTACCGCTGCTTGAACTGGTTCCTGGCTATCATGTTGTTGCTGTTGTGCTCCCAGACGGCGCCGAACTCCTTCGTCTTCCAGGACTGAGGCGGGAACGGGACCGGGGACGATGGTCAGTCGTGGACAAATTGAGGGGAAACTCTGCGCGCGCGGGGACGAGTGTCGACGACGGGAAAGGACAATTGCAGCGCGGCATGTACCTTGACGTAAGCCTGCATCTGGTTGCTCTTCTCGTCGGCGGCGCGCATCCTCTGGATGCGGAAGTCCGCGGGGGGCCTGGTGGAGAACATCTCGGCTCGTTCCGATGAGTCTCTCCGCTTTAGGCTCCTCTGCAAAAATGCCGGATTCGGCTAGTCCGGAAGTCGGTCCTGGACGGGTTTACGCGCTGACAGCGGCGTGCTGAGACCAACGACGCGAACTGTGGGTGACGTGTGGCGATGCCTGCGTCGTCTTTAGTGGCTGGGAGAACCGTCCTCGCGCACACTACCCTCTCTCCGGGCTATTTGTTTTCCGGACGGGGGTACGAGCCCAACGGGCAATTTTCGTCTCCTCGCCTCGTCGAGAAAAGCGCTCCAACTTTGCTGGTCGACGGCAGAAGACAGGTCCAAGCCACGGAGGAAGGATCTCACAAGCATGGCGACCCTCGCAGATTCCTTTCTCGCGGATCTCGATGACCTCAGCGACGACGACGATGTCGCTGATGAGCCCGTGAAGGACGAACCCGCGGAGGACGGCGTGAAGGCGGAGGCGGCGGAGGGACCCATCGGCGGGGTGGACTTCAGGTCCCTCGACGCCGTCGCAAAGCTGGTGGGCGGCGAGCGGTATCGAAGGGTCATCTCTCAGGTGGACGACGCGCTCGCGGCTGACGCCAAAAAGAAGGAGGAGGAAGGCGACGCATCCACGGGCCCCGGCAGCACCCTCGGCGTCGTGGACGAGGGCGCGTACCAGCTCATCGTGGACTGCAACGCGCTGAGCGTCGAGATCGAGAACGAGATCCAGGTGGTGCACAACTTCATTCGGGACAGGTACAGGGCCAAGTTTCCCGAATTAGAGTCGCTGGTGATGCACCCCATCGATTACGCGCGCGTGGTGAAGGTGATCGGCAACGAGATGGACATGACCAGGGTTGAGCTGGAGAGTGTGCTGCCGAACGCGACAATCATGGTGGTGTCCGTGACGGGGAGCACCACCAACGGGCAGCCGCTGAGCGCAGAGGACCTCGAGGCCACCGTGCGTGCGTGTGACGTTCAGTTGCAACTCGATGCGGACAAGCGCAAGCTCGTGGCACTCGTGGAGGCGCGGATGGACCGCACCGCACCTAACCTAAGCGCGGTGCTCGGCCCGGAGGTTGCGTCCAAGCTGATGTCAGTAGCAGGCGGCCTGGTGGCGCTGTCGAAGATGCCGGCGAATAACGTGCAGGTTCTGGGTCAGAAGAGGAAGGCGGCCGCGGGTATGTCCAGCGCCACTGCCGTCAAGTCTGGCGACCTGCACGTCGGTTTCATCAACCAGTGCGACATCATCCAGCGCAAGACTCCGCCGCCGCTTCGCATGCGCGCCGCTCGTTTGGTCGCGGGGAAGTGCACGCTGATGGCTCGGGTGGACGCTTTCGGCGAGGATCCGAGCGGAACCACGGGGCGCGGCATGCACACGGAGATGGTGAAGAAGATCGAGAAGTGGCAGGAGCCCCCCCCGGCGAGGACCGCCAAGCCCCTCGCGATCCCTGGCGGCGAGGCGAAGAAGCGAAGAGGCGGCAAGAGAGCTCGCGCCTGGAAGGAACGGTTCGGCGCGAGTGACATGAGGAAGGCTGCGAACAGGGTCAACTTCAACGTCGCCGAGGAGGAGATCGGATACGAAGGCGAGGGCCTGGGAACACTCGGAACCTCCGCGGGCATGGCGGCGGCCAGTGGGAAGCTCAAGCTCACGGCCAAGCCCACAAAGATGAAGGTGCCAAAGAATGTGCAGAAGAAGTTGATGAACTACGGCAGCGGCGGCGCAACGAACGGTCTGTCCTCCTCCCTGGCGTTCACTCCGATCCAGGGTATCGAGTTGGCCAACCCGACAATCAACAAGGACGCGACTTCAGGGACGGACTCTGTCTTCTCAGAGATGAGGGGTTTCCGAAAAGTCACCGCCGCCGGTTTGCAACGTCAGCTGAAGGACTGACAGTCCCCGACTTATAGATTCCATAGCTAACTCTTACTTTCCTAAAGATACACGGTGCCTTCGGGCCCGAAGCGTTAGGCCTTCGATCGCTCTCGTATCGGCCTGAACCGAGCACGTATTTCGCGCTTTAGCGGTGCAGACGTCATCGCGCGTCGAGGCGGCGGTTTCACTCGGCTCGAGGCATCTCTCAAGGACTACAACTCAACCCTGCTCGCGCGCTCGGCGAACCCGTGCGAGGCGAGCATTCCCCTGATCTCCGTCACGGTCATCTTCTCCAGATTTATCCGTTCCTTCTCTTGCCCGGTCAGGTCGAACATCACGAGCTCCGGCGCGTTCCCGGGGATGTATCTCACGCGCACCCCGTCGATGAGCCCCTTGTCCACAGTCTCCTTGAAAAACTGCTTGAGCTCCGGGTGCTTGTTGAGTCGTCATCCGCTGCAGGTCTGGAACTCCATCCTGCTGACGTCGGAGGTAGTGCTGAAGTCGGAGGTGGTGTATTGCTCTTCCGCAGCCACCGATGCGACTGCGAAGAGCAGAAGGGCCGAGACGACGACCCCGATACGAGTCATCTCTCCCGTGCTGCCTGATATGAGATCCTCGGAATGTCACGAAACAGAAATAACAAAGGCCCAGATCGAGCCCAGACCACAGTGCACAGTGCGCACCCCGGGTTTTCACCATGCTCCGCACTGCTCGTCGCCTCGCCGGGGCCGTCAAGCCGCTCGGCAACGCCCCCCAAGTCCGTACTTTCGTCGCGGCAAAGCTGCCGGACCTCGATTACGATTACGGGGCGCTCGAGCCCGTCATCACCGGCGAGATCATGCAGCTGCACCACTCCAAGCACCACAACACGTACGTCACCAACTTTAACGTGGCGATGGAGAAGTACTCCGAGGCGGAGATCAAGGGCGACTACGCCACGATGATCTCCCTTCAGGGCGCCATCAAGTTCAACGGGGGCGGGCACGTCAACCACTCCATTTTCTGGAAGAACCTCGCTCCCACGAAGGACTGCGCGCCTCCCGATGGAGAGCTGCTGAAGCTCATCGAGCGAGACTTCGGCTCCGTTGCAAAGCTTCAGGAGAAGTTCTCCGCGCAGACCGTCGCCGTGCAGGGCTCAGGCTGGGGCTGGCTGGGTTATGACAAGGCTTCGGGCTCGCTCAAGATTGCAACCACCGCGAACCAGGACCCGTGCGCTACTGTCGGCTTGACCCCTCTTCTTGGCGTCGACGTCTGGGAGCACGCGTACTACCTGCAGTACAAAAATCTGCGCCCGGACTACGTCAAGGCGGTTTGGGAAATCGTAAACTGGAAGAACGTGGCGGAAAACCTCGCGGCAGCCAAGTGAGGTGGCGCGTCTGCGGTCAAATAAAGTTTTTTTAATCATTCCATCTTGTCGTCCGGCCCCACGATGAATTCCTCCGCCTCCTCACCCTCCACCTCGATATCATCCTCGTGCTCCTCGTCCTCTACCCCCGACGCCTTCAGGATGGCATCGATGCACTCCTGCCTGTCGTTGTGCATCGCCTCGTCCAGCGCGGTTCGCCCACCCGCGTTGCACACCGCCGTCTTGGCACCCACGCCGAGGAGCTTCTCAACCACGGCGGTGTGCCCGTTGACGCACGCCCAGTGCAGCGCGGTGTTCCCCTGCGCGTTCGCGATGTTAGGGTCCGCCTCCTTTTCCAACAACAGCTCGACAATCTCCAGATGGCCGTTCGCGGCCGCGAAGAAGAGTGCAGTGCGCCCCTCGACATCGACCGCGTCCACCGACACGCCCTGACTCAGGTGCTGCTGCACATCCTCCATGTCGCCGTATCTCGCAGCCTAGTTGTATGAGTGTGAGCAGATGGTCAGCGGAGGAGGATATGTGGACGAAGAAAAGGCGACGAGGGGACGCCGAGGAAGGAAGGGAAGGAAGGGGCGGGCAGAATTTGTCGCGATTGTGCTCACCACGACGAAGTCATCCACGGTCTCCTGCGCAACCTCGGCCGACATGTCGACTCGTTTCGAAACTATCGATTCGAGGGCTCGTTCGGAATCGATGCGAGCGAATCCGACGCGACTAAGCTAGACGCCTCCCGCCGAAGGTATGTGGTGGCGGGGTCGCGATGGGTGAAAACTACAAGTGAGCAACTTGCGGCGCTTCTCGTCTTCAGTTGCAACCGACCTCCAGGTGGGCGGGACGAGTTGCGCGGCGCTGGCCACTGGGCGTACGAACGGGCGAACGATTTGTTTTTACGCGGTTATCATCACAACGATAAACAGCGCGCTAAACCCTTGCCGAGGCGGATACCCATCCCCTCGGCACAAAGCACTACAAAGAGCAAACCCCCACAGCTGTGACGTGCACGCCGATTACTCGTCCTCCTCGCTCCTGAGCTTGGCCGACTTGTTGATCACGTTCACGTTGAGCTGCTGCGCACGCTCCACGATCGCCTTGCGGTTCTGCGCGGAGACGTTATGGGCAACCTCGGCGCAGTATTTCCTGTTGTGCATCAAGAGAAGGTCAAGGTCGGCGACGTTGTGGACGACGAACTTGAGGAAGCCGTTGGGGAGCAGGTGCCTGGTCTTCTTGTTGGACCCGTAGCCGACGTTGGGGTGGGGGGGAAGACCCTTGAACTTGCGCCTGAAGCGGCCATCGATACCACGGGGCTTCCTCCAAGACTCCTGTTACCGAGAGGGGGAGGGATGGGAACGGGCGAGGTCAGCGAGTGTCGGAGAGATGAGCAGGAGAAAAAAGCCCAGAACCCTAGTTTCTGTAGAGGTTGGCAAAGCCGCGGGCGGAGAACCGCGCGGGCGGTCGACGAGCGTTTCCGAACACGCCTCATGCCCCGCGCATGCGTCCGGTGTATTCGGTTGCGTCCGGCGACGGCACAAACTCTCGCACGGAAGACTCGCGCCGCGCGAGGCTGCGCGCGGATCCGTTCGGGGTCTCGTCCCGCACGCGACTCCGCTGCTTGCCACTGTGTTTTGCCGGAATCTCGACGCACCTTGACGGTGACCTTGCGGTCGCTCTGGAACCTCTTGAACTTAAGGGTTCGCTTCTTGACGATTTTATGCTTGACGAGGGGAGTGACCTGTTGAGGGGAGGGCGTGATGCGAGGCGTCAGCGTGACGGCGACGGAGCGCGACGCGGATTTCAGATTTTAGGGCTTGAGCCGAGAACCCGAGGAGGGGCCCATCGCCGGCGGCAAACGAACGCGACGGCGTCCCCGCCGAACGGCGACGAGGGAAGCCGGACGCGACCGATGCGGGACGGTCGACAGGATCGTTCGTGGGGAGTGACGCACCATGTTGTCCCGTTCCCGTGTGCTTCTAAAGAGGGCGAGGCAGTCCGCGCGACCGATGCCCAAATACTCATTTCTCCTTCTCTCCTTTTTGGACTTCCAATCTCCATCCCATATCCTGACTCTTTTGCATACAAAATAGCCTCCGAAATACGGAAATACGGAAATATCCCACACATTATTACATATTATTACGTGTGTCATTCGGTTGTATTTTCGCGATTCAAACCTCCTTTTGATAGTGAACATGACTGAAACATTGTGGTGAGATAACCATAGTTAGTCTAGATCTGGGTATTTGTGCACTGAACGCTGTTTCCCGCCGAGTCTCCCCCGTTGTTGCCCAACTTTTGGATGTCCGTGACAGGCCAAAAGCTCACCGGCCGGGCGGTCGTCGCGCCAATCGCGCACTAGCAGCGCTTAGTTGACCCAGGGAGCCCTAGCTTTCACTCCCGGGCAACTTTAGGTATCGCGGGCGGGGCGACCTCCTCGAGAGGGCTCGACTCTTATAGGAGCCGGGGTCGTCGCCCACACCTTTGTTGAGTTTCCCAGGGACCCTCGCGCCTGGCATCGGTTCGAGCAACAGCGTCGTTCTCGACGCCTCGCCGGCGGCGGGTGCTGAGGTTTTCCTCGGAGGGGACCGCCTCGTCAGTGGAGGAGACCGCACATCGTATTGTTGTCTTGTTGTTTGCCCGTTTCGTTTTCTTTTAGCGGTCAGGGGGAGCGGCGATGGCGGTGCTCCGGGGCGAGAGGGTCTCCGGGCGTGGGCTGGCGCCCTGGCGGAGCCGAGGGCGCGGCGGAGAACGCCTGTGGGGGAAATTCACTCAGATACTTATGATGCTTTTATTGGTCGTCGTTCCCACGGGTAAGTCATGGTCTACTCCGCGCATCTCCTTGGGCGTCTGGTCGCTCCGGGAGACGCGCGACTCGCGGCGACCCCGCGCATTTTGGTGATTTTTTGCACTGTTTCCTCCCGCGAGGGCGATTTTTGAACGAGTCCCCGATCGCGACGTCCCGACTGATCTGACCTGATCCCCTCCGTCGCGTCGCAGTGGGCTATGAGGTGCCCGAGGTGGAGTGGCTTTATCCGAACGAGGGATCGACCAGCGGTGGGGACATTCTCACGGTCGCGGGCACCAACCTCGGGGCCCTGAAGCGAATGAAAAACGTGGAGCTTCGATGCAGGGTGGATGCGACTGAGACTGCGACGAGTTACCTGCACGACGATCTTGTGACGTGCATCACGCCTCCCAGAGGGGAAGGTTTCGTGCACGTGGAGTTCACGGTGAACGGCGAGACGGTGCAGAGCGAGTCGCGATCGCGATACCCCAAGGCTGACGGATACCAGTACGTAGCGGCTGGCAAGGTTGACAGCATCTTCCCAGTCTACGGCGAGGTTGGCGGGGGCGCGGTGATCGATATCAGGGGGGAAGACCTCAAGCCGTCGTACAGATGTAGGGTGGGAGAGAACGCGATGGGTGCTTACTTTATTTCGAGCACCCTGGCCAAGTGCGAGGCTCCCGCGCATTACGAGGATGGGGTGACGGTTGACGTGTCCAACCCCAACGGCGTGTTCAATCAGTTCTCTGACGTTGAGTTCCAGTATGCCCCGAAGGCGTCGGTGGAGAGAGTACAGCCCAGGATGGGCAATTCGCAAGGTGGCACGGTAATGACGGTGAGCGGAAGGAACTTCGCGAGCACCAACGCGCTGAGGTGTCGGGTGGGTACCATAGAGTCGAGCGGAGTGTGGCGGGGATCGCATCAAGTTGAGTGCGTGTCGCCCGCGATGCAGCCGTCGCCACCCAACTCCAGGCGCGGTCATCCCGTCCAGATATCGTCCAACCAGAGGGACTTCACCCGGAGCGAAGTCAAGTTCGTGTACCAGGAGATGTCCGGAGTGGACGCCGCGTTCCCCACGCAGCTTCCAGCGGCTGGTGGCGCGGAGGTGGCGATCCATCTGCCGCTTGCGCACCCGATGGAAACCCCCAAGTGCATGTTTGGGAGCACCGAGTCACCCGGCGTGTTGTCTGCTGATTACGTCACGTGCATCGCTCCGTCGGTATCCGCAGGATTTCACACCGTCTACGTGGCGAGGAACGGCAAGGACTACGAGCGCCTACCGGTTGGTGCCTCTGAGTCGAACGCCGTGTTTGTCGAGGTGAAGCCCGCGATTGAGGTTGACGTCGCGTACCCGGAGGTTGCGTTCAACGGAGGTGGAAGCGTGGTGCAGATCACCGGTCGAAACTTTATTTTCGACGATATGCAGTGCAAATTCGGCTGGGTAGGAGCCACTGCGTTCGTGGTGTCTTCAGCATTGATGCACTGCGAGGTTCCTGCGCTAGAGTCTGGAGCGTATGCACTTGAGGTGACGCAGCCCGGATCCACCGCGGCAGAACCCTTGGTGCGTCCTAATTTCATATTTGACGAGATACCACGGGTCACCGGCGTGGCTCCATCACGCGGCACCGTGAACGGTGGCAACACGGTCATCGCCGCTGGGTATTACTTCAGCGAGCTACACGAGATGGCGTGCAGATTTGGCACCATCGGCCCGGTTTCCGGCGAGTGGATAGCACAGGATGAGTTCCGATGCATCGCTCCCGCACATGCACCTGAGGTGGTTCTCTTCGACATTGGCATACAGAACGATTACCACACGTACGATGACCCCAACGATAGGGAGGTTTTGTATGAGTACGTGGTGACACCCGAGCTAACAACGGTGACGGACAACAACGACGGAACCGTGACTGTGATCGGGGCAGGGTTTCATCCAGGCGAAAAGGTGTATTGTAACCTGGGCAACAGTTTGGGCTTCGTCCCTGGGACCGTGCAGGACGCGAACACCATCCTGTGCACTGTTCCAAACAGTGGAGACGGGATGGGGGATATTGACGAGGCAAACACCGTCATCACAGATGAGTTTGGGAACAGTCTGCTGTCACCCGCTGATCCCGATGACAAGGATGAAGATTTCCTCAAAAAGTTACCTTCACAGATTGATACCGTCGGGCCCACTTCGGGTGCTGCGTTCGGTGGCACTTTCGTGATCGTACAGGGCATCAACTTCACGCCCCAGACGCTGTGCAAGTTTGGATATTACCCAGAGACGACTGCGATATTTGTATCGTCAACGCAGATCATGTGTGAGTCGCCACCGCATACCTCGGGACTCGGACTTACTGTGGAGGTGTCAAACAATCTGGGCATGGACTGGAGCGGCGCGGGATATTTGTTTGCTTACGAGTCAACCGCACAGCTGGATTACGTGGCACCAAGGCAGGGCTCCGTGATTGGGGGGTCCTTGCTCAAGCTCGCCGGTTCCGGGATGCGAAACACTGAGACGTTGTCCTGCAGGGTCGGGACAATCTCGCATATCGCGTCCAGGTGGTTGTCGTCGTCGGCAACATCGTGCCAGGTCCCGGCACACCGCGAAGGTCCGGTGCCTCTTGGCCTCCACTCCAACGCAGCCGACTACGATATGCACGATGTCTCGTTTACGTACACGCCTCCACCAAACATAACATCCATTTATCCGACAGCTGGCGTGGTGAGAGGAGGCACGAGAGTAACGGTAGATGGCGTGAACTTCCCGTCGAGCGGCAGGGCGATGTGCAAGTTTGGCTCAACTCCTGTAGCGGCACTGTCTCGCACGGCAAACCAGATTGTGTGTGCAGCTCCTTCAATGAAGGCAGGCTTGGCTACTATGGAGGTATCCGTGAACAAGCAAGATTTCACTGTCACGGGCACGCAGTTCCACTTCGTTGTGCCTCCGACAGTGCTCGGTATCACTCCCAAGTCTGGTTTTGCTCGAGGTGGTACTGTCATCGCAGTGAATGGCGATCATTTCAACACCGCGGGTGATTTTGATGAGGGAACCAACTGTGTGTTCTCTAACCATACCAGTGATGGTTCCAGCGATACGACGCACGTCGTGTCATCGCGTCTGCTGAAGTGTGAAGCGCCCGCTAGTGATTTGGGTAAAGCAAATCTCGAGCTCTCTGTCAACGGATTAGATACCACAATTGACATGCAGGCGTTCAAGTTTGCGCAGTCGCCCGAAGTTGAGGGATTGTACCCGTTGGCTGGTTCTGAGCAGGGTGGAGGTATGCTGGTCATGCACGGCTCATATGTGGGCTTCATGGACTCTGACGATGTTATGTGCCGGGTAGGCACCATATCTGGCGTCCATGCGTCGCACGTGAGCACCGATGAGATATCCTGCCTCATGCCAGCGCATGCGCCGGGCAATGTACCCGTGGAGATAACCTTGAACGGGTTCGATCATACCTTCAGCGAGGCCGCGTATCATTACGAAGCCATGATTAGCACTCTCGGTCCAATCCCAACCCGCGTGCTAGCTGAGGGAGGAGGAGAGATTACGCTATCGCTGTGGCCTTCGGAAGATACCGACATGTCCCTGGTTTGCATCGTGGATACATTCCCAGTGCCCGCATCAAAGCTGTCTGCTGGCACATTCCTGTGTATGACCCCCCCTAGAGCCCCAGGCTTTGTGGCACTCGACATGGCGATTGAGGACTCGGACATTTTGTCGTTGCATCCTACTGTGCTGGAGTACCAGATTATGCCAACAGTGACTGGGTTAAATCCAGTGATCGGCATTGACAGTGGTGTGTCAGTCATCAAGGTATCCGGTAGACATATGGTCGGCAACGAGGCATTTTGCCACGTTGGGTACGATTCTCAGGTGCAGGCAGAATTTGTGTCTTCTGTGCTGGTCAAGTGCGAGGCCCCCGCTCATGAGCCCAGTAGGGTGGTGATCGAGATCAGCACAAGTGACCACGGCGAACAATTCAGCCACAACGACATCATATACGAGTACATTGAGGAAGGTGCAGTGGTGGCGATTGTCCCGCGAGAAGGGTCACAGAGTGGCGGTACTGTCGTGCGGCTAGCAATGAGTACCCTCGATGTCGGCACGGCGTCCTTCTTGACGTGCAAGTTCGGAACCATTGCTCCACTCCGCAGCCGTGCTGCTGGATTGGGCGTGGAATGTGCTTCACCGGCGCACAAAAGCGGACTGATTTCAGTCGCTGCCAGCGTGAACAGCGAGGTGTGGAGCACATCCGAGCTTGCGTTTGAGTACATGTCGTCGGCGACCGTGTTTGCTATTGCTCCTGCATCTGGTCCCGTGTCTGGCGGGACCGTGGTGCATGTCATG
>Ga0209666_1003161_pt1 | contig 12096 bp, 7 predicted proteins | sample SaaInlV_125m_DNA_FD_184679 | JGI IMG/M metagenome (GOLD analysis project Ga0209666, IMG submission 184679) | Marine microbial communities from expanding oxygen minimum zones in the Saanich Inlet - Saanich Inlet SI037_S3LV_10m_DNA (SPAdes)... | ecosystem: Environmental > Aquatic > Marine >...
CCGGCATGATGGCGCTCCTGAGCGCCAGTCCCGTCAGCAGCCCGTCGCCCACTAGTAACACCACAAACACGGCCAGGAAGACGGTCGCGGTTATGGAGGCGCCCGTCGCGTCATAGTTGGCCTGGCAGTTGGACAGGATTTCCATCCATGTGCCCTTTATCCCTTATGGCATCAGTCTCTGCTTATCTCCACCAGCTTGAGCGCACACGCGATTGCCAGCAGCGCCATGAGGACGTTGGCGGCCAGCCGCAGCGGTCGCTGCAGCGGAGCATTCAGCGCGAGCGACTTGGCAATCTCCTGCTGCTCGGGCTCGCTCGGGAGGAGCACCTGCGCTTCCGTGTGTCCATTCACCAGGTTCTCCACCGTGCTCACGCTCGCGAGGGGCCACGCCGCACGCAGGGCCTTTGTCAACGCGGCCGTCTTGTCCTTGTGCGCCGCCAGCCGCACCAGGATTCCGTCATCGGCGTCCCTGCGCGACACGGAGGTGATCTTGGCGGCGGCGTCAAACTGCTTGGCAGAGCTCAGGATGTGCTCGCACACGCCCTCTGCCATCTCGCGTTTGGCGCTGCGTCGGAGAGAGAGAGAGAGGCGGCGCCCCCCCGCGCCCTAGCGATAAGCAGCACAGGAAGCGCGTATGGGTAGGCGGGGGAGGATGTGGCTCCCCGACCTCTCGGGGCTCACCCTCGTTCCCACCGGCACCGAGTCCAGCTTCCACCACTGCGATCCGACCGTGGCGACGTGCGTCACTTACCTGCCCGACAACCTGCTTCTCGCGCGCAGCCCCGACGAGGTGCAGCGGCTGCGGCTCACCGAGGATCTGTGCGGGGTGCGGTTGCCGCCGGTGGAGGGCGCCAATGCAGACAAGGTGGGGCCGTACGAGACGCTGTACCAGTCGGCGTGGTGGAAGCTGGTCCTGATGGAGCTGGGGAGGGAGCAGATCGAGGTGTACCTGACGTACTGGAGAACAAAGCCCCAAGGGGGAGGCGAGTGGCGCGGGCTCTACACGTTCTGGAAGTGGGACCTGGTCCTCAAGCGGCTCGGGAAGGGCGCGCCGACCGACGCCGGGCACATGCAGCTGCGCATCCAACCGCTCCCGAAGATGGAGAAGAGCCTGGGGATCAAGCTGCTGCTGGCAATGTACAGGGCCAACCTGCGGGTGCAAGCGATGGTGGCAAACGAGCAGCTCGCGCGCATGCCCGCGACTGCGCCACGAGCCAAGCCGGCGCCAAAGCCGAAGCCGAAACCGCCAAAGCGGAAGGCCTCGTCCGCCGCCGATGACGGCAGTGCCGCGTACGAGGCGCTCAAGATGGAGGCGCGCGACGCGGCGCTCGCGACACAGCGCAGGGAGCAGGCGGCGGCGGAGGATGCGTCGCGCAAGGCGGCGGCGGAGGAGGCGTCGCGCAAGGCGGCGGCGGAGGAGGCAAAGTCGGCGCGCAAGGCGGCGCGCAAAACGGCAACGGAGGAGGCGGCGCGCAAGGCGGCGGCAGCGCAAGCGGCGGCGGCGGTGGCGGCGGCGGCGAGCGAGGCGGAGCTCCAATCGGCGCTCGAGGCGGAGATGGAGGCAGCGGAACGAGAGGAGCGGGAAGAGGAGGCGCCCACCTTGCCGCCCGTGCCCAAGGTGAAGCTGCTGCTGGAGCAGCAGCCCGAGCCACCACCACCACCACCACCACCACCACCACCACCACCCCCGGCGAAGCCGATGGACGCGGATGAGGAGCAGACGGTCAGGAATGCATTCAACGAGTACCTGAGCACCGTCGACGACCCGCAGAACCTGCCTCAGCTGCCGCCGCTGCAGTCGTGGACCGAGGAGGAGATCTTCAGCATGATGGACCCAAACGCGTGATAGTGGGGACCCTAGTTGTCTATTAATAAAATGCGATCTCGGAGCGGAGATCCATTTGCTGCGAACGCTTTCCGAGCACTTGGGGAGAGGGCCAAGTGCTCGAAAGAAACACCAATTAATAATTTATTCAGTGGGTCTCCATTAATTGGGTCCAATCCCCACTGAATTGGCGATCTCGGAGCGGAGATCCATTTGCTGCGAACGCTTTCCGAGCACTAGGGGGGAGAGCAAAGTGCTCGGAAAGAAGACCAATTAATAATCTATTCAGTGGGTTTTCGGTCATGGCGTAAAGGGCGCAAACTCCAGCCCTTCCGTGAGCCCGCCGTGGCCTCCTCCGTTGCCATCGCCGTTGGTGACTAGGGCGATGGGCGTCTCGTGCCTCTGCAGATCGGTCGTGCCCGGCACGAACGCGGGCCACGCATTCTCCAGCTCCTGCTCCGCTTCCGTAAGGCCGGCTGCGCCGATCGGCGACCGGTGGTCCCCGGTGAGGCAGTCGCGCATCCGGTGGAAGGGCCACTGGCCCACCTCCGCGACGTCCATGCTGAGCAGGCGGTTCAGCGTGGACGCATCGAGGAGCAGCTGCGACGCCCGCTGCTTGGTCTCCTTCTTGCCGAGGAACTTGGTCTTGATGTCATTGTACGGGCTGCCCGTGATGCTCTCGAGCAGCGAGCCAAGCGCGAGCTTGCGCCCCTCGATGCTCTCGTTCTTGAAGCGGCTCATGAGCAGCTCGGCGTTGCCGTAGAGCTTCACGGTCTTGCGCACTTGCGTGCGCGACAGCACGACGAGCTTCCAGTTCGTGGGCAGCTCCACTTGTTTCGTGTCCGCGAATCCGCGCCCCAACAGCTGGTAGAGCACCGACAGGTTGGGCGCCATCTCGTGCTCCGGGTTTTCCTTGCGGCCACCGGGGAGGAGCCTGGCCGAACGCCGCAGCGCGAAGCTCACGTACTTGGGAACAAACATCCGCCGTGTGCCGTCCGCCTCCGCGAACGTCGTCTGGAGCGTGAGCCCCGCCTCGAACATCTTGTACCCCGCTGCCGCCACCTTGTGGATGCCGCACCTGGTGTGTGCGTCCTTGATGGCATCCTGCGCATTGTGGTAACCGCTGATGCAGAGGCGCAGCGCGATGGCGTTCATATTGGGAAGGCGCCGCTTGGGCGGCAGGATGCCGTCCGTGCCATCTGGGTCGTCGCCCTTGCACGGCGGTATGGCGTAGGGCTTGTCGGGGTCGTTCTCGATCCTGGGCGCAGCCGCCGGCGACTGCGGGCCGTCTTGCTGGGACGCCCCGCCGCTGAAGCTCCCGGCCGGGTTGGCGTACGGGTCCTGCATCTCGTCTTGGCGCCTGGGCTCGTTGTCGCAGCCTTCGGTGTTGTTGTCCCGCGAGAATGTGTCGTTGTTGAAGACACTTCCGATGATGTACGCAGTCTGGTTGTTTGGCCTGGTCGCGTTGGCCTGGTCGTCTTGGTCCTCGTACGCGTACGCGTCCTTGAGCTCATCCTTGTCCATCTGCTGCGGGTTGTTCACCCGCATCCAGCAGTCCTCCATGTCGAACCGGTAGAGGCGGTGGACGAGCTTCGGAAAGCGCTCCACCTGGCTGTACGCGTCCTGCCCGGTGAGCGCGTTGTACGGGGGGAGGCCCTTGAGCAAAAACTGCAGCGCATTCAGGCGCTCGAACAGTTCGGGTGGATCGACTTGGTCGAGCTGGCGCGAGCCGTCGGACCTCAGCCGCGCGCGCTGCTGGATGGTCTTGAACAGCTGCTCGTGGGCCTCGTAGTGCTTTGGCGTGATCGTCGGGATGAAGATGCTCGACTCCATCGTGCCGGTGGGCAGATCCGGGTAGGCGTGCATCGGGAAGCGGTTCTCCGGCAGCGTGGGGTCAAAGGTGATGGCGATCACCTTGCGCTCCTTCACCTCCGGGCCGACGTCTCCGGGCGCCGCCATGGAGGAAAAGACGGACTTCTCAGACTGGTAGACCAGCGCGACCACGCCGTAGCGCTCCCTGACTTCGTCCGGCGGCAGGTTCCTACCCACGTTGTTCATGTAGTCCTCGTGCATGCGCAGCCATGCCACCTTCAGCATCAGGCTCACCCACTGCAATCTCTTGATCTGCATGAAGTCGGGCGCGGTGATCAGCATCGGGTAGATCTTCCCTCCCGGAGTGCCCTCGATGTCGTGGGGCTGCTCGTCCATCCACGCCCTCGCGTGGTCCATGACCCACGCCGCGTCCACCGTGAGCCGGTGGATGGGCTGATTTGCGATGCGCAGGCCCCGGTCGGCCTTGATGTTCCCCGAGACCTCGTCGTAGTACTTCCGGTTGCGCCTGTTGAACTGCACGAGGTATGCATCGTACGCGACGTTCAGGTTGAACGGGGCACCCTTGCCAAACGTGGGATTGTCGAGCATCGCCGCGTGGAGCAGTCTCGAGGGGACCAGGCAGTCGTCGATGTATACGTCCGACTCCGACATGATGTGGCGCGCGTCCAGCTCGTCGTTCACGTCTACGCCCCGGTACTCTTTGACGTGCAGCCAGGTGCCGTAGTAGTTGGTCGGCCGGGACAGGACGAGGGCGTCGGGGTCGTAGATCTGCTTGTACCAGCCATCGTCCAGGTCGTCGAAGTCGTCCGGGTACCTGTCGTTCCCGTACGTGTTGCCAAAGAAGCGCGTGCTGGGCGGCACGAGGAAGTCCGGGCCGATCGGGAAGCTCCAGGGCTGCAGGATGGCGTACTTCTCGAGCGCGCTGCGGGTGGGGTGATCGCTGTTCTTGACGCGCAGGAGCTGGCGGACCGAGTTGAGGTTGCCTACGAGCTCCCCCTCCATGCACGCTGGCAGCAGCGTGGCCGACACGCACATGTTGAGGCCGTAGAAGATCGGGAAGGAGTCGGCCAGAGCGGTGTTCATCTTATCGGCCACCTTGTACACGTGCTGCGCCTCGTCGCGCACGTGGAGCACCCACGCGTTCACGTCGCTCGCGAGCGTGTGGATGCGCGCGTTCATCTGCTGGATCTGCTTCGACTCGTCCTGCGAGTACACGTTGAGGTTGCCAATCTCGGGTGGCCTGTCCATCTGCGGCGTCTTCGGGTCCTTCAAGCACCGGAGGCTCTGCCTCTTCCACTGCAGCCGCTTGACCCTCTCGAACGTCTCCGCCACGGGGATTGCCGCGTTTGGCGCGACGCCGTACTCGACGTGCCCACCGAACTTGACCGCGAAGGACGCAAGGAGCAGCGTGAGGTGCGACTTGCCCATCCTCGGCGGGGCGGCACACATGATGGGCGCCATGGGCGGGTTGGTCGGGTACTCCTCTGGATAGTAGGTGAGGCCCCTCTGCTTGTCCACGTCCACGATGGCAGCCCGCTGCTTGTCCCGAACGGACTGCTTTTGCTCGTTTACGTAATCCGGGCTCGTGTAGGTGTAGTGGACGTAATTGGAGACGTGCGCCTGGCGGATGATGCGTCGCGCGATCCCCATCTCCGTGTTGCTCTCGTCCTGGTGCGAGTGCGCCAGCTCCTTGTTGAGCAGCTTGGCCTCGTACTGGTCGTGCAGCGACCCGACGCCCTGCCGCTTGTAGACCAGCTTGGCGAGCTTCACGCAGCGGCGGTACTTGAGCAGGTGCGCCACGTTCTGCACGAGGGAGTCCATCTCGTACCCGTAGGTGACAGACTCCGCGGGGTCCTCGGACTTGGCGGTGCTGGCCCGCCTCTGGATCTCGTCCAGCACGTCGATGTGCACGATCACGAGGCGCCGCGCAAACTCCCTCTCGAGCGATTCCGCGTCCATGTTGTCGCGCAGCAAGCGTTTGCGCACCTCTTGCTTGGTCCACTCCTCCCACTCGTTGTGTAGCCCCATGTCGCGATCGTCAATCAACCCACGCGCCCTCCGGTAACCATCGACCTGCGACTCGCTGGCAACCTGCGCCTCAACGCGCTCGCGGTGCTTCTTTGCGAGGGTGTCCAGCTGCTTGAGCGTCCAGTAGTTGCCGCGGTAGAAGTATGTGCCGTGCTTCGCGTGTTCCATCGCGTCGTTCTTCAGCTCGGCCCACTCAACCTCCTCTTGCAGGAACAAACGGGGATCGACGACCTCCACGTCCATGGCCTGCGTCAGGAGGCCGTGGTGGCCGACGGCCTCGGTCATGCGCCGTTTATCGTCCGAAAAGTCGTTGCAGGGGTCGTCGCGCTGCGCTACCACGGCGTCCGCTGGGGGCGGTGGCGTAGGCGCCTCCGTCGCACCCTCGAACGCGGACGCCTGCTTCCTCAGCGCCCGCAAGGCGTTGTTTGTGAAGTCTGCCCTCAAGGAAACGTTGCTGCTCGGGTACACCATGACCTTCGCATCCTGCAACGCACCCCGGGCGTTCTCCAGCGTGCTCTTCTTCCGCAGGCGCTCCTCGAGCTCGTCGATGGTCGCATTCAGCTGGCGTTCCAATGCGGCCACCACGGCCGGATCGAGGCCGGTGGACTGTTGCATCCGCCAGCTAGGTACGCCGTCTGGCTTGGTCTCTGCGCCAAGGTTGTGGGGGTTCCAGAACTGCTTCAAAAGACCGAGGGCCACATAAAGTTTGAAGTCGGGATCTTCAGCATCCCCATCATCCGCCATTGACGGTGCGTCACACTCACACGCGCACCCTCTGCCCTACTCTACACGAGACGCATTGTCACATATCTCCGCAATCCCATTGGTAGCGTCCAGTTTGCACGCAAGTACGCGCGCGAGCCGTACGCAAGCGGCCATCTCGAGCGACGTCGCGTCTTCGCACCGAAGCGCGATCCGTAACGTCGTGTCCTCCAACGGCGCGGTGTCTACGCCTTCGGCGATCTCGGCGCGGACCAGGAGGCAGAGCAGGCGGGCCAATCGGTCCGCGCGCGACTCGTAGTCCGCCTGTCGCATCTGCGCGGCGATCACGACGACCTGCCACGATTCGTCGACCACCATCGCCGCGCATCCCATCAGCTGCGCGACCTCCGTCTCCGTCAGCGCGTGCACGTCCGCCAGGCTCTCCCAGCCGTCGTCGTCGTCAAGGACCACGGCCGTGCTCGACGTCCGAAGGGGGTGCTCGACGCGCACGCCGGTCACCATGGAAAGGGGCAGCCCACGCAGCCCACGCACGCACGCATGCATGCAAGAAGGCACAAGTGGCAAGGTTTGTGACTTGCGGACAGTTTGAGCGCGCCCGACTGTGCCACATGATCTACGAGCGCATGGGCTGGCGCTACATGGGGATTGTCAACCCGGAGATGTACGCCGAAATACTGGCGGGCATGCAGCGCGGCAGCGTGACGAGGATGCAGTGCTTGGACTACATTCGTAACCGTGGCTGGTTGCTGGAGTGATTGTGTGGTAGGGTGTGTGTGTAATGTGTCAACTAAAAAGGGGTCCAGTGGTGCGCCAAGGTTTGCCCCCCCTCATTCGAGCGCGCCCGAACCGAAACCAGCCCAGTGGCCATTTCCGTGGTTCTGCCACCTACCCACTGGGACCACCGGTGCTCGTGCGTCTGCGCGCTATTTTTTAGCAGCGAGCGTTTGTGCTCGCAGGAAGGAGGGAGCGCGCGCGAACCCTCCCCCCCCCATGGTGAAGCAAAAGTGCTTCTCGTCCATGACTCCCGAGGCGCAGACGCGCGCGCGCGCGGCCGTGCTCAAGTTCAGTCGACGCGTCTGCGCGCAGCCAGTCGGGTGCCGGCATCCTCAAGCTGAGCGACGCTTACAACAAGCGGCGGACGCTGTACGTGCACCAGGTGATCGCGACGCAGCGGCTGCTGCACAGGCAGCCGGGGGTGCAGTGGTCCGACCGCAAGGCGAGCATGCTGGCCATCCACGAGGTCGGATCGGGCAAGACGATCACGGCCATCCTCGTCATGGCTGCGGTGCGCGTGGCCAACCCGTACCGCAAGGACACGAAGACGATCATCATCTGCCCGTTGAGCGTGCTCGAGGTGTGGTACGACACCGTGCAGGCGTGGACCACGCTGGGCAACCGGGTGCTCATGGCGAGCAAGCAGATGCAGCTCACGGAGGGCGCCATCGAGGACGCGGAGGTGATCATCACCACGCCCGACGTGCTCATGCAGGCGTTCAAGTCGTTTGCCTACATGAGCGAGGAGCCGGAGGACGCGGCCAAGCCCAAGATGCAGCGGTTCAAGCACGGCGTGGCGCCGTCCAACTACAAGCGGCTGGCGGAGCTCAACGGCGAGCTGCCTCCCGTGCACCCGATGTTTCGGCTGCTCGCGGTCAAGCCGTCGCGCATCGCGCTCGTCGCGGTCGACGAGTGCCACGCCGTGTGCAACCCGAACACCATCAAGGGGCACGTCATCAGCATGTTCACCAAGGAGGCCACGTACAAGCTGGGGCTCACCGGGACGCCCGTCACCAGCAAGCCGTCCCAGCTCTCGGACCTCGCGCGCGCTTTGGACGCGGAAGCAAAGGACATGCACAAGAAGGCCTTCTTCGTGGCAGACAAGGGCTCGGGAGAGCGCGCGCTCCGCAAGGAGAGCGTCAAGGAGTTCCACAGGGAGTTGGTGGACCGTGTGGGCATCGAGTTCCTCGACCTGCCGCCCAAGGTCGTGCACCTGGTCAAGTACGCGCCATTTGTGGGCCTGCTGCCGGACGGCACCATGGACGCAGAGGCGATCCAGAACCACAATGACGCGCTGACCATTGCGCAGCGCCTCGCGGGCATGCTCGAGGCGAGCGGCCGCACGCTCGAGTCGGACGAGGATAAGTGGGGCGAGGAGCAGCGCCGCGCCTTTGCCGCGATCGTCAAGCTGGGCAACATGGAGTTCTCGTCGGAGCTCGGCAAGCACGGCGCCAAGGCGTTTGAGAAGGACTCGTCGCTCTACGAGACGGCCGCCGCCGCGCCCAGCCAGGCGATGCGGCTCACCCTGCGCCTGATCGCCTCCCGTCAGGCGCTGGGCCATCCCCGCATCGTCGTCTTCTGCGAGTCGACGACGCAGCTGCGCATCCTCCGCCTCTTCCTGGCGGACAAGGGCGTGGGCATGCTCTTCCTCTTCGACGGCAAGCTCAAGGGGAAGCACCGCAACGCCATGGTCAGGGAGTTCCTGGGGTGCGACCGTGGCGTGCTGCTGCTCTCGGGCGCGGGCAGCATGGGCATCACGCTGTGCCCCGGGTGCGAGGTGCTCATCTCCGTCGGCTCGCTCCCGTGGAATGCGACCACCATCGACCAGGCATTCGGGCGCATCTACCGCATCGGCCAGAACAAGCCGGTGGAGATCATCCAGCTCGCGGCGGAGCGCTCCGTCACGCTCGTCAAGCTGGGGCTGCACAACGACAAGCGCGACCGGCTGGCCGCGGCCGCGGCCGACGAGGACTTTTCAAACTTTGAGGAGGGCGACAACAAGTGGCGACAGACGATGGACATCCTGCGCGCGTGCGTGCCGCTGGACGCGCGGGGCAACTACCAGATTGCGCCCGAGGACGTGTACAAGCTGCGCGCGTACAAGCGCCTGATCGAGCAGTGCGACGCCAACGGCGTGCCCCGTCCACCGCCCCCACAGGACCTGCCGCAGCCTCCGCTGCTCGCGGACCGCGTCGTGCTGCCTGCTGTCCGTAGTGGTGGTGGTGGTGGTGGTGGTGGTGGTGGTGGTGGCTGTTAGTGCCAATGAGGTGTTACTGGAAGGCTGCAAGCAGAGGGCGGAACAATTGTGGCGCGAACAGGAGCCCACCATGTGGCAAGAGTTCCGCGACGGGTTTCTCGGACAGGTGTGAAGCGTGTATCCGCGTATCCGTGTTTATTAACAGCAACGAGCAAACTGCACACGCACACGCGAGTCAATCGCGCACGTCCTTGATCTCAACCCCGAGGAACTGCGGCTTGCCCGCGATGCCCTTTGGGTACTTGTCCTTGTCGCAAGCGACCGCCTCGATCTCCTTGCCGACGATGTAGCCCTTGCCCATGACAAAGTACTGGATCTCCTCGGCTCCGGCCACCTCCTTGAGCCACTGCAGCCCGAGCAGACCCAGCTGCTTCCAGCTGGTGTCGTCCGGAAACGTGACGGCGTAGTTCCGACGGCCCGGGTTCAGGGGGTTCAGGGGCGGCAGCGGGTCCCAGGGGTCGAGCCGCGCGACGTTGGCGTCGGTCAAGAAGTCAAACGGGCCGAGGTTGTTGCCGTACTCGTCGGGTTCCGCCTTGGCTCCCTTGAGCAGCTTCTTCCACGACTTCTGCTTCTTGAAGTAGATGAACTCCAGCTCCGGGAACTCGTAAAACGCGTACGACAGGAGCTCGGTGAACGCGCGCGTGACGGTGCCGTCCTCCTTCTTGTGGTTTAACAGGTCGCCGTCCCACACGATGGTCGTCACCCCCTTCTGGAGGATGAGGTTGATGAGCTTCTCGCCGCCCTCGTCGATCTTTTCCGGCTTGATCTGGTTGGTGAGCCCCGCGAGCTTGAGGATGACGCGGGGCTTCGCGGCGCCGGTGTCCATCTCCTGGAGGAGCTCGGCCCCGTTGTGCCGCTCGCCCATCCGTGCGTACTCGCGCGCAAGGCCGCCGACTTCCATGCCCGTGGACACGCGTCGACGCTCGGGCGTCAGATGGGACGCGTGGGACGCGTGGGACGCGTGGCGCCCATAGCCTGCCGCGAGCACCTGGTCCAGCCGAGAGCGCGGCATGGCAACCCCCCCTCCCCTCCACGCGCTTCTAGGCGCACGACGCGACCTTATCCGGTGCGCTACAGCGAGTCCAGCCAAACGCCAATTAATAAATTATTAATTGGCGCTCCTTCCGAGCACTCGGCTCCCTGCCCAAGTGCTCGGAAAGCGTGCGCAGCAAATGGATCTCCGCTGCGAGATCACAAATTCAGTGGGTTTCTGTTCCAATTAATTGGATTCCAAGGTGCAGCAGGGATTTTCTCAGTGAGAGTCGGTGAGACCTTGGAAGGGAAAGTGACCGGTTAGGGTGCCCACATGGTTATTAATTGGAACCCACTGAATAATTTATGAATTGCCGATTCTTCCGAGCACTTGGCTCCCTCCCCGGGTGCTCGGAAAGCGTTTGCAGCAAATGGATCTCCGCTCCGAGATTCTTCAATTCAGTGGGTTCCTGTCCCAATTAATAAGGGTGGTGAGACGCACTAGTCGTCTTCGTCGCTGGGCGACCATATCACGTCGTCGGCGAGCTCCGCGGCCATGAGCGCGGTCACGGGGAAGTCGCACGCCTGGAAGATCTGCCGCGACGCCTCGGACATGGCCGCGCTGGCGATCACCTCGTCGCGCGCGGCTCTCGCCTCCGCGTCCACCTCCTTCTGCTTGCCCCTGGCCCGGTCGAGCCGCGCCTTGCCCAGCTCGCGCATCACCTTGGACTTGTGGTTCTTGGCCGTGGCCGCGTGCGCCTTCATCTTGTTCAGGTGCGGCGCCTTCACGCTCGTCGCGGCCACGGTGGCGACGGCGCACACGCCGCCGAGCGTCCGGTACTCGAGGACGTCCCGCAACAGCAGCGCCTGCTCGTGCGGCCGGGTGTACGACAACGTCCGCCCGGTCTGGGTGGCCACCTCGACAAAGTCGCTCGCCTGCATCTCGTCCACGCTCCGGTAGCCCTCCATGGCAAAGAGGATCTGGCGCTTCTCCGCCGCCGCGATGTCCGCCGTGTCCCTCGTCAGGATGTCGTAGTACGCGGCCGTCTTCTGGCTCTCGAGGCGGTACTTGAGCATCAGCGCCTCGCTCTCGAAGGCGTCCTGCTTTGCGGGGATGCTGCGCGCAACGCGCCCCAGCCGCTGGCCCGCGCTCGCCAGCCCGCCGTCCGCGTCCATGACGACCATGTAGCAGCACTCCTCGCGGTACAGGTCCATCGCGCCGCACCCGACCATCGTGGCGATCACCACGTCCAGGTGGTTCTCGTTGAAGCTCTGCACGATCGCGGCGTTCTTGATGGCGTCGTGCGCCTCGTCCTCACCGTGCGCGCTTCCGCCAGAGAGCACCTCGCACCGCGCGCCGTCGGCCGTCAAACAGTCCTTGACGACCCTCGCGGCAAGCAGGTGCGTCACGAACACGATGCCCGTGTGGCCCATGCCCCGGTGCATGGCCACGATGGCGACCATCGCGTTCAGCTTGGCGGGGTTGAGCGCCGCGATGTAGATCTTCTGCGAGCCCTTGGCGAGGCGGTGCGCGGTCGCAAACTCGGGCGTCAGGTCGACCTCGATGCGCGCGCGTCGGATCTTGGCGATCAGCCCGGTGTCCTCGAGGTCCTTGCACTTGCGTCGAAAGAGCACGGGCCCGAACCACCCGAAGGCGGCCTCCTCGTGCTCGGCGCTCAGGAAG
>Ga0209666_1003163_pt1 | contig 12088 bp, 7 predicted proteins | sample SaaInlV_125m_DNA_FD_184679 | JGI IMG/M metagenome (GOLD analysis project Ga0209666, IMG submission 184679) | Marine microbial communities from expanding oxygen minimum zones in the Saanich Inlet - Saanich Inlet SI037_S3LV_10m_DNA (SPAdes)... | ecosystem: Environmental > Aquatic > Marine >...
AGCACAAATAATGACATGACGGTGGACCCCAAAGCGCTCGCGAACTGGGTGCACGAGCACGTCCCCGACTTGGTCGTCTCTTTGTCGTCGTCCGCGGTGGAAACGTTTCTAAACGCGTCGCCGCTCACGCCCAAGCTGGTGGCGTTCCCGAAGGGCGAGAAGAAGAGCCGCGCGTTTGTTGCGCTCGCCGCGAACTTCAACGACGACTTCATGTTCGCGTCCGTGCCCGAGTCGGACACCGTGACGGCGGAGCAGTTCGGGGTCACGACGCGCCCCGCGCTGCGCCTGCTGTATTTGCCGCCGAGCGAGCCGGGCGCGCCGCCGAGCGAACACCAAGCGCAGTACGCCGCCGCCGCGTTCCCGGCGCCGAGTCTGGCGTACGCTACGATGCACGCGTGGGTTCAGCAGATCCAGGTGCAGGTGCTGGGCAAGGACATCGACGAGGTGATGGGCGGCGGTGTTGGAAGAGCGGGAGGCGGAAAGAAGTCACGAGTTGTGGTGGTTTTCGCGGACACCGCGGCGGCGCTCGAGGCGGAGTGCGCGGAGGCGCCGCTGTGCGCGGTGGCGTTTCTGGAAAGGGGTGACGAAAACGCGCGCGTCGCGTTTGAGAAGCAGACGCTCGCGGTCGAGACCGCCGCGGGCATCGTTTCCGGTAAAGGGTTACCGGCGAAGTTCGTGTTCGTGGACGTCATTTCGCAGCGGACGTTCGCGTCCGCGTTCGAGGTGACCCCTTCCGACGCGCCGCGCTTGGTCGTCGCTTCGCTTCGCAAAAACCGATTCGCGACGCATTTCGGCGCCTTCGACGCGTCGTCGCTCGCGTCTTTCCTGGAGGACGTGCTGAGCGCGCGTGCGAAGACGCGGATGGTGCAGGAGATCCCGAGTTTGGTGGACGGCGGCGAGGGCGCGTACGAGCCCGAGGTGTTCGAGGAGGTGGAGGAAGAGTTCGACCTGAGCGACATCATGAGCGAGGAGGTGGAGGGCGAGGTGAGCAAGGAGCAAGCCGCGGCGCGCGTCGAGCGCGAGCTCGCCGAGGAGGCGGCGGCGGCGGCGGCGGAGAAGGCGCGCGAGGAGGAGGCTGCCGCCGCGGCCAAGAAGAAGGCCAAGAAGAAGGCCAAGAAGAATAAGAAGAAGAAGAAGGACGCCGCGCACGGCGAGCTGTGATGAGACGCCGTACGGAGTTGGTGTGCGACTTGATGTGATTTCGAATCCTTCTCGAAACGCGCGTCGCGTTCGCGCCTCGAACCGGACTACGCGCACGACACGCGTCACTAGAATCGTTCCAAGCGTCTCGCCTTTGTCGTTTCCCCCTAATGTCTACTTTCGCGCCAGCAGACGCGCGTTCTCCGTTCGCAGACGCGCGATCTCCGTTCGCAGACCCTCGAGCAACGCTTCACGGCGTTTCTTGCTGTTCGCGGCGGACCGGCGGTTGCCCATGACGCGGTTGTACGCGACGGGGTTCGTTTCGCGAAGCGATTTAAGTTCGTCGTCGTCGTACGCGCCGCGCGTCTTTCGCGTCGTCTTTTCAGGCGGCTCTTTTTCTGACGAAGAATCGGTCTCGTTTCGTTTCGGAAACGTCATCGCGGCGCGCGCGGCAAACGCGGCGGTCTCCACGGACAAACGCTTGCGCTTGCCGGAGACGCGAGGCGCGGACGGCGCAGACGGCGCGGACGGCGCGGCGGCTTCGCGGTTTCTTTTCCCGCTCCGGCTTCGCGGCGCGTCGAGCCGCCTCCGCACGGAAGCGGTTCTTTCTTTTTCGTGTGCGGAAGTGGCCACTCCGTTTTCGTGGGCTCGTCTTAGAATGCGGATCGGCGTTCTTGGCGAAGGGGTCGGCCGGGGGGACGAAAACGAAACAGGCGCGTTCTCGTCGGCGGAGGCGGCGTCGGCGGAGTAGACGCGCGCTTCCCCCGCGGCGGCGCGGCGCGTGAGGAGGCTCCGCGCCGGCGACGGGGGAGGCGCGGGAGGCGGTGAGGCGTCACCGCTCCGCTTGAAGCGCGGTGACTGACGGGTCCCGGTCCCGGACCGGGCACGGGACGTGCCCGCGCGCTTCACCCGCTTCAACTGCTCGGCGAGGCCCGCGAGCGCGGCGGCGGCGCCGCCGACGCTGCTCTGCGGGGAACTGAAAAAGGCCTCCTCTTCCCGCGGGTCCTCCGCGCGAGGAGACGTCTCGGGGGACCGCTCGCGCGCGGAAAGACGAGGCTCGGAGGGCTTGCGCGCGGAGTCGTCCTGGAACGCCGGGCGCGCGCCGGCGGTCGCCGGCGCAGGCGGGCGCGTCTTGGGGAGGAGGATCTTGGAAGGCGTCACGCGCGCCGCCGAGAGCGTCGCGCGCCACGCGCGTTGACGCACGGCCGGCGCTTCCTCCGAGTCCGAGTCGGCTCGACAGCGCGCCACCTCGAGGAGCATCGCGTCGCCGCCGTGTTCGTAGAACGCCCTGTCCGTGGCTTGGCTGAGCGGCTCGCTGGTGCGGAGGGGGGCGGTGGAGGCGCGGGGAAGAGGACAGAGTCAGGTCCGCGGTCGCGGGCTCGGCGCGCGCGGTCGTACTCGCGGAGGGGAACCAGGCCAGCTGTGCAACGGGAGGGGCAAACACGCACAGGCTCGACATGATCTCTTCCAGGGAGCTTTGCTCCGCGTGTTGGGCCTCCATGCCGACGGATGCGCGCGTGCGACGGCGCGCTCGCGGCGTCGATCGGCTCGCGCGCCTCGCGCGCTCCGGTGTGCGCGACGCGGTTCCGCGTTCTCGGAAAAGAAACCCTCCTCGCCGGACCGCCTTTGAGGGTTGAGAAAAAAACGACTTTCAACGCTCGCGCGTTACGCTCGACTTCATTTTCATTCATCGCATCACAACAACAACCACGCCCCCAGCCCCCAGAACGGCACGAACTTACACGCCGCGGGCGCATCTTCGTCCAGCTCGTTGATCAAAAACGCCTGCCACACCGAGAACAGCGCGATGTCCACGACGAACGCCAGCGAGACGCGGTCGGAGGACATCAAGCCCGAGAGGTACGCCAACCTCTGCTCGAGGTCTCCGCCCGTCGCCGGGTCCGCGAAAAGCGCCCACCACACCGACAGCGCGCCGACCGCGAGCCCGCTCGCGCCGAACGCGCGGGAAAGCGCGCCTTTCGTTCCTTTCGTGGACTCCACAAGGCCCTCCTGCTCTGCGGCTTCTTCCAAAACGCGCGCGGACGGCGCCGGCGCGGCGGCGCGCGCGGCGAAGTACGGCAGCATCAGCGCGTTGGTCAGGAACATCGCCGCGGACCACGTCTTGGTGGTGGGCAGGTTTCGTCCCCTGCCGTCCATCAGCAAGCACGGCAGGAGCATGAATATGAAAGCCTCCGCGAAGTTGAACACGCCGAGCGTCACGGGGTGCACGGCGGGCGCCGCGCCAAGCAGATCGATCCCGGCGCCGTTGAGCAGAGGCAGCACGAAGAAAAAGTCGGTGGACTCCGCGACAACCTCCGCGAGCGTCTCGGGCGCGACCGCCCACGCGGGCTCGCCGGGCAGGCCTTGCCACCCCGGAGGACTCAGCAGCAGCACGAACCAGTACGCCGCGCCCAGCGCGTACAGACCGGCGGCGGTGACGGCGTCGCCCGAGACGCGAATGTCGTCGTCGTCGTCGGAGGTTCGCGTCGCCGACTTTTTCGGCGCGTCACTGAAAGTCTCCTCGCCGACGTCCTTCTCCCTCTTCTCGCGCTGCGCCCTGAGCTGCTTCTTGACCAGCGGCGCGACGGCTCGGATGATGGAGAAGGAGACGTCCCCGAGCTTCGCGGGGGGCTCGACGACGTCGCGCGCGTAGACGAGTTTCCCGGACACCGGGTCGACGCGATAAAACGACGCGCCTCTGGCGTTGGGAAACGGTTCGCCCTCGAGCTCGACGTACCACGTCATGCCCACGCCGATCCCGCCCCCGTCCGTGCACTCGTCCACGATGAACAGCATGTCGTCCGGGATGCCCTCGCAGGACTCCTCGAACAGCTTGCGCACCGCCGCCTTGCCCCGGAACGGGCGCGGGAAGTTGAAATCCTCGTACAGGATGTCGTCGTCCACGAACGCCAGCGCCGCTTCGACGTCGCGGCGGTTGATGGCGTCGTACATGCCGCGCACGGTGGCCTCCGCGCTCACCTTCGCGGAGGAGGCGACGCGCGGAAAGGGGAAGCGCGCGGCGGCGGTCGCGACCAGCGCGCCGCGCGACGCCGCGGGGGGCGGCCGCGCGGTGCGCGGCGCGGACGCCGAAGCGGCGCGCCATGCCCGCTTCGACGCGAGCGTCGCGGCGCGCGGGCCGCACCGCTCGCGGGAGGCGCGCGGGGCGGCGGGCGCCGCGCGCGCCGAGACCGCGGCGTGCGCGAGAGCCGACATCGCGGGGTGGAACGGGAGGCGCCTGCGCGTCTCGCGTTCGAGCGCGACGGGTGTGTGCGCCGAGCGGCGAGGTGACACGTTGACGCGCTTTTCGAGAGCGCGCCAAAGCAGGACGCCTGCGAGCCTCGAATTTGCAATGCGGACACGTCGACAGCCATTCGGGCGCGAAACCCCCGATTTTTTGAGTTATGGGGCATCTTCCGCGATCTGCATCTCGAAGCGGTCTCGGCCAATCACAGCGCGTCCTCGTTTTTTTTTCGGTCCGGAGATACGACACCGATATGCTCATCCGGCGAATCCGGTCTGGACGCGCGCGGTCGCCGCCCGGGCCCACTCGCCCCCGCGCTGACTCTCGAGTCGGTCGCCTTACTTCTTCCAACAGAAGTGCCACACCCCGCGTGAGCATGTCCGCCTTCGCCATCTCCGCCGCGGCGCCCGCCGTCGCGCCCGCGAAAGCTCGCGTCGCGCGAACTGGCATCAAGGCTCGCGCCGCGCCCGTCCGCCGGTCGGTCCGCGCCGCGGCCACCGCGGAGGCCTCCGCCGACACCGCCGCGTCCGCTTCCGGGGTGCGTGTCTAGTCCGTCTCCACCAGTCTCCACCACGTCTCGACCCGCGTCGGTCCCGCGTCCCGCCGCGCGTCGATCGACCACCGCGATCGGCGCTCGTCGGGTGTTGTTGCCTGTCGGCCGCGCCGGACGAAACACGCGGCGGAGCGGTTCGCGGGTCGAACGAATTGTCGACACGACGCTCTCTCGACGCGCCCGTCCGCGCGAACGTCGTCATTTAAGCCGACGCGAGACAAACGTGGGTTTTTCCGCGCCGACCGGCACATCGGAAGGAGGACGCGCGCTGACGAACCTTCTCCCCCCATCCCATCTTGTCTCGAAAACACGAAAAACTCCAGACCAAGAAGTTTTACTTTTGCGTCGCCAACGCGGATTTCATGTTGAACGACGAAAACAACGAGCACTTCCCCGAGGTGCTCCGCGAGCGCCGCCGTTTCTACCGCGAGACCTCGAAGGAGCAGGACTTCTGGGTCGTGCCCAACCCCTCGTTCTTAGATGCGATGCCCGACGTCGCGAAGAAGATCAGGCAGCCGTGCGTCGCCGTCGTCACCACCGACAAGGTGTGGAACGACTTCGTCAAGCTGCGCCTGGACCGGGTGTACAAGGGCGCGATCGAGGGCAACGCGGAGGAGTGCCTGGCGTCCAAGTCGCTGATCGCCGCGGACGCGTTCGTCGCGCCCGACCCGGCGAAGTGGACCGCGCCGTACAACAAGTACGCCCCGGGGTGGTGGGAGGCGTTCTACCCCGGAAACGAAAACGCGTAAGTGAACGACGCGCGTTCGCGGCGACGAGAGGGATTCGAGAGGGAGAGGGTCTGGCTCTTTCGCGACGAGCGGGCTCTGACGACACACACGCGTGTTATCAAAAGCAGATTGATTGATGTGTTTGATTCGTTTTACATTGCACACGCGAACGAGGCGTTCGAAAAAGTGCTTTTTCTGGCTAGTGCTACGACGGAGATCCGCGTTTCGCGAACCCGCTCACTTGACGATCTTGTGTTGTCCCCACATGCCGACGGCGACGGCGCCGAGCCACGCGAGGAGCGCCGTCGTGGGCCTGGCGGCCGCGCTGACGATGGCCGGCCCGGGACACAAGCCCGCGAGTCCCCAGCCCGCGCCGAACAGCAAACCCCCGGTCACGAGTTTCTTGTCGATTGTCTTGTTATTAGGGATGGAGAACTTCCGCTCGCACGCGGGTTTGGGTTTGTTCTTGGCGACGGCGAATCCCGGGATCGCGACCGCCATCGCGCCGCCCATCACGAGCATGAGCGACGGGTCGAACGAGGTGGCGGTCGCGGATAAGAACCCGGACACCTTCGCGGCTCTGCGCATGCCGGAGACGGTCAAACCGACGCCGAACACCAAACCCGCGAGCGCCTCGGCGACCAGGCTCAACGTCTTGTGCGCCGCGGTGGACTCGTCGTCGTTCTTCTTGGCGAGCGCCTTGCTCGCGGCGCCGATGCCCAGAAACGCCGCGGCGGACGCCGCGACGATCCCCGCGTACTTGGTCATGACGTCCGCCGCGGGAATCACGAGGTCGTTCAGAGCCGAGTGCGCGGAGTTGACGCCGAGCGCGGCGTTGGTGTCGAAGAGGGTCGCCGCCGCCGCGCCCGCCGCCATGAACGTTGCGGTGTACGCCATCGAGCGCACGGAGAAGCGCGAGTTGCCGCAGATGCCGTGGCCGGACGTGCACCCGTTGCCCATGCCCGTGCCCGCGCCGACGAGCAGGCCCGCGGTGATGATGCGCGCCATGCCGGGGAGGGGCTCGGCGACCTGCGCGGGGTCCCAAGCCGCGTCGAGCATGCCGGACGCGACGAGCCCGCCGAGGAACGCGAAGCGCCAGGGCGACAAATCCCCCTCGGTGAGGGTTCCCTTGAACGACCCCGAGATTCCGAGGACGCGACCGCTGAGCAGGAGCTTGCCGACGGTGGCGACGCCGAGGATGGCGCCGCCGGTCAGGGCGTGCACGGGCTGGAATTGGAGGTCGATGGACATCGTGAGGTGCGGGGGGTGTCTTCGCGCGGGGAGAAGTGGCGCGAAGCGATGGGAAGCGCGCGGAAAACGCGTACCATTGTAATTGGCGTTGTTGTGACACTCGAATGACAAATTAACGCCAAAAAACGCGAATCCGTCAATGGTCAAGTAGTATGCAAAAGACGCAAAATATGACATTATTCCGCGTCATCACCTCCACTTTTTTTGCGCGCGCGCGAACGCTCGAGTGGCACGAACGTTCGCAACTTCGCATTTTCGGGGCCGTTTTCGTGTCGCGTTGACTGACTGTCGTGGTTTCGCCCTCCTCGACACCACACACCCGCACGCACTGGTTTGACGATGTCGCTCGACGTGCGTCTCCCGCCTCCGAGCGAGGCGACCGGGAGCGGCGGCGGCACGCGCGCGCGCGAGGCGACCCGCGCCTCCGGGGCGGCCTCGGCCTCGGCGTCGCGGAGGAGTTCCGGAAATGCGCCCGGGGGAACCGGGCGTTCCGCCGACGTCGCCACCGCCAAGGGCGCCACCGCGCGGAGCGCCACCGGGGCAGCGTCAACGAGAGCTTCGGCCCGCACGAGAGCTTCTTCCGACGGCACCGCGCGCGTCTCCGGCGCGAGCACCGCCAAGAGCCCCGCGGTTCGGCAGCCTCTCTCCGCCGTGCCCGGGTTCGATTCCTCCGCGCCCTCCAAGCTCGGCGCGGCGGTGCAGATGCCCGAGAAGTTCTGCGCGTGCTGCCGAGGGCCGCACCGCCGCGGCTCCGCGCCCCTGGCGCCGCTCAGCGTGACGCAGCGCGCGCGCGCGAAGCGCGAGACGTGTCCGCCCTCCGAGTTCGCGCGCCTCTACGCCAAGAGCGCGTTGCCCGCGGAGAAGAACAGCGGCGCGTTTGGCGGCGCCGAGAGCATCCGTTGGCGCGAGCAAGGATGGCCCGAAGTCGCGTTCGACGTCTCGAAGTGGCTTCCGGTTTTCGTGGAGGGCGCGCGCGTGACCACCGAGCCGCAGCGCATGATCGCGGTGGAGGGCACGAAACAGATCTTACGAGCGACGCCGAGCGACGTCGTTCTGCCCCTCGTGCCCTTATTAGTCCCCCCCCTGCGCGCGGCGCTCAACACGTGCGACCCGAGCGCGGTGGCCGCGGCGCTGGAGATGGTCAAGGCGCTCATCACAACGCACGAGGACGCGGTGGACGTGCTCATCGACTGCGACGGGTTCCGGAGGCTGCTTCCGGTCCCGAACACCATGGCCAACTGCGACGCGCTCGTGCGGATTGGCTACGAGAAGAAGATCGTGGGCGGCGAGCGACGGCGGCTGGACCTCATCATCGACGAGACGCTGCGCCTGATGGCGGATGCCGGCGGCGCGCGCGGGTTGCGGCTCATCAAGAGCTACATCCCGACGTTCGACCCGGAGAAGCCGCGGACGGAGGGGGGGGGGAGGTGGGGACGGAGGAAGGTCCGGTAGGCACTCGGGCGCGGTCGCGGCGGGCGGCGTTTTTAACGACGCGCGTCGTTTTTCGCGAGTTGATGACGAGTTGAGAATCGTCGGAAGCGTATGCGCAGTGCGTAATTAGTCAACGAAATTTGCAGCTACGCTCTATGTACGTCCGATAAAGCGTAACCTCCTAAGCTCTTGGCGGTCATTCGCCATGGCGTCGGAGACGACCCCCATGACGTCCGCCGCCCCCGGCGGCGGGGTTCCCCTCCCGAAACGCAACGTTTCGTGGTGGCTGCTCGCGTTTCTCATCCTGGGCGAGATCGCGGGCCAGGGCGTTTTCGCGTTGCCGCTGCACCTCGGCCGACTCGGGTGGGTGCTCGGCACCGCGACGTGCTTCCTGACGCTCGCCATCAACTACTTCTCGCTGCGCATGATGTACGGCGTGCACGTGCGTAACCCCGAGCTGCGGAGCCAGGCGAACGCGGCGGAGAAGCTCTTCGGGGGCGCGGGCGCGGTGCTCGTGCGCGTGGTGGTGCATCTGTACCTCTTCACCATCCTCGCCGCGTACCTGAATTCCCTCGGAAGGACCATCATGAACGTCATGTACGAGACGCGGGTGTGCCTCCCGGTCGCCACCGCGGTGGCGCTGGCCGTGGTGCTGCCCTTCGCGCAGCTCAGGAGCTACGGGGACATCACCGCCATATCGCTGCTCTCCTTCGCCGCGGTCGTCGCGTGCATCACGCTCATCATGTCCGAGAGCTCGCACGTCCCGGTGCCGTCGAGCGCGTCGTGGTCGGTGTGGCCGCCGCTCGGCCTGACCGACACGCTCACGTCCGTGGGCGGGTTCTTCTTCGCCTCGGGCGGCGGGCAGTGCGCGTTCTTCGAGTACCTCACCGAGCTCGAACGACCGAAAGATTACCCGAGGACGCTCACGCTCACGACGCCGATTCTGTTCGGGCTGTACTACGGCACGGCGGCGATCATGTACGCGCGTTTCGGCGACGCCGTGCCGGGGTTTTTGCTGGACGTCCTGCCGTTCAACACCTCGCGTTTACTCGGGAACGCTTTGTTCTTCTTCCACATCATCGTCTCGTTCACCATCCTGAACACCGCGTTGTTAAGAGCGTACGCCACACACAGCGTGACGGACCCGTCCTTCGCCGCCAGGCGCGAGTGGGGAATCATGTCGCTCTGCGTGCTCGGTTTAGCGTACGCGCTGACGAACACCGTGAGCGTCTTCGAGGACATGACCGCCGCGCTGGGCGCGCTGTTCGTCGCGACCACGGTGCTGCTCATTCCCCCGGCGTACCTGCTGTACGCCTCGGCGCAGTCGGCGGCGGGGGACGCGGAGGCGGGGTCGCCGCCCAAGATGGGGACGGGCGAGGTGATCACCATCAAGAAGGGCGACGCGCCCGCGGAGAAGAAGGCGTTCAAATCGCCGCTCAAGAAGAACAAGCCGGAGATGGTGGACCCCTCGACGCCGCCCAAGTACGGAGCGTCGGGGAGCGTCACGGAGGACGGCTTCGAGAGGGTGAGCGGCGCGGTGAGCGCGCCGCTGCGCGTCTTCCTCTACGTCTCCATCGCGTTCGCGCTCGTCGCCGTGCCGTTCCTCACCTGGGGCGCGTCCGCGCGGCTGCTGCAGGACGCGCGGGACGTCGCGCCGCCCTTCTCGTGCGGGCCGTGCGTGACGCGCGAGTGCGCGGCGGGCGAGGAGATGCACGCCGCGTTCGCGGCTCCAACCTCCGACCGCACGACGCCGTTCGCGGAGCGGTTCCACTCGGCGCCGGTGTACCCCGGCGCGCCGGACACCACGGCGACGCTGGAGGTTCATTTGGACGCGGACGGGTTCCCGGCGACGGACAACCTGGAGGCCGCGGACCCCAACCTGCACTGGGCGGGGCAGAGGGCGGTGGACAACTCGCAGTACGTCCAGGAGCTGGTAGACCCCATCGACTACGAGACGCGGCGGCGGTGACGAGCGCGCGCGGCGTCTCGACGCGCGACGTATTCATTTTTATTGTTGTAGCTGAAAAACAGTGCACCACGGCAGTGAACTGACACGGAACCGCGGGTTTCGCGAACGCGTCCCCGTCTCCCCGTGCGTATTCAGTCACGGTTCGTCTCGTGTCGGCTTTTTCTCGTCCCGCTCGCGCGCCGCTCGCGCCGCGCAGTCGCGCCCGCACGGCGGAGACGGCGCGATGGCGGAGCCCGAGACGCTGAAGCGCAAGGCGACGGTGGCGGTGAACGCCACGCCCGCGGGCGGGGGCATGGAGGAGGGCCCCTTCGTGTGCCACCTGCCGAGTCGCCCTGACGGGATGCCGCCCGAGGGGACGGAGTGGCGGGCGTGGCGCAAGAACGTGGAGTTCCGCGGCCACCACCTGGTGCTCCGCGGCCGGACGCGGGGGGTGGATTACGTGGGGAACAACTTCGCGAGCGCGGGAACGCCGGCGGCGAACGCGTGCTCGTACTTCGTCGCGCGCCTGCGCCGCGTCGGCGCGTCCGGGCAAAAAGCCGCCGCCGCCGCCGATGCGGAGGAGAGCGACCCGGAGTACGAGCTGGACGTGACTCCGGTGGGGGGCGGCGGGATCGTGGACCTGCAGACGCGGTGCCACGCGCAGGAGTACGACGCGCCCGCGTGGGACGGCGCGGAGGACATGAACGACCCGAGCGTGCGCGCCAAGTACAACGACCGGCTCCTCAGGGCCTTCTCCAGCGCGAAGCGCCAGAGGAAAGTGGCACGCATCCAAGCGGAGCGGCGCGTGGATGCGTCGTCGCTGGCGGCGCCGGACGCGATGCGCGCCAACCTCGTGGCGGCCACCGCGGGCGAGCTTGACGCGCGCGCGCTGGCGGAGCTCGCGGGCGCACGACGGAACATCCCGGCGCACGACCCGAACGCCACGAACCCACACGACGCGTACCCGCTTTCGCGGTTTCCGCTGTACGCTCTCGCCGACCGAACAAAGTTTAGAGATTTTCTGGCGGCGGCGAAGAAGCCGTCCAAGCTGGAGTCTCTTCGCGCGAACGGCGACGCGGACAGCTTCGTGCTGGATTTCGTGCCGAGACTTTTACAAGATGTCGCTATGGCGTCCGACGCGACGTCGCAGAAGGAAGCCGCCAAGGCTCTGGCGTTCCTGGACGCGCTGTTGGCGTTCCGGTCGCACAAAGGCGTCGTCGTCGAGCGGCGGCCCAAGAAGCGCGACGAAGGCGACGAGGGCGACGGCGAGAAGAACGACGAGATGAGCGACGCCTTCGCGCCTTTGAGCTGGACGCACGAGACCAAGGTGGATACGATCACGCAGCGCGCGTACATCGACACGTTCATGGAACAGAGCGCGTTGGACGTTTCTGGCGCGCCGGGCGAGCCGCGCCGGTTCGTGCGGCCGAAGGCGATGTCGGACCTCGTCACGCTGCACTGCGTTTTGATGACCGCGCGCGTCTCGGGCTGGACCGTGGATGTCAGCGCTTTGGCGAAGCGGCTGAAGATGTCCGTCAAGGACATGACGCCGCTGTGCCGGGAGCTCGGTTTCACGATGGGGCGCGCGCCGGGGAAGAAAGCCGACGGGGGAGGCGCCGCGACGGCGACGCTCAAGCTGGATGGCGAGAAGCGGCTGCGCGATTTCCTGCCGGAGATCAAGAAGCGACCGCAGGCGGCGAAGAAGCGAGAGTAGCCCCGTCGCGGTTTTCGTCGACGTACGCTTTTCGTGACTCGTGAATGTTGGTTCGTTTTCGCCCGACTCGTCACTCGTGAAA
>Ga0209666_1003164_pt1 | contig 12088 bp, 8 predicted proteins | sample SaaInlV_125m_DNA_FD_184679 | JGI IMG/M metagenome (GOLD analysis project Ga0209666, IMG submission 184679) | Marine microbial communities from expanding oxygen minimum zones in the Saanich Inlet - Saanich Inlet SI037_S3LV_10m_DNA (SPAdes)... | ecosystem: Environmental > Aquatic > Marine >...
CGAGGCGGACGCGTCCATCGCTGACGCGAGCTCGGCGCGCGCAGCCCCGGGCGTCGTCGAGACGGAAGCGGGTCGGGAGGGGCCCGACGAGACGCCCGGCGTCGAGACGGGCGTCTCGAGGTCCGGGCGCGTCGGCGTCTCCAGCCCGGGGTCCGCGTCCGGGTCCATCGCGGCCGACCGCGCGATCGCGCGCGGTTGTTACTTATACGCGAGAAAAGCTTCTTTTCCTGGAGTCTGCGATCTTGCTTCCCGCGCGCCTCCCGGTGCGCCCCGGAACCGAACCAGACACGCGCGAGAGCCGTCCGCGTGCGTCTGCGTGCGGCGACTCGGTGACGCTCGCGCGGCGGTCCCGCTCCCACCGCGCTCCTCTCGTGCCCCGCGCGCACCGCGAATGCGTTCGACAACGCAATTCTCTCGTCGGAAAAGGCGAATCGAAGCTTCTCGCGCGAAATCCGTCGGGGAGCAGACGAAGACTCGAACGGGGAAAAAAAAAAGAAAAACCGTCTCCCGAAAGTGCGCAGACGCCGTAGCTGTGTGGGGCGTCAAGTTGAAGATGAAACCTCTGTGTCTGCAGAGAGTAAGAAACGCGGCGGCGACGGCGGGGATAGTAATCACATCAGCTTGTCACTCCTCCTCGTCCTCCTCGTCCTCCTCGTCCTCCTCGTCGTCGTCGTCGTCGCTGGGCTCGACGGTGAGGAACTCCCCCGCCGCGACGTCCCTCAGCGCCACGAGCACCATCGTCCCCCCCCCCTTCGTCCTCGTCCTCGTCGTCGATCTCGGCGACGGCGCAGTTCGGATCCTCCGATCGACCCACGTTCGGTCCTCCGTCCTCGAAATCCTCCTGCGTGCACACAATCTCCCCCGCCGCCACAAATCGTTTCGCGTACAGACCGTCCACGTTCGTGAACGCCTCCGCGCGCCGCGCCGCGTCCTCGGCGCCCGCCGCGCCCCCGTGCTCCTCCGCCAAAAAAAACTCGCGCGCCAGCGACGCCGACATAGAAGGCGACGACGGAAGCGCCGTCTCGTGCCACCACGCGCCCGTGTCCACCGCCAGCACGTCCCCTTCCTGCGTCTCAATCACCAGTCGCCGCCGAGGGCCGCGGTCGTCCTCGCCCGAGGACGAAAATTCCAGCCTCGCGCGCCGCGCGGTGCCGACGTCGGGAGGGGGGTCGCCGCGCCACGCGCTGGCGCGATCGAAGGGACGCAGGTACCACGTCTTGCGACCGCTGAGCTGGTGGTGCCACGTGCCGGAACACGCGACGTGGTCGGTGTGTTCGGTGCGACCGGCGAGCGCGGATCGAGAGCCCCTTGGCGGGTCGGAAGCCGGAGCGGCGTCGGAGTTCGCGGCGGTTTTCCGTTTGCGGGACGGCGCGGCGGCGGAGTCCGAAGGGGAGTTGGAGCCTACGAAGAGCCACGCGGGTGTGCCGTGCGCGGCGTCGCGGGGGAGGAAAGCGGGCTCGGAGATGGGGGCCTCAGCGAGGACGCGCGCGGCGGCGTCGCCGCCGAGGACGGTGGACACGTAGAAGTGCGCGGGGAGTCGAGCGGTGTTGGCGGTGGCGGCGTCGGCGCACCGTGCGAGGCTGCCGAACACCGCGCTCGGCGCGAGCGCGTCCTGGGCGGGGTCCCGGGCGGCGTCGCCGGCGTTCTCCACCGAGAATTCGTCCGCGCCGTCGTCCGCCACCGCGCGAGCGACCCGACGCAGGGCGTCGACGCCGCTTGCCGCGCCGTCGGCGTCGCGCGGGCGAAGCCACAGCAATCGCCATCGGCGGTAAAGCGTTGTTAGCTCGTCGACCTTCGACGGGTCGAGATCGAGGCGCTCGAAGGCGGACATGTCGGACGGCGGCATCGCGGGGTGGTCGGGGGACGGCGAAGACCTCGCCCGACCGTGCGTGGTCGGCGTGCGGCGAAGGCCCGCCGAACCTCGGACGGGAAGCGCGCGCCTTGGACTCCCTCGAGCGCGCGAACGCCCTCTCGTTCCCCGCGTCGGCTCCGGCGTCCACGAGACTGATGAAAGTTATTTACCTTTCGGCGCATACATACCTCGCGTGCTACTACAAGGTCCGGACCTGGTGACCTCCCCGCGCTCACTTGACCTGCTTAACCACCCATTTCAGCCCCGGCTCGAGCCCGTTCCCCGTCTTCGCCGAGCACGCCTGGATCTGCCACGGCCGGTCCTTGATGTTGAACAGCGACAGCGCCTCGGCGATTTCGTCCGCGCTCTTCGCCTGCAGCAGGTCGCTCTTGTTGGCGAACACCAGCAGCGGCACGGTGGCGAGCTTCTCCTCGCTCAGGATCTCGTCCAGCTCGAACCCGGCCTCGTCTATTCGCTTGCGGTCGGCGGCGTCCACGACGTAAATCAACGCCTCGGTGTTCTCGTAGTAGTTGCGCCAGTACGGCCGGATCGTTTTCTGCCCGCCGATGTCCCACACGTTGAGCTTGAACCCGGAGTGCAACACGGACTTGATGTTGAACCCCTGCGTCGGGGTGGTGGTCGTGATGTCCTCGTCCGACAGCTTACGCAGGATGGTGGTCTTGCCGGCGTTATCGAGACCCAGAATCAAGATGCGTGCCTGGTGGTGAATGCGAGTCATGGGGCGCGTTCGCGCACGCGCGTGTCAGCGTCGGGGAAGAGCGCCGCCGGCTGGGAGTGAAAAAACGTTTCGCAGGCTCGCGTCGAGTTCGCAGATTTGGGCACGGACGTCGCGCGCGCGCGGCGCGGGGGACGACGGTGGGCGCTCGCGTCCGGGAACGAGCGCCGGCGCGGGCACATACCTCGCCCTTGGATTTCCTGAAGCGTCGCAGGAGGCTGAGGAGACCCTGTGCGTGTGACGGGAGGGGAGGGACGACGGAGGGGGAGCGCGTGTCAGCGAGGGGAACGTCGCGCGTTCGTCGAGCTCGGCACGCGAGCGTCATCGGGACCGGGGACGGCGTGCGTGCCGGGGACACGGGTCAGGGCAGGGACGCGTCTCGACCGTCACGCACCATCGTGTGCGGCTCGTGCGCTTGTCACTCGGCGCGCGTGTGTCCGCGCGATGCCTCCGCGTCCGCGCCGCGCGTTGTGTGTGTGTCGTGGTGCCAAATCGAGTAGGCAAACGGAAGCGAGAGTGGGCACGCGCGACGAAAAAAAAAACGACCTCACTGCTTCAGACTAAAAGCTCCTAGGCCTAGGCCCCCACCACGATCATCCACGGCCGGATGGTGTACCCCGTGACGAGCCCAGCCTTGTAGTAGGCGTCCGCCTTGACGAACGCGTCCACGAACGCCTCGTCGCAGTCCTTGAACACGAACACGCCCGCGTCCGTGGGGTTCTGCAGCGCGCCCGCGAGCACCACCTTGCCGTCCGCCTCGGCCGCCTTCGCGCCCGCGATGTGGTCCGCGCGGTACGGGTCGCGCTTCTCCAGGATGTCCTCCACGTAATCCAGGGTGAGCAGGTGGTAGATGGGGGGCGACGCGGCGGCCATGGCGACGGCGCTCGAGGCGACGCGGGCGGAGCGGGAGACGTGCGCTCGCGGGGCGGTGCGGCCGAGGGCGCCGCGGCGGGCGAAGGCGGGGGAAACGCGGGCGGGCGCGGCGCGAGCGGCGGCGGTGGCCATCGCAAGTCTGTCGAGAAGGTTTTAGCGAGGCGCTTTATTTCTTTGCGGCAGCTCGACAGATTTCGAGGTCTGCTTGGTTTCCCAGCACCCACTTTACTCAGCGCTTTTCGGTTCCCGACCCACGAGTGGATCTCCACCGAACGCGCCCCGCTCGGTTGGCTGCGAAATCTCCGGCGGAAATTCGCTCGCGAAAAAAATCTGAGTGAGATTTTTTTTCCGTATGCGCATTTAGTCTGATAGAACCCTTCAGAAGCGTCGCGACGGGTCCCGACGGAAAGGGACTGGTGGATGACTGGATGACTATCCGTGAGTCGGAAAGCGTCGCATCTGGCGTCTACTCGGCATTCAACTCCGCACACCTCCACCTTCCCCCCACAAGCAAATCTCGCTTGTGCGTCGTCGCGGCTGTACGTTCAGCGCACGTCGCTCGCTTTCTAAGCGGAGTCAACGCACGCGCGAAAGCACCGTCGCTTCCGCCCGTACGCCGTCGTTTCCGGGACTCGGAATCTTCGGCACCGCCACGCACGGCCGGTAATCTCGCGAATCGACTCTCGCGTCGACCGAGATGGCTTCCGCGGCTGCCATGGGCGTGATGCCCGTCGTCGCGGCCGCTCGCGGTCGCGCGACGGCTCGCAACACCACTACTAAGGCGACCGCGTCCCGCGCCGTCGCCGGGGTTCGCCCCGCGGGCCTCGCCCGCGTTTCCGGCTCCGGCGAACAGCGCGTGACCGTCCGCTTCGCCTACGGTCCCGGAGCTATCCGCGCGTCCGTCAAGGTGTGCGCCGAGAGCAGCACGATGGACCCCGCCGAGGTGCGTCACGCGAGAAACCTAGACGCCTCAGCACTCATTCTTCTCACCAGAGCGACGCGCGCGGGGCGGGTCGCGTCGCGCGCGAGCCGCGCCGCGCCGCGCCGGAGGAAACCCCAATTGCGGCTGCGCCCGCTTTGTGACACTTGTGGCGTTTCTCTGTGGGACTCGCGGCGCATTCCCGAACATGTCCCGCGCGCCCGCCGCAGCGCCTCCGCCGACACTGACATCCCCTTTCCTCTCCCTCTTCATGCTCAGAATGGCTCGGCGAGATCCACGTTCAGCGCGTCCATGCAGGCGCCCTCCATGGCGAAGATCGGCTCTCAGCTCGGCGGCGGCGGCGCGGCGACGCTGGAGAAGGTTGGCATGGACCTGTCGCAGCAGGTGCAGTCGGTTTCGCAGGCGAAGCTCGCGGATGGCGGCGGCGGCGGGAACATGGGCGGCGGCATCAAAAACGGCGGAGGCGGCGGGGACGGCGACGAGGGCGACGATGATGACTACTACGAGGAGGGCGACGACGAGGTGCGTCCGCGACATATGGAGCGATGCCTCTTTCCCGACGAGACGCGTCTCGACGGTGGCGTGGTACCCCCCGAGACGCGTCCAGCGCGTCGCTTTTTTCCGCGTTCGGTTTCCCTCATCCGTGAGACGGTCAGCGCTGACCGCGATGATCCTCCCGTCTCTTTCTCCAATCGTTTTCCTTTTCCCAATCGCAGGATGGCGACTCCAACTTCCTCACCACGCGCGCGCCTCTGGGCGAGATGTACGAGCGCGACGCCATCAACGCGGTGATGCAGGAGTGGTTCAAGACGCTCACCACGCTCCCGGCGGCGATCCGCATGGCGATCGAGATGGGCATCGTGTCGTCGTCGCAGCTCGTGCGGTTCATGTCCGTGGACGTTCGCCCCTCCGTGGTGCGTCTCGTGTCGCGCTCGACGCCCACCGCGGTGTCGCGCGCGTTCATCGGGCGCCTCATGGCGGACCCCGCGTTTCTGTGGAAGCTCGGATTTGAGCAGGCGATCACGATCGGCGGCGGGATCGCGTACGAGGCGGCGCACCGGGGAGACCGCCTCAAGGCGGAGTGGGATTTGGCGGCGTCCAACGTCCTGCAGCTCTCCGTGGCGAACGCGATGACGGTGTGGTGCCTCACCCCCGCGCGCTCGTTCGGCGCGGCGCACAAGTACGGCTGGCAGCGCGTGATGGATTCCATCCCCAACAACGCGTTTGACCGCTGCGGCCCGCTGCGCCAGTACACGATGGGCACGCGCGCGGCGTCCTTTGGCGTGAAGGCGCTCGAGCTGAGCGCGCTGGGGGCGGCCACGGGCGGGGTGTTCCACGGGCTGAACAAGGCGTTGGTCGGTTTGCACAGGCGAAACGACGCGGACTTCGAGCCGGCGGTGCCCGTGCCCGACCTCAAGACGTCTGTGCTGGGCATGGGCGCGTACCTCGGGCTGTCATGCAATTTGCGGTACCAGCTCATCGGCGGCGCCGACCGGTGGATGACGGAGCGCCTCACGACGCTCGCGTCCGCGATCACCGCCACCGGGCTCGGGCGTCTCGCGAACTCGCAGCTGGGCGACCAGACGCGTTTGTTCGCGCTCGGCCTGCCCGTGCACGCCACCGCCGTGCGGTCGGCGGCGCCGAAGAAGTCGAAGAAGAAGACGGTGACGAAGAAGGTGAAGAAGAAGAAGAGCAAGAAGAACGCGGCGGCGCGGGAGACCGCGATGGCGTGATGCGCGCGCGCGACCGGCTGCGCGTCTTCGTTTCGAACAGAGACGAAGCACGCGCACGTGTCCCACGCACGTGTCATGGTATTCTTTCGGGGGGGAGCGCGTTTCCTCGATTTTGGGAACGACGGTCTCGCCCTCCGGCCCCGCCGGGCGGGCGCCGGGTGTGATTTCTTGAAATGCATCGCGAACAAATTCGTAAACCACAGACGATCATCGACTTGTAATACATCGAACATCCGTGTGTTTAACTCCACGCGGTCGTCTTCTCGACACTTCGCCGCATCATATAATACACACAACACAGGTAACTACGACTCCGATCACGCCTTGTCTTGCCAGGCGTGGAACGCGTCCCAGTTGAAGGCGTCGTTGTGCGAGTGCGAAAAGCCCAGCCGCCGCTCCTCGTCCACCATCTCCGCGGTCCGGAACGCCAGCACGTACGCGCGGCGCCACCCGTCGCTTTCGTTCGGGCCGCTGCCGTGCACCACGCGCTGGTCGTGCACAGTGATGTCCCCGCGCTTGATCTCCACGCGCTTGACATTTTTCTCATCCAAATCGCTCAACTCCGTGCACAGCGCGTGCGAGCTCTCGTCGTCGGCGCGACCGGCGGAGGCGAGCTTGACGGGCGCGTGTTTCCGGATCTCCGCCTCGCGGTTGCTGCCCGGCAGGAACCGCATGCACCCGTTTTTGACGGTGGAGTCGTCGATGGCGAGCCAGCACGTGCACGTCGCCGGGTCGAACGCCAGGGGTGGCCAGTACGCGGAATCCTGATGCCACGCAAAGACGGAATCGGGCGCGCGCGGGCGCTTCGCCAGGAGCTGGTCGTAGTCGATCTTCATCTGCTTCCCTCTCTGCAGCTGCGTCGCGATGGAGTGCGTGCGCCTCTCGTAGATGTTGCCCTGCATCGGGGGGTAGTACCGCCGGGGGAGCATCGCGTTGAACACGGTGTACTCATCCGGCGTGCGGTCTGTCGCGCCGGACATGTCGCACAAGTCCTTCCCGTCGGGGTTCACCTCGCCTCGCAGGAACTTCATCACGGGCTCCTCGATCTCGAGCATCTCCGACTCCGAAAGCACGCCGGGGATGTGTACGTACCCGTCCCGCTCGAACGCCTCGATCTGTGCGGGGGTCACGACGTACGCATCGCCGTCTCGGCCGTGGGTCGTCATGGGAACACCGTGGGAGCGGTGTGGGGAAGAGTGTGATGACGCGGACAACAATGTTTGTTAGGCTTCAACCAGACCTGTGCTGCGCTTTTTCTCACCCGGTTCGGACCCGCGAGGGATTCATCAGATAAAAGCCCAGCGCGCGCCCACACGGCGGCGTCTGTGGGGTAGCCCGGTGAACCTCCCCCCCTTCGCGCGCCGCGTCAAAAGGCGCGTTTGAAGGTGCCGCGGCGTAAAGATGCGGGCGGTCGCGTGTCCTGTCGTGCGCGTCGTCGTCGCGCCGCGCAGGCGAAAAGACACCCGTCGTAAATCGAGCGACGCGTCGGCGGCGGTGCGCCCGGCGCGCCACAGCGCGATGTCCTCCTCGCGACGCGCGCGCGGCGCTCCCGCCGTCGCGGCGGACGGCGCGTCCGCGGCGTCCGCGGCGTCCGCGCCGGCGCCGTTCACGCGCGCCGACCTGGCCCTCCTGCTCCGCGCGGTCGAGCTCTCCGCCGGCTCGGACGGCCTGACGCAGCCGCATCCCAAGTCCGGGTGTGTGCTCGTCGCCGCCGACGGCGCCGTCGTCGCGGAGACGTTCCAGATGGGGCAAGGGGGGACGCGCGCGGAGCGGCTCGCTGAGCGCGCCGCGAAAGGCGCGGCGAAAGGCGGCGTCGCGTACCTCAACCTCGAGCCCGTGCACGGCCCCGTCGCCGGCGAGCGCGACGCCGTGCAGGCGCTTCTCGATGCCGGCGTACGCCGCGCCGAGATCGGCGTCGCGCACCCCGTGGCGGGCCTGCGCGGGGCCGCCGTCGAGGCGCTGAGAGCGGAGGGCGTGCAAGTGCGCGTTCACGGCGATGTGCGTGATGTGCGTACTGACGATGGAAGGAACGATGTCTCCGCCGATCTCTCCGACGACTCCGTCTCGGAAGCGTCGCTCTCGCGTCGCGCGGCTTCCGCCGCCCGCCGCGCGAACCGCGCGCTTCTGTACCGGTGCGCCACCGGTTTGCCCTTCTCCGTGTTGAAGTACGCGATGACCTTAGACGGCAAGATCGCCACCACGAAGGGGCACAGCGCGTGGGTCACCGGACCGGTCGCGCGAGGGGAGGTGTGGCGCGAGCGCGCGCGGTCAGACGCGGTCATCGTCGGAGCGCGGACCGTGCGCCGCGACAACCCCAACTTGACGACGCGGCGCGAGGGCGGACACCGGCCGGCGCGCGTGGTACTCTCGCGCTCGATGGACCTTCCCGGCTTGGGGGAAGCCAACTTCGGGCTGGGCACGGGCGACGAGGGCGACGATGTACCTTTCAAACCGAACGGCGCGCCGAAGACCAACTTGTGGGACGCGAGCGAGGCGCCGACCATCGTGATGACCGTCTCGGGCACGCGTCCGGCGTTTCAGGCGGCGCTCCGCGGCGCGGGCGTGGAGGTGATCGAGTTCGACGAGCTCACGCCCGAGGCCGTGGCGCGGTACTGCGCGAAGCGGGGATTCCTGCAGCTCTTCTGGGAGTGCGGGGGGGGGCTCGCCGCGCCCGCGCTGAAAAACGGGGTGGTGCACCACGTGATGGCGTTCGTGGCGCCCAAGATCGTGGGCACCGCCGGCGGCCCGGCGCCGACGCCCGTCGGCGAGACGGGCTTCGAGGAGATGACGGACGCGCTGCAGCTGCGCGGCGTCGAGCTCTCCACGCACGGCAAGGACGTGCTGATCAGCGGGTACGTCCCCGCGCGCGCCACCACGGGCGCGCTGCGCGAGACGTTCGGCGGCGCCGCCGACGACGCGGACGCGGCGGATCCCTGGACGGACGAGCCTCTGGCGGACGCCGAGGCGGCGGCGGCGGCGGTGGCGGCGGCGGCGAGCGCGACGAACGCGGGCGAGGACGGTCGCGTGCGTTTCTACAAGTCCTGGGATCGTAACGGCGCGCTCTCGAATTTTTCCCCGCACCCTGTGCGCATGCCTCGCGCGTGGGGAGAAGGCGGGGAGGAGACGTCCTGGCCCACTGTCGAGCACTTTTACCAGGCGCAAAAGTTTAGCGGCGTCGCGGACCCCGCCGCGGCGGACGCGATGGAGCGGATACGCGCGGCGAGCGCGCCCGAGGAGGCTGCTCGGATCGGCCGCACGCTGCAGCGCGCGCGCCCGGAGCTGATTCGGGGGGACTGGAACGAGGTCAAGCTGGAGGTGATGCGCGCGGCGATCCGCGCGAAGGTGGACGCGCACCCCGCGGCGGCGGCGCTGCTGCGGAGCACTGGCGACGCCGAGGTGGTGGAGGACTCGCCGCACGACGCCGTCTGGGGCGTGGGGAGGAACGGCGATGGGACAAACCTCCTGGGAAAGACTTTCATGGCGCTCAGGGACGAGATGATGGAGGATTAGGAGACGCGAATAGTACTGTTAGTGCTGTGACGATAGAGGGATACCACCGTCGACGTCGATCATCAGAAAATCTAACCGGCGTCGTCGCTCGCGCGTCTGTCTTGTCACGCCCCGGGAAGCGTAGGCTCGGCGTCCCCCGCGGCTCGCCCCGCCGCTCGCGCGTCCTGGATATTGTGCATCTCCCGCAGAAGCGCCTTGGCGTTTTGCTTTTCCGGTCCCGCGAAGTCCAGCAGCCGCGTGCAGCACGCCTCCGCGTCCCGCCACCGCATCGCGCGCTTGTAGTAGTTGGCCAAGAACAGCAGCGCCTCCACGGTCTCCGCCGAGTCCGGCGCTTCCTTCTCCAGGCGCACCAGGTTGAGGCGGTAGTAGTGCGCGGCGGCTTTCAGGTTTCCGCTCTCGCGGTGCAGCTTCGCGAGCTTCGCGAGCGCGATGCCCTCCATGTCGTTCCAAGTCACCGCCCGTTGGTAGCACCGGATCGCCGCGACGGTCATCAAGAGCTGCTCGCTCTCGTAGCACTGGCCCATCGCGCACCACATCCGCGGATCCTTCGGTCTTAACCGCGTCGCGCGCTGGTAGTAGTACAGCGCGTAGTACGGCATCTGAAGGATCTCGTAGGTCTGGCCCAGGCCGTACCACGCGCGGTAGTCTCGGGGGTTGATATCAACCGCGTGTCTGTACGCGTCGATCGCAGCTGCGGGGTTCTTCATCTCCACGTACTCGTGCCCCATCAAAGTCCACGCGCTGAGGTACCGCCAGTTCAAACGCAGCGCTCTGGAAAAGTACGTCACCGCCTTCTCGTGCTGAGCCTTGAGCGAGTAGTAGTTGCCCACGATGCAGCACGTCTCGGGGCGGTACTTGTCCGTGAGCACGGCGCCGTGCGCCAAGTAGGACAGCTTCGCGGCGTCCTCCTTCACGTACAGGATGTTGCTGTAGGTGTCCATGCCTTCCAATCGAAACGGATCGGCGCGGTACACGTCCTCGAAGATACTCTGCGCGCGATCAAACTCGCGCATGTTGTAGTGGCCCACCGCCATCTGCACGACGCCCACCGAGGACGCCGGGATGTCCAACACGAGCGCCGCGTACGCCTGCAGTCCCTTCCTATTTTCCTGGAGCTCCAGCTGCAGCGCCGCCAGGAACCACTTGCGCATCCAGTGCCGCGGCAGAGGCAGCGCCTCCGCCTCCTCCGCGCTCGCGCACAGCGGCATGAGCGCCTCCCAGGCGCCCCAGTTGCACGGGTAGCCGCGCGCCGCCGCCGCCAGCGCGTCGCGCGCCTCGTCTTTGCGGTCCTTCTCGATGAGCACAAGGCCGTGCAGGTAGCGCAGGAAGGGGTCGTCGCGGCACTCCGCGTTCTCCTCGGAGACATCGCTCAGGATCACCCGCAAATCGAAGTCGATGGTGTCCAGCTCGGGATTCCGCGCCGACGCGCGGCTGGCGCGCGCGCCAGCGCCGCCGCGACCCGTCGCCGAGCCCGCGCCGCCCATCGCCCCCGCCGCGCCGGCGTTCCCGCTTGGGCTCTGCTCAAGCATCTCCTCGTTTCTCCGCTTCTCGCCCGCGAGGTACAGCGCGTAGTACCGCAGGAACCGCCCCAGCGACGTGCGGTTCTCGCTCAGCTGGTGCGAAGCGCGGCGGTGTTCGCCGAGGTCGAAGTACGCCTTGGCGAGGACGTAGTCGTCCCCCGCGGAATCCGGGGAACACCCGGCACCCCGCCACCGCGGCTCGTCCCCCTCGGCGCCCGCGGCGCCTCGCCCCCGACCGCCGGAAACGGGCGTCTCGAGCTCCATGGCGTCGTCCTCGTCGTCCGGGGCGCGCGCCGCGGGGGTCACCGTCCCCGCGGAGGCGAGCGCGGCCTCCTCAGGCGACTCATCTTCGAGCCCGTACAGCTGCTCGGCGGCCCAGCGCGCGCTGTGCAGCAGACCGCGGTTCTGCAGATCCTTCACCGCCTGCCTGAGCTCCGAGTGCTTTATCTTCGTGCCGGCCATCTCCCCCGTCGGAACGCGTCGACGCGCCCCCACGCGGTCGCGATCGCGCGAGTGTCGCGTCGGAGTGCCCACCCTCGGAAAACACGACGCTTGAGCTGAAACACAAAATTTGAACGCGCGCCTCGAAAGCGACGCGTCATCGGTCAAGCGCGGAATTCATCGCGAAGAATTCACCGGGAGGGTCCGATCGAGTGAAAGATTTCACCGAGAGACGAGTCATAGCATTTACTCGAGATTTCAAGAGGCCGCAGAGGGGAAGAAGTTCGAGGCGTCGTTCCGTGCTCGTGTGGTTAATGGTACTGGTATTTCTTCATCACTAGAGCGCGCGGCTAAATGACTAGGCTACCTGGGTACAACAAATCCGCTAAGGGTTGTGCTTACGCACACCGCTTAGTAGAAGCCGAAGCCGGAGGCGGCGTTGGTCAGCACGTTGGCGTGGACGGGGTCCGCGACGTGCGCCTG
>Ga0209666_1003170_pt1 | contig 12074 bp, 1 predicted proteins | sample SaaInlV_125m_DNA_FD_184679 | JGI IMG/M metagenome (GOLD analysis project Ga0209666, IMG submission 184679) | Marine microbial communities from expanding oxygen minimum zones in the Saanich Inlet - Saanich Inlet SI037_S3LV_10m_DNA (SPAdes)... | ecosystem: Environmental > Aquatic > Marine >...
CGCGCGCGCGTTTTCGGCTCGCGACGCGCGGTGAGCGGTGCGCGCGGGGTGTTGCGCGGCGAAACGCGTTGATCTGAAAAGTTTGCGTGGCGTGACACGCAGCGCGCGCGAACGCGGGGCGCGCATCGCGCGACACGAGTCGAATGAAGACGTCGCGGCGACGCGGGCGACGGTCGAGCGAGGGTTGGGGCCTTGTGGCTTTGGCTTTCGCGTGGACGCTCGCGGTGAGCGCGCGAGGCGCAGTCGCGGGGAAAAAAAAAAAGTGTGGCAACAGTAAAGACGATAAAGCGAACTGGGTTGCGAAAGACACCAGCGATAGCGCTTGCCTTTGGTCGTGTTACTCGGGCGATACGAAGCCGCAGTACCAGAGCTGGACGCAGTGCAAGAAGCAAGTAAGAGGCCCGGACCGCACTAAAGGCAGTACCGTGCAACTCGTTGACTGCCCAATACCAAGGTGTGCGAATTGCGTCGGCGAATGGGGAGACTGGACGCCGTGCGGCGAGCCGGCTCCCGCGTCGTTTGAAGCCGAAGGCACAACTTTTGACAAATTCGAGGGATGCGGCGTGTCGGAACAAAGCCGAGAGTACAAAGTCACAACACCGGCGGAAATTGCGGAAGTCAACGGCGTGACATCATCGAATGGATTTCGCGGTCGCGCGTGCACAACATCGGACAAGTCGTACGAAATACGAGCATGTCAAGTACCGTGCGACCCGGCAAGTGTGACTTTCACTCACGAAGACGGTGGAGGTGTGGCGTCGAACGTTTATGATTTCGGTATCAAAATCGAGCACAATAAACTGTGCGGAGCTGATAGCTGTCAAACCTCGACGAAACCCAACCGCGACGACGTGAAATGCTCGAGCAAGATACGACCCAAGAGTTCGAACGACGATACGACGCCCTACACAGAATTCTTACCGCGTAAGAAGCTTCAAAACAATTTCATGGATCGACTCGCCGCGGATGAACGATCCATCCTGCTCACGAATTCCGACGGCAAGCTGGTCGGGGACTCGTACGTCCTCCACTATTCATGTTCGATCACGCAACGCGTGGACAAACGCAAATCGATGGCGCTCAAGGCTTATACGGAAGAATCGTTTACTCACACAGAAACGGACGTCAATCTACCGCCCCTCAAAGTCGCGACTGGTGAGCATACATTTGAAGTGCGCGCAGGGTGTGAAATCTCGGTTTCTGGAACGACGAACTTGGTGAGACAAATCTTGCTAAACTCACCGAACTACATCGAATCACCGTGCAACGATTGCGATTCTCCGTGCGTCGACGAAACGAAGGAAGGCATATTCCGCTCTATGGATACGAATCCGATGGACGGCCAGTTGTCGTACGAAGAAATCGTCTCGGCGTTGCGCGCTTACAGCGCCGACGCAACGATTGTGGGGAAGTTGCTCACAGGGGGGGCACAGGGGGGGTTGGGATTGGGCGACTTCATGCAAGCCCACGTTCCGACTGCGAGATGCATCGATACCGCGAGCGAGAAGAATATACAGATTACGAACTTCGCGTACCCCACGGTTGTAGCCGGAGGTGAGACGACGGTGAGCGAGTGCGATACATCCAATTCCAACGGCATGGCGGAATGGCGCTACTCGACTGACAGGACTAAGCAGCCGAAGGATGGCGACAGCGTGTGCGTGTACATCGATGGATTTTTGTACGAGTCGGCGCAACTTTTGAGCGGAGACGACACTTCTGACGACGATCGCACCGAGCCGCTTGCAAACGGTCGCCACATTTTGCGCCGGATTCACGATAAAAGGCCGATGCTAGGGCACGGGAATGACGAAGACTCGATTCTTTCGCTCGTTGAAAGTTACACGTACGACGACGAGGACGCAGATACAGACGGTCACGATTACGCACCTATCGTTCGCGAGACCAACGGTTACGGCGGTTTGGCGTTGCGAAACCCACCTACTTTTCACTGCGGTCGGAGCTCAAGGCTGCCCCTCGACTGCCAGCTTTTGGACAGCACGTTTTCATTTTCGATGTGGGCCAAGTTTGAAAGTGGAAACTGGAGGAACATTCGGCTGGCAGTTTTTAAGAATTCTGTAGACGATTACCCTTCCGTCGCTGTGGAATACAGAAGGAAACGCAAAAAAAACACTAAAATTCGTCTCATCATCACGACGTCCGCCGACAAGACTCCCGAGTCATACGACTTGCTGGACTTTGTTCCGTTTGACCAATGGCGCATGCTTGCGTTCGCGGTGTCAACGGATGGGTCTTTCCACTTTTTCAGTGCGACCCTCGAGCTGCCGTCGACGCCGCCGACGGTGACGCTACTCAAGAGTGTCGTCCCGACGGGATTGTCGTGGCAACTCATCAAAATGAACGAGAACGCGAATTGGTCCACAAGGCGTTACATAGTTGACGATGCGCGCGTGTACTCGGGCTACGCTCATCAGGGCATATTTGAGGATGAACTTCGTTGCGGGCGGAAACCGCACTGCGCCCGACTCGCTCGAGCGGCTCCTTCATCGCGACGCGTCGTCTGCGTCACGATGCGACGTTCGGGCGCTGATGAGCCGGAAACATCGTGCGCGACGTCGCTGTACTATGATGGCACGCCCATGGATATTCGAGCGATTATGGATATTGAAGGGGTTAAATTCATATTCCGCGACACCGCCTGGGACGAAAACGGTTTTGAAATCGAACGTTTAACCGTCGATGGCGAATCGTCGACGTACAAAACCGTGGTGACCATCAGCAGCGATTTAAATGGGTGCGCGACGACTTTCAATTCGATTACGTTCATGGACGGGCAGGCGTCGCGAACGCCGGGTGCTGAGTGGCGTTATCGCATCACGTCAAAGTTTGAAAAACCCCGTTTGAACGGTTTGACGTTTCTCCGATCGAAATCCGTGCCCTTCAAGACACCGTGGAGGGCGAGCGTCGAGGGCTACGTTTTTGCCGGGTCGTCTACGACTGGAGTGCCCGACGTTCGAATATGTGCCGACTTTAAGGATGACGAATCGAGTGATACGCGATCAGACAAGTTGAGCGCCTTGGCGGCGGCGAGCGACGGCGTTGATCTCGCTCTTAACAAACGCGTCGTGCACTCGAATCCACAGACCCGTCGAGCGTACGTCACGACGAGCGGGTACGTAACCGAGCCGTCGGTGGAAGTGAAAAAAGAAGAGTACTTGCGCGTGGATCTCGGGTCTTGGTTTACGGTTAAAGAGATCGAAGTTTGCGCCAAAAGTGCGCCCTCGGCGAGCGCGCTTGAGGCGTACGTCCACGATCTGAAAATGGATTCGACGAATCACGGTAACCGTTGCGAGCTGGACCCCGCACGCAGATCCTCGACGAATACGAATTGTGCAAAGTTTTCGTGCACGGGAAGTCACGTGAGTTCGTTTCACGGACAGTTTATCGACGTCGTCGCTACAAGTGAAGCAGCGCAAGTCGCGCGGATTTCGGTCACTGGAGTTCGTACGCGATGTAAACATTCCGCTTTCACGGACGAAGACGGGCGATACGAAATGGTCGTCGAAGACGCATCTGGACGGGCTAAGGTGAAGAGTACGCTGCATTTTGGAGCGTACAAAGAGGAAATACGGTCGAGTAGTGAGGTGACGCTCGATGACTGCGCGAAGCGCGAGTCGTACGCATACGCGATATTGTCTTCGTCGCTGTTTGAAGCCACACAGTCGTCGTCGGGAAATCCAAATGATGTATCCGACGATGCGATTGAAAATGTTTCATCCGGAGACCCCGAGCAAACGTTTACGCGCTTCGAGTTGGAAGAAACCGTGCGCGGCGTCGTGGCCGACACGATCAACGACTTCGTGGGCATTGATTCTATCATCGTGATCGATGACGAGTCGTGGCGCCGCCTCGACGCAAACGACGACGACCTCGTCACGCTCAGTCAAAAGGACGATTTTATTCAAACTCTAACGACGCACATGGCAGATATACCGGGTATACTGGGACACGTTTTCATCGTGTTTCCCACGTGCGAGATTGAGCACAAATCGCGCATTGAGGTGATTGCTTCGCACGCGTCTGCGTGTGGAGAGTTCGCGCTCGTGCGACGCGATGAATCAAAAATGCCAGTCACTCCGAGAGATCGTCGCTCCTTTTATGACTCCACGCTGAAGAATGCGCGCACGAATGCCCTAGCCAGCGAATGCAGGTCGCTGAGTACGGCGCGTCCCGTATCAAACGTTGGCGATGGAAACCTAAAATTCGCGCTCCCCGTCTTGATGGTCTTCGATCCATCTCAATTTTCTAGCATCTCTCGACCAATAGACTCCAGTATTGGCGCTGAGTTGAATTTGACGTTGAAGGCGCGCGAGCGTCCGCCCGACATCGTCCACGTCTTTGACAAACAACCGGAAACAAAAGGCGGCGCAAAGAAAGCAGATTCGGATGCCGTGATGATGGAAAACGTATTTTCTGCCGACGCCATGCATAAGTTGACAGAAGTTGAAATCGTTCACAAACGCATCGTCGAAAAGGACATCGTCGACGATACGACGATCATCGTGCGCGGGGCCGTGCTCTTTCCCAAGAAATTCACACAGCAATCCTCTTCTTGTGGACTCGAAGGCGCCGTGATCGAAGCGATGAATGTCGATGGTGACGTAGAAGAACACTCGACGGACAGCAGTGGATGGTTTGAATTCGCCCTGACGCAAGGGCGAAAGTATGTGTTACGAGCGCGATTCCAACAACACGTCATTTGTTACTCTGGCGCAAAGGCGGAGGACGCTCTCGACGACGTGACATCCTGCTCGAGTCAAGAAATCGTGTTCAACGACAACACGCCGAAATCGCACGAAGAGGCCTTGAATGACTTTCAGCACAGCACGATCAAACTCGATAGCCCCACCGAGGACGTATTAGTGTTTTTTACTGACGTCACCAAGGCGAAAATCGACGTCGGTCTCTTCCAAGGGGAATGCGATGGCAAGTACGACGACGCTAAGTTTGAGCTCACGCCGACGAACGGGTGTCACGCCTCAATCACGGTCAAAAATGCAGATATACTTGCATGGGCACCAGTCGAGTTGGATGGTTCACAAAACGACGGCGATTTGAATGGTTTCAATGCGCAGACGGCGTTTCTCTGGCCGTACGCGGCGATGGAGTATTCGTTCACGTTAATCGACGCGCCGGATGTGAGAAAAGTGGGTGAGGAACTCAACAAACGCGATATGCAAGATGATTGTTCGGCCAAAGCAGAAGTGCTCGACATTCTGGAATACTTCGATGCGAAGGATGAGCTCGTGAAGTACGCCAACTTGCGCGATAACATCGACGGCGTCCAAGTGAGATACAACTACCACGGCTTTATGTGTGCAATCATCGATGACGTTCCAAAACTCGCTAAAGACAATCAAGTATGCTATGGTCGTAGCGAACAACCTGGGAGTCTCACTTCCAGGCACTTTATCGGCACCACGGAATTCGACGCGCTCAAAGGACGGATCGACGTTGATGCGAAGGAAATCCACGTCGACGTGTTCGAAGTGCACGGTGCGACGTTGGGGATTAGCGAATGCCGCAAGTTCCCTAGCGCACCGCAAGATGGCGGGAAAACCAGCGTGTCCATGCGCCAAGACGTCACGGAAGAAGCTAGTAATCCGTGTCACCCGAATCGTGGTGGTGGTCCCGAGTGTGATTTCGATTTGGCCGCGCATGGCTATTCTGGTTATGTTTTGTTTCCGGCAAGCGACGGTGGTTCGCGAGACTTTGCAGTCGTAACGATGGGCGTACCGAATCTGGCGTTTCCGTATCGACGATCGTTCAGCGTTACCGTGACTCGCTTTGACAACTACTTCACAACGTCGCTACTCGTCAAACGGCCATTAATTTCACTCGGCTCGAAACTCCGCTCGTCAAAGTACGATCTCAGCGACGACACGTTTTGGGCGACCGTACCGCTCGATGGGTTGGTGTACACCGCCGTGCACGATCCTCCGGGCGGGGATTCCTACGCCGAACTCGCCGTCGGGACGGAAATCGGGCTTTCGTTTGAATTGTCTGGCACGCGCTCGGCTTCATCGGATAAAGAGAGCTTTTCCGACATGAAAGTGAACACGGAAACCACGGTGAACCCGGGCGTGAACACGGGCCTCGGAGTTGAGGCTGAAATGTCTGCGCCCGTCAAGATGCTCACCATGGAGTCCCAGTTTGAGTATTCCATGAAGGGCCCACAAATCGAAATGACGAGTGTGAATCAAAGCGGATGGGACATGAAAATGACGACCGACCGAGTCGTTCGTTCGAGTCAGGATCCCGCGATCGCTGGGCACGCCGGTGATACCATCCTCGGCGGCGGCGTCGAGTTGGTGTACAAGATTTCCGATGTCCTCGATGTCTATCCCGACACTGGTTGCTTGAGGTCTGAGCCATCCATCACTTGGGAGCCTCGACGCCCGACGACGTACCTATTCGCCGTCGCGTCCATCGAGCGTCAAGTCATTCCAAATTTGCAATTTCTCGCAGCGACGGCGATGGGTGGGAACATCGCAGGCGATAACTCAGAAATGCCGTTTAAGTGCGAAGAAAATGAAGATATCTACGGGCCAGTTGCGGATTGCACGTCAGAGGAGATTGCATCGGCGTGGTATGAGTACTTGGTGACAAGTCTTGACAGCTGGCGCCGCACGCTCGATTGGGCCTCGCCGCAAGTGTACACGGTGGTCACTAGCGGCGAAAAGAAGAAGAATTACGACACGATTGAGAGCATCATGAAACCAGCGATGAGCGAAGAGAGCGTCTTTGGTCAAAATTACGCCGCCAAATCGCAAATGTTTCAGAGCGAATTTATCGACAAAGACATGAAGGATATCATGGACGAACTCTCTAACACGTGGGACGCTTCGTTTTGGTTCATGCCGTTCAACGGATTTGGCCCACCGCCGTTGTTCGCCGGGGCAAGGGCACTCGGTTTCGGATTTCAGTGGGCCATTCCCAAAATGTACTGGGAGCCTAAAGTGGACGCCGACGATCCCGAGGACATTGCGAACGCCGTCGCACGAGTCACGGGAGCAACCGGGAGTGGCGGAATTGGTGGAGGTATTCTTCGGGGGAGTACAAGAACTGCTGGCAGGGCAATCGCCAATATGTTGGCGCAAGAGGGGGTGAGTATTATAACTAGAAGGAGCGTTGGGCCCGCTGTGACGCAGAAGAGCGGTCTCTTCTCTTTGGCAACTCAAGAATGGTCGAGAATTTTCGCTAAAAACCCTCCTGTTGATGATGTGGCGAAGGCGGCGGATGCGGCGGCGGATACGGCGGCGGATGCGGCGAAGGCGGCGAAGGCGGCGGATGCGGCGGCGGATACGGCGGCGGATGCGGCGAAGGCGGCGGATGCGGCGGCGGATACGGCGGCGGATGCGGCGAAGGCGGCGAAGGCGGCGGATGCGGCGACGGATACGGCGGCGGATGCGGCGAAGGCGGCGAAGGCGGCGACGGCGACCACCGCCGTGAATTCAAAGTGGGAAAAATTCAAAAAAATTGCGACTTCGACTTCTGCGAAAGTTGCTGCTGCGGCCGCAGTTATCGGCACTATGGAGATCTTAAAGCACACAATCAGGAAGACAACGTACCCTTACGTGTCGTTTCCGAGGGAGGCGTATCGGGATAGTATACCAGACTTACTTGATGCTTTCAAAAGTGATGATGATCTGTATACGTTTGGCTCGTTGACTAGCGCTCTCGACGACTTGAGCCGAACGTTTCACTCTTGCCCCAATTGGGACGGCAAGCCTCAGTGTTCAGATACAGATTACAACGGCCACGAAGCGAGCGTCTACCCATACTACGGCAAGGATGGGTTTGGTCTTGGCGAAACGTTTGATCTCACAGGCGACGAGTTGGAAAGTCGCGCCGCGGCGTCATTCGCCGGGGGAAAAGCGCCCACAGGCATGAACAAACGCGGCGAAAGCGACGACGCGGGAACCGACGCGATTTTGTTAACTTTTAGTGGTGGCGGGCATTCTGTGGACTATGCCTTCCAAAGTTCAGAATCGATCACAGACGACCATTACAGCATAAACGTCGCACTCCACGCCAAGGCGGCGAATAAGCACGATATACAATGGGGCGGCAGATTAGGTTTCCCCATAATGCTTGGCCTTGCTCTCGCCGGCATCGATGACAAACAAACTTGGACGTTTGCAAAGGATATATCGTACGACCGTTCTTTCTTTTGGAACAAGCACGGGCAAACATCGACGCTATACACGCTCGGAGATCCTCATTTGGGTGACAAATTCGTCGTTCAAGTTGGCTCGGATGTTCGATTCGGCACGCCTGTTTTCATCACGATGGGTGGGCGAAGCCTCTGTCCCGGTGAACCGCTGACGATATGGCGCGAAGCTGGTATCGAATTCGCCACGCTTCAGCCGAGTCTCGCGAACACAGATTTACCTCCGGGAGATCGCGCGACGCTGGTGCTCACGATTCAGAATGAAACACCATACAGAGAAGCCTCACCCATTGGGTTACAGATCGTCGATCTCGTCGCAGAGAGCGTCAGCGAAATCGTCAACGCCGCGTACGATGCGGCTTGGGAGATGAAATCGGCCAGTGAAGTTTCCCAAGCAGTCCGTCAGGCTGCATCGAAGAGTAAGGCGTCTGAGCACGAAATAGTGAAAGCCATGGTTGAGGTCGCCAGAATGTCCGGTTCAGGATCGGGCGATCAACTTCAACAACTTCGGTACGGGATGGACGTGGCGCGCAGAGTGTATCAAGAATCGGTCAAGGCGCCGGACGTGGGATATGAAATGCACGACTTGGAATTCCTCGCGATGTACAAATGGCTGCCACCCCTTGGAGACGTCGTTCCACTCAAGTTTGCCGGCGGCGACGGGATGCGAACGCAGAACACGGTGCGAAAGACCTCGTTTACGCTGACGATTGGTCGCGGAGGCTCTGCATTATCGAAACTCGAATACGTCGGTCTTCGACTCGTGAGCTTGTGCGAGTTTGAGCTACAAGAAGGGCGAAACTTCGATCGCACACCCATCGGCGACACGGTACGTCTAGGTACCATCACTTGGGCGCACGAGTGCCCTTCAGTGGCGTTTGGCAAGCGCACTGTCGAAAAGTACGCGTACCGCTCAATCTCCGTACACGATGCCAAGACGTTGGAGATTGAAGTGTACGGTGAGCTCGAATCAGAAGACGTCAAGTTTTCACGCTTGCAGTACAGGCGCGTGGGTTCTGGAGGCGAGTGGACGTCCGCGCGAACGACATCGTCGAGCGGGAGCCTGGAAAAGGCTGACATGCGCGATTTCACGGTCGAAAACTTCGTTTGGAACATTGACAGTGACGAAAATTTGATGTCTGGCTACAGAGACGGCGAGTACGAAGTGCGCGTTAAAAACTTTTGCGGTGGATCCGTGAGTGCTGGCGCAGAGGTGTACCAGTACGTGTCCGATCAAACGCTCACGCTCAACGTCGACACGTTTGCGCCGACGCAACAAGGTAGGTACGAAGATAAGTCTTCGCGAACCATCTGGGTGACGTATTTGGAGGAAATCGATTGTTCGGAGATGAACGTAAAGTTGCGGAAAATCCTCGACGAGTCGTGCGATGATGCCGAAAAAGAAATCGTGCCGTTGGACGAGTGGAAAATTACGTGCGTGCACACGGGCAACAAAGGTGAATGGGTCATGACGTATCCGTCGTCGGCGTCTGGATTCTTCGAGCTCGAGGTTTTAAACATCAAAGACGCCGCTGGTAACCTCGCGGATGACTTTACATGGCTATTTACCGCAGGTCAAGGGGTTTCAGACTGCAGCGAATACGTGTGCGTTGAAAATGAACGAGTTGTTGGTGGAGCGTGCGTGGCATGCGACGAGGGATACGCAAGACCGGCGGGAGACAATGTTCGCGCTGGAAAAGATACAACGTGCGATGTGTGCGCTAAAGACTACGAGAACGTCGCCGGAGCGTGCGTTGCATGTGTGCCCGGCACGACAAGCGCTGGCGGCGCTGCGAGCGAGTGCGCGCCCACGTACTGCGACGGATCTTCGGAATTCGTGAGCGCGCACGAGTGCAAGTCTTGCCCCATCGGCTTTGAACGATCAAAGAGATTTACCGAAGACATCCCCGGTGATGATGCGTCTGCGAAAGACACGTCATGCGATCAGTGCTCGGCTGGGTATTATCGCAAAGATCAAGCGTGCACGCTCTGTCCCCAGCACAAAATGAGCGCGCCAGGTTCGACGAGCGTAGATGCGTGCATTTCACATCGATGCGCTCGCGACGAGTACGTGCACGAACACGAGTGCCTCGCTTGTCCTCTTGGCTATGCGAACGATCCGGGCGATGACGTCGCGGGTAGCGACACGGTGTGCGACAAATGTCTCTATGGGTTTTTCCCGACAAAGGGAGTGTGCTCGCCGTGCGAGACGGGCACGTGGATCGAGACAAATCAGACGCGATTCAACAACGCGGGCGAGTCGATCGAGGGCGCCTGTCCGGTTTGCGCCGAAAATTTCGCCAAGAAAGGCGATACATGCGTCGAAGTTGAGACGCACGAGTTCTCCCGAGCTGGGAGCGACTCGGTGGAAAATATTACTTGCGCATCTGGGCAAATGATCAACGGCACTACTCACGCGTGCCAGGATTGTCCGATAGGGTACGCCAACTCAGAAGATCGATTTCAAACTGGACCCCTTTACATGCGCTTCGCGTGCACGCAGTGTGCGGAGAATCACCACGTCTCCGAGGGCGAGTGCGTTGCGTGCGAAGCCGGTTACATGAACGATGCAGGAGATGACGTCGACCCCCAGTCAGACGAAGGAAACACGGCGTGCAGAAAGTGCGCTGCAGATTATTTCGTCATGAATGACGAGTGCGTGAGTTGCCCAGTCGGTCGATCGAGTTCGGCTGGAAGTCTGATCAACGACGGCAACACGACGTGCGACGCGTGCGCCGTAAATTATTACGAGGACGAAGATCAATGCACAAAGTGCGCGGTTGACGAATTTTCACGAGGCGGTGAGAACGCGCTGTGCGAGAAAGTAAAGTGTACCGCGGAGACTACGACTGGCGGGGAGAAGGAGACTATGTATGCGTCGGCCACCACGAGCGAAGACGTTCGAACGGTCTACCGCACATTTGTCCATGAACACAGTTGTGCTCCCTGTGAAGCAGGGTACATCACGTTTGACGAATCTTCGCAGTCGTGCGACTACTGTGATGCGAGTAACGGATTCGCGCCGAATGGTTACGGCGGCTGTGCGAAGCCGACGTGCCCACTCGGATACACGTGGCACGCCGGCGACAAGTTTTCTCTCCCATCTTCGCGAACGATCGTTGCATGCGATTACTGCGCCGAAAATTACTTTGTCACGGCGAGCGACGCGTGCGAGCGTTGCCCTGAGGGCTCATTTACCGACAACCGTTCACGAATCCGTGACGGCGCAACCACATGTTCGTCTCCCGGCGCGCGCCTCGGCGCGAAAACCGCGTTCAAAGCGCCGAGCGTGACGATTCCGGCGCGCAGTCTGGGCCGCGGTTCCAGCGACAACTCGAACACATTCACTGAATCTTCGTCACACAAAGCGTTGGAAAATCTTTTATCAGTGCTGCCGATCGTCGCCGCGTTTGCGCTCGGCGTGGCGCTCTTCCAACGTTCGAAAAGGCGAAACTTTTCGTCTGTGGACTCTGTGGACAAGGAAGCCGTGGCCTCAACTCGGCTTCTTTCGCGGCTAGCCAATGCGTATGGGTCCGTCGTGTGAGTGGAGATCTCAGTCGTGGCCCCCTTCGGCTACTTTTTTACTGCTTGTGCGAGCACAGGCACTTTTTCATAAACATCTCCTTAAAACTTTTCGCGACCGAGCCGTGCGCGCGCCGACGTTCGGCGTCCCGCCAGACGCCCGCGCGATGCGCGCGTCGTCGCGCGCGTCGGCGACGCGCGTCGCGCGCGCGACGGTGCCGGCGACGACGACGACGCATCCGCGCTGGACATGGACGCGCTGCGAGCGCCGCGGGACCGGCGTGGAACGCGGGATCGGCGTACATCGCGGCGTCGATGTCGATGTCGCGAGGGAACGGGTTCGCGCGTCGGCCCATGG
>Ga0209666_1003180_pt1 | contig 12039 bp, 5 predicted proteins | sample SaaInlV_125m_DNA_FD_184679 | JGI IMG/M metagenome (GOLD analysis project Ga0209666, IMG submission 184679) | Marine microbial communities from expanding oxygen minimum zones in the Saanich Inlet - Saanich Inlet SI037_S3LV_10m_DNA (SPAdes)... | ecosystem: Environmental > Aquatic > Marine >...
GCGGACGGCTGGTCCGGTAACGTTCCGGGATACGTCCTGGAGCTGAGGACCGCCCGCGACGACCCTGGGCTGGCGGACCTGAAGGCCAAGGCTATCAAGACCAAGACCAAGACCAAGGAGGCAGCGCCAAGGAAGCGGGCCAAAACCGGGTTGTGAGGGGAGCGTGGGTTACGACGAGACGTGCGAGGTCGAGTGGATGTTGGGTCACGGAGGTTGACTTAGAGCAAGCGTGTTTTAAAAAAATAAGAGTTACGACGAGCGAACGAATGGCCCTCGAACCGGAACCCGAGCCCGAGCTCGACGAGGAGGGCAACCCCGTGGAACCACCCGAGCCGGAACCCGAACCGGAGCCGGAACTCGACGCGGACGGAAACCCCATCGTCCCGGTTCCCGACCCGGAACTGTCGGAACTGTTTCCCAACGTGCCGCTGGCGTCCGCGGTGTTTGACCTGTCCATGCTCACCCTCCCAGCGCCGGAGATTTCCTCGACGTTACCCAACCTCGCCGGCGTGCCCTTCGCCTGGCGGTGGCCGGCATGCCCTTCGCCGGCAGGTCCACCGCGGTGGCGGCCATGGCGGAGGCGCAGAGGCTGGAGATCATACACCCCGACATCCTGGTCAAGGAGGCCATGGCGGAAGCTGCGGCGTGGGACGCGGAGGAGGAGGCTCGAGTCGCCGCGTTGCAGCCGCCGGCGGGGGAGGAGACTTTGGAAGATGAGGATGCGACGGGGGCCAACCACGTGGGCGCCCCGACCGAGGACGCACCCGTGGAGGACGCACCCGACCGAGGACGCACCCGTGGAGGACGCACCCGCGGAGGACGCACCAGAGGGGGAGCCCGCGGAGGAGTCCCGCGGAGGGCCTGGAGCCGATGTTCAGCGCGCCGAGCTCCTGCCCCGGTGTTCATGACCTCCTGGTGGCCGTCGATGAGGCCGTGGTGCTACGGGATGGAGAAGAGCCGTCGGAGCTGGTTCGGGCCCTCGACCAAGTCATCGAGCCTCTCGAACAGCGGCGCCACGCGGAGGAGCTGATCGATCTTACCATCAGAGGTACGCCAACGCCCGTCATCCCTCCGCGGACCGGATGGCGGCCAGGGCCGCGCGCCATCGCGCGACCTGTCTGGGCCCGTACGCCTCCGGGCCACAGCCCGGGAGCGTGGCGTGCCCCGATATCCTGCGGCGGCCTCTCGTGGCCGACGCAGACCCCACCCACTGGCGGACCCATGGCCTAACACATCCGAGTCGACGCCGGCGGGTCGCCGAGGACCCCTGGAACCCCGCCGGGGTCCCGGACCTGGCCGCGCGCGAATGCGGCGCGCCCAACCCAGAAAAATTCCTGGATGAACTCGTCCGATCCGCCCGGCGCACCTGCGTGCGTACGGTGTGCTTGGCCAAGTGATCGGACTGCTGCCTGCCTGGACCTGACTGTAAAACCAGATTATTCTTACGGTCATCACACTCCGCGCGGTCGCGTCCAGGTTGAGGTGGGTGACGGCGTGAGAGGGCGCGACGACACGGGCATACGCGTCCTGACGGTCATTATCACGATTTGTACGGTCGATATCGACTGTCACGGCGGTACCGATGGCACCACACCCCGCCAGAGTCGCGGCGGCACTCGCAACGATTGCCAAAAATATCTCGGCGCCGGAGTCACCACTTTCGTGCCGAAAAAGCGAAATACGAATTATGTAACTTTTCGTATGTGTATTTATACAAAACTCGATAGAACTCCACTAGATACACTCGTACGTAGTCATATATGCTAACCAGAATAGTGATATGGGCCACATTCCACCCTCTGAACGCGGGGCGTTTGGTAACAACGAGAAGCGACACTAGGACCTTGACGCTACGTGCCCGCCGACCGATCGATCTTATCGAACGACGCGGTTCGTCTATTGTCCCTGGCCCAATTTTGCCCTGACACGGTCCACGGTGCTCGATCGAAGCCTGCACTTGGCGCACGCGATGCCCTCTATGACGTTACTCAGCGACGTAGCGCTGAAGGCGTTGCAGTCGCCGCAGAGCCGACGCCACGCCTCCTGCCTTCGCTCCCGACCCGCCAGCCTGTCCCCTTCGGATCCCGTCGGACGCATGAGCTCCTTCGTGGTCACGTCGCAGCAGAAGATCCACACGTGCGACACCGCGAAGCACGCCAGCACGGACATGTACGCGTAAGTGACGGCGCATCCCAACAGGATCCACGGCGTCAGCGCGTCCCAGCTGCTCCGGCCCACGAACCACCCGCCCGCCCGTAGCCTATGCACGGACACCGACAGCATCACCACCACCAGCCCCGAGCACGAGCACAGGAAGGCGACGAACCATCGGTGGTTGTCGCGGCCCACGCAGTTACCTACGGCGCCGCAGTGATGGTCGAACCGCTTCACGCAGTAGCCGCACTCGGTGCAGTGCGCCGCCCGCGGGGGTCGCCATATCTTGCACGTCCGGCACCATCGCTCGCACTTGGCCCAGTCCCAGTGCGTGTGGGAACCCTCCAGGTCGTACTCGTGTTGGGAACCGGGTACGCGGTTGGACGACCGGGAGGGCATCCTCGCCCACTGCCCCACCTGGTCCCGTCGCACGGGGCCCGAGTCGTGGAAGGATCCATCGAGGGAGGGTATACTGGCCCCGAGTCCATCGCCCGTGACCCGTGACCGATCATCCGTGACCCCGGACCCGCCCGCGGCCTCCGCTCGCTTCCGTGTCTCCTCTCTCTCCTCCAACTGCGCCACGATCGGATCGACCTCTCGCTCGGGCATAATTATGCCCGGGTCGAGGAAGTGCGTGAGCGCCAAGAACACCTCGGTGGCGATGAACAGGACCCACACCGCGACGCGCGCGTGGGGAGACACGTTTGGATGGTTCAGAGGCACGGCCAGACCCACCACCGCGCACAGAGCTAGCCACAACCCGAGACTCAACGGGGGCGCCCACCGCTCCTCCATCACGTGACGGTAGCGCTTGGGCCTTCGGTGTTGGTCGATCAGGACGTCGATGGGCAGCGCGGGATCCCCGTCGTCGGCATCTTCATCTTCTGGGGAACCCAAGAATGGTCGCACCTCCTCTCCCGGCACGGCCAGGGGTGGCGTGCTCGCCCGCTCCCGCTGCGACATCCTTATGATTTTCGGTAATCAGTTGACAATTTTTTTATTCGTGGTTTCATAACATACCAGAGATGGGAGCTAAGGTCCGCCCGCCTCGACGGGGGATGTAATAATAATAATTTGACGTCGATCCCTCACACGTGCAGGGCCTCGGCGATGGGCCGCGAGAGCGAGAGGATCTCGAACGGCTCGGTCCCCTTCACAGCCTCCGCGGTCCCGGGGCACGAGTCGGTGAGGAAAAACTTGTAAAAGCCCTGACCGCCGCCGCCCGAGCAGAACTTCTTCCAGCTATTCCCCGGGAAGACGCCGTGCGTGACGTACGCGCTCACCTTGACCGCACCTAGCCTCGAGAGCAGCTTCTGGCACTCGATCAGGGTACCCCCCGACTGCACCAGGTCGTCGACGATGATGACGTGGCGCCCCGCCGGTTCACCCTCCTTGAGCTTCACCAGCCGCTTGTCTCCCTCCCTCACCTTGGTGCACACCACCTCCTCCATCCCCTTGAAGAAGGTGTGGAACCGTTTCCACGCGCCCTCGTCGGGGTAGGCGATGATGATGTTATCCGCGTCCTCGCACTGGGCCAGGCGGTTCAGTAAGAGCGGGATGCCCGACTCGAAGCACGGCAGGATGTTGTCGCCAAAGTAAAACCGCTCCTGCAGCGCGTGAATGTCAAAGATCAACGTGCTGCACGGACCGCCCCTGGACGGGGGGATGTTGCTCAGGATCCTCGCCAGGGTCACGGCGGTGGCCACCTCACCCTCGCGCTCCACGCGTTCGCTCGTGCCCGTGGGGAAGAAGGGCAGGATGAGCGTGAAGGACGCCACGAACATCTTGGGCAGCGAGTAGATGACGGAGAGCTGCTCGAAAATCACCTCTGGGGAGTGGAACGATGCGAGGAACGCCACGTGGCGGTCCCTGACGCCGTACGCGTCGTTCACGAAGAGGTTGGGGAACCCGTCGGGGAAGGTGCGCCAGTCGATGCTGCCCAGCTCCACCACGCCTCCGCACACCTCCTCGCCGGCTATGCGCGTCGCCAGGTCCTCCATCTCGGGGGCGTAGAAGAGCACGGGGTACTTGTTGCCCTTGTCCAGCCGCTGGAGCTTGGGAAGCGCGGCGGTGGAGACGTCGTGCTGCTCCCTGTCGCATCCGAGCAGGCCTCCGATGTTGGTGCGGTTGGCCTTGACGCCCCGCAGGCCCAACTTCGCCGAGCCGGTACCCGTGGAGAGGGCGCTGCCTTGTTCCTCGAAGGAGGCCGCCATGTCCAGCTCAGCCTGCCGCGCGATGACGGAGACGGGGCCGGCGGACCCACCGGTCGCCGCCATCTCGCTCATTTTGGCGCCCGCGGTGGCGATGTCCTCAAAGTCGAAACCGCCGCTCGACTGCTTCTTGTGCTCGGGCCTTGATTCGATAGCGGCCCTGATTTGAATACCGGCTCCGCCCTTCCTCACGACCATCGGGGCCCTCGAGGCCCTCATACTCCTCGCGCCGCCGCGCATCGCATCGCGCTGTCGGACGCCGCCGCAGCGCACACCCACCACACCCCCCAAAGTAGCGCTCATTGACATGGCACTCATGTCACCCTGGTTCGCGCAACTCAAATTTTCTCAGCCGCCGGGTCGCTGCGTCGGACCGATTGAGGTTCAGACGCCTTTGAGCCGAGTCGCGAGGATCGAACCTTAGCTCAACGGACCGCGGATGCGTCCAACCGATATGTACGAGATACCCGAAAGGGTTGCGGCCCGAAGGCACGGACTGCCGGTCTACGGATGGCGCAGACACGAAGTGAGGTTGCCGCGGCGGGGCGTCACTTTTCCGACGAGGGCCCTTTTTCGTCGAGGGAGCGGTGCAGCAGAGCCGTCCGATCCAAAACTTCATCCGGTGCGAGTGCCAAGCGCGCACAGTACAATAAGTCAGGAGAGTTTGTGTTTACTGAATCCTGTCCATTGTCTGAACCTGTCAATTTTCACATACAGCTATTTTTTTAATAGGATCGAAATAGGATCGAAATTGGATCTGATCATTTCTTCACCACCTGCACCTGGTCGGAAGCGAGCAGCTCCCTGACGGAGCTCAGCCTGGAGCCGAGCGAGTCCAAAAAGTCAGCCGTCAACAACGCCGGTGTCGGCCTATCACCCCCCGCACCGCGTTCCACCGAGAAATCGTGGTACTGCCTGGCGTAAGGCGAGGTCATGTTGTGGAACCTCTTAGCCGGGGAGTTCTTCACGGAGAGCACCGAGGAGGGCGGCAGCGGGGGGGGCAACCCGTACGCGTTCGCATTCTCGTCGCCGCCCGTGCCATCCCGCGTGGTTCCCATGGATGCCCGCTTAGACGCCGAGGAGGTGACGACGTAGCTGGACGCGATGCTCGCGGCGGTATCGGCCGACGCCCGCGCCGCCTCCAGCTCCCGCTCCCGCAGCTGAGCCTTGGCGCGCCACTCGCTCGCCTCCGCCTGCGCCCGCGCCACCGCCCTGGCACCCTCCCGCGCCTGCGACTCCAACCGGGCCTCGGCGGTCTGCGCGCGGATCTCGAGGTCATCGGCCCGCGCGGCGCGTTCCTCCGCGGCGGCGGTCTCGGCCCCCGCGGCGGCCAGTCGAGCCTCGGCCCTCGCCTGCGCCTCCCTGGCGGACGCCTCCCTGCCGGAGACCGCCCTCGCCGACGCGAACGCCTCCTCGAGCGCCTCCGTCGCCGCCGACGCCGATCCCCGGTGCTCCGCGCACTCAGCCTTGGCCTCCGCGAGGAGCCGCGAGAGTTCCGCGCGTGACTCCGCGGCCGTCTTCAGTTTCTGTTCAAGCGCGACCACCCGGGTCTCCGCCGCTTTGGACCGCTCCGCCTCGGCCCTCGCCACCGACGCCATGTCACGCTCCGATACCCCTTCCATCGCCGCGAGCACCTCGTGCGTGTTCCGTTCATTCGTCTGCACCGCGGACTCGGCGGCATCCGCGCGCTCCAACGCCTTGGCCGCGGCTTCGTCCACCTGCGACACCAGGTTCTCAGCCCTGGACGCCCTCTCCGCGAACTGCGCGACTGAAGCCTCGGCGGTTTCAGCGCGCCGCACCGCCTCGTTCCGTGCGAGCTCAGCGGCGGTGGCCCTTCGCCGTAGGTCGTCGATGAGCCCGGCGATTTCCGTCGCCGTGTCGGGCATGGCGTTCTCGGTGGATGCCTTCTCCTTCTCCTGGAGCGCGGTCTCAGCCGCGGCGGCGCGATCCTCCGCCGCGGCGACGGCGGCGCTCGCCACCTCCGCCCTCGCCTCCGCCTCCTCCTTCTCTTTCAAGGACGTATCCCTCGCAGCCTCCGCGTTCCTGAGCGCGGTCTCGGCGTCGACGGCGCGAGCCTTGGCCTCGTCCGCGTCGCGCGTGGCGGCCATGGCTCGGTCGTCCGCGGCGGTCGCGTCACCCGCGGCGGTCACCCTCGCCGCGTCAGCCTCCGCCAGACTCTCCCTCACTTCCTTCAACGCAGCCACCGTCTGCGTCAGTTTCTGCTCGACGGATGCGCGCGCCTCCTTCTCCTGCGTCAGGGCGGTTTCCAGCGCAGCCGCCCTCGACGCCGCCTCACCGCCCGACGCGATCGACGACTTGAGCGACGCAATCTCAGCCTCGCGCCGCGCCGTCGCTTCGGAGAGTTCGGCAAAATTAGCCTCCGCGACGGACGCAGCCTCCTTGGCCTCAGCCGCCACCTCCTCGGCGGCGTCCCTCTCCGCTTCGGACGTCTTAGCGCGCGTCTCCGCGGCCCTCATGGCGCCCCTCACGGACTCGAGCTCGCGTTCCAGTCCAGTCGCCTTCTCCGTCGCCGCGGCTAGCTCGCGCTCCAACGCCTCCTCGACACCCGCGCTGTTGTTCGTGACCTCGCGTCGCAACTCCGTAGCCTCAGCCTCGACCGCGTGGACCCTGGCCTCGGCGTCTTGGACCCTGGCCTCGGCGTCTTGGACCCTGGCCTCGGCCTGCGCAGCCCTGGACTCGGCCTGCGCAGCCTTGGACTCGACGGCGGTGAGCTTATCCTCGGCCGTTCCGACTCGAGCCTCGGCGGCGTCGGCGCGTCTCTCCGCGTCCACCAGAGCGTCGCGGTCCCGCTTGGCGCTGAACCTGGTTTCGGACAGTTCACGCTCCACGTTCTCCAGCTCCCCGACGCGCCGGCGAAGGTCCCCGATCTCCTTCGCCGCGGCGGCAGCGACGGACGCGGCGGCTCGGCTCTCGGGCGAGTGACCGGGAGATTTCTTGAGCCTCGGGGGCGACGACGGCGGCGACCGCGGCGGCGAGGCCGGCGGGGACGAGGCCGGCGGGGATACCGGCCGCACGACGTCCGCCTCATCCACCGGGGAGTCGTCCACCGGGGTCAGCGGCAGTGCCGTACGTAACCTGGCTGGTGAAGCCGGGTTGGACAGTCCGCCGCTGAGAGACGAAAGCGGCGCCAGCGTCCCGGGCCTGGCGCCGCCGAGCCTGTTGGTTCCGAGTCCCCCACCGGTGACGGGCGCGAGTGAACGCGGTCGGCGACTCGACGTGTTCATCATCGACCGCATCATCTCCTCCTCCTCGTCGTCCTCCGCCTCCTCAACCTTTTGGCCGGCGGGGGAGGAGAACCAATCAGTCGCCGGTCCCGCCCCGCCGCGACCCCTCGCGCCCGGACCCGGCGATTTAACCCCTCCGTCCAGCACCTCCACCTCCACGTCCTCGTCCGAGTCGTCGAACGAGTCCGGCACCCTGTACCCCGTGTGTGCCTGTGGGCTGTCGGGTTCAGGGTCCGGCGCCTGGGTCCCGCCCACCTCCATCTCGATCTCCTCTATGTCGTCGATGTCCTCCACCGCGATGTCGTCCACCGCCGGGGACGTGAAGGGCCGCGGAACGTCGTGCTCGATGTCCTCGTAGTCAATCTCCTCCGCGTCGTCGCTGTACGACTCACGTCCCTGCGGTGACATCTCCCGGACCTCATCGGCACCACCTGTGTCAACCTCGGGCTCGGTGTCGAGCTCGGGCTGCTCGACGGCGGATCGTGGAGTCCTGGCCCGCGGGGGTGGCGAGCTGACGTCCTGCGGCGGGCGGCCTTCTTCTTCCGCGCGGACGTCCTCGATTATCTGCGCCACCTTCCGTTCCAGGCAGTCGATGATCGCGCTCACCTCGCTCGGGTCGCTGTGAATCACCAGGCTCACGACCTTCTCCCCGTTCTGCACCGAGAGCTTGAACGTGTCGGGGTTGGTGATGCCCCACTGCTGAATCCGCTGCAGGGGGAAGGCTCCGAGGATCTTACCGTCCGTCTTGATGAGCCTGAGGCCGGCTTTGCTTATGAACAGGTCGAGCTCAGCCTTGACGTTGCCTGCGAACGCGTGACGAAGCGGGGGAACTCGGACGTGAGCGACGGGTCATCTTCGGGACGCTTCCGATGGACGGGACCTTTTCCCTCGGACGGCACGAACGGGGAACGACGCGGGCGGCGGGTTTGAGGCGTGTTCGAGGCGTGTTTAAGGCGTGCGCACCTCTGGAGTCCTTCAGGTGAGCGGTGAACTCCTCCACGTCGGTCATGGTGACCGTCGCCCCTCTGGATGTCCTGGAGAGGCGCGCGGTGACCTTTGCGGATTTGAAACTTCGTCCCCCTTTTCCTCGGCTGCCGTGGTGCCGAGCCGAGAAAAACAACAACGGGGGGCACATGGAGGACGAGGAGCGCAGGCTCTCTCCGGCGGATGCTGAGGACCTGATCCTCCGCGTCGCCGCGGAGGAGGCCGTATCCTCCCTTTCCATGGATTCCGTGTTCGACCCGACCCCGTCGCTCGAGCTCACGCCGTGGCCCCCCGGCGGCGATGGGCCGTGTCGCGACTACACCTCGGTGCTGCTGAGGTCGATGGGCGCCTGCGTGGAGCCGAGCCTCAGTCCCACGCAGTCCATCCAGTGGGCGGCGTACGTCGTGGTGAGGATCCTCGCGAGGGTCACGAGACACCACCCGGACCCCCGGAGCTTCGAGCCGCTGCTGAGGGGCATGTGCGAGTTACGACGGCGGCACGACGGGTGGCATCCGATGCGAAGGGCGGTGGGATGGCTACTGACGCACGAGCTCCAGCGGGATCCCACCGGGACGGGATCCAACGCACGCACCGAGGGTGCCGACGTGGACCCGGGTATCGAGGGAGACCCGGGTATGTGGCAGACCGCGGCGGAGTGGGGCGCGGCGTTGGCGAGGGACATGGCGAACAATGGTATTCACGACGTATTCACGGGCGGAGACGGCGACGGGTACGCGGATACCCTCTTCGGTAAGTTCGTCCCGGCGATGAGTGGCGACGAGACGGAGGATGGACTTATACGGAAGTGGTTCGGCGTGTTCGGCAATTAGTGAGTACGTCGGCAACCTAGCTAGCTAGTATCGTAGTGGTTAAACCCGACATGAGTAGTCTCTAGTTAGTCCTTTCCCTTGGCTGAACGACCGGCTTTCGTGTTCTTAGGGTCCCTTCGCTCCCTTCCCCCGCTCCCTTTCGCGCCCCCCCGTCTGTCCTCCCATCGCGCAGACGCGGCGGCCATCATCTCCCGCGATGAGGCTGACGATGTGACCACCTGGGTGAGCGCGTCCATCAACTCGTCGTTCAACCGCGGTGAAAACGGCAGCGCCGCGCTCACCTCCTCCAGGGTAGCCGGCCCTTCGGAGGTCCCGAGGTTGGGTCCTCCCATCACACGTTCATCCTCGGTGGGTACCTCGACGGGTAAGTCCACCCCTAACGGCGTCGCGGCTCCACGGCCCCCGGTCAACAGAGCCTCCGCCGTCTCCTCCATCTCCTTCTCCAGGATGGATTGAATCGCGGCTCGGTCCGCGTTGACCCCGTCGACTGGGTCCGCCGCCGGATCAAAGGCGATACGCGCGTCGATGCCTGTGGTGGGCGCGGGGCGTGAGGTGTCCGTGTCCGCCTCGACGCCGTCCGCGTGGGCACGCACGGCGGCCCGCGCGTGTTCGATCGATCCGTCCCTGTCATCAGGGGCGGATATGGACTCGAGCGGGTCAAAGGCGTAGTCGTCGTTCGTCCCCGATGTGGTCGGCACGGATGTCGGCACGGACATGTCATTCGGGAGGTCGTCGATGTCGAGAAACTCCGCGCGGATCCGTTCCATCTCGGCTACTTCATCATCCGTGGGTTCCCTCCGCGTGTTTCCTCCGTTTAAACCCTGCATGGCTTGGAGCAGTTGGCCGAGAGCCTCCGCCGCGGCTGGCTCGTCGACGCTGAAAGTGCCGTCCCGCTCGATGTTGTACGCGATGGACGGACCGCGGTTCTCCCGTCGTTCCTTGCGTCGTTGATTGCGTCGATCTATATTGGTTTCGTCGTCCACGCGGTAGGAGTCGGATCGGTTGGATGCGCCGGACGTGTGTACCCACGCCTCGGGGTAGTCAAACTCGGAGGAGATCCCTGAGGAGAGGTCGGAGTCGGAGTCGGAGTCAGAGTCGGAGTCGCCGCCCATCGGCGAACCGAACACCCCGGACCCAAACGGACCGTCCAGAGTACCTACGCGTTCACCACCGTTCATCTCCGAATCGCTCATCTCCGATTGGTCGCGTATCTCACCGCCCGGTGTATCACCCACGTTTATCTCACCGCCGGTTATCCCCGCGCCGTCCCACGGTTCACCCGTCAGTGCACCGGGGGGGAGTGTACGTCGTGTCTGCGAGGTATTGGGACGTCGGTCGAGGAGCTCTACAGCGGCTACCTCGTCAGCCTCCGCCGCGGCTTCAGCGACGGCGGCATCGAACAGCGACCTGCCATTCGAGTCGGTCAGTACTGGGGACGTCACCGGGGGGCGGTCAGTCACTCCCCGCGTCATCTCCGGCGAGGGTGAGGACTGGATGATGGACAGGCAGGTCCGCCTCAGACCGTCCGCGTCCAGCGTTCGCATGGAAGCAACCGCGCCGTGAAGAAGCTCGGAGAACCCCGGGCGCTCGGCGATGAGCGCGCCCAGCTCAACCGCCGCGGGGGACGAACTATCGTGTATCTCGTCGACGCGATGAGGCTCGGGGGTCGCCGCCGAGATCGGGTCCGCGCCGACGACCGAAGCACCCCCGACGACAGAAGCGCCTCCGACTGAAGCGCGCGGGGATGGCGGCACGGGCGTCGCGGGTCGCGGCATGACCGGCCGCGGCGGCGACCGAAGCACCCCGCCCGCCGACATGTTCACCCCCGCCACCTCCATCGACGGCATGGAGGGCCTCGGGGACGCCGGCGGGACGGAGCTCATACCGTCGAGGACGGAGCTCATCCCGTCAACGTCGTCCTCGGTATCGTCGTCTTCTGCGGTAGTATCGGTATCGTCCACCTCGTCGCGCTCATCCGCGGTGTCATCCCGGGTGGGTTCCCTCTCCCGCCGGGTAGGTGACCGGTTTGGATTAGTATGACCGGGTTGTGATCCGTGACGACCTGGGGTTTCGTCGCCGTTCATCCCCGGGGTTGACCGTCGTCCGCGTGACGCCGGGGTCCTTCCGGCGCCGTCACGCCCGACGGCGCCCCCGTCGCGATGTCCAGGCGCGGGGGTCAACGAGCGACGCGTGTCCCTCTCGCGCACCTCGTTCCTGCCGCGGCGCGAGTTGGCACGAACCTCGCCGCCGCCGCCCCGTGACAGTCGACGCTCACGCATCAGCTCCAGCTGGTCGAAGATGGAATGAACCACTTCGGACCGGTGGGGCGAGAGCGGCCTGTCGTACCTTAAGGAGGCGCCTCCGTGATTCACGTGAGAGGAGGGGTCGAAGCCAAGCCCGAGGCCGTGCAGGTGGGCGTTGTCCTCCCAGTCGATGGCGCTGTCGGGCGGGGATCGCGACGGCTCGCGAAAGTGGATCCGGCCTTGTGCCGACACGTGCGCGTGGGTGTCGCTCCGCCGTCTCCGCTCTCCGCTCTCGTCCGCGTACGTCCAATTGGACCTGTGCTGTGCGTGGGCCCCGCCCCCGACGCTGTGTGTGTCCCTCACGCCTCCCGCG
>Ga0209666_1003181_pt1 | contig 12037 bp, 9 predicted proteins | sample SaaInlV_125m_DNA_FD_184679 | JGI IMG/M metagenome (GOLD analysis project Ga0209666, IMG submission 184679) | Marine microbial communities from expanding oxygen minimum zones in the Saanich Inlet - Saanich Inlet SI037_S3LV_10m_DNA (SPAdes)... | ecosystem: Environmental > Aquatic > Marine >...
CTATAACCCCGGTGGGCTTAATATCTATTATACCCGTAGAATAAACATCTGTCAAGTTTTATTTCATTTATTTGCAGGTCTTCCTTCTATATACTATATATAGGGATAATATAAGTATATTATGAAAAAAAGTTATAAAAAACTTGACAAGACTCAATATTACGGGTATACTATAGTATATACAGTTTAAATGACTAGGAAGTCTAAATGCCTGACAAACAACTAACCACCAAACAACAAGCGTTTCTTGATAATCTTACGACTTGTGGCGGAGATGTCAAACACGCAGCAGAACTAGCAGGCTACGCAGAGGGCACACATTACACAGTAGTTAAAGCATTGAAGTCTGAGATACTAGACATAGCTACAAACATACTGGCGCTCAATGCACCTAAAGCAGCTTCTAAGCTTATTCAGATTATGGATAGCCCAGAACCTATACCACAAGCTAACATGCGTATACAAGCTGCACAGCAAATTCTAGACCGTGTAGGACTAGGCAAAACAGAACGCCTAGATGTAAATGTAAGTTCTGGTGGGGGTTTGTTTGTTATACCCGCCAAGAAGGAGGTAGTGATAAATGGAGAATATACGGAGGTCGAGTAGCACCATACCGTTTGGTTATAAGCTAAATGATTCTAATAACCAAATGCTAGAGCCAGTACAAGAAGAACTAGACATGCTGGACAAGGTACTACCGCTTATAAGGGAAAAGACCCTAAGCCTCAGAGAAGGCAGCATGTGGTTGACCCACGAGACAGGACGCTCAATATCACACATGGGATTAAAGAAAATTGCAGAACAAAGAAAATGATTGGGACATCAACCCCGAAAATTACCTAACTGACGAAGAAGGTAACTTTAAGCTCAGAGCTGACGGAACTCCCCGCAAGAAAGGTGGAAGACCAAAAGGCTCAAAGGGCAGAGGGTACACATACCACTCAGAAACAAAAGCAAAACAAGTAGCAAAGCGCAGCGTAAGAGACAAAGAAAAGAAACTCAAGTCAGCGCAGAACAAAATAGATAATTACAAGAAGTCTATAAAGAAAACTAAAAAGACTCTTAGCAAGCTCGAAAACGAGGATGAATCAAAACTCGTAAGCGCCGAAGAGCTGGACAACATCCCCGCTTCATTAAAAGCAGAAGCAGTACAGGATGTTATCTTCAAGGCTAACGAAGGCCCACAGGAAGACTTTCTTGCAGCAGGTGAGACAGACGTACTGTACGGAGGAGCCGCAGGAGGAGGTAAGTCATATGCTATGCTTATTGACCCTTTACGCTTTGCTCACCGTCCAGCCCATAGAGCATTGATTATTCGACGCTCTATGCCTGAACTGCGAGAACTTATTGACAAGAGTCGGGAGTTGTATCCAAAAGCATTTCCCGGCGCTAAGTACAAAGAAGTAGAAAAGCTCTGGATATTTCCAAGCGGAGCAAAGATGGAGTTCGGGTTCTTGGAGCGTGATGCAGATGTATACCGCTATCAAGGTCAAGCATACAGCTTCATAGGCTTTGACGAGATTACACATCTTCCCACAGAGTTTGCTTGGAACTACTTAGCTTCACGACTACGTACTACAGACTCAGAGATTGAGACGTACATGCGTTGTACAGCTAACCCCGGCGGTTCGGGGGCTAACTGGGTAAAGAAAAGATACATAGACCCAGCGCCACCCAATGAAAGCTTTAGGGGCGCAGATGGTCTAACAAGAAAGTTTATACCGGCTAGATTACAGGATAACCCCTACCTAGCTAAAGACGGACGATATGAGCAAATGCTAAACGCTCTACCGCCCACACAACGCAAACAGTTGTTGGACGGTAACTGGGATGTTGCAGAAGGCGCAGCATTCACAGAGTTTAATCCATTTGACCATGTAATTACACCCTTTGAGATTCCAATACACTGGGAACGCAGTAAGGGAATTGACTACGGGTATGCATCAGAAAGTGCATGTGTATGGGGCGCAGTTGACCCAAGTGACGGTACACTGATTATATATCGTGAACTGTACCGCAAAGGTTTGTTAGGCACTGACCTTGCAAGCATGATTACAGAGATGGAGTATGAAGACCCCTTCTCGGTAGCAGGAGTGCTCGATACAGCGTGTTGGAGCCGAACAGGTACTACAGGCCCAACAGTAGGAGAAACCCTTCAGAGAGCCGGACATAAGCTCAGAAGGGCAGACAAAAACAGAATACAGGGAAAGATACAGATTCACGAATACTTGAAGCTCAAGCAAAGCGGTAGGCCCAAAATACAAATATTTAATACATGTCCTAACCTGATACGCGAGCTTCAAAGTATTCCACTAGATAAGTCTAAGCCAGAAGACGTAGATACGAATGCATCAGACCACGCATACGATGCACTAAGATACTTAATAATGGCTAGACCACGTATCAATGATACAATAAACCAACTTAGACAGTTTAGAAGAGAATCACATTTTAATCCGTCTGACTCAACATTTGGATATTAATTGATGACCGAAGAAAACGAATCATACGAAAACGCTGATTACCTCTACTTCGAGCCTGAAGAAACAGCGGGCGGTCTTGAAATGGACTTAGAAGAAGATGTACGCAATCGTTTTGTCGGCTTAGTAGAAGACCGTTACGCCTCTGCTGAACAGGCACGAGACTTCGACGAAACGCGCTGGCTCAAAGCCTATCACAACTTCCGAGGAATTTACAACAAGAATGTTCGTTTTCGTGAAAGCGAAAAGTCAAAAGTATTCGTAAAAGTAACTAAGACCAAAGTATTAGCAGCCTTCGGCCAGCTAGTAGACGTTATCTTTGGCACCGGTCAGTTTCCTATTGGTGTACGCGAAACACAACTGCCCGAAGGTATTGCAAAGTATACACACCTAGAAGCTGGCGGAACTGGAATAGAAACCAGCGCACCGTCTTATAAAGAACCCGCAGAAGAAAAAGAAGCAGAAGGCCCTAAGCCTATCTCTCCATACGATGTTGGTTACGCTGGAGACGGTCGTGATGAGCCACTAAAAGCAGGCGCAACACTAACAGCAACTAAAGATGTACTAAGCGTAGCAATAGAAGAAGCAGGAATACAGTTTGCAGAAGGAGCTTCACCAGACCCACAAGTGCTAGAGCGTTCTCCGGCTAAAGAAATGGCACGGAATATGCAGACACTAATACACGACCAGATTGAAGAATCCGGCGGCTCTAGTGAATTGCGTAACGCATTACTAGAAGCAGCACTATTCGGAACTGGTATCGTAAAAGGCCCTTTCAACTATAACAAGACGCTTAGCCGTTGGACAGTTGATGAGGATGGAGAGCGAAGCTATGACCCACTTGAAGTTCGTGTTCCTCGTATTGAGTTTGTAAGTATCTGGGACTTTTTCCCAGACCCTAGTGCAACTTCTATTGAAGATTGTGAGTATATTGTACACCGCCACAAAATGAATAAATCTCAGTTGAGAGCGCTAACAAAAATGCCTTTCTTCAACAAAGATGCAATTCGTGGTTGTTTGCAGATGGGGCCTAATTACAATGAAAAAGATTACGAGCACGAACTAAAAGACGACCAAAGAACAGAAGACTACGGTGCTGCACAGTTTGAAGTTTTAGAATATTGGGGAATAATGGATGCTGAATATGCCAGAGAAGTAGGAATGGCACTACCCGATGAGGTTGATGATTTAGATGAAGTGCAAGTTAATGCTTGGGTTAGTAATGGTAAGTTGCTACGTGGGGTTGTTAATCCATTTACTCCATACCGACTCCCATACAATGCCTTTCCTTACGAGCGTAATCCTTATTCTTTCTTCGGTATTGGCGTTGCTGAGAATATGGACGACTCTCAACAAATAATGAATGGTCACGCACGTATGGCTATCGACAACCTCGCACTTGCAGGCTCGTTAGTCTTTGACGTAGATGAATCAGCCCTAGTGGGTGGACAGAGCATGGATATTTATCCCGGCAAAGTATTCCGCCGTCAGGCTGGAATGCCCGGTCAGGCTATTCATGGTGTCAAGTTTCCGAACACTTCGCAAGAAAATATGATGATGTTCGATAAATTCCGACAGTTAGCTGACGAACAAACTGGCATTCCAAGTTACTCCCACGGTCAGACAGGCGTACAAAGTATGACCAGAACTGCATCGGGCATGAGTATGTTGCTAGGTGCAGCGTCATTAAACATTAAAACAGTTATTAAAAACATTGATGACTTCTTGCTAAAGCCTTTGGGCGAAGCATACTATCAGTGGAACATGCAGTTCTTTGAGGGTGAGCTGGATATTCAGGGCGACCTTGAAGTACGTGCAATGGGCACAAACAGCTTAATGCAAAAAGAAGTGCGTAGTCAACGACTGACTATGTTTCTTCAAACTGCACAAAACCCTGCGATTGCACCGTTTGTTAAAATCTCTAAGATTGTTAGTGAGTTGGCTTACAGCCTTGACCTTGACCCCGATGAGATTCTTAACGACCCTGAAGAGGCAGCAATCATGGCACAAATCATAGGAGCACAGAATGTTGGACAAGGAAATGGCGAACCGACTGGGGCCGCTGGTCAACAACCCGGAGCTATGGGGGGCCTTGAAGGAGCACCTCAACAACCTCCGGAACTTGGAGCTACAGGGACTGGCGGTGGTAACATCGGAACTGGAACTGTACCGCAAGCAGGGGAAAGCGAGTTCACTGGCTAACCTAATGAACTTAAAAGAACAGGCAACAGAAGCTAAACAACGAATTGAGGAACAACAATGAAAGTACCTAAACTAAAATATGCAGTAGGCTCAGTAGCTCAAGCAGCAGCAGAGGGAGCTGATTCTTTGTTGTCCGAAGCTCGTAAAGATGTAGTGGCTGCCCGTGAACCAGAGCCTGCCATGCCTAAGGAAGTAGAAGAAATGGCAGAAGCCGTATCTAAGGTACAGGGGAGTGCAGAAGCAGAAGCACCCCCAGTTGTAGAGACAAATCTAAAAGACACTACTAAGCTTGTAAACTCTTTTGAGTTTCAAGGCGGCAATAAAAAAATGGATAAAGCATTTATTATAGAGTCTTTGGGCGAAGTAGCCGACTCTCCTATTGTTGAGTCTAAGCAATCTATTGCTGAGTTTATTACTGACCTTCACCGTGTACAGTTGGAGCAAGAGTCTAAGCCCTTACTATCTCCTAAAGACTTTAAAAAGTTGACTAGCTTTGCAAGCACTGAAGAGCGCATGGAAAAGAAAGAAGGCGGTGAAGTATCTGACGTAGATAAATACATTAGTCTATACGGACAAATGGAACAGTCTATGGACAAAGCAGAAACCCCTGAAGATAAAAAAGCAATTTATGAGCGTTGGTCTGAGGTAGAAAAAACATTTGACGGTAATATTATTAGTGCTGCTTTACAGAAGATGGATTCTGAAAGTGAAGGACGAGAAGGTAAATTTATAGGCGGTCTACTCGAAGAAGTTATAGAAAAAGTAACATCTTCTAAAGGAACTACTACTGAGCCTGTAGGTCAAGAAGCCGAAGCAAGCATAAGCAACCTTGAAGGCCCTGACCCAATTTCTGCGGCTAACAATGCTCCAATTTCTAATACAGGCTTTGCAGAAGGTGGTTCACTAATGGCTCCCGATATGCCTGTAGATACTTATGATAATATACCACCAGAAGAAATGGAAGCTGTAAGGGCCACACAACTTCCAGACGATGAGATGGAAGACGAGTACGCAGGATTCGTGTTAGACGAAGCGTTGTCTCCTGACGACCAAGATTATTTAATAAATGCTCTCGAAGGCGATGAGCGTTTAGGGCAAATCTTTGATAACATCATGGATATTGCCGGAGAATTTGCTGGTGAGGGAGCTGTAAAAGGCCCCGGTACTGGCACATCAGATTCGATACCCGCAAGGTTGTCGGATGGTGAATTTGTTTTCACCAGAAAAGCAACTGACCAAATAGGCACAGAAAAGCTTCAGACTATGATGGATGATGCTGAACGTGCTTATGATGGCGGTTTAATGAAAAAGTACGCAGGCGGTAACATACTTGATGGCGTTATGGATATGGAAGACCCTGATGAAGGAGTCCATAATCAAATGCTAAGCTCGAATGCAATGCCTAGTGTACGAAACCGATAAGGCCACCCGCAAGGCCCCTTATCATTAACTTTTAACCTAGAGGCCACCTTGTAGTATCAAGCCCTATTCTTCAGTCGCGAGTTGAATAGCTACCTTGAAAAGACGACAAGCCCCAAAAGGAGTGCGACATGACTGACTTACAAGAAATAGAAGAAGAAGTAGCAAACCCATACAATATGCACAAAGATTGGCATGATGTAGAAGACCAACCATTTGAAAGTGCTGATGGTGTTTACTACGAAAAGAAAGCTAAGAAGGCCACCCGAAAGGCCCCTTCTGAAGAAGAATCTGCTACAGATTACAAGAAGCGATACGATGACTTAAAAAAACATTACGATACTAAGATTAACGAGTTTAAACAGAAAGAACAAGAACTTCAAGCCGAAGCTCGAATGACACAGCAAGTTGAACAGGCCGTTCGTCACGAGGAACAAGTAGAAGAAGTTCAGGACGAGTATGTAGAAACAGCACCCGCTGTAGAGTCTGATGATAGACTTTCAGCACTTGATGAGCGTGAAGCTAGGATTGCACGAAAAGAGGCTGAAATGACTCTGAGTTCAGCACATCCTGACTTTTCAGAAATACGGCAAAGTGATGAGTTCCACGAGTGGGCTAAGTCACAGCCAGAAGCAATTCAAGACTGGGTATACAATAATCCTAATAACGTAGACTTGGCGGTCAAAGCTATCGACCTTTACAAACTGGAGTCAGGTTTAAATGCTCAAAATTCTTCCAGTAAGAAAGTACAGTCGCAGCCTGTGTCACCATCGGCAGCAGACATGGTTTCAACTAAAACAAAAGCCGTGAATGCTAACGAGCCGAAGGTATGGACACAACGGGAAATTGCTGCACTGTCTATGGATGATTATGATAAATATGAAAAAGAAATCGATTCAGCCATAATTGAAGGCAGGGTAGTAGCTTAATAACTATTGTCTTAAATAAAAGGAAAAATAATCATGGCTAATAACGTATCAGACCAGTTTTTTAGAGAAGGTAGTAACAGTAACTTTGGCACCAGCACTAACTTTATGCCTGCTATTTACTCGAAGAAGGTTCTTAACTTCTTCCGTAAAGCTTCCGTTGCTGAAGCAATCACTAACACTGACTATGCAGGTGAGATTTCTGCATACGGTGATTCTGTAAAAATCATTAAAGAACCCACCATTACTGTACATCAGTATGAGCGTGGCGCTGACACAACTGCAACTGCACTGACCGACACCGAAGTAACTTTGGTTGTTGATATTGCTAACGCCTTTAAGTTCATCGTAGACGACATCGAAACTTCAATGTCTCACGTAAACTTCAAGGAAGTAGCTGCTTCATCTGCTGCTTACGCTTTGCGTGATGCATTCGATGCTGGCGTACTCGCTACTATGGAAGCAGGTCTAAGCGCTTCTTCTCCTGACCACATCATCGGTGGCGACACTACTGCTTCAGCCGCTTCTGGCGTTCTGACCGGTACTGACGCTGTTGGTCTACAACACGCAGGAACTGACCCTCTAGATGTTCTGGCTCGTATGGCTCGTCTGCTTGATGACCAAAACGTACCAGAAGAAGGTCGCTGGGTTGTAGCTCCTCCTGTATTCTACGAAGAGCTGTCTCAGTCTGACTCTAAGCTCTTGTCAGTAGATTTCAACGGTGGTCAAGGTTCTATCCGTAATGGTCTAGTAAGCTCTGGTAAGCTTCGTGGATTTAGCATGTACAAGTCTAACAACATGACTGGACTTGTTGCTAACGCTGACGGCCTTATTCTTGGCGGTCACATCTCTGCGGTATGTACTGCACAGACTATCACCAGCACTGAAGTCATTCGTGACCCAGACAGCTTCGGTGACATCTGTCGTGGTCTGCACGTATACGGCGCTAAGGTTCTTCGACCTGAAGCTCTCGTTGGTGCATACTTCAACGTAGCATAAGCTGTAACCTAATAAGTGCGGGGGCTGTAAAAGGCCCCCAATCTTTAACAAATTTAAAGGCAAAATAAACTATGGCAACATCATACTTAGAGTTGACTAATGAACTTCTTAGAGAACTTAATGAAGTTCCGTTAGATTCAGGTAACTTTAGTACAGCTATTGGTGTTCAAGGACACGTAAAAGATGCTGTAAATAAAGCTTACTTTGATATTATTAATGATGAACCTCAGTGGCCTTTTTTATCTGCTGGCGAAAGCGGCGAAGTAGACCCCATGTACGGAAACGTATATGTTGAAACTGTCGTAGGTCAGAGATTTTATGAATTAAAACCCGCTAGTGATTCAATTAAAACAGACTATGGTTCAATAGACTGGGATAATTTTTATGCAACTACTGTGGGCGTAGCTGGCGAAACAGCACCTTATACTGGAAAAAATCTTAGGTTTATGACCACCGAAGCTTGGAAAACATTTAGACGAGTTTCAGAAAACCTAGACGATGCAGACAGTCAAACCTTTGGTGTTCCTGATAGTGTAATTAGAAGTCCTGATTCACGTAAGTTCGGACTTAGCCCCATACCTGATAAAGTGTATCGCGTGTGGTTCTATGCTTGGAATCTCCCAACAAAATTTACCAGTTATAGTGACGAGATAGTATTTCCTGAAATGTATACTACAGTTCTATTAGCTAGAGCACGTTATTATATTTGGCAGTTTAAAGATAATCCACAGGCCGCTTCATTTGCAATGGACGACTATAGAAAGGGATTACGCAGTATGCGCTCAAACCTTATTGAAGCCGCACCAACCACAATTAAAGATGACCGAGTGAGATTCATATAATATGGCAGCTTCACAACCTTTTGGTTTCTCTTGCAAGGGTGGTTTAAATACCAACATAAGCAAGATAGAATTGCTTAGTCAGCCCGGAATTGCAACAAAGTTGCTTAATTTTGAGGTTGACCCCGATGGTGGCTATCGCCGTGTCAGCGGGTTTACAGCTTATGGAGCAGGCTCAGCAGCAAGGCCCAACGGAGCAAACTCTGTACTGGGCATCAAAACTTACGCAGACGGCGTTGTAGTATGTAGCGGAACAGACATTTTTTTTAGCAATGACGGAGTCACTTGGCTTCAAATAAACCGTGCCGGTGTCCATAGTAGTGGCGACAACTACACAACTTTTACAGGCCGTTCAGCATTAGCTAGAACTAATCAAGGTCAATCTTCTATCGACATCTACGAAGGTAGTAAATCCGTATACGGTGAAATAGTAATCTGTGACGGAGCAAATAAGCCTTATTATTTTTACATGACAGGTACAGGCGCATTAAACACCCGTACTTTTTTTGCAGAAGAAATTACAGTATCAAGCACAGAAGCTCCTATAGTCGGAACAGTACACAGTAATCACTTTGTAGTGGGCGGAACAGCAGAAAATCCCAACCAAGTATATTATAGCCATCTACACGAAATGAATAACTTTACAGGTGCAGGAGCAGGTGAGATACGCTTAGCAGATAAAATCATAGGTCTTAAAAGCTTTCGTGGTGACTGCATTGTATTCTGTAAAAATAGTATTTATAAATTAATAAATATTGAAGCTAACGATGCAACCACTGCAATTGTTCCAATCACAAAAAATGTAGGCTGCATAGATGGACAAAGCATTCAAGAAATTGGAGGCGACCTTGTATTTTTAAGTCCCGATGGTGTTAGAACACTTGCGGGTACTGCAAGAATTGGAGACGTTGAGCTAACATCTGTAAGCAGAAACATTCAAAGAATTTTAAGTAACATTGCAGACAACATAAATACTTATACTGTTTCAAGTGTTGTGTTGCGTTCTAAGTCTCAATATCGTTTGTACTATTCAAACCCTACTGAAGGCGGGGCATTTGCAAAAGGAATTATTGGAACCTTTACGGGCCAAGGATTTGAATGGTCTGAAACAGAAGGAATTGAAGCACCTGCTGTAGATAGTGGTTTTTTGTACAGCGGTGTTGAGCAAATCATACACGGAGATACAAAAGGTTATATTTATAATCACGATGTAGGTAATTCTTTTAGTTATCAAGGAACACTAGAAGATATTAAAGCTGAGTATGAAACTCCTTACTTAGACTTTGGTGATATGGGTACACGAAAGACTTTGCAATATGCTAAAATATCTGTAACTCCTGATGCAGGAGCTGGTGGTTTTTCACAGCCTACACTAAGAGTTAAGTTTGATTTTGAAGACGCTAACATTCAACAGCCTTTACCTTATACTTTTCCAGAAATCAGAGGTGGTGCGTTCTTTGGTGATGCTGTGTTTGGAGACTCATATTTTGGTTCGGCAGAAAGCCCACTTATAAGACAACCTATTCAGGGGAGTTGCTATACGTCAAACTTTTCTATAAACAGTGACGACCAACTTCAACCCTACACAATTAACGGTTTATACATAAACTATGTTCCCGCAGGCAGGAGATAATTAGATGGCAGGCACAAGCTACACAAGACAAAGTACAATTACAGACGGTAATCTTATTACTGCTTCTCTTTTTAATAATGAGTATAATCAGCTTTTAAATGCTTTTGTATACTCTTCAACGGGAACTACGGGCCACACGCACGATGGTACTGCTGGTCAAGGTGGTGCAATTGGAAAGATTGGCGACCAAGATTTTAAAAACAAAATAGAAATCAGCGCGACTAATAATCGTATTGAATGCTATATAGAAGTTGGCGGTTCGCCTGTTGAACAGCTTCGTATTCAAGACGGAGCTATTGTACCTGTAACTGATAGTGATATAGACCTTGGAACAACTTCTTTAAGATTTAAAGATGCTTTTGTAGATAGCTTGACTGTAACTGGTGTTGTTACTGCTACAGGATTCACAATAGGCTCAGCAGTTATTACTGAAGCAGAACTAGAAATCCTAGATGGCAAAACATTCTTGGACGAAGATGACTTGGTTTCTGATAGTGCTACAGGCATTCCATCACAACAGTCTGTAAAAGCTTACGTAGACGCACAGGTTACTGCACAAGACCTAGACCTAACTGACGGCACAACAAGCATCTCAATTGATTTAGATTCAGAAGCTTTAAGTGTTTTGGGTGGAACCGGCATAACCTCTACTGCAAGCGGCAATGGCGTAACACTAGCAATAGATAGCACTGTAGCCACGCTTACAGGCTCTCAGACGCTCACCAACAAAACTCTTACTGCTCCTGATGTAAATACGCCTGACATTGATGGCGGTACTATTGACGGTACTATTATTGGTGGCACAACAGCCGCAGCAGGTTCATTTACTACTGTAGATGCTACAGGAAACATTACAGTAGGAGGCACAGTAGATGGCCGTGACGTTGCTGCTGATGGCACTAAGCTTGATGGTATTGAGGCTTCAGCAGATGTAACAGACACTACAAACGTAACAGCCGCTGGCGCACTAATGGATTCTGAAGTAACTAACCTTGCACAGGTTAAGGCTTTTGATTCTTCAGATTACGCTACAGCCGCACAAGGTACTACAGCAGATGCTGCGTTGCCTAAAGCTGGTGGTGCTATGACTGGAGCTATCACAACCAACAGCACCTTTGATGGCCGTGATGTTGCTACAGATGGCACAAAGCTAGACGGCATTGAAGCCTCCGCAGACGTAACAGACACAGCTAACGTGACAGCCGCTGGTGCATTGATGGACAGCGAGCTAACGTCTATCGCATCGGTTAAGGCTCTCAACCAAGGTGTTGCTACTACCGACAGCCCTACGTTTGCAGCAGCTACAGTCACAGGAGACTACTCATCTACTACATTAGGAACAAGCAACCTAAGACTAGGTGTCAACGCAGGTAACAGCATTGTTAGCGGTGGTAATTATAATACTGTCGTAGGCGATGAAGCAGGTACTGCGATTACTACTGGTGATGGCTTAACTTTTGTTGGGTATGCGGCAGGTTCATCTGCAACAACATCAACAGATTCTGTAGGAATTGGAGAACACGCTCTAGATGATTTAAC
>Ga0209666_1003190_pt1 | contig 12015 bp, 11 predicted proteins | sample SaaInlV_125m_DNA_FD_184679 | JGI IMG/M metagenome (GOLD analysis project Ga0209666, IMG submission 184679) | Marine microbial communities from expanding oxygen minimum zones in the Saanich Inlet - Saanich Inlet SI037_S3LV_10m_DNA (SPAdes)... | ecosystem: Environmental > Aquatic > Marine >...
TACTAAATTCTAATAAAAGATATATTTATTTAGTTTAGAGAGCATATAATATATGGATGAAGATAAACGAGCAACGGCATTAAATTCCATTACTACTGTTGGAAAAAAATATATATCATTATCAGATGGCACTAAAATTGGAAAGAAAGTTTTAAAGGATTTAAAAAAATTGATGGAATTGGAATTGCGAGAAAAATACAAAATTGTTAAAAATAAATGGAAAGTCGTTTCTGATGAAGATAAAGCTAATAAACAACAACTTCTTGCAGATAAATATTATACAGAAATAAAAGAAACTAAATTAATCAAAAGAATTAATGACAAATATAAAAGTAACAAAGAAAAAAAAACAAAGATACAAACACAAATAACTGAAAGAGAAACATTATTAAAGAGTAAAAAGATTGACCCCGACGATGATAATTTGTTAAAAGAATTAAATAAAAAAAAACAAGAGTTGGGAGAATTAGTTGAAATAGATTATATTACAAAAGAGACAATATCATTTAATAGTATTATAGATGCTGGTGGCGTGTATTTTTTACCATATGTTGTAATCAATGATGATCCAAAAGATATAGCTGTTATTATCAATGATAAAAAAGAGCTTGATAAAATATTCAGAGAAAAACACTTTAAATCATTTGATGATTCAGTTATATTAGAGTTTTATAATGAAATAACAACAAAACTATCAGATACAAAGGATTACATAAGGAAAACTGATGTAAATATTAGAAAAGATATAATAGATGATTTATATAAAAAGCTCTTTGCCATATATGATATAAAAGAGCACAATTTTAAAGATAAGGAAAAATATTCCAAAAAAATAAAAGAAGATTATATTAATAAAAAAATACAAAGAAATAACAGTTTATCTTTTGGTGGGGCAAGAGGAGGTATATTACAAGATACGCGGCGCGCTAGTAAAACCATTGCAAAAGCTAGCTATGATACTATAACGGGTGCACCAGTAGCCGCAAAAGCTATCACAAGGGGTATCGTAACAGGCTTTAACAAAACAGTAGAAGTTGCGGCAAGGGCAAAAGCAGCTCTACCTAATAATCCATTAGTCATGGCAGCAAACTTAATCGAAGATCGCGAAAAAAAAAGAGCAGAATTTAATGATGCTGACAAGGTTGTAATGACTCTTTTTGCAAATCTTGGTACACCAGAAAATTTAAGTATAGGCGTTTTACAAGACTTAGTCAATAACTTAGACAAAAATAGTAGATATAAAAAGGATATTGAAGCGCTTATTGGATTCAATCAAGCTATTTTAAAGGAAAATGAAGAGTCAAAAAATAAAGATGCAAATGAACAAAGCAAAAGAAAAAGAGAAACTTCCAAAGAGTTTATTGAGAAAGCTCTTGGAAAATATAAAAAATTGAAAAAAAGTTTTATGGAGAAGGTAGCCAGTGATAAAAAATCCCTTGATGAACAACTACAAGAAGGAGCTGATAAAGATTTTATTAAAGCTACTACATTCAGTGAAATAGTTGATGCAGATAATAGGTACATTGAAAATGTCAAGGGACTTTATAGTTATTTACAACACATTGATGTAGAACAAAAAGGTGGTGAACCACTATATGATATAAAAAAAACAGGAAACCCAGATGATAAAGAAGTTGGTGCGACACCATATGATTTCTATAAAATATTAAAAGAAAATTACATTGAAATAGTAACATTGTATTATAAGTTAATTGATGAAGCTGGTAAAGAAGAAGAACATTATAAATTCATTTATAGATATGATGGTATTGATGAATCGAGTAAAGATGAAAATACCTCTAATGAAATAGATGACAGTGATGACAAACAAAATACAGGATTTAAGAGGCGAGAGGCTGCTCTTAAATTTATAAGAAAAAATTTGACTAAATATTTACCAGACAGCGCGGGGATCCCGAAAATTATAAACAAAGGAGATAGCAGAGCAAAGGTGTCCAACATCTTTACTACTTTAATTGATGAATGTAAAAAATCCAACACGGATTTTACTCATGATATACCAGCAAGTAACGATATGACTGGCTTACAAGAAATATTTTTTCTTATTTTAGATTATGATATTGGAAAGCAAGAAGAAATATTTGATAAGTCATTATTGGGAAAAACAAATACTTTATTATCAAATCAGAATGGTTTGCGATGGCAAGACAATGGCGACGAAAACGAAACACTAAAAGAAGCAATAGGACTTATAGCAAAAAGCGAAAAACAAGGAAAAGATTTGGTTCACGAGTTGAATTTGCAATTAAACCCAGAAGAAAAAGATGACATAGAACGCAAGAAGGTGTCAAATGAGGCAACGGCATTAATTAATGAATTAAAAGAAAAAATAAGATTACTTGAATCAAGAATTGAAGTTTTAAAAATAATAGAAACAAAATTACCAGGCGAATTGAAAAAAATATACAAAACTGTATCTAAAATGAAAACAATACCACAGTCAACGGAATATGAAGACTATATTATAAATATATTAAAACGCTATAAAATAAATTTTTTTGAAAAAGATAAGGATACTGATAAACATCCTATTATTAAAGGGATTAAATCAGAAAAAGCACAAGTTGAAGATAAACTAAAAAAATTGAAAAGTGAAGTAATTGAACAAGAAAAAGAAAGGAGAGCGGAAGTTGCTATCAAGACAGCTCAGGTACAGGGAAATAACGCGAGACAAACGCTCCTTGTACAACCACCTTACAACGGAAACGGAGGATCTCCACAGGAAGATAAACTTAAAAATGATTTAAAAATAGATACAGAATCCTTAAAATACAAGCATAAAGATTATGGTAATTTTGTTAATAATGATAGTATTAATACCAATAATTTACATCATTTTATGAGGGAATTAAAAGACAATATTGAACATCTTGAAAATGATGACGGTGTAGATAATAGCTCGGGTAACAATAAAATTGATTCAATACGAGAAAAAGGAATATATGAAGATATATGGTATGATTATAAATATGCTGTGAATAATAAGAATAATAAAGGCGACGATAAATATCTTAATGATTTACTTTTTTTAACAGAAGGAGAGAAATTACATGATCGCGTTATACAAAATGATTTAGACCCCGAAATTGTATTAAAAATAAACTTTCGCGACAAAGCCATATATATATTTCTTATATTTTTAATAAGAACTATAAATGTAATAACATTAGAATTTTTGATAGAATATAATTTAATACAAAGCTTACAATATGCTATTGTATTTTATGGTTTTATGTATTTGATAATAATTATATTTTTAATAGCAATAGTTAATTACGATTCATATAAATTGAGAATTATATTTAACTATCTGAATATACACATTAATTCTTCTAATCTGTTAGTGCAAAATGTATTATTTATAATATTTATTATACTTGTATATATATTAGTAAAATCTGATGATTTCTTAAAGTATTTTGGTGATTTATTAGATTATACTAATATATATAATAATATATATAACTATACTAATTCACTAGATGATGATTATTATACCAATTTGACACAAAATGAAAAATTAAAATTATTATATAGAATTGATATAATATCAATGATAATATTTATATTCTCTGCATTTTTAGTATTAATATTATAATTTCTGAAAATAAGACATCATAATGGTATACTGTCCCTTATAATTTAATAAAGAAGAATTCATTAATATTTTTTTTTCTATATTTTCAATATATACACTTAATATATTATCATTTATATGTAGAACTTTACCTTGAATATTATCGCCTAAATTAGTTTTAATCAATATATTATCATATTTATTTATCAAAGATACGCCGAAACTATCATATTTCAATTTATTGCCATTATCAATAGTTAAATCGTAGATATTATTGAGATTGTCATTAACTTCAATAATATCTATGTTATCTTGTCCCATATCTAGATCATTATTTAAAAAGTCTGTGAAACTAATATGCCAATTTTTATTTGTTATTAGTAATATATTATCGCTATTTATATTTTCCCAAATATCCCATGCATTTTCATTTGAACTTGTTTTTAATATAAATATTATTTTTTGAGAAAGTTTATTATTATTTATGGTCATTGTTATAAATGATGTTTTATATTTAATTAATTTGGGTAATAATAATCTTTCTATTTTTATATTGTTTTTAAGTAAATCTATATTTATGGTAAATGATAGTTTATTTCTGTTGGGACTATTGCACCAATCGCGATTATAACTATTGATTACAATATTTTTATAGCTAACCTTAGTTTTTTCTCTCGATAAAACTTCCAATTTTTCTAGTATTTTTACGTTAAAATTTATAGGATTAGATTGTTGAATAGATGATTCTTGTTTGGATTCTTTAACTTCCGATTGTTGTTTTTGTAAATTCGCAATTGAATTTACAACACTGCGTTTCTCTTCTAATTCTAAAACTTTTAATAATAACTGCTCGCTATCATACTTGATACTTTCGTCTTTTTCTTCGGTTTTTATTATTTCAGGTTCATTTTGTCTATTTATTATACCGTCATAATGTTCTTTTATTTTGGATAATGCTATTTTATTTAATTCCATAAGTTTAACAATTTTTTTTATAAGAATAGCATCAGAACATATGGATAGTATTATACTTTTTATAATATTAATTAGACCATTGTCATGTGTATCAACATTACTATATTTATCTTTAATCATTTTACTTGCAGCATTAAAAATCAGATTGATATTTTTATCAGATTTAAAATCATCTATTACACTCATTATAACTTAATATTTAATAATAGAAAATAGATTATAAAAATAACACATTATAAATTAATATTTCTATCTCTGAGATGTTTTTGAAGATTCGGGCGATATAGATACTTTCTATTTTCTTCCATTTTTTTATCATTTATATTTTTATCATTTACAATACAATGTCTAAAATTAGGGTCCTCATATGGCGATTTTAGCTTTAATTGTTTGTATTTGAGCAATGCATTTATCCATCTTATTTGATAAGCCATTGAAAACATACCACATTCTGTATTCTTCATTTGATGTTTCTTATTATTTGTTGTTATTGTAAATGCGATTTTTGGATATTTTTGTGCCAATTGTTTTTTAATATTTAATATAAACTTTTTAATATAATGAGGCATTGATATTGCATTACTATCATAATAATGAGCCCCATATGATTTATTTTTAGGGTCTATAATAATAAATGTAGATGTCCAATGAGAACCACTTTCATCGTGTTTATCTAAATTTGTTATCAATCCTAAATATTTAATACCTTTACTATTATATTTTTTTAAATCCAATGAACATATTTGGCTATATAAGCATCTGCCGAATTTATCTTCTTCCGAAAAATCTATCGGAAAAACACCCAAAAATGCATAACAATATCTCTTTTCATTATTATATTGTATCATTACATCATCTATATCATAATTTGATAACCATTCTATCGGATTTTTATACCATTGTGATGGCATTTCTGGACGTAATTCAGTTTTTTCAATTAGTTTAATATTTTGGCGCATTTTAGGGTCTTTTGTAAGACGTCCAATGACACCAGGCCAGCACCAGTATTGCTTATCATCACATATTGATTTTATGCGTTCATTAAGTAATTCTGACAATTTTTTTGCGCTATATGTTTTTTTATATTCTATTTTATTTTCACGACAACAATTCCATGCATCTATTAACTTTAATAAGGTAGTTTTTTTAAATAATGTAGGAGTTTTTGCGTTTTTAGGGCTATTATATTTTTCTATTTTTGTTGACATAATTTATATTTTTTAACAAATACACCTACCATATATAAAGATAAATAAAAAATAAACTGTAATCAAATATGTATAAAAATAAAAATTGATATATATATAAAGCAAATTAAATTTTAAAACAATGGGTATAAATGAAGATTTACGTTATTTCATTAATAAACACAAGGTTGAAAAGGGAAAACCCTACACCAATACAAGCATAGGATCGCCAAAAGTAAGTCTTTATATTCCCGAAGAATCCTATGAAAAATTTATTAATTTATACAGTTTAGCCCTTACCAGTGGCATATCACTACATTTTACAGAGAAACCTACAATACCAAGTCCATTGCGAGTTGATCTTGATTTCCGCTTTACTATACCCGATGATAAATCGGGTATTTATAGTTCCCATAATTCCAATTCTTCTTTAAATGATAAGAAAGTATATGATAGAGTATATACTTCTGAGAACATATTTAGAATAGTTGATGCATACTTTAAAATAATCAGTAGTTTTTTAGATGTAAAAGAAAAAGATACCATTGCTTATGTTATGGAAAAGCCCAATCCAGTTGAATTTAGGAATAAACTAAAAGATGGAATTCATATTGTATTTCCACATATTATTGTTGAAAATAACACACAACATTTCATAAGAAGAAAGATACTTGATATGTCCCCTGAGATTTTCAAGGAATTACCCATATGTAATGATTTCGATTCTATTGTGGACAAGGCTATAATTGATGCCAATTGCTGGCAAATGTATGGTAGTCGTAAACCCGATTGTGATGTATATCGTGTTTCATGTATATATAATTATAATAATGGTGTTACCAATCGCATTGATTTTGAATCAAATGCAAATGATGAAATTAAATATATTCAATTATTCTCTATGATTAAAAGAGGTAATTATCCAGATATTGTTAAGGAAGAATTTAAAACAGAAATTAGTCAGTATAGCAAACATATATTGCCCGCAATTGACCAAAAACTTAAAAGCAAGGTACAAAATAATATTTTTGGCAAATCTCTTAATGTTAATAGAGCTTATGTTTCAGAAGATGAATTGGTGTTTGTTAAAAGATTAATAACCGAATGTTTGGCACCAAGTCGTGCTGATAATTATACTGATTGGATTAATTTAGGATGGGTCCTACGCAATATTGATTATAGATTGCTTGAAATGTGGATTGAGTTTTCCAAAATTAGCAGCGCATATATTGAAGGCGAGTGTCAACAACTATGGGATAAAATGCGTAAAGACAATATGGGATTGGGAACTCTAAGATGGTGGGCTAAACAAGATAACTCTATTAAATATAATAATGTAGTTAATACAGCTATCATTAAATATATTGATGATGCACTTGGTAGTGATGGTGCACATTTTGATATTGCTTGTGTAGTGCATGCTATATATAAAGATGAGTTTAGAGCTATTACAAAAGATGTATGGTATAAATATGATAAACAGAGACACAGATGGTGTAAGGGCAGGGAAGGTTTGGAATTACGTAAGTTATTGAGTATTGATATATGTAGAAGATTTATGGAACGTAGTAATTATTATAATGAATATAGTGATGACCCCATTCAGCGCGCTATAAATGAGGAGAAAAGCAAAAAATGCTTGAAGATCGCGACGCAACTCAAAAATTCTAGTTTTAAAGATTCTATTATGAAGGAATGTAGGACTTTGTTTATTGATGAAGCATTTGAAGAATTACTTGATAGTAGGTCGCATCTGATTGGCTTTGATAATGGTGTATATGACCTCAAAATGCATATGTTTAGAGATGGTATGCCAGATGATTATATTTATTTATCAACAAAAATAAATTATACAAATTATAATCCCGATTGTCTGGAAATTGGGGAGATAAATGATTTCTTTGCTAAAATATTTACTAATAAAAATTTGAGAAATTATGTTATGGATGTATTAGCTTGTATCATTGATGGTAGTATTGCACAAGAAAGATTTTATATCTTTACTGGTCAGGGAAGTAATGGTAAATCGCGATTATTAGATCTTATTCAAAAATCCATTGGTGAATATTATTGTATTTTACCAATTGCTCTTTTGACTCAAAAACGCGCGGCAAGTAATGCTGCCCAAAGTGAATTAGAAAGAACAAAGGGTAAACGATTTGCTGTTATGCAAGAACCCAGTGAAAATGAAAGATTAAATATTGGCCTTATGAAAGAACTTTCTGGACAGGATAGAATCCTTGTAAGAGCTTTATATAAAGAGCCTTATGAATTTAAACCACAATTTAAAATGATATTAACTTGTAATGAACTTCCAGAAGTACCAAGTGATGATGGTGGTACTTGGCGACGTATTAAGGTATGTAACTTTTCAAGTCGTTTCTGTGAAAATCCTAATCTTAATAAAAATGAATTCCATATGGATTTAGAACTATCTGACAAGTTTGATCGCTGGAAAGAAGTATTTATTAGTATGCTGATTGAAAGACATAAAACTATTAATCCGTCTTCTATCGCAGAACCTAGCGAGGTTAGAGTTGCTACTGAGAGTTACAAGCAAAATAATGATATTATTGGACAATTTATTACCGAACGAATAATTATTGATCCCGAAATTAGAGAACCGCGTCTTACAATTGCCAAACTTTACAATGATTTCAGAATTTGGACTGTTTCAAATGTTACAAAAGGTAAAAAATGCCCTGATAGAAATCAACTTAAAGCATATTTTGAAAAAATCTTAGCAACTCCTTATGATGTTAAAGGTTGGCGAGGTATTGGATATCGCCTTGATGAAGAAGACGAAGATGATTAAATCGCTTTTCTATTATTTGTCTTAGTATTTTGTTTTAAATTCATTAAATCTTTTAATTCATTGTTTATATCATTACCATCTATATATCTTTCGGGTTTACTTGAATACACACTATATTTTTTTGCTGGAATAATTATAGTATTTTTTTCATTTTCTTGATTACAACATGATTTGAAGTTTAATACATCTTCAAAAAACTGCTTAATATTTAACATTTATTCGTAAAAATAATATGGAAAATCAATTTTTTATAAAAAATGATTATATAACATTTATAATTTTCTTATAACTAATATAAAATGGAGTTCTGTGAAGTATGCGATAATATGCTATATGTCAAAACAAATGCAACTAAGCAATTGGTAAAATATTGTAAACATTGTCTATATGAAAAGGTGGAAACAATTAATACTGCTATTAGAATTTCACAAACTATATATAGTGAAGATGATTTGTTATATAATCAAAACGTAAATAAATATTTGCGCTTTGATCCTACATTAAGAAGAATTAGAGACCCTCATATTACTTGCCCAAATACGGATTGTACAGCTACTCCGGATAATAATCAAGTTATTTATATTAAATATGATGCTAAAAATATGAAATATTTGTATGTTTGCGAAACATGCGGACATACATGGAAGCAAACTTAAAAAATTGATTTAATTTATATTATTTTTATTGACAAATTATAATGAATACCTTTGTTATTAAACTAACTGCTATAATTCTAAATTATGTTATATATAGCGATTGTTATGTATTTACTATGTCTCTTCAAGATAAATCACATAATAAATTAAAACTATCTAGAAAACCTCCTTTGCCCGACAATCGGCTTTGTGAAATTTGTAAAGAAAAAATTAATGTAAAATCTACTATTCCTTATAATTGTTCTATCCCACTCGGATGTCCTTATAATAAGAAAACTCAATTTGATTATGACGATTCTTTCAAAGGATAATTAATATATTTTATATTAGTAAAATGGAAAATAATGTTTATGCTGAAATAATTGCTACAATAGCGGGGATATTATCGACTATGGCATTCATACCACAGGCTTATAAAATATTTATTACAAATCAAACAGATGATTTGGATTTTTTTTCATTTACGTTATTATCTGTAATATATTTCTTATGGGTTATATGGGGATTGTTATTAAATAGTTATAGTATTATTATATTCAGTTTTATACAGTTATTTTTAATATTATATATAAATATGAAAATTTACAAAAATCTCAAAGGGAATATCACAGGTAATTATAAATTCATTTAAATAACTATCTCTTCTATTTCTAGTACATTATATGTATATCTGGCTAATATATAGAAGTAATCTGATAATATATTAATATATTCTAAACATTTATGAATATTACATATATTATTATTTGTTAATGATTCTGAGTTAAAATAATAATAGTTCATTGATACTAGTCTTCTTTCAGCAGTTCTACATTTTGCACGAGCTTTAAAAATAGAGGCTATCGTTATATTACCACCAGACAATACAAACATCTGCTGGACCGGTAATAATTTATCAATCTCTTTCAAATAATTTTCTATTTTATTTGTGCTTAATTCTGTATCTGATTTTTCAAACAATATTTTATTTTCAATATTATTTATATCTTTTTGAAAGTCATAAAGTATATCATAGTATTTATAGATTATAGTTGGGTTATTATTTTTTTTTAAATTTTTATATACTAGCGCATTAATATATCCTATCTCAGCACTTAGCTCATCTAATTCTCCAAGAAATTTTATTATTATATTGTTTTTTGAAACCTTGACTCCATTGCTTAAATGTGTAGTTCCATCTAAAATTCTTGTATTCATTTTTATTAGTCTCAATTTATTTTTATATAAAATAAAAAATGATATTAGTATATTAGAATTACAATAACTAATGTCTATATCACATAAAGCCAGTCATATAGAGGATATTTCTAAAACTAATGAATCACTTGGTAAAGATAAGATTTCTAAACCAATTATGACAATTTATGAATTTGATAAAATAATTGGTATACGGACACAACAGTTATCATCGGGTGCTACCCCTTTCATTGGTAATATTAAAAATGTGTCTAGCAATATGGAATTGAGACAAGTGGCACTTGAAGAATTAAAGCAAGGGAAATTACCATTTATTATAGAAAGAGTTTTGCCTAATAAAAAAAAGGAACATTACCGTGTAAGAGATTTAGATCTCGTTTCTATCAGAGACCGGATTAGATAAATATGTTCTGATTCTAAAAAAAATTGATATTCGCTTATTTTTTTTTCTACTCACAAATGACCAAGTTCTTTGCAATCGCTTTCGCCACTACTCTTATCGCATGTGTTGACGCCAGAATGATACGCATGCGTTCGGGTAGTTCTTGCCACTGCCGTCATCGTATCCAGAATGAGCGCGATGATGCTATCAAAAAACATAATGATGTTGCCAATGATATTGACGCGTTGAAGGCATTTGTAACCACATCTAGTTGCAAACCCGGATATGAGTTCAATTATGATAATTCTAAGCTGGACAAAAAGGCTATCCTTTGCGATAAGTGTCCTGAGAATTATTACCGCACTACCGAAAATACAACTTGTATTCATTGTCCCGAAGGATATGTTTCAAAAGAAGGAAGTAGTATTTGCAAGCGCGCTACTGATACTGATCTTAAACATTCGCTTTGTCCCATGGGCAGTGTTGTTGGAAATAATCCTTTTGCTGAAATACGCAAAAGTTGCAGAAAGTGTGACAAGAATTCAAGGGAATATATGCCTTATCTGAATAATGCCGATGATTGTTTGATTTGTCCCACTGGTTCTATCATTGATAGAAATAACGAATGCTCAAAATGTCCTATTGGATATTATGAAAAAAATAATAAGTGCATTGAATGTGATGCTGGCTCATATAATAACATAGAAGGAGCCAGTAAATGCATGGATTGTAAAAATATCAAGTCAACATCATTCAATAGCATGGGTGGTACCACTTGTGATGACAGTGTTCTATTTGATATGGCGAAAAAGCTCAATTCTTATATTGATTTGAGTGATATGTCTAATCCTATTATTGGTGGCGTGCAATTTGGAAGCGCTATTATCTACAACAATCGTAGAATTATCAAAGAGTTATCTGTGTTTGGTGGCGTAATCGGTGTTGGAGTGGCTGCTCTTGTGAGCGGTTAAATATATATTAGATGTTATATGTGTCTATATTTTTTATATTATTTTTTAGGACTACGAGAACTACGAGAAGCCCGAGGACTGCGAGGACTACGAGAACTACGAGAAGCCCGAGGACTGCGAGAAGCCCGAGGACTGCGAGGACTGCGAGGATATGATCGCAATCCTTCTATTATAGATAAATCAGATACAATTATTTTTTTGCTTTTGGATTCATCTGGGCATATTTCACTTGTT
>Ga0209666_1003193_pt1 | contig 12010 bp, 3 predicted proteins | sample SaaInlV_125m_DNA_FD_184679 | JGI IMG/M metagenome (GOLD analysis project Ga0209666, IMG submission 184679) | Marine microbial communities from expanding oxygen minimum zones in the Saanich Inlet - Saanich Inlet SI037_S3LV_10m_DNA (SPAdes)... | ecosystem: Environmental > Aquatic > Marine >...
GCGGCCCGCGCACCCGCCACGTCCGCGACCCGCCACGCCCATGCCGCCGCGGCGCTCGGGCAACACCAAGAGCGCCACCGCTGCCAGCGGGCCCAAGGACGACGGGCGCTTGGCGTCCGCCGAGGGCCGGCGCTACGAGATCCACGCCATCCAGGTGTACCACGAGGCGCGCCGGGACACGGAGCTCGTGTGGCCCGCGGAGCGCGCGCCGCGCGTCCTCCTGCTCCTGGCCGAGGGCCAGGAGTGCACGCCCGACGCGCTGCGCGCCGCCGTCGCCCGCGATCACGGGCCGCGCTTCGACGCCGAGGGCGGCATCTCCAGAGAGGAAGGCATGGACGCCATTGGCGTTCAGCACGAGGGCTGGAAGGCGGGCGACCAGGACGCCCTCGACCTCAACCTGATCGAGGCCAAGAGCTCGAGCGCGGACATCGACACCGGCGCGCTCGGCTCCAACTACTCGCGATACGTCACCAACCTGCTCCGCGGCAAGCGGCGGCGCTTCACCTTGGTCGCGACGCACAAGCCGACCAAGCGCGTCTACAAGACCTTCGAGCCAGCCCCGGAACTCTTTGAGTTCTTCCACGTGCCGTGGCCGGCCATCAACGCGGCGCCGGCCACTGCGGCGCCGGTCACTGCGGCCGCTGCGCCCGCCCTGCAGCTCCTCGACTGGCAGGATGTCACGGCCGGCCGCGTCGTCCGGCACTGGAACGGGCGCAACGGTCGCATGTGCAAGGTCCTCGCCGCCATCGCCATGGGCAAGACGCTCATGGGCCTGGAGGCGCTCCGGCGCGCCGTGGGGCAGCCAATCAAGATCTTCGTGGTGCACCGGACCGACCGCGTCGGGCCCACGATCCGCGAGGCCAAGCGCCTCGGCGTCGACGCGATCAACTTGACGTGCAACCGCTCCGCCTCCGACGACGTCGACGACGAGGACGTGGACGACGAGAAGGCCGTCGAGGACGACGAGGGAAGCAAGCAAATCCGCGCCGACTTTCTGCAGCGGGTCAAGGCGGCGACGAGGGACGCGCGGAACCCGACGCCCGTGTGGATCGTGCTCTGCCACCACACGCTGCGCGTCATGACGCTGCCCACCATCGCCTTCTTCAAGAGCGTGGCGCTCAAGGGCGTCGGCGTGGCCGTCGTCGTCGACGAGTGGCACCTGCTGCACCGCAACGGCAACGTGTTCGCGGGACTCCTGGCTTCCGAAAACACGCGCACGCTGCTCATGACGGGCACGCCGCCGAAGCTGTCGATCGCGGCCATGCAGCCAAAGCCCACCAGGGCCGTCTTTGACCAGCTGCGCAACGCGTCGACCATCAAGCGCATCCCGATGTCCGAGGGCGTGAAGCTCGGCCGCCTCGTCCCGGTGCGCGTCGAGGCCGTGCTGGCCGTCGACGGCAGCGGCCAGGTCGGCGACGCCGCCGAGGAGCCGCTCGAGGCGAAGGCGAAGGCCACGGCCGCTTGGGTCGTCCAGAACGCGCTGCGCACCGTCGCCGTGTACACCACGAGCATCGACCAGGCGAACACCTTCCGGCGATTGGTCAAGGCCGCCGTCGAGGCGGAGCTGCGCGCCGCGGGCGTCGCCGACCCGAACGTCTGGTCCAAGGTGGTCCACTCGGAGGTGTCCTCGTCAGGGAACCGCCAGATGCTCGAGACCTTCGTGCGCGCCACGCCCACGGCGCGCCTCGAGGAACCGTGGCGCTACCCCGAGGGCCACACGTGCAACGCGCACCACTGCTTCCTCACGTCCGTCGGCAAGCTCAAGGAGGGCTTCGACTTCCCCGCGCTGCAGGCCGTGGTGATGCTCAACCAGCCGACCAACAGCTGCGCCGCCGTCCAGATCACGGGCCGCGTCATGCGCGCGCACCCCGGCAAGAGCATCGGCCGCGTGCTCACATTCTCCACGGACGACGCCGCGTGCAACCTCTGGGCGCAGATCGAGCAGGAGTGCGACGATGCGAAAGAGGCGCTGAGCTTCGGGTTCGTGCCGCGCACGCTCGACGACTACGCGGCCGCGTGGACGCCGGGGTCGCGCGTGCACGCGGCGCTGCGCGAGGCGTCGTGCACCTTTCGGGAGAGGGTCGACACGGAGTTCAAACGGCTCGTCGTCGCCGACATGGCCAACTACGCCGACCAGGTGATAGCGGCCTTCGTGGTGGCCTTCCCCGAGCACGCGCCGTGGTCGAAGGGAAACCTGCAGAAAGCGAGCGAGAGGCGCCGGCAGCCGGAGATCCAGCGCAGGCTCGAGCAGCACTTCTCGATTCGTGTCGGTGGGCACGAGATCGTTTTCAAGGCGCATGTCACGTACAACAACTGGCGCAAGGAGTGGCACACGCAGGGCGAGCGCTACTCAACCACCGACGAGCAGAAGGGGCGTCTCCGCAACGGGCTCAAAAAATACTGGCGCGAGCCGTGGGAGCAGCCCAAGCCATCGCCCGGGGCGCGGATGTCCGCGCAGATCACCGCCTTCCTTGCAGCCTTCGCGGCGCGCAAGCCACGGCCCAAGGAGCCGTTCGAGTACCGCATGCCCAACCCAAGGGCCTGGTTGGGGCACGACGGGGACACCATAGATGCCGCAAAGTGGCTGCAGAACGTGCGCCAGTGCTGGCACGACGACCCCAACAAGCCGTGCGAGTCGCACCAGACGCTCACGACGGAGGAACAGAAGCAGCGGCTGCGCGACGGCTGCAAGGAGTGGTGGGTGGAACCGCCCTCCACGAAGCCGATCGCCAAGTTAACCGGGGGCGTTTCCGGTGTGAGTGCCGAGACACTAAGGGGCGCGGCGATCGCGGCAGTGGTTGCGCTCGACCTGCAGGACTGGCCCCTGCAAAGGGACAAGCGCACATTCGAGTTCTCCGTTGGGGGTGTCACTCGACAAGTCCTCCTGGGGGACTGGATTGCAAGGACGATTGCCAAGTGGGACACGCTCACCGAGGCGCAACAGCGCCTGCTGGAGAGCCAGCCGTTCTGGAGCAAGCGGCGCGTTTCCAGAAAGATCCCCTTAGTGAGTGCCGATGCACTAAGGGACGCGGCGATTGCGGCAGTGGTTGCGCTCGACCTGCAGGACTGGCCATGCCAAAGTGACAAGCGCACGTTCGAGTTCTCCGTTGGGGGTGTCACTCGACACCCCCAGCTGGGGATCTGGATGAAAACCCTGATTGCCAGGTGGGACACGCTCACCGACGCGCAACAGCGCCTGCTGGAGAGCCAGCCGTTCTGGAGCAAGCGACGCCCTCCAGGAGGGACAGGTCGTAAAGGGGCCAAGCGCGCGCGCAGCGGCGCGCCGGTCGCGGCGGCCTCGTCAACGAGCGGCGGCGCGCCGACGCGGCCGCCCTCGTGCGGCATCGACAACTCCGACTGCGAGGACTGACGCGCGCGCATCAAGTTCCCCATCCACTCGGGGCGTTCTTAACAATACGAACACACACACACACACACACGCGCGCGCGCGCGCGCGCGCGCACGCGCGCGCACGCGCGCACACGCGTCCGTTGCGCGCCCTGGGAGGCGCACGCGTGCTGCGGGACCGAGGAAGAGAGGGAGAGTGGGAGTGGGGTGTGTGCGCGTGCGTGCGTGTGTGGAACGGGTGCAACACGCACACGCACGCGCACGCACAGAGGGCCGACGAGGGCCGCCGCCGCGCTTCGGCGACGGCTTCAGCGCGCCGAGGCGGCGCCCATGCGCGGCGCGTAGAGCAGCGCGTTCGTGTCGATGCTTGCGATGTTTGTTTTGAAGTTGAAAAACTTGGTGGAGCCAGATTCTTCGGTGGATTGGTAGCCGCCGAGCGGCGTGGTGAGGTCCTCGGCGTCGTAGAGCGACTCCTTGGTGCGCATCGCGGGCCCCTGCCGGAAGTACTTGGACATGTTGGGCTGGCCCTTGTAGACGACGGCCGCCTTCTTGCGCGTCGCGAGGATGGCCTTGATGACCTCGGGGAGGCCCATCAGCGTAAGACCGATGATGGTGACAAAGATCAGACCGCCGCCCACCAGGAACGACCAGAACCGCAGGACGCACAGGTCGCCGTGCTTGATGGGAATGATCTCGCCTCGCGAGCCGTGGTCGAAGACCGAACAATCGGAGTTGGCTTCGTCGTGGTTGAAGATGGCGCGCACGCTGGCATACACCATGAGCGGCAGGAAGAAGACGAACGCGAGCACGAGCCACCCGACGAACACGAGCCCGGAAAAGCACCCGAGGCCGGCGATGTAGCGACGGGCAAGCAGCGCGCCGAAGATCAGGCCGCACGAGACGACGACGGAAAAGGTCGCGACGCCCTGGTCGTACACCAGGTCCGCGATGCGGATCTCGTCGTAGATCAGCTCTCCGTACTCGTCGCGCTTGAGCGCCATGACGCCCTCGGCCCACGCCATGCCAAAGTTCGCGTTTGAAACGGACTGGCCGACGATCATGATCAGGATGCCGACGGCCATCAGCATGAAGATGCGGCCTTGATTCTTCACGTACTTGGCGCTCGTCCTGACGCGCTCGAGGCCCTGCTGCATGTCGGCGACCACTTGGCGGCCCTTTTTCGCGTCGCCCCCGCCCAGGGACTTGTTGAGGTCGCGACCAAGCGAGGTCGTCGTGAGCGGCAGGAGGATGAGCACGAAGAGCTGGCAGAAGAGCGCCGCCAGCTCGTACCACGTGGCGTCCCAGTCCGACTTCCACCCGCCGCGCGAGCCCCTCCACATGCCAAAGGAGGGGTTGGGGTTGTGGTCCGGCGCGATTCCGAAGCCGTTGTCGTCCTTCTCGCAAATCGGCCGGGGCAGCTTGGAGTAAACCAGGCCGTACGTCCAGCCAATGAACAGGTAGTAGAAGAAGAAGGAGAATAAGACGGCGAGCGAGCAGAAGGCGAAGCGCTTCGCGCGCGAGGCGCGCGTGTTGGCCGCAATCACGAGCGAGTCCCGGGCGTATTTCAGGCGGTTGTCGCTGTACTTTTCCATGTCGTTCAGCACCGCGGGCATGGTCACCTCGGAGAAGAAGAAGACGATCGCGTCGCCGAGCAGGATGCACGACGCCAGGAGCATCGGCACGTAGGCCCAGAGCGACAGGCCGTAGCGGTAGCCGAGCTGCAGGCGCACCTTCTGCGAGTAGGACGCGGTGTCGTTGTAGCCGGTGGGCCTGCCGTACGGCACCGAGATCTCGCCCGCCTTGAGCTCCGGAAACGGCACGGCGAAGACGCCGTCGCCGCTTTGGCTGCCCACGCTCGCGTACAGGAACTGCGCGTAGCAGTGCGCGTACAGGTAGTTTACCTGGTCGGGGGTGAGCGCGCCCACGCCGGCGATGGCATCCTGGCCCGCCTTGGGCGTCCACGCGGGGATGGGTGTGGCGGGGTCGTCGTCGTCGTCCTCCGCGTTGCAGTCCACGATGATGTCGTTGAGCGGCCACGTGTCCTTCACCTCCGTGACCTTGCCGAGCGCGCCCTGCGAGACCAAGCGCCCCAATTGGAGGTTCTCGACGAAGTTCAACAGGTTGGGGTCGGCCTCGATGTCCGTGTACGCCTTGCCGTAGATGGTGTCGCAGTTGGTGGGCACGCCGGGGCTCGCCTCGTTCTGGCGCAGGTCCGAGACCCAGTGGAGCGCGCGGTAGGCGCTTGCAAAGTTCACCGAGGGCGGCTTGGAGTTGTCGGGCAGCGTCTCCTTGAGGATGGCGGTCAGGACGGCCGGCATGGTGGCATCGAGTGCGGTCTCCAGGCCGAGGACCGCGTTGCCGTCGACATCCGTGCCGTCCCCCTGTGCGTACAGCGGGTTGGGCTGGTCGCCAATGTACGGGAGGGTCGCCTTGTTCATGGCCAGGTAGTACAGGCCGTGCACCGAGACGGCGAGCGAGTTGCGCATCTTGAGCTTGTTGCCCTCGTCGTTGTCCCGATTGCAGCTGAGGTCGGCGTGGTCGTAGTCGAGCGACATGAGTTGCGCGTCGGAGAGGCTCTCGACGCACGTGGCCTGGCCCTCGGGCGGGGCCATCCAGTCCAAGGTCTCGGACGCGGTGATGAAGTCCTCGGACCGGTAGAGGATGAAGGCCTCCACGATCCAGACGACCGAAAAGGCGGCGAAAATGGCGCCGATGACGGATCCGAAGATCGTCAACATGCGGTAGTTGGGGCCGGCCATGGCCGCCTTACAAACAAGGGGCGCCCCTCACCCCGACGCCCTTCCTGCTAGTAGCCACACCCCTCCTGGGTTATCCCCAGCTTGCAGGACGCACACACACGCGCACACGCGCACCGACACGACAGCGTTGGGGGGACCTCAAATGGGGGGGTCCAACAGTTTAGCCATCTGCGCTGCGGGGCGCGAGGCTCAGCGTCTTGCAGACGCGCCCATGCGCGGCGCGTACAGCAGCGCGCTGCTGTCGGTTTTGCCCAGGCTCGTCTGGAAGTTGAAGAAGCGGGTGGACCCGGACTCGCCCGCCGACCGGTAGCCACTGAGCGGCGTCGTCAAATCCTCCGCATCGCACAGCCCCTTGTTGGTGCGCATCGAGGGACCCTGCCGAAAAAACTTTGACATATTTGGCGGTGCGGTGTACTCGACGAGTGCCTTCGTGCGCGTGGCAAACGGGCCCGTGATCACGTCTGGAATGCCGATAAGGGTCAGGAGGACGATGGCCGAGATGAGGAGGCCGCCTCCTACGAGGAACGACCAGTAGCGCAGGACGCACAAGTCGCTGTGGCTGACGGGTGACAGCTCGCCGCGCGCGCCGTAGTCAAACACCGAGCAATCGGAGTTGGCCTCGTCGTGGTTAAAGATTGCACGGATGCTGGCGTAGGTCATGAGCGGGAGGAAGAAGACGAAGGCGAGGACCAGCCACCCGATGAAGACCAGACCGGAGAAACAACCGAGGCCGGCGACGAAGCGACGGGCAAGGAGCGCTCCAAAGACGAGGCCGCATGAAATGGTGACCGCAAAGGTGGCCACGCTCGAATCGTAGACGAGATCCGCAATGCGGACCTCGTCGTAAATGAGCGCGCCATACTCGTCCTTCTTAATTTCCATGACGCCCTCCGCCCATGCCATGCCGAAGTTTGCGTTGGAGATGGCCTGGCCGAGGATCATGATGAAAACGCCGGCCGAAAACAACAGGAATGCGCGGTACTGCCATTCCACGTACTTGGCCGACGTCCGGACGCGCTCGAGCGCGGTTTCCGCGTTGGCCTTGACCTCGCGACCCTCCTTTTTATCGCCATTCGAAATGCTCGATTCGATGTCGCGGCCAATTGCGGTCGTCGTGAGCGGCAGGAGGATGAGCACAAACGCTTGACAGAAGAGTGCCGCGAGCTCGTACCACGTGCAGTCCCAGTCCGACTTCCAGCCGCCGTGCGTGCCTCTCCATTGGCCAAAGGCGGGGTTGGGGTTGTGGTCCGGCGCGGTGCCGAAGCCGTTGTCGTCCTTCTCGCAAATGGGCCGGGCCAGCGTGGAGTAGAAAACACCGTACGGCCAGCCTATGAAGACAAGGTAGAAGAGGCACGAGCAGAAGAAGGAAAAGCTGCCGATCGCAAACCGTTTCAAACGCGAGGCCTTTGTATTTGCGGCGAGGATCAGAGAGTCTCTGATATTCTTGACGCGATTGTCGCTATACTTCTCCATGTCGGCCATCAGATTCGGCATGGTGACCTCCGAGAAGAAGAAGACGATCGCGTCGCCGAGCAGGATGCACGAGCACAAGAGCATCGGCACGTACGCCCACATCGACAGGCCGTAGCGGTAGCCGAGTTGCAGGCGCGTCTTTTGTGAGTAGGACGTGGTGTCGTTGTAGCCCGTGGGCCTTCCGTACGGCACCGAGATCTCGCCCCCCTTCCGCTCCACAAACGGTACGGAGAAGACGCCCTCGCCGCTTTGGCTGCCCACGCTCGCGTAGAGGAACTGCGCGTAGCAGTGCGCGTAGAGGTACTTCTTCTGCTCGTCGGTGAGCACGTCCACACCGGTGATGGCGTCCTGTCCTGCACTGGCCACCCACGGAGGGGTGGGCGTCGCGGGGTCGTCGTCGTCGTCCTCTGCGTTACAATCGATCCGAATGTCGTTGAGCGGCCACGTGTCCTTGACGCTCGTCGCCTTGTCGATCGCTCCCTGGCGGTCGAGGCGGCCCAAGCGGAGGTTGTCGATGAAGTTCACGAGGTTCTGATCGGCCTCGATCTCCGGGTACGTCTTGCCGTAGATGGTGTCGCAGTTGGTGGGCACGCCGGGGCTTTCCTCGTGTTGGTGCAGATCCGAGACCCAGTGGAGCGCGCGGTACGCGCTTGCAAGATTTACAGACGGCGGCACGGAATTGTCGGGCAGCGTCTCCTTGAGGATGGCCGTCAGGACGGCCGGCATGGTGGCATCGAGCGCGGTCTGCAAGCCAGGAATGGTCTCGCCCGCGCCATTTGTGACATCCATCTTCGTGTACAAGGGGTTTGGCTGGTCACCAATGTACGCGAGGGTCGCACTGTTCTTGGCCAGGTAGTAGAGCCCGTGCACCGAGACGGCGAGCGAGTTGCGCATATTGAGCTTGTTGCCAGCCTCTTTGTTCACCCTGCAACTGAGGTCGGCGTGGTCGTAATCGAGCGACATGAGCTGTGCGTCGGTGAGCGTTTCGACGCACGTCGCATCCTGCTCGTTTGGTGGCTTCATCCAGTTCATTGTCTCGGAGGCGATGATGAAGTCCTCGGAGCGGTACAGGATGAAGGCCTCGATGATCCACACAAGGGAAAATGCGGAAATTACGGCGCACACGACGGAGGCGAATATTGTCAGCAGGCGGTAGTTGACGGCCATGTTCGCGTCGGCGAGCGGCGCCCCCCGCCGCACCCAGGCGCGCGCCTCGCGCCCTTCCTGCTAGAGGTCGCCGCTCTCACTGGTTATCGCCGGCTCGCAAGCGTGCGGCCAGCCGGCGGCGGCGGCGGCGCGGCAAGCGAGGACGGGAAGCGGCGGCCGCGCGTGCGGCGCGCGGCGCGCGGCGCGCGCCGCGCGGACCGGCCATCGGATAAACCACTCGGCGGGGTGGCTAGAGGAGGAGGCGAAAGGGCGTGCTGGGCGTGGCGCGCCCAGCACGATGGCGGCGCACATCACGCTGCTGCCGCACAACGTGGAGGACACGGAGGGATTCGCGAACAACCTGTCCAGCATGGCCCAAAAGGGCGCGGCCGGGTTCGCAAAGGCGAGGGCCGCGGCGCCCGGTTTGATGGCCAAAGCGAACGCGCTCGGAGGGCGCGCGCAGGCGCTCGGGGGGCGCGCGCAGGCGCTCGGGGGGCGCCTGGGTGCGATGGGCAAATCCGGCGTGGCCACCGCCCGGTCGCTCAGCCTGCGCGGCCCGATGACGCCCAGAAAGGCGGCGGCGATCAAGTCGCGCTTCGGCAAGTGGCTCGCCTACCGGCCGCCCAACATCACGCTGCTCCTGAGCAACCTGCTGTACCTGGGGCTGACGACGGCCGTGCTCATCCTGACGCTGCTCATCATGAAGGAGCACTCGGACGACCTCACCCGAAACTCGTTCGAGCACTTCAGCGGCGCGGACGAGCCGGTTCCGTGCGGCATGGCCACGCCCGACGGGCTCAAGTTGCTGCAGTCGCTCGGCACGGTGGGCGCCGGCGGCTGGGTGGGCGCCACGCTCGAGCCCGACTACAAGGCCTGGATGCTCAAGATCGACCGCGCGATCTGCTCAAAGGTGGTGGTGGGCATCAACCCGAGCACCATCCCCAACGGGTACCTCAACGTGGCCAACGCGCCCGCCGAGCACGCGCACGAGCTGCTCGCGCTCTCGTACCTGCTCGACGACAACAGCATCCGCCCCACCAAAAACGACGTGCTGGCGGCGTCGCCGGCCACGCTCCAGGGCCTCGAGAACAAGCGCAAGCTCTTCGAGGAGCGGGCGTGCATGCTCAAGAAGGACCCGGAGAAGGACGCCGAGCCCTTCTACACCGAGCAGCAGGACGACGCCTACGGCGACCTCAAGGTGCGCGTGGCGCGCGCCTACGTCGCGGCCATGCCCGCGTTCGCGCGGTACAAGATCGAGAAGGAGACGTGCGCCGAGGATGCCGGGACCGTCTCCCCCTTTGACGAGTTTTGCACGCACGCGTCCTTCATCAAGGCGCAGCTCGACGACGCGGCCATGGACGGCTCGATGATGATCGAGGGCAACCGGCTCTACGACGCGAGCGTCATGAGCGGCGGCACGGGGGGCGTCACGTTCACCAAGATGTTCTACCGGTTGCTGGCGCTGTCCCTCGCGGGCTACCACGACCGGCACCTGAACCGGGGCCGGTGCTTCAAGAACGACGCAAACATGCCCGCGATCGACCTTTGCCACGCCGTCGCCTCCGGAATCGGCACCGTGGGCGGCATCCCGCCCGGCGACGACCCCATGAAGCACTACGCCGACCAGCAGGGCAAGATCGTCGGCTCCATGTCGTGCGAGCACCTCGCGTCGGCGCCGCCGCCGCCGCCGCCCACGCCGCCCATCACGCGCATCTCCGACGCGGAGCTGATGCTGGGGTACACGGCCACGAACGCCGGCACGGACTCGTCGGCGTGGGAGAAGGTCTGCGCCTCCACGCTGCAATATGGCCTCTTTGAGCAGGGCCGCCTCTTCGGCATCCCGGACCCGACGGGCCAGTTCGTGGTCGACAACCGCGCCGACCGCGCGCTGCACTTCATCGCCGGGTGGATCTACAGCGGGCTGTACATCAACCCGTGGAAGAACTCGGGCGACATCGTGGCCGACCCCAAGGCGCGGCTCGAGGTGTACATGGCCTACCGGCTCGCGAGCACCACCATCTGGGGCATGCTCGTGGCCAACGTGTGCGGGTTCCTCTTCGCGCGCGCGGCGGTCCCGCTCGGCGTGTACTGCCTGCGGCTCGCCCAGGTGCGCGCACAGGGCAACACGGCCATCGTGCTGATGCGCCCGCGCCCGGACGTGCCGCTCTACATCACGCTGGGCGTGACGGTTCTCGTGATATACTGGCTCATCTGGATCGACCCGGCCGTGCAGTCGCACTACCCGGTGACCACCCAGTGCGACGAGTGGCAGGGGCTCGGCGTGCTCGTGCCGCACGGCGCGTACGTGACCACCTGGGGCAAGCGGCGATTCGACCGCCTGGGCGAGTACATCATCGGGTACCTGCTGCTCCTCACGCTCGGGTTGTGCGCCTTCCAGCAGCTGATCGGGCGGAACTTCGTGTCCAAGGAGCGGCGCGCGCGCAACAGCGCGGCCGGCAAGCTGGGCACGAGCGCGCGCCAGCTGGTCTACTTTTACCTGCTGCTCGGGCTGGGCATCGGCGTGGAAACGTGCTTTGCGGTGCAGGCGGGCCTGACGGGCGAGGACTGGCACGAGGCGGCGCAGGCCAACGACCAGACCAACGCGCTGGCGGTCACGCTGTGGAAGGACTGCACGATGGCCGTGTGGGCCGCCTTCTGGATCAGCGCGGGCATCGGCTCCTTCCGCCAAAAGTGGACCATCCAGGACCTGGACCGCAAGTGGAAGATTGCGTGGATCGCGGGCACCTGCTTCCTGTTCGCGGTGCCGGTCATCCAGGGCAACGTCCTGCTTTCGACGGAGATCAACCTGGCCCTGCAAAACGGGCGCGGCACCGCGGATCCGCGACGCAACACGCTCTTGTGGTTCACGTGGATCATCACCGCCACCCTCTACGTGCCGCTCGCCATCAAGTTCAGGCAGGTGTTGGCGGCAAGCCCGGTCGCGCCGAAGGCCGGGCTAACGGCGGAGGCCATCGCCACCAAGAAGCGCAACCTCACCGCGCTCCTCAACGACGCGGGCGTCGACATGACCAGCGCGTGTCAAGTTGTCTCGCCCTACGACATCTCCGGCGCGACGATGCACCCCTCCGTCATGCGCATGGCCCGCGGCCCAGCGACGGGCAACACGGGGCGGGGAGCCGAGAAGCACATCAAGTACTTCCCGCTGCTTCCCATCGTTTGAGCGAGCCGGGCGCGCTGTGGCGGCACGGACGGCCGGGCAGGGCTCTGTGGACGGGATGTGCGCGCGCCCCCGTTCGTGCGCGCGCGCGCGCGTGGCGCGCGCG
>Ga0209666_1003197_pt1 | contig 12005 bp, 6 predicted proteins | sample SaaInlV_125m_DNA_FD_184679 | JGI IMG/M metagenome (GOLD analysis project Ga0209666, IMG submission 184679) | Marine microbial communities from expanding oxygen minimum zones in the Saanich Inlet - Saanich Inlet SI037_S3LV_10m_DNA (SPAdes)... | ecosystem: Environmental > Aquatic > Marine >...
GGTGTCAGCGAAGGACCGGAACGTTCGGCTGCGCGGAGGTTGACGCGGCGAGCGGGGGACGCGAGCCGAGACGCGAGCGCGTGCGGGCGAGACTGGGTCTGAGTGCCAGAGGGGAGACGGACGCGCGAGGGCCGATCGACGCACCCATCGATCGCGTTTGCCGCGCGATGCCTCCGGGAACCATCGTGGGCGCCGCGCGCAGTTGCGTCGCGGTCTGGCGCAGCGCGCCAGCCGCGAAACCCATCGCCGAACGAGCCGCCATCGTGCGCGGGGTCGGGGCGGAGCACTGTGGCGACCGCCGTGTCATGAGAACGACTCCAAATGTCCCGAGCGACGATCGACCGCGAGACGCCGAGCGATGAATTTTGACCGACTTGGGGCCTCGGACCGATCGATTTGGGATTTCTCCTGGTTCGCGAACCCCCGAATCCGCCCAATCAGCGGTTTCATCGCGAAGAAAACACCGAGGTGGTGTTACGCGCCCGCATTGGCTCATCGCGCGGCGAGCGGGCACGATGAGCTCCACCGATGGCGTCGCGACGGAGGACGAGCACCTCCTGTCCGATCCCGAGACGAGGGCTGAGCGCGCGCACACCGGGCGCAGCGTCGCGCGGTTCCTCGCCTCCGTGGTGACCTTCGCGGTGTGCTTCGTGCTCGCGCTCCACGCCCTCTTCGGCCCCGACATCGCGACGGCGGTGTCGCGCCGCGCGGAGCCCGCGGAGGCGGCCGCGGAGACCTCGCGCCGCGAGGAGCGGAGAGAGGCTGAGTCGCTGCTGTCGTCCATCGAGCGCATCGCGCACCGCGATGACGCGCTCGAGTCCGGCGCGCCGCGCGTCGCGCACGACCCCGCCAGCCTCGGAAGGGAGGATGTTTCCGAGAGCGCCGAGAAGACCTCGCCCGTCGCGGCGCGTCCGGCGCGACCGGACGAACCGGAGACACTCGAGACCCCGGCGTGGGACGTGCCTCTGTACTTGGTGGGCGTTTCGGAAGCGCACGACGGCGACGGCGACGACCGCGCGCGCGCGGACGAAAACGTCGCGCGTCTCGCGCGAACCTTCGGCGAGGCGGCGACGCTCGCCAACGTCCGCGCGCTCGACGGCGTCGACGCTAAAGAGTGGCCTCGCGAAGGCCTGAAAGAGACCATCGACGCGCTCAGGAGCGTGTTCGACGTTCTCTCTTCCGGCGACGCCGCGAAGACGAAGTCGAAGACGAACACGCCGGACTTGACTTTGCTGAAGCCTTTACCGTGGGTCGAAGCCGTCGCGTCGCGCGAGAAAAAAACCGGGCGACTGGCGAAACCGTGGACGGACGAAGCCGTCGCCGCGCCCCTCGGCCGACTCTTCTCGCACATGCGCGCGTGGCAGAGCGCTTACGACGCCGGTCACGAAAAAGCGTTCTTCGTCGAGAACGGCGCTTTGTCCGGTTTACGTCCGTCACACCTCGGCGTCCCGCTCGTCGCGTTTCCCGCGATCGCCGCAAACGCGCCGGAGGATTTCGATCTCGTCGTCCTGAACCAGCCGCTCTTCTCCGGGGACGACGGCGGGGCTTTGAAAACGTTCGCCGACGCGTTCGGGAACGTCGTGGAGATCCGGCGGTGGCGCCAGCGCGGCGTCGCGGGCGCGGGCGCGTACCTGTTCAGCGAAGGGTTCGTGAAGAAAGTGTTTAAACACGTCGCGAAGCACGGCGCGGACGCGCCGGACGCGTGGTTGCTGGATTTGATGTGCGCGAGCGACTCTTTAGACGAAAACGGCGTTTTCGTCGGGTTCGACGCGCGCGACGCGCGCGAGCCCGCGTTGCGGTGCTACAAGGCGGCGGGCGTGGTGTCGGACGCGAAGGAGGATGTTTCTTTTGAGAGCGAGTCGACGAAAAGAACGACGACGACCGTCGGAGAAACAGAGGACGCGAACCGGGTCGCCGCGGTCGGCGCCGAGACGGCGGAGATTCGAAAGCGCATGCGCCGCGACGAACGCGACGCGCGCTTCGAGGCGGCGCGCGAGCGACGCGCGTACGTGGCCGCGCGCGCCGCCGAAGCGGCGCGGGTTCGCGCGTACGTCGAAAAAGCGGGCATACGCACCACGCAGGACACGGTTTAGCTTACGTTTACGTACGCACGAGCGCGAGAGAGGAGGCGTGAAGTGTGAGGTGAGACAGACGCGACGCTCATTTGTCGCGACGCTCATTCGTCGCCGCCGAAAAAAAAAAGAAAAGCCGCTCTTCGCCGTCTCGTTACAAGACACGCGTTGAGCGAAACCTCTCCCACCACACCCTCTTCGCGTCACTCCGCGCGTTTTCCTCCTTACGCGTCGGCGACGATCGCCTCGAGCTTCGCCTTGAGGTTCGCCTTGCGCTCATCGTACGTCAGCTTCTTGGGCTTCCAGGACTTGGCGTCGGCGGGCTTCGAGCGCGCCTTCTTGACGTGCACGGGGTCCTCGCGGATGGCGTCGAGGACACCCTCCATCGCCTCTTCGAGATCAACCGGCTCGAAATCCTCCGCGATGTACTTGGCAAAGTGCTCAGCGTACTTCTCGGGCTCCTCGTCCGCCATCTCCTCCGCGTACTCCGCGACGACACCGCCCTTGATGTAGCGCTCGAGGGTGTCGGGGTCGAGGGACTTGTCCTGCAGATCGTACCCCGCGTAACGCTTGTCGTTGTGGGGAATGTCCAAACCGCCATCCACCGCGCCCTTGAGCGCGGCGAACACGCGCGAGCCCGTGGAGGTGCGCACGAGGCCGGTGTCGAGGAAGCACTTGAAAGGGCGACGCTCGTCCGCGGCGGCTTCGACGTGGTAATCGTCGCCGAGGTTCTCGGTGTTACCCTCGTACGTCTCGTCGAGGCCGTACTTCGTCAGCAGGCGGCGCGCGCACAGCAAGCCGGTGGCGTACGTCGCGGCGTAGTTCGTCAGGCCAGCCTTCATGCCGAACTTGGGAAGCTCGTGCGAGTACGCGGAGCAGATGGTCACGTCGCCCTGGATGGTGGCGTAGATCACCTGGCAAATCACGTCGCGGTTGGTGAAGCGAACGGAGAACCTGTACTTCTTGGAGTTGTACTTGTTCTTGTCCTGCAGCGTGAGGCGCTGACGGGCGTAGTAGTCCGTCTTGCCTGCGCGGTTAGGGTCGCGAGATGATGCGGGAAGGGACGTTTTTTCGCGGTCAGTCGACGGTCGGGCGGAGGGGTCGGGGAGGCGACACGACCGGGCGATGGCCACGCGCGCGACGCGACCGCCGCGTCGCGAGCGTCCGCGTTTGGATTCGAGAGCGCGCCGCGCGCGCGAGGTCGTCCCGTCGCCTCGCGAGGGCGAGGCGACGGGCGACTCGCGAAAAACCCTAGTCACGCGCGGATCCCGGGATGGGACGCACCCTCACGGCGGCGAGCGAACTTGACCTGGAACCTCTTGAAGTAAGAGGTGGTCTTCAGCGTCGAGTTCGAGCGCTTCTTAGCCTTGCGCTTCCCCATGTTGAGAAGATGCCGTTGGTCGTGCCGCTGGCGTCGCTGAAAGAGGGCGCGCCGGCGAGACGCGCGGCGTTGATGAACGAAACGAAGAAAGTCGCGAGCCGGTATTCTCGCCGATACCAAGCAGGGCACGCGGGCAAGGGGAACTCGAAATCGCCGGGAGAAGAAGAAGTGAACATTTTTATTTGATGGCGATGTTTTTTCGCGCGGGTCGCGACGAGACTATGAGCTGCGATACATACAGACGCGACGCGCGCTATCGTTTGGGTTCCACGCGGACGGTGAGCGTCCTCTGCGTCGGCGCGACGGAGGAGTCCACCCAGAGCGGCACGGAGTGGTCCCCGAACGTCGCCAGCGGCGCGTCCACCAGGAGCGTCCGCCGGTCAACCTCCAACTTGCGCTGGCGCAAAATCTGCGACGGCGAAGCGCGAGACGGTCAGTCGGGAACAGTCCGGCTTTAGAAAAACGAAAAACGCGTGCCAAGCGACGACGCGTCCGTGCGACGCGCCGCCGCGCGTCGGAGACGCGCGGGACCGTCTGGGAGACGAAAACGCGCGGAAAGCCGAAGAAACGCGAGAAAAACAATTGACGACGAATTTTTCGTCGCGTCGCGCGAAGAAAAAGCCGACAAAAAAAGAGACTCTTTGCCAACTGTTCGCGAAGAGTCGTCTCCGCGTCGTCGCATCGGTCGATAAAGTATTGTTGACCTCACGGTTTATAGGCATAATTCCCTCAATTCAGAAGGAGGCGCATGCTTTCAGGTGACAATATCTCGTCATTTGCGGCGAACGCGGAGCGCACGAAAAGAAACGCGCGGCGCGGCGAGGGGCGAGCCGAAGCCGAAACGGAAAAAAAACACCTCGGAGCGCCTCAGCGCGCGCGCGCGGCGTTTGAAAACGCACCTCGGCGACGAGCGCGTCCCCGTCCACGGGGACGCGTGGGTTTTTGGTCTCCTTCGAGGCGATGCGCTTGACCACGAGTTTCGAGCCGGTCAGGATGTTCAGCGCCACGCGGGCTTCCTGCGGAGCGTCGAAAGAGAGAATGGGCTCACCGCGGTGAGTCGTCGGGCCGTCGCGTTCGCCGCGCTCGCCGCCGCGCGCAAAGTCGGCCGACCGCCCGGGGCCCGGGCTCGCGTCGGCGTGCACTCAGTTCCACAGCCAAGATTCAGCGTTGACTACACGCCCGTTGTGAGGCTTTCAGACGAAGAAAGATTGCGAAATCGTTCGTCACCGTGCACGGCGGCCCCGGTAGCCAAAAGTCCCGCGCGCAAAAAGATCGCCGCGGAAAACGAATACGCTCAGACAGCCAAGGGAACACCGTTGTGTAAACACCGGGGTATGCCTTCAGAAACTCTAGTCCGAAATAGTAGTCACTCATCACCGCGTGAGTTCGTTTCGCGGGCGAGCTTTGTCGCGAAAAAAAAAAGAGCCGCGCGACGAAAAGAAAACCTAACGCCGGGAGACGCGTCGGAGAGACAAAAACCGCTCTCAGCCTTTGTCCCGAACGCGTGTGAGGCGAAGAAAGCGACGCGCCGCTTGCTTGATCTTCGGCATCCGGCTTTTCGCGCGAAAAGCCCTTTCGTCGAGAACGGAAAAACGTAACAAACGTCACGTACCGCCAAATCGCCGTTCTCGTCCGTCTGTTCCGCGATCGCGGACTCGTCCGCCCACGCCGCGCGCCGCTCCTCCGCTTCGGGTAACCGGTCCGGCGTCGCGTACACCGCCACGCGCGCCGGCACTAAATGATTCCGCGCGCGCCCGGGCTTCACCTCGAGCACCTCGCCGTCGCGACCGAGGCCGGGAACGTCCTGTATGGGCAATTGGTGAGACATCGTCGTTGGACGTGGAGTGTGAGAACACAGATGCGCATAGACATACATCGAGCGCGCGTGTCACACGCGCGTGTTACACGCGCGTGTTACACGCGCGCGACGACGGCGTCGGAGCGCGAGACTTCGCGGCGGGAGCGTCGTGTGTAGATGTGTTTTAGGTTATGTTTCGTGGCGGCGTCCGCCGCGATCGCGCGCGGGGAGGACGATCGCGGAGCCTTCGCGGCGCGAGCGAGGAGAACAGCGCCACGCGCGTGGCCCTCGACCCGCTCGCGCCGCCCCCGGGAAAGTGGGGTCGCGCGCACGCACCTGAGTGAGCATCACCTCCACCCTTCGCGTGGACTTTTTCGCCCCGCGCCACTGCGTCCACATCGACGCGGGGCACGCGGCGGTCCATCCCGCGGAGGCGCCGCCCAGGGGGGCGGCGGAGAACAGCGCGCGCCCGACGGCGCCGCACGCCTCGAGTCCCGCGCGACGCGCCATCGAACGCCGACTCGCGAACACGCGCGCCGCGGTCTGGATGGGCGCCGAGCCGCGGCGCGTCGGAGCACCGCTTCTCGTTGGAAGTTGAGACTTCAGGGCGGAGTTTTCTCAGCGCGCAGCGCGTTGGCGTCGATCTGTGCGCTGATGAGTGGAAAAAAAACGTTTCGTATGGGCAATTAGTCTAAACGTCATGCCAATGCAGGTTGTTTTTTGGCCGAACTCTGGAAAAGATGCTGAGACGCCGAGACCTCCGCGCGGCTCGCCCTCTTCGTCGCGCGCACCCGCACGACAAACCGCAAAGGGCCTCAAGATGCCTACGCACGTGCGTGCCCTGTCCGTTCGACTCTCCGCGCCGCCCTCGACGCGTGACGGCGTCTCGCGACGCCCGTTTCCCGGCGTTCGCCGGCACGGGACCGTCGCGCGTTCGTTCCCTGCCGATCGAGGGTTTGGCATCCGCGCGCGCCGGCGAACGCGTCGCCGGGCGCACGCGCGACGACCGAGGCGACATGCTCGACGCGAACGTCAAGCTGACATGTCTCGCCACCCGTCCTTCCACTCGCTTTCGTCATAACAGGCTCACAAGAACCGCAAGAAGCGCGGTCACGTGTCCGCGGGCCATGGTCGTATCGGCAAGCACCGCAAGCATCCCTCCGGTCGCGGTAACGCCGGTGGCCAGCACCACCACAGGATTATGATGGACAAGTACCACCCTGGTTACTTCGGAAAGGTGCGTATCGCGACCGGCACGACGTAGCGAAGCCGTGGCGCGTCGCGGCGGCGCGTCGACCGAGGCGCGCGCGCGCGGCGCCGCGCCGGGTCCCGCGCGCACGGCGAAATCTTTTTTAGGGCTTTGGCGCTCTATTCGCGGCGCCGCGGCGAAAAACCGGACATCGTCTACGCCTCCAGAGCGCCGTCTGTTCTGCCCGGACCGATCGCTTGCGCGCTCGTGCCCCCTTCGCGCGCCCGCTGACCCGCGTTTCCCACGCACACGTCTCTTTCGCGAATCACAGGTTGGTATGCGCCACTTCCACAAGCAGAAGAACCACTACCACTGCCCCATCATCAACCTCGACAAGCTGTGGACTTTGGTTGGCGAGGAGAAGCGCCTGGAGTGCGCCGCCGCCTCCGGCCAGGCGCCCGTGATCGACCTCACCGATTACGGCATCTTCAAGTGCCTCGGGAAGGGTCAGCTCCCCAAGCAGCCGGTGGTGGTGAAGGCTCGCTACATCAGCAAGCTGGCGGAGAAGAAGATCAAGGAGGTTGGCGGCGCCTGCATCCTCACCGCGTGAGCGCTCGAATAGACGAGCGACGACGCGGGTGGCGGCGCGCGGGCGCGCGTTAGGACGAGTCGTTAGGACGTTGTAACGGGCGTGATCGGTGTGCCGAAAGGTGATAAAAAAATCATAATCTCGTATACATCGCGCCGCGCGCGTCGCCGTCGGTCACCGCTCCGCCTCGACGGCGGCGATTCGGCTCGACTCGCTTTTTTCCTCGGCGTCCTTGACGCGCCACTCGTACGCGTCGAGCTGGTCCGTGGGGTCCATCTGCAGCAGCGTGATGAACTCGTCCAGATCGATCAGCCCGTCGCCGTCCGTGTCCGCCTCGACGATGCACGCGGCGACGGTCTTCTTCGCCTCCGCGGTGAGCTCGCCCTCGTCGCCGTTCATGAACACCAGCTCCGCAACCTCCTCGGCGTCGATCGTGCCGTTGCCGTCCTTGTCCAGCATGTTGAACGCCTGCGCGACCCAGTTGGGGTACTCCGTGGAGGATTTCTCCAGAGCTTCCCAGTCCACCAGCGCGGCGAGAAACTCGTTCACGTCGATGAACCCGTCGTTGGTCGTGTCGAGCTGCGCTAAAAGTTGCGCGCACTCATCCGCGGTGATGCTGTACCCCACCTTGCGCAAGCCGGCTTCCAGTTCCTCGGGCTCCACCAGCGCGTCGCCCGAGGTGTCGAGCAGGTCGAACAGCTCCAGGAACTCGCTCGTGCGCTCCAGCTCCTCCGCCAACACTCCGGAGACGGGCGATGAAGAAGCGCCCGTGGGGTCCATCATTAACGTCGTGTCCAAGTACTCGCCCGTCACGTCGCCGCTGCTGTTCACCTCGTCCAGCGAATCCTGCGACGCGTCCTTGCGCAGCTGGTCGCCGAGCAAACGGAGCACCGAGCGCTTGAGCAGCCCGTACGTGCTGAAGCGCTGCAGACGCGCCACCACCTGCCCGCCGATGGGCTGCTCCGCATCCGCGGCGGTCTGCTGCAGCCAGGGGTGCAGCAGCGCGGCGCGCGCGGTGATCCGGCGCTCGGGGTCGCGCTCCATCAGCCGCATCACCAGGTCGCGGCAATCCGCGCTCAGACGCGGCCACGGGTCGCTGGTGAAATCCGCGGGGTCCTCTAAGATGGCGCGGAACACCTCTTTGGCGTTGGGGCGCTGGTTCACCTTGTCCACGAACGGCAGACGACCGGTGAGCAGCTGGTACGCCACCACCCCGCAGCTCCACACGTCCGCCTCCTCGCCGTAGTTGCGGTTAATGACCTCCGGTGCCATGTACGACGGCGTGCCGCACCGACGCGTCAGGCGCTCGCCCGGCGCGATGATCCCGGCGAGTCCGAAATCCGTCGCCTTGAGCGGCGAGCCCGGCTCGTCGCGCTCGAACAGGAAGTTGTCGGGCTTGATGTCCCGGAAGATGATGCCGCGGCTGTGACACTGCGCCGCCGTGCGAAGCACCGAGCGCACGAGCTCCGCCGCGTCCGCCTCCGTGTACGGGCGCCCCCTTCGAATGCCGCTCAGCAGCTCGCCTCCCTCGCACAGGTCCATCAGCAGGTGCACGGCGTCGTTGTCCTCGAACGAGTCGTACAGGTACACCACCGATAAGCTCGAGCCGATCTTGCGCATCACGTCCAGCTCGTTGCGGAGCTTGCTGTGGTAGTACTGCACGGACGTGCGCGAAGTGGGGGGCTGGCGCCAAGGCGCCTTGCGGATGGTCTTCAGCGCGAACTGTTTGCCGTCCGAGCGACGGGTCACGCGACGCACGATGCCGTACGAACCGCTGCCGATGGGGTCCTCGTCGTCCAGCGACTTGACATCGTACAGGTCGTACAGGTCGCGCCTCAGCCCGAAGTCCGGCCGGAGCTCCGCGGGCGTCAGCTCGTCGAACGCCGGCGAGGAGGCGGTCGCCTTACCCCCGGCTTTCTGGCGCCTCGCGCGCGCCGCCGCCGCCTCCGAGCGTTGGCGATTCACCGCTTCGCGCGACCGACCGTCTCGGTCGTCGTTCCTGCCGTTGACGCGTCCGCCCGCCCCGGCGCGGTCGCCGGACGGAACCGCGGCGACGCGCTCGGCGCCGGCGAACAGATCGGGGTCCAGTCCTTTGCGCGCCGAGCCGTTCTTGCCCGAGCCTTTGTCGTCGCCGCGCGAAGGCGCTCCATCCTTCTTTTCTCTGTCGTCGCCTCCGAAGTTGTCGCGCATCCAGTCGCCGAGCCACGCGGGGCGGCGCACGTCGCGCGCGCGGAGCCCGCCCGCGCGCCGCGCGGGCGCGGGGACCGCGCGGGGACGCGCGCGGGACGCGTCACGAGCCATCGCGGCGGGCGCGTGAAACGCCATCGTCGCCGTCGAGGCCATCGTCGTCTCGGACCCCCGACCTTTCGGACGGCAAGATAAGAGCCCGCGCCGGCGGGGCGGGACGCGAGGACGAGCCTGGGGGGGCGAGGCGCAGTCTACGACCCTGGCGTGCGCCCGGGGGGGTGTGGGGAGCGCTCGCGCGAACGGCCGTGCGGGCGCGTCGGGCCAAGTGGCGCGCGCGGGCGTCGGTCGCGAACGGAGATCCGCGAACGCGTGGACACTGCCACGTCGCGGCGAAAAGCTGTGGCAGGGCGAATTCGCCCGAAGCGGTCGAGATTCGCACTTTCTCAGACTGGAATCCAGGTGAGACTTTTGTGCCAATTCGCATTTTTGGCCGACTAAAGAAACATACCATGGTACATGCACTTTTCTCGACTTCCAAGAAAGCGTTTTCACCACGACCTCGACCACGATAATGAGATCCTCGTGAACAACGAGAAGCGCGGGCGAGACGGCGGAAGAGCCCGAAACGTGCGTATCGAGCATGTCCATACCCACAGATATGGACGAGCTGTGCGAGGCTTTGATGACGTGCACGACGTCCGAGATCGATGGTTTGTCGGGTGAAGCTCGCGCCACGGTGGAGCTTGACGACGTTCACGCTCTGCGAGTCCTCGTTCGAGAAGCCGAGGCGGGTCACCCCGAGGCCCTGCTCACGCTCGGTCGGTTGCATTCCAGTGACGATCGCATCCGCCTGCCGAACGTCGAGAAGAACGACGTGATCGCCGCGGAATATTTCCGTAAGGCGGCTGAGCAGGAATCGGTGGAGGCACAGGACATGCTGGCGTCGATGTATTTTCACGGCGACGGCGTGGAGAGGAATTTTTTGCTCGCCGAGCACTGGAACGAAAAGACGATCGCCAACGACCCTGACGAGGAGCGCCAAACGGCGCGAACCCTGCAAGCGTTGCTACTCTCCTGGAGACTCGGCCGGGTTGAGAGCGCGCCATTGACCGATCAAGTCCTTTCCTTCACTTACAAGCCCCTTCCGACCGACGCTTCGATTCACGGCTCGTACAAGGACGTGTGCCGCATCATTGTGGACTGCGAAGTCTGCACGAACCCGATTCCGCTGGACGGCAGGAAGAAGTATTGCCCGCGGTGCATGGTCACGGCGTACTGCAGCAAGGCGTGCCAGAAGGCGGACTGGAAGCGTCACAAGAAGCTGTGCGGCAAGAAGAAGTCGGAAATCAAACCTGTGTTTACGAAGAACGTTGCGAACGCGAAAGCGGATATTGACGTGCTTAGCGGCTACAACAATTCCTTGCCGGGCCTCAGTCGGTTTGCGACCGCCCTGTATCTCATCCACTGGAACGAATCCCCCACGATCCACGTTGAAACGCGGGCGGGTACTGACGGAATGAACCCTACCGTGATAGTGATCCCGAAGAGTCGTTGGGATTCCGCGGCGAAAAGCTCGTACGGGAAGCTTTACGAGGACGGACCGACGAGAGACCGGTTTTCCGTCGCGCACGACCTCCAGCACCTCAGACCGGCGGTCGCCGGAGCCGGCATAATAATGTCTGAGATTTTTCTTAGGCCGGAGCTCGAGAGAAATCCGCATGCCATGTTCGCGGTTGAGCAGATTCGCAAGCAAGGTCTCGCGGAACACCTGCGGCAGCGCACCGCGCATCCCGCGACCGCGGAAGAGATGAAAGCCTTCTACGACCTCGTCTACGATGTCGCCAAAAAAAAATAAAAAGTTTTCGAGCCCGAGCCCCCCGCGTCTACGAGCGGCGGAGCGGACGACGCGGCACGAGGGTCGACGAGCGAGTGACGTAGAGGCTATCCTCGCGACGCGCGCGTGGCTTTTCGAAAGCGAACCTGATACTTCACGGGATACTGTCACGCCTCACTCTTCTTCGCTCCCCTCGCGCCGCGAGAAAGAGAGACGCGACGCGAACCGCCGCGCCCGTCGCCACGCCGCGCGCCATCCCGACGACGACGACGCCGCCGTCGTCGAAGGGTGCTCTGTTTCTTCTGTTTCCCGTCTCTTCGCGTCCGCGTTCATCCGCGCGCCTTCTTCGCGCGCATCCGCGCCGCGCGAGGACCCGCGCGCCACGACCACGCCGGCGTCCCGCTGCTGCTCCGCCAGAGCCGTCTCCAGGCGCGTCAGACGACGCCGCAAGTCGTCCAACGCGTCGCCGCCGCGAGACTCGTCGCCGCCGTTCGCGCTCGCCTCGGACGCGGACTCGCCGCCCGCCTTGTTCCCGCGGCTCTCCTCGACCATCCTCCTGATCTCGGGGTCGGAAGCCAGGATGTGCTGCGCCCAGGCGTACGCGACGCCCGCGGGGATGAGCGACGCCGCGAAGTGCCACGCGTGCCAGTCCCATCCCAATTTCCCCGTGCGGTTCGCCGCGAACACCAGCTCTGCGGCCTGGTCGAACTCGAGGGACTTACCCGCGCGCACCAACGCCTCGGCAGACGCGGAGGAGGACGCCGCGGACGAAGACGCGGTCCGCGATGCCGCCGCGGAGGCGGACTCGCCACCGCGCGCGGGGTCGCCCGAAACCCACCGACGCGAGCCCGCATCGGCACGAGGTCGCACGCCCCCGCGCGTCTCGCACGCCGCGGCGCTCGCCGAGCACGCCCCGCTCGCGGCGGACGCGCGAGTCCGGCTCGCGCGCCCGCCC
>Ga0209666_1003198_pt1 | contig 12003 bp, 10 predicted proteins | sample SaaInlV_125m_DNA_FD_184679 | JGI IMG/M metagenome (GOLD analysis project Ga0209666, IMG submission 184679) | Marine microbial communities from expanding oxygen minimum zones in the Saanich Inlet - Saanich Inlet SI037_S3LV_10m_DNA (SPAdes)... | ecosystem: Environmental > Aquatic > Marine >...
GTCCAACAACAGTGACGACAATAGAACTAGGCCCCCGCTTGCACCGCTGGTCACCATAATCCGCTCAACTGGAACACTTATGCCTTGGTCTGCATAAAAATCTGCAATGCATTGCCTTAACTCACCAATTCCTTGAGCTGACGTATATTTAGTCTGACCTGCATCAAGAGCAGTGTGACCTGCTGCAACAATTGGCGCCGCTGTCTGAAAATCTGGCTCGCCCACCTCAAAGTGCAAAACCCGTTTACCTTCAGCTTCAAATTCCCCCGCTCGCTGCACCAACTGCATAACCGTAAAAGGGCTAATATCATTACTGAGCTGTGAGTACATGGCCAATTCCAAGAAGTTATTTGCGCCAATTCTGCCTTAGTTCACGGGTCTATGAAATTGACTAATTCCCTTACATATATTTGTAGTTTTCCTTCTACGCTTCTGGTAGGTTACGCGCCCTCTTAATCTTGGGTTTTAAAGACCCCGAATGAAGGACACAACCATGGCGGCTGATGCAAAAGCAAAAAAAGCGACAGAAAAAACTCCTGTGACTCGCACTGCCAAAAAACGCGCAAGCGCTGGCGCAGACTCTCAATTCCGCAACTTCACGCCTTATAAAACAAAGCGTGGCGAGAAATACATGACCGAAGGGCAGCTTGCTCATCTAAAAGAAATTTTGGTCAACTGGCGCACGGAGCTGATGGAAGAGGTTGATCGCACCGTGAATCACATGCAAGACGAAGCGGCGAACTTTCCTGACCCTGCCGATCGCGCAACTCAAGAAGAGGAGTTCAGTATTGAACTGCGCACTAGAGACCGTGAGCGAAAGTTAATCAAGAAGATCGATAAAACTATCGATTTGCTGGAGTTGGATGATTTTGGCTACTGCGAGACTTGCGGTATCGAAATTGGTTTGCGTCGTTTGGAAGCAAGGCCAACTGCAACTCAGTGTGTTGACTGCAAAGCGCTTGATGAAATTAAAGAGCGCCAAATTCACGGTTAATTAAGCCGCCTTGCCTAAGCGCAGCCCTCCAACAAAAAGTGGAGCAAAAGCTTGGGCAAGTTAAACAAGGCGCGATCACTTTACCAAAAGTAGGGGAGAACGCGCTGGCGTTCCCAACTCATAATGTCCCTACCGCAAAGTCACGCATATCTTGTCGAGAACTTGTTGTGCTGTATGCACAAGCATTTTGAGCAATACAGCCTGACCACTCGCAACCTGATCCTAACCGCCAAATGAATAACCCATTGCCACTGAGCTTTGCGCTACCATCACCTTTTTAGCCAATGATCCGATGCAACCGAATCAAAATTTGCTAGGGCGATTTGCGCCCTCACCCACCGGGCCACTGCACATGGGCAGCCTAATAACTGCAGTGGCCAGCTATTGCGACATTAAGCATAGAGGTGGACGCTGGCATGTACGTGTAGATGACTTGGATCCCCCGCGTATCGCGCCGGGTGCAAGCACATCTATTCTAACAACCCTAAGTGCGCACGGGTTGCTAAGCGATTTGCCCATTGATTACCAAAGCCAACACTCGGCGGCTTATAACAATGCTCTGAATCAACTGACGCCCAAGTCCTTTTTTTGCACCTGCACGCGCAAGCAGTTAGAAGAGTTTGCTGTCTATCCCGGCAGGTGTCGTAGTAACAAAACACCCACCAAAAGTGCGTCTACTCGAATTTTAGTGGGGAAGAACAAAATAGCATTCCATGATTTGATTTTGGGCAGTCAGGAACACGATCTAGGCGTTGAGTATGGCGATTTCATTATTCAGCGGAAGGACGGCCTTACAGCATATAATTTGGCCACAGCAGTGGATGATGCAGCTGAAATAACCCACGTTGTTCGGGGCCAAGATCTGTACACAACAACTGCCGTGCAAATACACCTTATGCAACTGCTTGGACTAAGCCCACCGATTTACGCCCACATACCCGTCTTGACCTTTGCGGACGGCAAAAAATTGTCCAAGCAGAATCTTGCACCGGCTTTGAACAACACTATTGCCGCAGATAATTTACGCAATGCCTTTAATTACCTAGGCATGCACATGCCCGCAAACGACAGGTGGACAGTTCAAAGAATTCTGGATTGGGGGATAGCCAACTGGGATCTAAAAAAATTGCCAACACAACTCCCGCCATTTTCGGCAATGACATAGCTCGCTTGTGCAAGCTGCGGCCAATGTCTAATCTAAAACCTCAAAAGAGCCGCAAATGTGCACCAAAATGGGTAAAGAACCTAACTCTGGGAGCGACTCGCTGTAGAGGGTTTGCTACCATCTGTGCATGATTAATCTAATTCTTATCGACAAAGATTCTAACCGAAGGACGCAGACGGCCAATAAAATCCGTAATCATGGGTTTGAAGTGCACGACACGGCAGATATGCCCTCTGAGACTCTCGCAAAGTTTGATTGCGTAATGGTTGTTGATGAGCTTATTCAAGATCACTTGACAGAAATTGCCCAAAAAATTGCCGTTATTGTCCTCGCATCAATGCCGAGCATTAAAGAGTCAGTACGCATGTTGCAAGCTGGCGCTGCAGATTACTTGGCGCTACCCACCGAGACCGGCGACCTACTTGCCAGCATTGAAAGAGCAACCTCCTACCCTAAGAACCCAAAAAGTACTGTCCTAGACCAGGCAGAGATGATCGGCTCCTCAGAGGTAATGAAAACTCTGCGCAGGCGCATAAGCAAGGTTGGCCCAACTGACTCTTCGGTACTCATCCTAGGTCAGTCAGGGACGGGCAAAGAATTAGTTGCCCAAGGGCTGCATGCTTCCAGTGATCGCGCTCACGCGCCAATGATCACGCTAAATTGCGCAACCGTACCGCAAAATTTAATCGAGGCGGAACTCTTTGGCGCAGAAGCTTATGGCGACAATCAAGTGGGCAATCGCGGGTTAGTAGAAGCAGCAGATGGCGGGACATTGTTCCTCGATGAAATCTCAGAACTGGCACCCAGCGCTCAAGCTCGACTCTTACAAGTAACCCAAGGGGAGAATCGTAAAGTCGGCGGCGCAAACACTAAGCCGATCAACGTTCGAATTATTGCCGCAACTCACCGAGATCTGAAAGCACTGACCGAAAATGGTGCATTTCGTTCGGACCTTTTCTACCGCCTGAATGTAGTGAGTTTCAACCTTTCGCCTTTGCGCAATAGACATCAAGACATCCTCGAAATTGGTGAGTACTTACTAGCAGAAACTTGTCGTAAACTCGATAAACCGCTGCTAAAAATTGGCGACGAAGCAAGAAAAGCCATGCTCGAATATCATTGGCCCGGCAATGTCAGAGAGTTAGGCAACGCCATTGAGCGCGCCGTAATACTGGCTGACGAAGGCGGTGTTATTACCCAAAGCCTTCTTGCGATAGAACCTGATGACACAATAAATGGTGGTGGTTTAGTCGACGTAGACCCTTCTCAAACATCCCTAGAGGACTACTTCGTACGCTTTGTACAAGACAACGAAGAGTCTCTTACAGAAACTGAATTAGCCGAGAAATTGGGGATCAGCAGAAAGAGCCTCTGGGAACGAAGACAAAGGCTAAATATACCGCGTAAAAAAACGCGAAATCGCGGCTTACGCGGTGCTACAGGATCTTCAAACTGAACGCCAAAAATACCAGCACAGATGCACCAAAGGCTCAACGAGTCACTAAGCATGGCATCAAAGAAAAGCATTTAGATGCCAATGCGCTCAAGGTAATTGACGAACTCAACGCTAACGGCTTCCAAGCTTTCTTAGTTGGCGGGTGCGTAAGAGATGCGCTGTGCGGAGAACGTCCAAAAGATTTCGACGTTGCAACCAATGCGCCGCTTGAGAAGATCAGCAAAATCTTTCGTCGCGCTCGCATTGTGGGGCGCAGATTTCCCATCGTCCACGTTCGCTACGGCCGAGATTTAATTGAGGTCTCTACATTCAGACAATCAATGTCTGACAACGTAGTTCACGACCAGCAGGGCATGATTCTGCGCGACAATGCTTTTGGCACGCTCCAGGAAGATGCTTTTCGCCGAGACTTCAGTGTTAACGCACTCTATTACGATCCGAATACCAACGAGATCATAGACTACGTTGGTGGCCTAAAAGATATAGAAGAAAAACGCCTGCGCTTTATTGGCGAAACCAAAGTTAGGCTCGCCGAAGATCCCGTGAGAGTTCTGAGGGCCCTACGCTTTGGTGAGAAGCTTGGTTTTACTGTAGACAAGAAAATCCTCGCGCTTGTTGATGACACAGCAAAGCGGCTAGACGCTGTGCCGCCTGCAAGACTATTCGACGAATTTTTAAAACTATTCCTCAATGGCTATGGCGAGAAAATTTGGCGCAAGATGCGCGACACCCAACTAGCGGGCGCATTGTTCCCCAGCTGCAACCCGCAAAGCCCATTAGTGTTGGCTGCCATGCGCAATACCGACGAAAGAATTAAAGGCGGCGCTTCCATTACACCCGGTTTTCTTGTCGCCGTGCTGTTGTGGGAAGACTTTTGTGCGCGCAGAAATGAATGGCAACCGGGCGATGAAGATGCCGCGTTCATGGCGTTGAAGGAGCAACAGAGTTTTGTCGCCGTGCCGCGTCGATTTGGCAGTTTTGCTCGCGAGGTGTGGATGACCCAGGACAGGCTTATAAATCGAAGTCCAAAGTCCATTGATAGAGTAAGCGCTCACAAACGCTTTAGAGCCGGCTATGACTTCCTATGCTTACGAGCAGAGTCCGAACCTGCGCTACAAGAATGCGCCGATTGGTGGACCAATTATCAAACAGCTAATCCAGAACTTAAGCTGGAAATGATTCAAACCTTGCCTCGAGATGCAAAAAAGAAGCGCCGCAAGAAACGCACAAATAAAACCAAGTTACCTGAAAACAGCGAACAACCGGCCCAAGATTAATCGTGTTCAAACTGGCTAAACTAACATTTCACATTTTGGCCTTTGGCACCTTTCGAGCAATTGACAGTTGAACCAAAGACCGCCCTTGTCCATGATTAACTCATATCAAATTTGGGCAAAATGGCGGCTAATGCGGAACACCCCACTCGTACCATGACAGAACAAAATCTAACAAATGAAATTGCGGTTTCGCCAGTGACCATCAACAAGTCTCTGGGTGATGTGTATGACGACTCAAGCAATTTCCCGGTCAGCGCAGTGCAAAGGGCCACGGCGATGATCGCTGCTGCTGCGCAAATTCAACCGTTGCCAAAGTACCTGGCTATTGAAGGGCCTATCGGTGTTGGTAAGACTACCCTAGCACGCAAATTGGCCGACGTATTCGCCTACCCTTTAATGCTTGAACCCGTAACGGAAAATCCATTTCTAGATCGGTTTTACGCAGAAGGTGCCAGTCAAGCGCTGCCCACCCAACTGTTTTTCCTACTGCACCGTGCTCGACAGGTGGGTGATATGCCCGGCAACGATTTACTCGACCGCTCCTTAGTCGCTGATTTCATGATGGAAAAAGATGAGCTGTTCGCAAAGCTCACGTTGGATGCAGAGGAATTTTTGCTCTACCAGCAAATTCAAAACAGCCTGAAGGTGAAACCGCCAGTACCTGACCTTGTGATCTATTTGCAAGCGCCAGCTAAAACTCTGCAGGACAGAGTGCTGCTCAGAGGCAATAATTTTGAGCAGAGCATTGAGCTAGATTACCTAGATGCTTTGAACGACAGCTACACCGAATTTTTCCACTACTATGAGCAGGCGCCCCTACTGATCGTAAATGCCTCCGAAGTTGATTTTGCCAATAACGACGAACACTTTTTGGCGCTGCTTGAACAAATATTGTGTATGGAAGGTACACGGCAATTTTATAACCCTAACCCCACCCTGATTTAGCACACGGAATTGATAGACCGGGTTCAATTTATAGCGCCCAAAAACCGATTCACGGAGCAACTCCAAAAAGAAAGAGAACAAACATGAGCGACATTTATCCGGTTCCCGCAAACATTGCAGAAAGATGCCTCATTAATCGCGATACCTATAAAGAAATGTATCAACGCTCAATTACCGACGCAGATGGCTTCTGGGCAGACCAAGCCAAGCTATTTCTAGATTGGCAAAAACCATGGGATACGGTGTCTGAAGCAGACCTGCCTAATGGCAATGTCACCTGGTTCAGTGGCGGACAACTCAATGTCAGCGTTAACTGCATAGACCGCCACTTACCAGAGCGCGCCGAGCAAACGGCAATCATTTGGGAGGGCGACGAACCCAACAATGACGCGCACATTACTTACCAGCAACTCTCAGACAACGTTTGCCAATTGGCTAATGGCCTAAGAGAGCGGGGTGTAAAAAAAGGCGACCGCGTATGTATTTATATGCCCATGATTCCAGAAGCTGCCTATGCAATGCTGGCCTGCGCACGAATCGGCGCTGTGCATAGCGTGGTTTTTGGCGGCTTTTCGCCTCAGTCTCTGAAAGATAGAATTTTGGACTCAGATTGCCAAACTCTAATCACCGCCGACGAAGGTTTGCGCGGCGGTAAAAGCGTCCCGCTCAAAGCAAACGCAGAAAAAGCGTTAGAGTCCTGCCCGAATGTTCACACTGTGGTTACTGTGCGTAAAACGGGGGCAGATGTGCCATGGCAGGAAGGGCGCGACATTTGGTACGACGCGCTCACTCAAGCGCAGTCTACTAGTTCAGAACCTGCCACCATGGAGGCGGAAGATCCGCTCTTTATTCTGTATACCTCCGGCTCCACAGGTAAGCCAAAAGGCGTACAACATTCCAGCGGCGGCTATTTGCTGCATGCGGCCATGACGCATAAATACGTTTTTGACTACCAAGACGGCGATGTCTATTGGTGCACCGCCGACGTTGGCTGGATTACCGGGCACTCATATATTGTCTATGGCCCGCTGGCGAATGGTGCAACCACACTGATGTTTGAGGGTATTCCAACCTACCCAGATGCATCGCGCTGCTGGGAAATCATCGACAAGCACCAAGTAAATATTTTTTACACGGCGCCCACTGCCCTAAGACAACTTATGGCTCAGGGCGATGACTACGTGACCAAATGTTCTAGAACCTCGTTACATCTTCTGGGCAGCGTAGGCGAACCGATTAATCCTGAAGCCTGGGAGTGGTATCACAGAGTAGTTGGCGACAGTCGCTGTCCAATAGTAGATACGTGGTGGCAGACAGAAACCGGCGGCATCATGATTTCGCCGCTGCCTGGGGCGACTGATCTTAAACCGGGATCTGCCAGCTTACCGTTCTTTGGCGTACAGCCGGCGCTCATGGATGCGGAAGGAAATCTCATAGAAGACCAAGCGGCATCAGGCAACCTAGTAATTACTGGCGCTTGGCCCGGACAAATCAGAACTGTTTACGGCGACCACCAACGGGTTATAGACACCTATTATTCAACCTACAAAGGCTATTACTTCACTGGCGATGGCGCTCGGCGAGACAAAGACGGCTACTACTGGATTACCGGCCGGGTGGACGACGTGATGAATGTGTCGGGACATAGAATTGGCACGGCAGAAGTGGAAAGCGCGTTGGTATTACACCCCCGTGTAGCAGAAGCCGCTGTAGTTGGTTTCCCTCATGATGTTAAGGGCGAGGCGATTTATGCCTACGTCACGCTGATGGCTGGCGACGAGTCAGATCGAGAAGTCTTGCAAAAAGAGTTAGTGGACATGGTGAGAACAGAGATTGGTCCCATCGCCAAACCAGAAGTTATTCAATGGGCGCCGGGGCTACCGAAAACAAGATCTGGCAAAATTATGCGCAGAATTTTACGCAAAATTGCCGCCAACGAACTAGACAGCCTCGGCGACACGTCGACTTTAGCAGACCCCTCTGTTGTCGATGATTTAGTGGCTAACCGAGTACAGCAATAATGCTGGGGTAACAGTGCAACAAAGATTGTATGACCCTTCTTGGCAAGGCGGCGCAGGCCTCATGCCTAGGCAAGTTCTAAGTTCTAAGTTCTAAGTTCTAAGTTCTAAGCGAAAGCAAAGACAAAACGTAAACATAAAAAAACCGGCATACGCCGGTTTTTTTATCTGCTTGAGAGGATATTACTCCCCTGGTGCAGCCTGCTCTTGATAGTTAGGCAGTTCCTTAATAGACAGCTTGATTCTTCCACGCTGATCTACATCTAAAACAACCACATCAACCTCTTCGCCTTCTTTCAAATAGTCGCTTACATTCTCAACACGCTCTTCAGCGATTTGTGAAATGTGCAGCAGACCATCTTTACCTGGCAAAATGTTAACGAAAGCACCGAAGTCTACAATGCGCTCAACCTTACCGTGGTAAATACGGCCAACTTCTGCTTCTGCTGTAATTTCCTGAATACGGTTAACAGCAGCATCCTTTGCAGCACTGTCTTCAGCATAAATTCTTACGCTACCGTCGTCATTGATGTCCACTTCAGCACCGGTTTCTTCAACGATAGAACGAATGGTCGCACCGCCTTTACCAATGATGTCGCGAATCTTGTCTGGATGAACATTCAACGTCACCATAGCTGGCGCGTTGTCAGACAGCTCTTCTCGCGAAACGCTGATGACCTTGTTCATTTCGTCAAGGATATGAATTCGAGCTTCATGGGCTTGGGACATCGCAGCTTCCATAATCTCTTCGGTAATACCGTCGATCTTAATATCCATCTGCAATGCGGTCACACCTGCCGCTGTACCTGCGACTTTAAAGTCCATATCACCTAAGTGATCTTCATCACCCAAGATATCTGTCAGTACCGCGTAGCGATTGCCTTCTTTAACGAGACCCATAGCAACACCTGCAATAGGTGCTTTCATAGGTACACCAGCGTCCATAAGCGCTAGCGATGTACCACATACACTGGCCATAGAGCTAGATCCGTTAGACTCAGTAATTTCAGAAACCACACGAATGGTGTATGGGAAATCTTCAGCATTTGGCAGCGAGGCTGTAACACCTCTGCGAGCCAACTTGCCGTGGCCAATTTCGCGACGCTTAGGTCCGCTCATAAAGCCAGCTTCACCAACACTGTATGGAGGGAAGTTGTAATGCAGCATGAAGGTATCTTTATATGATCCTTCCAATGCATCAATCATCGCAGCATCACGTAACGTGCCCAAAGTTGCCACTACAAGGGCTTGGGTTTCGCCGCGAGTAAACAACGCTGAACCGTGAGCTTTAGGCAGTACGCCAACTTCTACTTCAATAGGTCGCACAGTGCGTAGGTCGCGGCCATCAATACGAGGCTCGCCATTAAGTACGCGCTGGCGCACCAGATCTTTCTCTACCTTACCGAACATATCTGAAACATCATCACCTGCGTACGCGGCTTCGTCGCCACCAGCAAGTTGTTCAACAATGCTTCGTCTAATTTCGCCAACTTTCGCTTGGCGGTCCATCTTATCGCTGATGCGATAGGCTTCGCCAAGATCGGCTTTGATAGAGTCGCTAACCTTAGTGAGTAGCGCTTCGTCTTTCTCTTCTGCCTGCCAATCCCAAGATGGCTTGCCAGCTTCTGTAGCGAACTCGGCAACAGCAGTAATAATGGTCTGCATTTCTTGGTGGGCAAATAAAACCGCGCCGAGCATTTCGTCTTCGGTTAATTCTTTTGCTTCAGACTCAACCATCAACACTGCGCCGTCAGTACCCGCTACCATCATGTTCAGCATAGATTCTTTAAGCAGGTCATACCCTGGATTCAGAATATAATTGCCGTCGATGTAACCCACACGGGCTGCACCAATGGGGCCTTTAAAGGGAATGCCTGAAATGGACAGGGCCGCAGAAGTACCAATCATGGCAGCTATATCTGGGTCTTGGTTTTTGTCTGTAGATATAACAGTACAAACCACCTGAACTTCGTTCATGAATCCTTTCGGAAACAAAGGTCTGATAGGTCTGTCAATTAAACGACAGGTCAGCGTTTCTTTTTCGCTAGGACGTCCTTCGCGACGGAAGAAACCGCCAGGAATTTTGCCTGCGGCATAAGTTTTTTCTTGGTAATTTACAGTAAGCGGGAAAAAGTCCTGGCCAGGGCGAGCACTTCTTGCGCCAACAACTGTGGTTAACACCACGGTTTGACCAATGGTTACAACCACTGATCCGGTGGCTTGCTTAGCGATCTTATTGGTCTCCATAGTGACCAGTTGATCACCAAACTGAAATTGTTTGGTAATTGGGTTCAAATTGATTCCTCCAATCGGAATTGCTTATTTATAGCGTTTCTATTTTCTTTCAAGTTCTATATCTATTTTGATATCTTATTGATATCCCTTCAACGCGGCTTCCGGCGAATTGCCCGAAAGCCACAAAGCTCAATGACTATCGACGCAATCCAAGGCGCTTAATCAAATCACTGTAACGAGCTACGTCTTTTCTCTTAAGGTAATCGAGAAGCTTTCTTCTTTGATTAACCATTCTGATCAGACCACGTCGAGAGTGGTGATCTTTCTGATGATCCTTAAAGTGCCCTTGCAGGGTATTGATGTTGTGAGTCAACAACGCTACCTGTACTTCTGGGGACCCTGTGTCGCCATCTTCTAGTTGATATTCTTTTACGATATCTGCTTTTACTGCGGCAGTGAGTGCCATCTTTCTTCTCCTTTAATACGCGAAAAAATTACCGTATGAACCGCGCATATTTACAGTACATACTTTAAACATCCTTATAGACCTTCCTAGCTAAAGACCACTAATCTTCGTGGCGCTATCCGACCGTCTACAAGAACTTCTCCAACGCCGAGAAAGACATCGTCTTCCTCAGCAATTTCTAACAACTGCACCCAACCTTCCGTTGGTGCTTTGGCTACCTGAACAGGTTGACCCTGCATCAGATAATGAGCGGTATCACTGACCATCCGCACTTTCGGCCAGTCCTGCACCGAGCTTTCAATAGGTTTTAACAAGCTGTCTAACGAATCATTATCTTCACAAGATTCCAGCTGTTCAAAACTTATGGCTTCAGGCTCAACATACGGCCCTGCCGCCAGCCGGCGCAGCCCAATAACGTGCCCGCCACAGCCTAGCGCATGACCCAAATCTTCTGCAATGGTCCGAACATAGGTACCTTTGCTGCAATGTATTTCTAACTCTAATTCATCACCGTCAAATTTGACCAACTCATTGCTAAATACAGTCACGGTGCGAGCCTTTCGCTCCACTTCAATACCTTGTCTAGCCAACTTATATAACGGTTGGCCTTCATGCTTAAGGGCAGAATACATTGAGGGGACTTGCTCAATTTGCCCGCGCAATTTTTCTAGCGCCGTTTCAACAGCTGCGGCAGTCACATGGGACGCATCTGCGCCGCCAGTCACTTCTCCCTCGGCGTCTCCCGTTGCTGTGGTGACCCCTAGCTTAATTCGCGTCCAGTACCTCTTGTCTGAATCTAAGAGAAACTGCGAAAACTTAGTCGCCTCACCAAAACAAAGTGGTAAAACGCCAGTTGCTAACGGATCTAAGCTTCCGGTGTGTCCAACTTTCTGCGCTCCAAACAAACGCTTGGCTCGCTGCACTACATCATTAGATGAAATACCCGGAGGCTTATCCACAATAAGCACACCATTAACCGGTCTACCCCGTCTACGCTTAGCCATTACACTTTCTCAACGTCAAAAGCATACTAGTCTTCTACGTCACCGCTCGTTCCTCGACTTTCGTCTTGGGAAACGGCTTTACCAATCAGCTTCTCGATGCGCGGCCCTCTCTCAACCAGCTCATCGTAATGAAAGCGTGTTCGAGGTGTTGTGCGCATAGTGTGCCGCTTAGCCAATTCTGAGCGAAAGAACCCGGCTGCTTTGTTCAGCACCGTAATAAGTTCGCTCTTGTCTTCCTCTGTCTCTGCTTGCAGTGACGAGACATAAATCTCTGCATAGGACAAATCTTTGCTGACCTTTACGTCATTAACGCTGACGAAAGATCCAACGCGAGGGTCTCGCATGTCGCGCTGAAGAATTCGCGCAACTTCGTCACGCACAAAATCCGCTACTCTTAGATCACGAGACATTTAGACCCTTACCTACACACTGGTGCGCAAAAA
>Ga0209666_1003207_pt1 | contig 11979 bp, 4 predicted proteins | sample SaaInlV_125m_DNA_FD_184679 | JGI IMG/M metagenome (GOLD analysis project Ga0209666, IMG submission 184679) | Marine microbial communities from expanding oxygen minimum zones in the Saanich Inlet - Saanich Inlet SI037_S3LV_10m_DNA (SPAdes)... | ecosystem: Environmental > Aquatic > Marine >...
GCCTTGAGCGTGGCCTCGTTGGCCATCGTGATCACCTCGGTCACGTCGCCGCCGATCGAGCCGCTCAGCATCCGGAGGAAGATCCACAGGCGGTCCTGCGAGATGGCCAGGTGGCGGTGCATCTCGACCCACAGCCCGTCGCGCCGGCCCTGCGCCGTCACCTCGCCCGCGCCATCGCGCGTCGACTTGTTCATCTCCAGGAAGGCGGCCGTCGCGTCCGGGCAGTCCTTCTCGGCGTCGAACGCAAGCGCCGCCGTGGAGACGATCGCGCGGTTGATGACGCGGCCCCACGTCTCGGTCGAGTAGTCGCTCGGGCGGAGCCGCTCGCTCGCAAGTGCGCCCCTCTTCATTGCCCCCGCCCTCTGCGCCTTCTGTCGGAAGGCGTGCGCCTCGCTGGCCTCCGCGCCCTTTGCCGCCGCGTACTGGCCCCAGGTGCGCGGTGGCATTGTCGCCTCCGCCGTCGCCGGCGCTACCACAGGTATTTGAGCAGCCTCTGCCGCGGCCGCTTTCTCGAGCGGGTCCAACTGCTCCTTGCCCGCCTGCAATGCATCCGCCGCGGCCTCCTTTGCCGCCTCCACTTCCTTGGCTGCCTTCTTTACGTTTTCCACGTTTTGCATGGCTTGGGCGGTGTCGGCATCGTTTGTGGGGGCTCCGTCAACGACCGGGACCCCGTCGGGCGGAGGCTTGGAGAATGCAGGGCCGCCTGTCCGCGCAGGCGCGGGCGCAAACGCCAGCTGGTCGGCGGGCGGTGCCACGTAAAAGTGCGACGGGAGGCCCCGTCGACGCAGCGCGTTGCGGAGCGTCGCCGTCGCAACCGCCGTTGTGCCCATCGCGCTCGTGAGGTTGTTGCTGTCGGTGAGCGCCTGCTCCGGCACGCGATCCGCTGCGATGGGCCGCACGCCCGGATCGGTCGGGTAGGAGAGCGCCCCCCTGACCATGGCGCACGGGCGCGTCACGAGCCGCTGCGCGGTCCCGAGCGGGTGCGGCTCGTCGTCAAACTCGGCGGCCTCGTTCAGGCGGTAGAGCCCCTCCATCTGCTGGAACTTGAGCGCAGCGCCGGCGCGGCGCAACGCGCCCGCCGCCTCCTCGCCCGTGTCGGGGTGGTCGACCAGTTGCGCGCAGCGCGCCACCGCGTGCTCCAGCACGGCGACTCGCGCCATGGTCTCGGCGCGCGGGCCCTGCGGCATCCATCGCACCTCGTGCGGCACCTCGACGCCCTCGCGCTCGGCGTGAAGCTCGGCGACGGGCGTGCGGCCGATGATCGCAAAGTTGTCGCCGAAGCACTCGAGCGCCTCCGCGACGACCGCGGGCGACGCGCTCGCGGTGCTGGTGGTGCGCTGGCGCTTGGCCGCTTGCGGCACCAGAGCGTCGTCGAGCTCGTCGGCGGTCGGATCGGGGCTGCTCTCGAGCAGGCTGCGCACGGGCGCCATGCGCTTGACAAACTCGTCGAGGTCGGGCAGCGCGTACGGGAGGAGGTTGTCGTGCGCGCACGTGGCCGACGCCGGCTCGGTGGGCGCACGCTGCCCCACGAGGCCGCGGATGATGGCGCAGGGGACGAACGAATCGTCCAAATCGTACCCGTCATCGCCGTTGTGGGCGCCTATGGGTGGCCGAGTGATGTCCTTCCCCTGGGCCCCCAGTTGCTCAAGCTGCTCCCTGATCTGTTTTTGTTTCTCGTTGTAGTAAAACTCGTCGGGAGGAGGGGGCAGCCTTGGCGGCGTGTGCAGCGCCGGCACGGAAGGCGGAGGGGGTCGCGGAAGGTACAGCGTGACCGGGTCGTCCACCGTGTCACCCATTGGAGGTGGCGGCGGTGGCGGCGGAGGAAAAATCGGCTTTGGGATGGCATTCAGCTGCTCGGTCGAATCGGTTAAGTGCTTTTGCAAGGTGTCCAGCTCCCCCTGCAGTGCGGCAATCCCCTTCTGCGACTCACCCTCCGCGCGCTTCACGAATTCAGCGTGCCTTACCCGCAGCGCTGCTATGTCCGCCTCCTTCTGCGCCGGACTGCGCTCCTCGTCGGCCTTGATGGCTTTCAGATCAGCCTGCATCTGCTGGCCGTGCTCCCGCCTCACGTCCTTCAGCTCCATGCGCGCGTCGATCATGTCCCGCCTCACATCTGCAATCTGCGCCTTGGCATTGGTGAGCTCGGCGCTGAGGAGCATCTCCAAGTTCTCTATCGTGTTGTTGAGCAGGTCTTTTGTTGGCACCTTCTGTGCGGCGCACTCCTCCTGCACCTTTGCGAGCGCTTCCGCCTGCTCCCGCGACTCCTTGGCCGCCTCCTCCGTCATCTCCTGAAGCTCGAGCTCGGCGGCCCGCAGCTCCGCATTCTTTGCCTCCAGGTCGGCTTTTTTTGACGCGAGCACGTCCGCGGCCTCTTGCGCCTTCTGCTGCAGCGCGTCCTTCATCGCCTTTTGCATCGCCTCCCGGTCGGCCTTGGCCGTCTTAAGCTCCCTGGAGAGCGCTGCAACGCTCTCCTCCGCCTGTTGCTGCTGCTGCGTGAGGGTTTCGATCGTGGCGCGCTCCGCCTCGAGCTTGCGCAGCGCCTCCTGGTCGGCCAAGGCCGTCTCACGCTCCTGCTTCGCCTCCAGCGCCGCAGTCTGCGCTTTCAGATTCGCCTGCGCCTGCTCCAACTCACGACCAAACTTCTGCTGCAGCTCCGTCTTCTCGGCCAGGCACCGCTTCAGCTCTTCCTGCGCCGCATCCACCGCCTTCAAGGCCGCATCCAGCTTTGTCTCCTTTTCCTGCGCTCGCTGCTTGAGCTCCGTGGCCTCCGCGTCCCACTCGGCCCTCTTCGCGTCCAGCTCCTCTTGCACTTGCTCAGCAAACGCCTCCGCCCGCTCCCGCGACTCCTTGTCCGCATCCTCCGCCATCGTCTCAAGCTCGCGCTTGGCGTCCTGCAGATCCGCTTCCGCTGAGGCTAGGGCGGCTTGCCGCAATTCGAGCACGGTATTGGCAGCTCGCTCCTGGTTCTGCAGCTCGTTGTTCTTCTCCTTTTTCAGCGCCTCCTGGTCGGCCTTGGCCGTCTCAAGCTGTTTGGAGAGCGCCACAACGCTCTCCGCCGCCGCTTGCCGCTGCTGCTGGAGGGCGCCAATTGCGGCACGCGCCACCTTCACTGCGGCGCGCTCCACCTCGAGCTCGCGCAGCAGGTCCGCGTTGGGCTGGCTCGCGTCCTGCTCCGCCTCCAGCGCCGCAATCTGCGCTTCCAGCTCCGCCTGCGCCTTCTTCAAGTCATCATCAAACTGCCGCTGCAGCACCGTCTTCTCGGCCAGGCACCGCGTCAACTCTTCCTGCTTGGTCGCCTTCTCGGCCATGCACGCCTTCAGCTCCTCCTCCTTATCCAGCGCTCGCTGCTCGAGCTCCTTGGCCTCCGCGTCCCACTCCGCCTCCTTCTTGGCCAGCTCCTGTTGCACTTGCTCAGCAAGCGCCTCTAACCCCTCGCGCATCAGCTTCCGTTGGTCCTCCAGCTTCTTGTCCGCCGCTTCCTCGGCGAGCTTTGCTGCCTCATTGGCGTCCTTTGCCGCGAGGCTCGCCGCCACATGGACCTTGTCCATTTCCTCTTTTGCTGCCTCCAATTTGGCCTCGCGTTCCTTCAGCTTGTCCTGCACGCCTTGCTCCTGCGTTGCCAGATCCGCATAGGCCCTCTCGCAATCCGCCAGCTTTGTGGCCGCATCGGTCGCCTTCTGCTGCGCCGCGTTGCGCTGCTGCTGCGCCTGCTGCAGCGCCTCGCGCGCCAGGCGCTCCGCCGCCTGTATTTCCGCATTGCGAGCGCCCAGCCCATCCCTCGTCCTTTCCGCCTCCGTCGCCCTCGCGTCCGCGGCCGCTACCACCTGTGTCGCGGCCTGTGCGTCCCGCAACGCCTGCTCCTTTTCGGCCAACGCCTGGTCCTTGTCCCTGAGCGCCGCCTCCTTGGCCGCCACCTCTGCCTGCAGCTGTGCTGCCTGCCGATCGAAATCGTCCTTGTTCCGGGCGTTCAAGGTGAAAAAGCCAGCCCGCTCCTTCTTCAGCTTTTCCACCTCGGCGTCGCGCTTCATCACCTCATTGGCCATGGCAGTGAGCCGATCGTCGAGTTTCTGCGCCTCCTTCACCGCCGCGGCCGCCTCCCTCCTCTTCTCATTGATCTCGTTGTGCTCGGCCTGCTTGGTGCGCCTCTCAAACTCCTTCTGAAGCCTGATCTCCTCCTTCTTGAGCTTGGTGAGGTACTCGGTCTGCTGCTGCTCCACGTTGGCCTTCCACTCGGCCTGCTTCGCATTGTACTGCTTCATGAGGGCGGTGTTTGCCTGCTCCACCTCCTCGATCCGGCGGATGCGCTCCACCGACGCGCGCGAGCCGGCGGTCGAGCTCTTCAGGATGCGGCGAGCCAGGTTGGTTTCCGGGTCCTCGGTCGAGTCGCTCGCGTCGGCCATGATCTCCTTGAGGCTCTTGAGGAAGGCCATCACCATTCCGCGCTCCCTGGCGCTGCGCACGACGCCGTTGCGGAGCAGCTTCACCGTCTCCGCGGGGACGTCGGGCACAAAGTCCACGATCGTGCCGAGCAAGCGCAGCAGCATCGGCAGCCGCTTGGGCGCCTCCTGCTGCGCCTTCGCATTGCGCCGCTCAAGCGCCCTGATCAGGCCCTGGCGGATGCCGTTGACCGCGTCCGGCGCGTAGAGCGAGGCGGGCGCCAGCGCGAGCGCCTGCTCGTTTGCGCCGCTCGCGCCGTTTGCGCCCACCGTCGACCAGAGGCACGCCAGCCCGCTCGCGAGGTAGCTCGCGTCGTCGCCACCCAGCATGAAGCGGCCCTCCAGGACCTTTTGCGCCGCTCCGCGCGCGCTCCCGCCGGCCTGGCTGCGACGCACGAGCGCGTCGCGCACCTTGCGTTTCTTGCTGCCGGGGAGCGCATTGTCGAGGTCCAGCCCGAGCGTCACCTCGTGCAGCGTGCGGTCCACAAACTGCTCATAGAGCTTTGCCTCCGGGACCTGCATGAGCCAACGCGTCCCCGACGCTCCTGTTAGGCATCTGCAACGGACGGGTTTATCTTTGCTCCGTGGGCGCGGCGTCTTAAAAAGGGGACAATAATCCACCCTACCGTCCTATTAGGCATGAGCGTGCACGCGCGTGTGCGATGGCCGACGACGGCCAGAACGGGGAGGAGGGCGACGACGTGCTCTTTCGCGAGCTGCAGACCACCGCGGTCTACGACAGCCTCCAGCGCCAGCCGCCCGAGCGGCACATCCTGACGCTCAGCCGTGCGGAGGCGGAGTATGCGCCACTGGCCGATGCGCTCGCAGCGCCCAACCGCGCCGCGATGGACAGCAGCGGCCCGGAGATCGTCGTGCAGCTGCGCAAGCGTGGCGGACGCGTGCAGCTGCTGTTCGACGGCTTCGTGTCCGACGGCGCCGCTGATGCGGATGGCGTGCTCGTGCACGAGCTCCAGTTCCACAAGGGGCTGCACGAGGACTGGGAGACGAAGACGCGCGTCCTCTCGCCGCTCGCGATCGTTGCGGCCGTCGAGGATGGCCAGCTGCCTTTGCAGAGCGTGAAGGTTTCTGTGTGGCAAAGCTTCGAAACCCGCAACCGGCAGATCGGCGAGGCGGTGATGCTCGCCGAGGCCGATCTTCGGCCGCACCGCGTCACCGACGTGCGGTGCGCGATCGTGCGAGCGCCCTTCCCGCTCACTATCGCGCATCCGCCGGTGGTGACCATCCCCGATGGCCAATCGCGCGATGCCACAATAGCAAGGAAGGACATGGCGGGATTCCTCAGCATCGTTCCAAACGGACTCACGGCCGCGTGGAACATCCTCGCGCAAAATCCCGGGGCGACAGCGGGCGCACTGGCTGGCTATGCCACCAGAGGCGCGTTCGTCACGTTCCTTGGGTGGTTGGCCAGCAGATTCGGGATGCCCATAGTGACGCACATGCTCCGACCCCTCCAGAACCCGCCTCCTGCGCCCGCGGGCGCAACGGCCGGAGCCCAGGCCGGCAACACGGTCAATGTGCTCTACGAAGGCATCAGGAGTTACCTGACCACCAGGGCGTATCCAAAGGACAGGGACATCACCTTCACGCTCGAGGAGTTTGCAAATGCGCTGGAAACGTTGGCCGTCTTGAAGCCACTGGACGACCCGAACCGGTTGGTGTCTGACCCGATCGCGGAGTCCAAATCCACCGCGTTCAGGCACGAGAGGGCGATCTGGCACTGGCTTGCGACAAAACGGGACGGCGATGCCGACCCTAACGCCATCCTCGTAAACTTTGGGCTCAACCAGGACGCCTCGACGACCGTGCGCGTCCGGCTCTCCGTCGACGACCCGATGGCGTGCGCCCCGGAGACGCAGCACCACGAGATCCGGTGCGTTCGGGCGGACGGACGCATCCTTGGCGCGGCCGCAAGCGGTGTGCTGCACGATCTTCGTCGCGTGCAGCACGCGATCAAGAAGATTGTCGTCATGCTGAGCACGGTCGTCAGCCAGCAGGGCGACCAGCTGTCGTGGGCGGACCGCAACTTCCTCGAGCCGATTTGGTACGCGGTGGAGAGGCGGTTTCAAACACAACAGGGAGCGCAGGGGTTCCTCAGAAACGCGACCAAGTTCACGGCAAAGCAGTGGACGTACAAGACCAGCCCCAATGGCACCGACCGGAACGCGCGCATCGAGTGGTTCCGGACGATCCAGGCGCGGATCGAGGAAAAGCTGATTCGGCCATTCTTCGAGCTGGGAGGGCCGGTGTCGGTCCTGGTGCAGAGCATCGAGGACTCGCTCAACGACCCCCAGGCACCCCTTGCGAGCCCCAAGGTCGAGTGGGTGCGCAGGCTACCGCAGCGCGTTCGTTCGAGCGTCACGACGAGCCTCTTTGCGCGCGGAGTGGACTACTCGACCGAGTACGCCGATGTGTTCACGCAAGACGCCACGGTGCGCGAGTTCACGCCATACGCAAAGCTCGCCCAACTGCTCACGCGCACGATGAAGCAGAGCGGCACGGCCCTCCGGCGGTTCGTGCGGGGCTGGGAGGCGCACCAGGTCACGCAGGTCGCGCTCGAGTGCATGTGCCTTGACGCGCACGTACCGGCGGCGGGAGGGTTTCGCGACGCGCCCCGTTGGTCCACGCTGACCCTTTCCACGCCCGTCGACGTGCAATTCGCCGCCGCGATCGTTTCGGTCCCGGAACGCACGCAGCGGCAGCTGAGGTTTGTCGCAAGGCGCGCGCAGCAGCAATCCGACAAGTCGGTCCTCGAGGCGCTTGGCCTCGCGCACACGAATGCGGATCTGCTCGCCTGCCAGACGTTTGGCGACCTTTGGATCTCCGAGCTGCTTGCGATGCACGAGGCACCCAACTCGCGCCAGGTGCAGATGCTCGAGCAGGCTTCGCAGCGCGCGGTCGCGCGGTTGCGCGCAGCGGGCGACCTCTTGCTGCGCCTCGTGGTCGGAGACAATCCGTCAACCGAGGCGATCGAGAGCGTCGACGTGGCGCCGAGCGGGTCCGCCATCGCATTGGTGGCCACGCAGGCGGGGCGGGACGCGGGGCGGCTGCTCGAGCGCGTGCTCTTCAGCAAGGATTACGCTCTCGTCCGCGCGACGATGGTGCCGCTGATCCGGAGCTGCGCACACTCGTGCACGCGCGCCGCCTCGGCCTTTGCCAAGCAGGTGCCCACGCGCTTGCCGCACGGCCCCGCCGCATCGCTCTTTGGCGATTGCCACGACGGCGTGGCCGCCTTCTTGCGCGCAAGGAGCATGACCAGCGACCCCGCAATCGTGGGCGCGATCACCGCGGCCTACCCTGCCGTGCGCCTCCTCGACGCGTCGGACGTGTACAGCCCGGAGCAGGCCGCGTCGCTGCGCATGCGCGCGCCCGCCAAACGCGCTGCCACCACGCCCGGGCACGACGCGGTCGCCGCCATGCGGTCGCGATTGGCCGCGTTGCAGATGGAGCCAACGGCCGACGACGCGGAAAACCTCACCGTTGACGAGCTGGCGGACGCGCTGGCCGTCGTCAAGCTAGGCGACACCCGCCGCCGCTCCTTCTACGTGCCGTTTGGGTGTGGCAACACGCGGCCCGCCCCGACCTTCCCGCTCGGCGCCGCGCCGATGTTTGGCACCGTTCCCGTCTTCTGCGACGAGCTGGCGTCCGCATTCAAACTGGTGCAAGCCTGCTTCGACGAAGCCCAACCGAGCAATCGCGCTTCCAACTCGCTCTGTGTGCTGCTCAACCCGGTGTTGGATTGCCTTCCGGACCCCAACCAGGGGAGCGAGGTCGAGACTGCGCACCCGAACGTGCTGCAGGTCGATCGCGTGGCGGGGGCAAACGGGCAGCCGTGCGTGCGCGTGACGTACGCCGCGAGCCGTGCGCCCGACGGCGACGCTCCTGCGCCGCCCACGGATGCAGTCGACGACGCATCGGCACCCACTAAAGCGTCCGAGGTGAGGCGCGCGGCCGGTGGCAGCGACGCCGAGTACGTGGAAATGAGCGCTCGGGTGTCCTCGATCGCGTGGAACGCTGAGCGCGTGGTCCAAGCGGTGGTGGCCGCAGTGGCCAGTGCCGAGCCCAACCCCGACGGGCTTGGCGCGATCGAGCTCGCGCTCACGCTCCCCCCCGACAGCAAGGGGCGTTCGCACTGGTACGTGCGCCCCGATCCGCCCTTCTTCTCATCGCAGAGGGACAAGCAGATCGAGGAGAACGCCATGTTTGCGATACTGCGTCTCGACCTGCAGCTCTACACCTACGAAATGCTCGTGACCGAGGCGAGCGACAACTATTTGGCGCAAATGATGGTGCCGGCCAACGGGGTGGACCAGGCGCTCGCCGACGCCAAGACGAGGATGCCAAACGACGATTGGGAGGTCATGAGCGGAGTGTACGACGCGATCCTCGCAACGATCGGGCAAGCGTACTTGGACGCGGACGATCAGCAGGTCGCTGCGGCGCTGGGCCCCGCGATCGCGCAGACGCAGGCCGCGCTCAAGACCCTTCTCGAGATTCCGTTTGCGAGCAGCAACGCGCGCATCGCGAACGCGAGGCGCCTGTTGCAGGCCCAGCCGGTCGCGCAGGAGTTGCCTCTGTGGGACGACGAGGAGTCGCGTCGCGCTCTCGTGGGCGCGCTTGGGTTGGGCGTGGCCATGCTCGCGCCCTTGCTGCAGGGCGTGCGCATCACGTGCGCGCCGATTGCGCTCGGCCAGCGCGACGCGGAGTGCACGACTGCCGTGACGCGCCTCATGGGCGCGTTCGATCGGTGCGAAGCCGTGCGGTTGAGCGAGGCGTGCCTCCTGGTGTCGGAGCACATGCGTTCGAGATAACTGTGTGTTTCAAGAGCGTAGTGTTAAGGACAAAAGAGCCATGAACGTGCACGACGCAGCGCATCGCCTTCTGGAGAATGTCAAGCGCTCGGAAGGCCAGGACATGCTGTTTGAAGACTCCAAGCTCATGAAGGTGGCCAAGGAGACGCTCGACGGTCTGCACGAGCGCACAAAGGGCAAGAAGATCGACTGCGAGTACGTCGCCAAGCTGGAGACGGCAAATACGCAGGTGGCATTCCTGGCAGGCATCGGCGTCCTCACCGACAGGTTTGCGGCCGACTTTGCCAAGGCCGTGGCCGACAACAAGCGCGTCGCGATGCGGATGACGCGAAAGGCACGACAAACGAAGCTCGTGATCAAGGAGGAGCAGTACGTTTACCACGTTGCGCTGGAGGACTTGCCTGCGAGCCAGGGACTGGCAGCGCTGCGCGTCGACAAGGTGCAGGACCCGGACGACGGCACGGCGACGCCCATGACCGTGCTCGCGGGAGGAACGGGCGCGCTGATCGAAGGCGTGGACACCCATCAGGGCGCGTACGACGACCTCGAGCCTATGGGGCGGTGGGTCACCGCGAACGACCCGTTCGGGGCACTGCTCAGCCCAGACTTCCACAGGGCCTTCTGGCGCTTCATCACCGGCACGTGGGAGAACCAGGCCCTGCTTGCAGCGGGGACCGGCCTCGTCGTGATGGGCATGGACTTCATGCACCCCCTGCTTCAGAGCGCGCTCCTTGGCGCCGCTGGCCTCAGCTTTGCCAGAGCCATCAAAAACACCATCCGCGATGCCGCCTCCAGGGGCGCCAGCACCGTGGGCGGTTACCTTGCCGGCCTAGTGGGCACTGCAGGGGCAGGCGTCATCGGGCGCACGGTGTACGCGGTGCGGGTCGCCATGCGTCGGCCGCCGTGGTACCAGCGCTTTCTCAGTCCTTTCACCTGGCTGACCGAAAGGGTCGCGGCCTTGATCGACGGCCACGAGTACGGCGCGCGGCTCATCGCAGCCGGCGAGCGGTTCTTCACCCAAGACCCGATGCTGATGGAGCTGTTGGGAGTGTTCATCAATGGCCGCCACGCCATTGCCACCGTTGTGGGCGCGGCGTTCGTTGTCTACTACGCCGCGGGGTTCTACACGCACCAATACGTGCCGTCGCGGCAGCAGTTCTACTTGCGCATCAACGATGCGGCCGTCTTCACGGACAAGGTCGGGAAGGAGGAGGAGTGCCTGGACGCGATCAACCGGAACCTCGAAAACCTGTGGCCCGGCGAGAACCCCAACCACCCGTGGCCACGGCGTCGGCGCGACCGCGTGACTAAGGCGCGCTTCGAGCGAGAGCTCGCGCGCTGCGAAAGAGAGGCGCGTGACATCCGGGCAGAGCGCCAGGGTGTGAACGACGCTACCACGGACACCGACGAGCGCGAGGACATCTGCGAAACGGTGGATGATCTGGTAGATCGGCTCGGGCAGCTGCAGGAGGACGTCGAGGCCCTCGCCGACAACGTGAGCCGCGAGCTGCGCACCACCTTCCGCGTGCGCAACGCCGAGGACTGCGAAGCGGTGGGCTCGGTGGTGGACGACGTGTTTTCCAAGCTGCAATTGTGATATAAGGAGTGTTCGTGTGCGTACTTAAGGAAGACCCCCTTTCACCGTTGCTCCGGAGCCATGCCGTCTTACGCCACACAGCAAATGCAACAGCAGCGTCGGGGTGCACGAGGCCAGGCTGCGCAGGTCCAGAGCGCGAGCGTGGCAGATCTCAACCGAGTGCTCAGCGGCCAGCCCAAGGCGATCCTGAAGAAGGTGACAAAGTATGCAGCGCAGAATGCACAGGCGGCGCAACCGTCCGGCTTCCAGGCGTTCTGGAAAACGATACGGGCCTTCGCGGTCGAGCACAAGTACGAGGTCTCGACGGTGGGCATGGTGGCCCTGTACATGCTGTACGAGCACCTCACGAAGGTGACCCTCGCCAACTCGCCCCCAGACAGCTTTTCGTGGGAACAGACCTTGGGGATCCCGAAAACGTCCGCCTTGGCGAGCGGCGGGAGCGTCGTCGACCAAGTCTTTGCCGAGGCGGAGCGGTGTGAGGAGAGTGCGCGTGTCCGTGCTAGGCAATAACTTGGTCTAAGAGCATTTTGAAGTGTGGGGCGCGGGTGTGTGGCGCCCCTTACCACCACCATGAGCGCCGCCGAGCGGTACGCGCAGCAAGTGGAGAAGGTCCGCGCGCTCCAGGAAGAGTACGAGCAGCAGGTCAAGGCGCATCAGCAGGCCATGGAGGCCGTCGCAATGGCGCGCGCGGCCATCCCCGACTCGTTGCGCGAGCGGCTCGAGCGGGCCTCCCGAGAGCGCAATCGGAGCACGTTCAAGGAGTTCTTCAGGGCAATCTACCAGTACCTGCCCGACAAGTGGACGGTCGCCGCGGCCGTCATCGAGCTCTACCGCTGGTACGTGGCCATGCACGAGGAGCAGCAGCTGGCCTCGCACCACCCGGGCTGGAACTTCTCGGGCATGGGGCCCGTGGCCGCCTGGAGCGCCCCACCGCCGATGGCCCCTCCGGACGAGGGCTGGGGCACCTTCGCGCCGGCGTCCCCCAACGAGAGCGTCGTGGACGCCGTCTTCGCCAAGGAGGCGCGCGAGCGCCAGTGCGCGTCCAATTGATGCGTCGTCGATCGGAGTTCCTTCCGAGCACTTGCCCCCCTCCCACCAGCTGTGGTCACAGCAGCTG
>Ga0209666_1003217_pt1 | contig 11943 bp, 8 predicted proteins | sample SaaInlV_125m_DNA_FD_184679 | JGI IMG/M metagenome (GOLD analysis project Ga0209666, IMG submission 184679) | Marine microbial communities from expanding oxygen minimum zones in the Saanich Inlet - Saanich Inlet SI037_S3LV_10m_DNA (SPAdes)... | ecosystem: Environmental > Aquatic > Marine >...
CGACGGCGACGCCAGCCGATCGCGGCGCGGGAGGCGCGCCGCCGCCATGAAGCTGAGCCTTAATCAAAGCGACGGGGACGCGGGGACACAAGAAGACGCGCGCGAGTTTTGGGACGACGGGGACGGCGGGTCGTCCACGGAGTCGAGCGGCGGCGAGAGCGACGAGGGCGAGAGCGACGCGGAGGGGAGGCAGAGCCTTTCCCTCGAAGCGCAGACTGGGGGGCGCCGACTCGGCGACGCGAACAACGTCTAGACGGACGCACCCCGAGCCGCGATCGGTGGGCGAGCGCGTATAGCCGTGATACGATTCGTGACGTCTACGAACGAAACAGATCGACGAGCGTGGTATCGGTGAAACACGCGCGTTTCTTTAAAAACGTTCGACACATTGCACATTGGCGTTTGTTTCGAAGCTTTTTTGTCGTTCGGTGTCGTCTAGCGGGTCACTTCGGGGCCATGGGGTCGAGCGGCGACGACGGCGACGCCAACTTGATATACGCGCTCTACGCGATCGTGCCGGTCTCCACGCTCCTGCTCTTCTGGTTCGTCGCGTCCGGGTTCAACGTGCAGACCAAGCGCGCGCGGAGGCAGAGGCTGGCGACCGAGATCGCGCGAGATGGGTCGAACGCGGACAGTGGCGCCGCGCTCCGAGTCCATCGCGACGAGACCTCCGCGCGCGGGAGAGCCCCGCCCGCTGCGCCGCGCGGGGTGGGCAGGGAACCCTCGTACAGGACGCGCCTCGAGCTCGACCTGGAGCTCGCGGAGAGTCGCTCGAGGGAGGCGAGCGGCTCGGAGAGGCGCGGGGACGACGGGAGCGACGTGAGCGTGATGATGGATCTGACGGATGCCAAACGCGCGGCATCCGTCGGTTCGCTCTCCGAGAGCAAATCGGACGTGGACAGCGCGTTCGAGGCTTCTGTGCGAAGCATACACTCGGTGGACCCGCGGCGCGCGACCATGCTGAGCTACGTAAACGAGGAGCTGGGCGAGATGAGCGGGCGGTACGAGCGCTTGTTCGAGGCGGCGCGCGAAACGGAAACGACTCGTCGACGAGACAGTCTCACGGAAGCGTGACTCGCGTAACTCGCGCCGTGGAAGAGCGCTGATGAGCTCTACCGTTTACTCGGCGGGTATTCGTGCGTGATGTGATCTTGTTTAGACGAGCTCGATGGTGATCGCGTACGGTGGTGCCGTCACACGGGAGGGATTCTTTCACTCAATTCGTCGTTTCCATCCCGCGCGTTCGCCGTTCGCCCCGCGTCTAAACAGCGCCTTCTAAACAGTCACCCGTTTCTCCGCGCGATGACGTCGTCCACGCGCGCGGCGTTGAAGGTCCCCGGGAGCTCGTTGAACCCGTTGAACACCGAGTACGCGCTCGGCTCACCGGCGCGCCTCGTGCCTAGGCCGGTGAAGATCAAGTAAAAGCCGGTGAGGAGCAGGAACAGCGGCGCGTGCTCGAGCCGCGCGAACGCCTGGCTCAGTAATACCCACGCGACTGACTTGGCCAAAGCGCCGGGGGAGACCGAGACCAACACACGCGCTACCCACGGCGGGAAACGCAAGTTCCTGACCAACACCCCGTACGCGAACAGACGCGTTTTTGATAGCAGAAGCGGTGAATCTTCGTCGTCGCGCGCGGAGGTCTCGTCGTCGTCGGAATCGGAAGAGGAGGCGCGCGTCTCTCCGCGCGCGTTTCCAGCCTCGACGCGACGGCGAAACAGTCCGTTTTCGTTCACCCCTCCGGATGCGCCCCGGGAAGAGGGGGGCGTCTCCACCGGCCTCGCCGCGACGAGCACGGTGTCGTGCGGCTTGATCGGCGCGACGAGCGAGTCGTCCGCGAGCGCCGCGCCGCGAAGCACCAGCTTGCACCGCGACGGGGGGCGTATCTTCGCGGCCCGCGCGCACGCCTCGCGGAGCTCGCCCACCAGGCAGTTGTCGGGGACATCCAATTCCGCGGACCACCCCTGCTTGAGCGTGCGCACGGTGAGCCGCATCGGAGGGCCACCGCGCGCGGTCCGAGGGAAGCGCGCGCGCGGCGGCGAAGATACGGACCTCGCCGCGCTTCGGATCCCACGCGCGCCGCGGTGCGACCTGAACAGAGAGGCCGAGAGCTCCGGCGCGCGACGTCGATGGCCGGTCATCACACTCGTGTCATCCAATAATTCATTTACAGTGTCAACAACAGTTAGCGTTCGGTGTCAAAGATGCGGTTCCCTCACCCGCACGCGCAGAACTCGCCGCCCGCGTCTTTTGGGCGTTCTTTCGGATCTGAGTCAAGCAGCCACACCTGGCACGGCGCCTCGACGCAGTGTCCGTGCACCTGGTGCGCGTGCGTGGGGCACGTGCAGCACCAGCATTTGCCGTTCGTCGCCAGGAACTCGTGCGAGTTTATCGCGATGGATTCCGCGCACGACAGAGGCGGATCCATCGCGCGACGCGCTTTCGCGAATCGTCGCACTCCCGCGCCGCCGAAACGCGTCTCCCGCATGGCGTCCACCCACACCGCGGCTTTTGCCGAGTCCTTCGGGCACACGATACACATCAGAAACGCGGAAGAGCTCTCGTTCCAACCCTCGACGGCACACCAACCGAGAACGCCCATGACGTACGCGGGAATCGCGAGCGGGAGCAAAAGGAATTTCGCGAGCGTCGCGCAAGGCCCGCGGCGCATCACAGGCGCGCCGCACCAGCACGTCGTGGGCTCGTTCATCCATGACTCGGGCGGCTCGTCCTTTGGCACGCGGCGCATCTCCATCATCCCGGGCGCGACGAAGTTGGTCATCGCGGACGCCACTGCGAGGCCCCCGAGGCCCCCGACGGCGACCGCGGCGGTGGCAACCGGGGGAGCCGGGACGTTTGGGACGGCCGAGACAGCTTTGGTGGCGGCGGTGTTGACCGCCGTGGTGGCGGCGCTTGAGGCGGCGTCGGACGCCCGCTGGGCATGCGAGGCGACCGCGCTCGTCGCGGCGGACGCGGCGGCGTCAGCCTTAGCCCGCGCCGCATCAGCGGTGGCCTTCGCCTTCTCCTTCGCGGCAGCGAGCATGTCGATTTCTTGTCTTTCGCGAGTCCCACTCTTGGCGCGAGAACGGGTCGTGGCTACGTCGGGTTTGGAAAGCGCTTTCTGGTGGTGCGTCGTACGGCGCGCGCGTCCAGACGACGACGACGGGGACGGACGGCGGCGGACGTTGGTGAGGTCTACGCGCGGTGGGTTCTAGGGGCGGAGGACTGTCGCGGTTGAGATATTTCGACTTGTCGGTCGGTTGAACAGAAATATTTTTCAACCTGACACTGCATGCACTGGTTCAACCGACCCGTAATAAGTATCGTGAGTGCCCTTTCTTTCGTCCTCACATCGCGCGGCGCGTCGGGCGCGACCCGCCCCTTGTTCGGACGCTTCCCCTCGCCCACCACCGATCGCCGCCCCCGCGACGCTCGCGGTATGTCCTCCACCACCGTGGTCGACCTGACGGTGTACCCCGTGAAGAGCTGCGCGGGCATCTCCGTCGCGAAGGCGGCGCTCACCGAGACGGGCCTGCGCTTCGACCGATCGTGGATGGTGGTGGAGGCGCGAGAGGCGCGCTCTTCTAAGGCCGGACGACGGAAGAGGAGCAAAAAGCCCAAGCCGAGCGTTTTCGTCTCGCAGCGGGTCGACCCGTGCCTGGCGCGCGTCGAGCCCTGGTTACCGAGAGAGGTGCTCGATCCTTCTCTGTGGGACGGGATCTCTAAACCTCCCGAAAACGCGTGCCTGGTGTTGCGCCACGCGCCCGCGCCCGGTTCCGCCGACGCCATCGACCGAGGCACGACGAACGAGAGCGACCTGGGCGAGTTGCGCGTTCCGCTCGACGTGAAAAAACCGCTGAAACGACGCCTCGTGCAGGTCTGGGACTGGGTCGGCGAGGCGGGGGACGAAGGCGAAGAAGCCGCGCGATGGTTCTCGCGCGTCGTCGGTAGGCCGGTGCGCCTCGTGCGATGGCTCGGCGAGGGCGGCCAGCCCCCGTTCTGCTCCGCCGCTGCCAGAGGCACGCGCGTGCCTCTCGGCGCGGCGCTGGTGATCGCGGCCGCGCGCGCCACCGCGGGCGCGGGCGCGCTCGCGGCGGGCTTCCTCACCAAGAAGAGGCTCGACGCGATGACAAAGGGTGGAGGCGATTTCGACGGAGACCGCTCCGGGTCTGTCTCCGAGACGAATGCGACTTCGCCTTCGTCTCTCTCAGAAACCGAAACGAGGTCGTCTCTCTCAGAAACCGAAACGCCTCCCGTGTCGCGGCGTCCGTCTCGATCGTCCGGCGCATCCGGCCACGGCCGCTTCGCCGCCACGGTGAGAGACGCGGCGCGCGACGTCGCCGTTCGGCTGATGGGCGCGACGTTCGCCACGCGCGTCGCGGGCTTGGTCGAGTCTAGGGTCGTCGCGCGGTTCGACCCGCGGTTCACCGGGCCCGGGTCCAGACACGCGCCGGTTCGCGCCGCGGAGCGTCGGTACGCCAAGGACGCGCGCGCGTGCTTCTCCGACGGGTTCCCGATCCTGGTCGCGAACCAGACCTCGCTGGACGCGCTCAACGAGCAGCTTCGAGCGAAAGGCGCGTCGCCCGTCCCGATGAACCGGTTCCGCCCAAACGTCGTGCTCGGCGACGCCGTCGGCGGCGGACGCGTCGACGCGTGGGCCGAGGACACGTGGGGACGAATCACGGTCACACGCAAAAACGCGCCGCCGAGCTCGCCGGGTGTCGGGCTGGATCTCGTCAAGCCGTGCTCGCGGTGCGTGATGGTCACGGTGGCGCAGGAGAACCCGCCCTCGAAGCCTTCGGTTTCGAACGAGCCGCTGGCGACGCTCAACGAAAAGCGCTCGGGGTCGAAGTGCGGGTTCGAGCGCGAGGACTGGCGAGAGACACCCTTCTTCGCCTGGAACGCGGTGAGCGACCCGGCGCGTCTCGGCGAAATCGTCGCCGTCGGCGACCGCGTGGACGTCGTCAGGACGAGAACCTTCACGGAGAAGTGAGCGTACACTCTAGAGCTAGCTACGTAGTAGACTACCTTCGAAGATAGGCGGTTGTATGATCGTATTCGCGCGCGCGAAAGGAGTCGCTAATCCTAAATGGTAACACTGCTACGATACTATCGCGCGCGCCTGATACTACGCGGACCGTCTACTCACGGGTGACTGCTCTCGCCTCGCCTCGCCTCCGCCGCGCCCGGCGACATCGTCGCCGCGGAGCCCGTCCTGAGCAGCGCGCGCCCGACGATGAGCTCGCTCTCGCGCCCGACAGAGCGCAGCCGGAGCTCCTCGAGCACCTCCGGGCGCTCGCGGAGGCTGCGCCAGAGCTCCTCCTTCGAGATCACCGAGCACCGCACTTCCTGCGACGAAGCGCGCACGGACGCCGACCGCGCGGACGATGCGCCCGCAGTCAAAAGAGACATCTCGCCCACCACGTCGCCGGCGCGACGCGTCGCAATGAGCGCGTGCGCGCTCGGCGCGGAGCGGTGCACTACTTGAAGACGATCGGGATCCCCGAGACTCGGGGATCCCGATCGACCCGCGGCGCGCGCGGAGCCGCCGAAGCAACACGCGAGCCATCCGGGACGCGTCTCCCCTTTCGTCGCGGTCGCGTTGTCGTCCTCGTCATCCTCCTCCTCCTCGAACTCGCGGTTCATCATCGCCGCCGCCAGGATGTCGTCTGACATGTCCACCTCGTCGTCGCCGGAGTCGTCGTCGCCCGCGCCGCCGGCGCCGACGACGCCGCCCCGCAGCGTCACCACCTCCACCTCCCCGGACAGGATGACGAACATCTCGTCTCCCTTCTCGCCCTGCTTGATCAGGAACTCGCCCCGCTTGAACGTGCGGACCACCGCGACGGACTCGTCGAAGAATCCGCGCACGCGCTCGTACGAGATGGAATCCGCCACGTCGCGGTCCGAGACGTCCAGGGAGACGCGCGGGGATTTCCTTCGTTTTTCGTCGTCGTCGTCGTCGTCGACCCCGAGATCCAGCGGGTTTTCTCCGTCGTTCGTCACCCACGCGTGCGTCGCGATGGCGGGCAAATCAATCCGCGTCTCCGGGTCTTTGTCCAGCACGCGGCGGAGCAAATCGGTAAGCGAATCGGACGCGCCGCGGCGGTTGAGTAATTCGAGAAACGCGCGCGACGACGGCGTTTCGCCGTCCCCGTCCCCGCCGTCCCCGTCCCCGCCGTCCCCGTCCCCGGGGACGTCCGTGATCTTGGCGACCACCGACTCGACGGTGGACCCGGGGAAGGGCACGTCCCCGGTGACGATGTAGAAGAGACACACGCCGAGGCTCCACACGTCGCTGGGCTCGCCGCGCGCCGAGCCGCCTTTGGCAATCTCCGGCGCCAGAAACGCCGGCGTCCCCACCGCCGCGCGCACCGTGCGCGGCGCGCGGTTGTCCCCGCTCGTCCCCGGGGACGACAAAGTGGGCGTCCCCGGCGATGCCAGTCCCTCGTTCGTCGCCTCCTCGAACAGCTCGGAAACGCCAAAGTCGGAGATCTTCACGGTCCCGTCCGCGTGCTTGAGCAGGTTATCGGGCTTCAGGTCGCGGTGGATGATGCCCGCCGCGTGCAGGTAGGCGAGCCCCACGAGCGTGCTCCGGAAGTACTTGCGCGCCAGGTCCTCGCCCATGCCTTTCCCGTCGTACCGCGCGGGGTCGTACAGAGGACCCCCGGGGACGTACTCCAGCGCCATGAAGATGTACTGGCCGCTCTCGTCGTCGATGACCTCGCGCAGACGCACCACGTTGGGATGCGAGAGTTTCTTCATGATGGCGATCTCCTTGCGCACCGCCTGCGCGCCCTTGTCCCGTCCCTGCCCCGCGTACTTGCGCCGGAGCAGCTTGCGGTTGATGCACTTCAAAGCGCACAGCTCGTTGGTCTGAGAGTTCAAACACAGCTTCACCTTCCCGAACGCGCCCCGGCCGAGGTCCTTGATGACCACGTACTGGTTCAGGTACGCGTTGCCGCGCGCGTCCGAACGCAGCGTCGCGGAATGCGTGTGCTGCACAGCCGGCTCCCGGAGCGAACGGCGCTGGCTCGCGTCCGGCTCCGGGGTCCGGGGCGACGCCATGGCTCTCCGCCGTCCGCGCGAGGCGAGCGCCGGGAGCGAGAGGCGTGGCGGAGCGCGCGCGCGAGTACACGCAGGGACGACGGCGCGGGCGCCTCGTCTCAGCGAAAGTTCGACAAATTCACCCTCCCCGAAGATTCTCGACAATAGTGTCGGAGCGCCAGCTGGCACCGTCTCCTCGCGCGGTCCACTTCTGCAGGCGCACGATGGCGTGCACGACGGCCGCGGCGGCGACCCCCGCGCGCCTCCGCGCGTTCGCCCCTTCCCGCGTCGGTGGCGCGCGCGCGCGCCGCGGGCCGGAACGCGCCGCGCCGCGCCGCGCCAGCCTCGTCCGCGCTGTCCGCGCGTCCGCATCCGCGGACGCGGCCGTCTCGGCCTCCGCGTCCGCCTCCGCTCCCCCGGCGCCGTTCGCCGGCTTCGTCGCACCCGAGGTGCGCGACGAGATCATCGTCAAGATGCCCTCTCCCGGCGACTTGGACGGCATAGACGAAAGAGAGTGGGTGCCCCAGACTTCATCCGTCTCCTTCCGCCCGCTGCTGCTGAACGTCAGCCAGGGCTACTACGTCAACTTGCTCCGCGTAAAAGGCGCCGGCGTTTTGTCGCGCCACCGACACCCCGGCCCGGTGCACGGCTTCGTGCTGAAGGGCTCGTGGCGCTACCTGGAGCACGACTGGGTGGCTGAACAGGGTACGTACGTGTTCGAGCCCCCCGGCGAGACGCACACGCTGGTGGTGGACGAGGGCGTGGAGGAGATGATCACGTTCTTCAACGTCACGGGCGCGTTGTTGTACTGCGACGAAGACGGAAACGTGACGCACGCCGAGGATGTCTTCGACAAGCTCGAGATGGCCAAGAGGCACTACGAAAAAGTGGGGCTGGGGGCGTCATACGTCGACAAATTCGTACGGTAACGCAGTCAGTGAATGGTTCCGACGGGTTACCTAAACCGGTTCAGATGAGACGTGCGTGTAGGATGATACACGGGTGTTATCGAGCGACGTAAAAGGAGAGGCTTATTAATACACACGCGTCGCCTCGGAACGCGAAAACCGTCGCCTCATCACCTGGCGACGTTTTCGGCGAGCGCGCCGCGGCGCGACCGCGCGCGCGTCGGTTTGGGCGCCTCTCTCTCCGGTTCCTCCGGTTCCTCCGCTCGTTCGAGTTCGTGTTCGCTCTCGACGCGTTCCGTCTTCGATCTCGACCGAGACAACGCTTTCGGCGCTTTCGGCGCTTTCGACGCTTTCGGCGCCTTTTTGGCTTTGGACGCCTTCGCGTCCTTTCCGGGCGTGTCGGGCGCCGCGGGCTCCGTCTCCGCCGGCGTCGCCTCAACCTCCGGAACGGCCGCGTCGGCCGCGTCGTCGGCGTCGCCCGCGTCGGTCGCTTCTCTCTCCCCCGCGGTGACGTCCTCGAAGGTCTCCGCGATCGGCGCGGGCTCCGCCGCGGGCTCCGCCGCGGTGACGTCCGCCGGCGCGTCGGTTTCCTCCACCGAAGTACTCGCGAAGGCTCCGGCGGCGTCTCGCGCCTTCGCGGCGGCGAGGCCGAGGTCGCGTGACGCGATTTTCTGCGTCGTCTTCGCCGCCGCCGCCTCCGCCGCCTCCGCGGCGCGCGCGAGCGTCGCGCAAGTCACGGACTTCTCGTCGTAGTCCACCACCGTGAACGCGGGCGCCACGGGCGTGGCAACCGCCAAAGACGCTAACGTCGCGACGTACGCCTTGGCGAGCGCCTTTTCCGTAACCGAAGCGTTCGCGTCGAGCGTTCGCGGAACCACCTCCAGCGCCTCTTCGCACAGAGCGCAAAGAAGCTCCGCGCCCCCCACAGCGTACGCGCGCGACTTGGGAACGTCGTCGCTCTCGGTTGAACCACTTCCGCTTCCGCTCTCCTTCGTGACTGCGCAAAAGTCCAGTAAGTGCGCGAGGTACGTGCCGACGCGCGCGATGCCCTTCTCGACGGAGAGCGCGCGGAGACACGGAAGCGCGGCGTCCGCCACGAGTCTTCTTCGATCCGTCGGCGCCGAGGCGAGCGCGGGGAAGAAAACCGCGAGGCACTGCGCCAGGCGCGGTCTCGCGCGCGCGTCCACGCACAGGTACTGCGCGAGCAGTTTCGCGACGATAGCCGTGGCATCGAAGTGTTTCGCGTTTTTGAAACCGTCGCGACCGCGGCGAAGGACGAGCTTCGCGAGCGCCTCCGCGGCGGCTGTGCCGGGACACCCCTCGTTCTCCGCCTCCGCCGCCGCCGCGCCGCCGGTGACGTCGACGGCGTCGACGGCGAACGTCGCGTTTTCGTCCAGCGCCGCGAAATCATCCGTCACCGGCTCGTCCATCACGGACGCGAGCGCGTCCGTGACGGGACACGACAGCAAAGACGTCGTCAACACAGAGTCTTCGTCTTTTTCGCCTTCGCCTTCTTCGGAGCCTTCTTCGCGTGGGTCGAGCTGCGCGTCGAGGCGATCCGGTCCGAAAAGCAGCGCGAGGTCGCCGAGCGCCTTCGCCGCGACGCACCGCACCGCGGGCGCGTCCGCGGCGAGCGCGGCGCGGAGCACGCGCACCGTCTCGCCCTTATCGTCCGCGACGCCGCGCACGACTCCCAGCAGGCCGAGAACCTTGACCGCTTCTTTGCGCACCGACGCGCTGGCGTGCGTCACGCCCGGACGCACGAGCGTCGCCATCATCGCCTCGGCGGCGGCGGAGGAGAGGGACGCGCGCGGCGCGCGTTCCAACAGAAGCGCCACCAAAAACAAAGCCTGCGCGGCGCGCGCGTCGGAACCGTCGGAACCGGACTCGTTCGGATCCTGCAGCGCATCCGCGGCGGACACCACCACGTCCACCACCTCCTCGGGCTCGCATGCGGCGCGGAGAACAGCCACGAGCGACCTCTCCCAGGCGCCGTCGCCGCCGCGCGCGTACGACGAAGCCGCGCCGGCGACGTCGAGGTGCGTCGCGTCGGCATCCGTCGGGGCTTTGCGCAGCTGCGCGTCGACCAAGTCCCGCGCGCCTCTTCTGGCCGTGGCGTCCGCCAGGTCCAGCAACGTGAGCAGAGGCAGGAGCTGCCTGGCGACGAACACCGCGCCGGCGTCGGCGTGCGCGGCGACGAGCTCGAGCAGATCCGCCGCCGACGCGGGAAGCGCCGCCTCGAGCGACTCGAGGCGTTCGCCAGCCACGGCGGCGGAGACGACCTGGTTCTGTCCGACGGCGGTCGCCGCCGTGGCGCCGCTCTGCGTCGCGGAGGCGTGCAACGCTTCGCACACGACGCGCCAGTACACGGCAGCCTCGGGTGTCATCAGAACGGAGGGGTCCTCGCGCCACGTGTCGCGGGTCTTCTTCGCGTCGCGCCTGAGACCGCCGCCGGGAGGGACGCCGTCGGCGACTGACGCCGCCACCTCCGCGGGCTTGATTTTGCCGACGTGAATGAGCTCCTTCACCGCCGCCTCGGCGACAGCCTCGTTGCTCTCGGCGTCCAGCGCCGCGAGCAGCGCGAGCACGTCCCCCTCGAACGCCATGTGCCAGCGCTTGAGCATCTCCACCGCCGCCGCGCGCACGGAGGGCGAGCGCTCGGCGAGCCCGCGGCGAATCGCCGACGCGCGGAGCGCGATGGATACCGACGCCACCGGAACCTTCGAGGTGAGCGCCAGGTACGCGACTCTGCGAACGTCGTCCGCGGCGTCCCTGGTTCTCTCCACGACGTGCGGGATGGTGTGGTCGGAGATGGCGAGCGAGCCCAAGATGGCTTTGCGCACCTGCGGCTGCTTCTCCGCGCCGAGCAGGGTGAGAAACGCCTGCGTGATCTTATCGTCGGAGAAATCGCCGCCGTCGCCGCCGTCCTGCAGACGCGACAAAGCTCTGGCGGCTTGCGCTCTCACCGCCGCGCACTTGTCTCGCAAGCGCTCCAGCATCACGTCCTCCATGCGCTCGTACAGGTCATCGGAGATCTCGGCGTCCGGCCCGAGCGCGTTGAGCACGCCGGCGACGATCTGGCACGTGCGGAACCGAACAGCCTTGTCGCGCGCGCCGGCGAGGTTGAGCAGGAACCCGAGAAACGCCTCGGCGAAATCGTCAGCCTCATCCTCGCGACCCTCGGGGCGCGCGGCGGTGAAGCCCACCAGGAAGCGCACCACGCGCTCAGCGCACAGGTCGCGCTGTCGTCGGTTTCGGGCGCGGGGCGATGCGCGACAGAAAAGCGGCGAGGGGGGAAGACGTGTCAGCGAGCGGTCTCTCGAAGACGGCGGTGGAAAAAACGCGCTTCGCGCTCCTTAGGTCCCCTCTCGTCGCGGGCATCGTCTCTCGTGTTCCGAGAGGCGTCGACGGGACGCGCGGCCGGGGCGGTCGGGAGACCAGGGGAGGCGCGGATCCGCCGCGCGGCGCGGCGCGCGCAGCCGCGGCGCTCGTACCTTGAACTCCAGGAGCACGGGGAGGATGGCGTTGCACAGCTCGGGCAGGAACGTGTCCTGGTCCGCGTGCCGACGCTGAATCATCTGCTTGACGCATTTCTTGTGCACCGCGAGGGACACCTGCGCGTCGTTCAGGATCTTGCCCACGCTCGGGACGGTCATGGCGACGGTCGAGGCGGGAGGCGGGAGGGCGCGAAGGGGCGAGCTCCGCGGCGCGGGAGTTCGTCGGGAGACGTCTCGGAGGCGCTCCGTCGAGTGTCACCGGGGGACGCTAGGCGCTCCGAGAGACCGGGCAGCCGTTGGGCCGCTGTCTCGCGAAAAAATTCTTCGTGGCACGAAGACATGTCAGTGGGAAACCAGTCTGAAGAAAATCGTCGGCTCTCCGGCTGCAATTCGGCCGTTTTCGCAAATGTTGGACGCCCCGATTTCCGAGAGTACCGAGACGTCCTCATTTTCCAGGCGCACCTCCGATGAAGTGATGAGGGGGTTTGCGG
>Ga0209666_1003220_pt1 | contig 11936 bp, 7 predicted proteins | sample SaaInlV_125m_DNA_FD_184679 | JGI IMG/M metagenome (GOLD analysis project Ga0209666, IMG submission 184679) | Marine microbial communities from expanding oxygen minimum zones in the Saanich Inlet - Saanich Inlet SI037_S3LV_10m_DNA (SPAdes)... | ecosystem: Environmental > Aquatic > Marine >...
CCGGGCCCGTGTGCTACGCGTTCCAGAAGGGCGAGTGCACGCGCGGCGACGCCTGCCGCTTCTCGCACACCGAGGGCGGCGGCGGCGGCGGCGGCTTCGGCGGCGGCGGCGGCGGCGCTCCCGTGTGCTACGCGTTCCAGAAGGGCGAGTGCACGCGCGGCGACGCCTGCCGCTTCTCGCACACCGAGGGCGGCGGCGGCGGCGGCGGCGGCTTCGGCGCCCGCTCCGCCGCGCCGTGCTACGCGTTCCAGAAGGGCGAGTGCTCGCGCGGCGACTCCTGCCGCTTCTCGCACGACCCCAACGCGGAGGCGCCCCAGCGCTCGAGCCAGCCGTGCTACGCGTTCCAGAAGGGCGAGTGCACGCGCGGGGATTCCTGCCGCTTCTCCCACGACTGAGCGGTGGCGTTTTGAGCGAAAGAGAGCGTGACGATGAGACGAGCGCGGCGGCGATGGCAACCTAAAAAAACCCTTGTCTGCGCGTCTCGTCTCGTCCAATCCCAGGCCACCACGCGGCCGTTTCTTGCACTTTCGATCTCGTTTTCGCCAGAGATCTTCGGGCTTCGGAGACGCATAACGCTATCAGATCCCGAGCGCGCCCCACGCGTTCCCGACCCTCCCGCGCCCTAACCGCGCTTTTCCTGTTGTCCCTGAAACGACCGAAATGCCCGGCTGGACCAAGACCAAGACGTACGAGTCGCACCACTTCGATTCCGAGGCGTGGTCCGTGGTGAAGCCCCGGCCCGACGACATCGTCATCGCGACCGCGTACAAGTCGGGCACGACGTGGATGCAGCAGATCATCGCACAGCTCATCTTCGACGGCGCGCCTCCCGCGGCGGTCGGGGACCTCTCCCCGTGGGTGGACCTGCGCGTCCCCCCGCGGCCGGTCAAGGAGCAGATCGTGGAGGGCCTGACGAATCGCCGGTTCCTCAAGACGCACCTGCCAACTTCGGCGCTGGAGTATTCCGAGACCACGAAGTACGTGTACGTCGCTCGCGACGGCCGCGACGCGTTTATGTCGCTGATGAACCACTACAAGAACGGCAACGAGATGTGGTACGGCGCTTTGAACGGCGAGGGCCTGGTGGGCGACCCTCTGCCCACGTGGGAAGAGGCCGCCGCAGGCAAAGAAGGCGACGAAGCGACGCGCGCCGTGTTCGATAAGTGGCTCAACACTCCGTGGGGCACGCACGCCGCGTGGGAGGAGGACGGGTGGCCGTTCTGGTCGCTCTTCTACAACACGAAGACGTGGTGGGAGGCGCGTGACCTGCCCAACGTGCTGTTCGTGCACTTCTCCGACCTCAAGAAGGACCTGAAGGGCCAGATGCGCCGCATCGCCGAGTTCATCGGCGCGCCCGTGGACGAGTCCAAGTTCGACGCGCAGGTAAACGCTTGCACGTTCGAGGCGATGAAGGGCAACGCCGCCGCGGTCGCGCCCTTGGGCGGCGCCATGTGGAAAGGCGGCGCGGACACCTTCATCAACAAGGGCACGAACGGTCGCTGGAAGCAAGTGCTGACGAAGGCGCAGGTCGAGGCGTACGAGAAGGCGGCGGAGGCGCGCCTCGGCAAGGAATGCGCCAAGTGGCTCGCCCGCGGCGGCGACGCGCGCAAACAAGGCGGGTGCGTCGTGTCGTGATTTTTTTTCGTGATTTGTTCTCGACGCGCGAGACGACGAGCGACGACGCGCGAGCGACAAAGACTCTGGCTCTACTGCTGTATTCAACGCGTGTTATAGCTAAAAAGAATGTCGGAGAGAAGTGAAGTGCGTCGTAAACGCGTTCGCGTCACTCCGCGGCGGCTTTGCTGATGGTGAGCGCGGCGACCGCGAGGAGGAGCACGGTCATCGCCGCCTGCAGAAACTCCCTGCTGGCGATCTGGAGCAGCCTCGCGCCGACGGCGATGCCCGAGATGGCGCACGGCGCGATGAGCAGGACGAGTCCCGCGTCCGGGGTCACGCCGGCGGCCAGCAGCGAAGCCGTCGCGGCGCACACCAAGAAACCCGCCATCACCGACGTGCACCCGACGATCACCTTCCGGTTCATCTCCGCGCCCTTCCACGTCATCAAAATCGGGATGAGGATCAACGGCCCGCCCGTGCCCGTCAGCACGGACGCGCACCCGACGAGCAACCCGACCGCGGCTAACGTCGCCATCTCGTGTCGGTCGGCGTACCAACGCTCGGCGTGCGGGATGTGCTCCTCCTCGGGGAGGAAGTACCAATCCGCGAAGCGTCGGCGAAAACTTTTCTCTCGCGGATCCGTCTCTGACGTCTCTCTCGGTGCCGGCGCGAACACCTCGACGTCGATCGTCGCCGCGCCGTCCGGTCGGTCTTTCGCATCGTCGACCGCCTCACTCTCGACACGCCCGGACGCGCCCGACTCCGCCCCGGCAGCGGCGGCGGCGGCGCGCATCTTCTCCCGGCGCTCCCGGAGTTTCCGCGACACGATCTCGCGCGCGTCGCGCAAGCCGGCGAGAGCCGCCATCGCGCCCACCAGGAAGGTGAGCACGCGTCGCGGCGAGGACTCCACGAGGACGCCGCCCACGGCGGCGCCGATCGCCGCCGTGCACCCGCAGCTCAAAGCCGCGCGCCAGGGTATCACGCCCGGCGTCCTGCCGAGCACCAGGAGCTTCATCAGCGAGGCGGGCATGACCGCCAGGTAGATGGACACGATGGCCGGGCCGACGTCTATCCCCGCGACGAGCAACGCGGGGAGGATGACCACGCCCCCCATGCCCACCGCACCCATCATCAACGCGCCGACGCAGCACGCGAAGATCACCAGCACGATCTCCCCGGCCGACATGGCCGACACCGCGGTCTCGAGCGCCATCGTCGCCGTGTCGAGGCGCGCGCGCGTGTGGCGCAGGCCTCGGACGAGTCGACAAAAAGCGCCACGCGCTTCGGAGGCGTTCGGCTTGACAAACGTGTCACTTCCCGCGTTCGGAAATGCACGTTCGACGTTCCCGCGTTCGGCTCGAGATCGAGGACTCCCAGGTGCGCGCGCGGAAAAGCGGGGTTGTACCGAAAAAACGTACGCCATTTTTGAAGGCACACGGGCCTGGGCCCAGGGGCCTGCGCGGCTCCCCGGGTCGCGATGTTCAAGGCGATGGCGAAGCTGAACCTGGCCGCGTCGGTGGTGAAGCACCGGCGCGCGGGCTCCGGTGCGGGCGGGTCGAGGCAGGGGAGCGCCGAGGACCTGTCTCGCGCGTTCGAAGAGACGACCTCGGTCTCCTCGTCCCCGAATCTCGCGGACGTGCCCCGCTCGCTGGAGGAGTGGGCGGAGCAGGACAGCGAGGACTTCGACGCGGACGCGTTCGCCGCGGAGCACTACGGCGACGCCGGCGAATCGCGAGTCGCGCGTCTGCACGCCGTGCTCGGCGCGCTGCAGGAGCAGGCGGGCGAACAGATGAAACAGAACGTGCTGGACCACCACTCCGCGTTCGTGGAGGTGGCCCGCGAGATCTCGCGTCTAACGGACACGGTGCGGGCGCTCCGGGACCTCGCGGCGGTGCCCTCGGACGCGGTGGACGCGCTCCTGGCGGACGCGGAGGCGGACGCCGCCGACGCGAAGCGGCGATCTCGCGAGAAAAAAAACGCGCCCGAAAAAAAAGCCTTTGCGTACGCCGACGACGAGACCAGACGCGGACCCGACGGCGTTCGCGTCTCGGACGCGGCGGAGGCGGCGAGGCTCGTGGAGGAGCTGGAGACGCTCGTCGCGCGGAGGGCGCCGCACGCCGCGCTGGACGCGGCGAAGCGCGCGGCGTTCTTCGCGGAGACACTCAGGGCGAGTGTCGCGTCGTATCGCGCGGCGGAAAGTACCTCTCCCTCCGGCGACGCCGACGCCGCCTCGGAACGCGATCTCCGCGACCCCGCCGCGGCGCGCGCGCTACTCGCCGCGGCGGCGTCGGCGCGGCGCGCCGCGACGGCGATACTCGCGGAGATCGCGCGATCTCCGGCGCAAGGCTCCGGCGGGGTCGGGGTCGGGGTCCCGTTCGTTCCGGAACCCGGATCCCGATTCGCGAATGTTCGGAGTTTGGAAAGAAGAGAAGAAGACGATTGCGATAAAAACGTCGACTCGCGTCGCGCGGCTTCGATCTTGGTCTTGTCTAAGACGGACGCGTCCGGCGCGGACTCGGCGCGTCGCGCGTGCGTCGCGCGCGCCGTCGTGTTAGCGTCCGCCGCGCGGCGCGACGCCGAGAACGCCGAGCGGGCGTTCTCGATCGAGAACCTGGCGCGGTTCGCGAAACTTCCCGGGTACGCTCTCGGCGGATTCGCGTTCGCGCTCAACGCGTGCGAGACGTTTTTCGGCGCCGCGCACGCGCTCGCCGCCGAGCTCGCCTCCGTGGACGACGCCGACGGTTCGGCGTCCTCGGCGACCGCGAGGCTGTGGTCCGCGACCTCCGCGACGTCTCCGTTCGCGAAGGACGAGGCGGACGCCTTCGCGGACGCGCTCGCGGCTCGGTGTCTCGCGTACCCGCCGGACGCGCCGAATGGCCGTTTGAAAAAGAAAAACGCCGCCGGCGACGAAGACGCGCGACGCGCTTTGGCCGAGTCGCGAACGGCGCTGGAGGTTTTCTTCGCGCACGCCGACGCGTTCGCGGAGACGTCTCCCGCGTTTCTCGGCGCCGGCGTGCGGCGGCGCGTCTGCGACCGCGCGACGGTCAAGCAATGCATGGAGAAGCTTCTGTTCGAGACCACCGCGGCGAATGCGTTGGACGCCCGGGCGGAGGATCTGTTGCGCGCGTACCTGGGTTGCGCCGGGGACGAAGCCGCCGACGCGCTACGAGCGTTCGCGGTGTTGCGATAGCGATGGGACATTTGTAACAGGTTTTCTACTGTGTATGTGCGCGTTAAAAAGAATACCGACAAAACGTCGTTTAGTTGTTTTTGTTTTGGTCAACCTGCAGCACCGCCATGAACGCCTCCTGCGGCACCTCCACCTTCCCGAACTGCTTCATGCGCTTCTTCCCCGCCGCCTGCTTCTTGAGCAGCTTCTTCTTGCGTGAGATGTCGCCTCCGTAGCACTTCGCCAGCACGTCCTTGCGCATGGCGCTGATGGACGTGGACGCGATCACCTTCGTGCCGATGGCGGCTTGGATGGGGATGCGGAACATCTGGCGCGGGATGAGCTCTTTCAGCGCGTCCACTAAACCGCGGCCCATGTTGTACGACTTGTCCCGGTGGCAGATGCACGCCAGCGGCTCCGCGGGCTCGCCGTTGATCATCACGTCTAGGCGAATGAGGTCGTTTTTTCGGTACTCGTTGAACGAGTACTCCATCGACGCGTACCCTTTGCTCCGCGATTTGAGCTCGTCGAAGAAATCCGTCACCACCTCGCCGAGCGGGATGTCGTATTTCAGACACGTGCGGTCCTCGGAGAGGTACGTCATGTCGATGAACTCGCCTCGTCGCTGGTTGGAGAGCTCCATGAGCGTCCCGACGTAGTCCGCGGGCGTGATGAGCTCCAGCTTGACGTACGGCTCCTCGATGAAGTCGCGCTTGGACGCGTCCGGCAGATCCGCGGGGTTCGCGATGTCCAACACCTCGCCGTCGCTCAGGTGCACCTTGTACACCACCGAAGGCGCCGTGGTGATCAGGCTCAAGTCGTACTCGCGCTCGAGCCGCTCTTGGACAATCTCCATGTGTAACAGACCGAGGAACCCGCACCGGAACCCGAACCCCATGGCGCTGCTCTGCTCCGGCTCGTAACACAGCGCCGCGTCGTTGATCTGAAGCTTCCCCAGCGCCTCGCGCAGATCCTCGTACTGGTCGCTATCCGTGGGAAACAACCCGCAGTACACCATGGGCGTCGCTTCGGAGTACCCCGGCAAAGGCTCCGACGCGGCGCCCTTCGCGCTCGTGATCGTGTCACCCACCCTCGCGTCCGCCACGGACTTGATGTTGGCGATGAAGTACCCCACCTCGCCCGCGCTGAGCCGGTTCACGGGAACCTTCTCCGGTTTCATGATGCCGATCTCATCCACGCCGTACGTCGCGCCGGTGTTCATCAGACGCACCTGGTCGCCCACCCCGATGGTTCCGTCGACGACGCGGAAAATCACCACGACGCCGCGGTACGGGTCGAAGTACGAGTCGAAGATCAAAGCTCTGAGCGGTTCGTCCGCGGTGTCGCTGGGAGGAGGCACACGCGCCACGATCTGCTCTAAAATGTCCTCCATCCCGATGTTGGCTTTCGCGGAGGCGAGCACGGCGTCGGAGGCGTCTAACCCGAGCACGTCTTCGATCTCGCGCTTCACCCGATCCGGCTCCGACCCGGGGAGGTCTATTTTGTTCAGCACGGGGATGATCTCGAGGTCGGCGTCGAGGGCGAGGTAGACGTTCGCGACGGTCTGCGCCTCGACGCCTTGTGAGGCGTCCACCACCAGTAAAGCGCCCTCGCACGCGGCGAGCGACCGGGAAACCTCGTACGAGAAGTCGACGTGGCCGGGGGTGTCGATTAAGTTTAAGACGTAAGTCTTCCCGTCGCGCGCGGTGTAGTTCATTCTCGCGGAGTTCAGTTTGATGGTGATCCCGCGCTCGCGCTCGATGTCCATCGAGTCCAACAGCTGCGCCTCCATGTCTCTCGTCGCGACGGTCTTCGTGATCACAAGCAGCGTGTCCGCCAAAGTGGACTTGCCGTGGTCGATGTGCGCGATGATACTGAAGTTGCGTATCATCTCCGCGGGCACTTGAAGCACCGCGTTGGGGTCAACCTTCACCGCCTCCTTCTTCTTCTTCACCACGGGCGTGGCGTCCGCGCGCACACGTGCGGGATCGAGCCCAACGCGCGACGCCCGCGGCGCGCCGAGGTTTCGAGGCGCCGAGCGGAGACCGCTCCGCACGCCGCCGCCGGTGGCGAACGCGCCCGAGCGGGCACCCAACGCGGGCGCCGCCGCGGTCGCGAGAGACGCCATCTTCCCGCCTTCCCTGGCTCGCCTGACCCGTGGGCGTCGGTCGTGGAGCGCGAGCCGACGGGGGGTGCGAGGACCGACCTGGCGCGCGGGGGACCGTGCGCTGGCGGAAGTGCCGAGCGCGGACGCGTGGCGCGCGGAAATGTCGAGACGCGCTAATGACCGGAGATTGGTTATCCTGAATCGACTCGTATGAGTAATTAGTCAGTTGAAAAGTCTGCGCGACGCGGCGCCGAGCGCGCTCGCGCCTCGTAAGTCGGACGGAACCTGCCTCGACGCGGCGCCAATCGAAAAATCCGCGAGAGCGTTGATGACGAGGCGAAAGAACTCGAGGTCGCACAGCGCGGCGGCCCAGAAGTCGCGATGGCGCGCGTCGCGACGATGTCGACCGCACCGCGACTACACGCGCCGCGGGGCTCCGCGGTCGCGGCGCGTCGCGCGCCCGCGACTGCGCGCGCCGCGGCCGCGTCGCGTCTTGGGGGGCATTCGTCCCGGTTCCAATTCGCCGGGGAAACCAACAACCGGGTTTCCGCGCATCCTCTTCGCCGCCCCCCCTCGCGCGGCGCGTCGCGCCTCGCGGTGACGACTCGCGCGGCGAAGGACTCCGGCGGCGACTCCGGCGGTGGGATGGGCAAGTTCCTCGGCGGGTTCCTGCTCGGCGGCGCCATCTTCGGCGTCGCGGGCGTGCTGTTCGCGCCGCAGCTCTCGAAGACCTTTCTGAAAGGGAAGGACGCGGCGGGGCGGTTCCTCTACGACGACTACGAGAGCGACGAGGACGCGGACGCCGCGCTGGAGCGCACGCGGAACGACCTCAACGAGAAGATCGCGCAGCTCAACGCCGCCATCGACACGTTCGCGGGCGAGGCGGACAAGGGGCTGAGAGACGGCGACGACGACGACGGCGACGACGAAGGCGTCGAAAACGAAAACGAAAGCGACGAGAAGGCGGAGGCGACCGCCGGAAAGATCTCCGGCGAATGATGACGACGAACTACGACATCGCGCGTTCACGTTGGAATCAAAAAACAAGCCCAAACCACGCACGCGCTCATAACTGTGTTTTCGTGCGGTATCGTCAGCTCCTCTTCGGTCGGCTCTGCTCCGGCGGCGGCGCGACGAGGTTGGACAGGAGCATCATCACGGGAACGATGTACATCCAGTTTTTCTGCCAGAAGGTTTTTTCTTTCCCGGCGTCGCCGTCCTTCCCGTCGCCGCCGTCGCCGCCGGAAGACCGCCTCTGTCTCGCCTCGCGCTCCTTCTTCCCGGCGGGCCCGCCGTGCCCGCGCACGTCCGTGGGCGCGTCCGGGTCCAGCGCCGGCGCGGTCTTGTAGAACCGAACGCTCGCCGTGCTCTTGAACGATGGAGATTTTCCGAGCTCGACGACGGAGCTCTGCTCCGACGGAAAACACTCAAATCCCGCCGGATCGTAGTCGATCCCGATCACGTTCCCCCTCTCGTCCATGTGCGCCACGAAGTGTTCCTGTAAGCCGGACTCGGCGAGGCACCGCGCGGGAATAAACGCCACCACGCGCTCCTTTTGTACGGGGTGTAACGCGTTCGCGGGGAGCGACACGCGATACGGCAGATCGCGCTCGACGAGCGTCGCGAACTTCTTCTCGAAATCCTCATCCAGGACGTTCCGTTCGAGACGCAGGTGTGAGAGACGGACGGCGGAACCGGGCGCGACGCGGTGGTGCGCGTCCTCGGCGTCGGCGTCGGCGTCCGGTTCCGCCGTCGCCGCGCCGGCGCCGGCGGTGAAGTGCGCCTTGGCGTGGAACACTCCCGCGGGCTCGAAGTTTGCCGCTTCGCCGGGCTCCACCGTCAGCGAGTGCTCCAGCACGAAGCTCACCTCCTGGACGACGCGCCGGTCGCCGCCCTTGGCGGTCGCCAGCGCGCTCGCGGGGTCGGACTCGGCGCCGCCCCCGGACGCGGACGGGCCGCGATCGGAGGCGGCGCGTCCGTCGCGACGCGCGCGCGCGTTCGAGGGGGGGGTCAAGTCGTCGTCCGTGTCCGTCGCGCCGATGGGGGACGCCAGGAGCAGCGCGATGGCCAGCACGGCCACCAGGCCGAGGCGCCGGCGCGGCATGTTTCCAGGCGGGAAGCACGGGCGGGGGGACCCAGTCGGTCGCGCGCGCGCGGCTCGATCTGGTCGGCGAGGGGTCGATCGATCTGGATCTGTCTCTGATGAGGGCAAAGTTTTAAGAAACATGCTGGGGTCCTGGAAGGCCGCGACTCGAAACTCTGACTACGACCGTCGTCGACACCGAAAGCGCTCCCCTCTCCGGCGCACACCGCCCCGCGCGGCCGTCCCGTCATGGCGTCGACGTGCCTCCTGAGGCGCGCGGCCGCTGCCGCGCCCGCGCCCGCGGCACGTCCCCGCCGGCTCCGGCGCGGCGCGCGACGAGGAGGAAGAGGAGGGGGAGCTGCCGCCGCCGCCGACGACGCGGATGCCTCGTCGTCTTCGTGGGACGACGGCGACACCATCGCCGCGATCGCCACGCCGGTCGTTCCGCAGGCGGGCGGCGTGGCCATCATCCGCCTGTCCGGCCCGAACGCCGTCGCGGCGACTCGCGCGGTGTTCCGCCCCGCGGCCAAGGCGGCGCGCGACGCGCAGAGGAGAGGCGACCCGATGGTGTCGCACACGGCACTCTACGGCGAAGTGCGCGACCCGCGCGACGGCGCGATGATCGACGAAGTGCTGGTACTCCCGATGCTCGCGCCCAGGAGCTACACCACGGAGGATGTCGTCGAGATCCACGCGCACGGAGGCTCGGTGTGCGTGCAGAGGGTGCTGGCGCTGCTGCTCAGGAACACTTCGGCGTCCTCCGAGAGCGGCGATCTTTCCGACGACTCTCTCCGCGTGCGCCTCGCTCGGCCCGGCGAGTTCACGCTGCGCGCGTTTCTGAACGGTCGCCTGGATCTCACACAGGCCGAGGCTGTGCACGGCTTGGTTAACGCGCGAACGAACGCCGCCGCGGACGGCGCGTTGGCCGCGCTCAGAGGCGGACTCGCCGGCCCGGTGAAAAAAGCGCGCGCCGAAGCCGTCGAGCTCCTCGCCGAGCTCGAGGCCCGGTTGGATTTCGACGACGAGCTCGAACCGCTGGACGAGTCACACGTCGTAAAACGAACGCGTCGGTTACACGACGCGGTTTTAAGTGTGTTGTCCACCGCGGAGCGAGGCCGTTTAAGGGAGACGGGCGTTACGGTCGCCCTCGTGGGCAGACCGAACGCCGGGAAGAGCTCGTTGCTCAACGCGTGGTCCAGATCGGACAAAGCCATCGTCACGGATGTCGCCGGGACGACGCGCGACGTCGTCGAAGCTTCAATAACCGTCGCGGGCGTCCCCGTGACGCTTCTAGACACCGCGGGCATTCGAGCGGACACCAAAGGCGACGTGGTGGAGGCTATCGGCGTCGAGCGGTCGCTGGCGGCGGCGAAGGGCGCCGACGCGGTGGTGCTCGTCGTGGACGCGCGCGGAGGGTGGGCGGAGGAGGACCGCGAGGTGTGGGAGAGCCTCGCGGGACGAACGAGTTTGACGAGCGAAGAAACCCGCGACTCGAGACGTGACGAGTCGGAAGACGCCTCTTCGACTTCGAGCGCGACGAGTTCCCCGATCGAAGGAAGTGACGAGTTCGAGAACGCGCGCGCGCGTCTGTACGCCGTGCGCGGGGGGCTGGAGCACCACGAGCTAAACACAAAGGACGACGAGGATTCGACGGATGATGAGAAGAGCGGGTCGTTTCGGCTGGAGGCGTCGTTCGCGGACGCCTACGCGTCCTCCGCTTTCTCCGCTTCCTCCGCGACTGGCGTGAACGGAGCGTCGGCGCGCCGCGCGCCGATGCTCCTGGCGCTCAACAAGATCGACGCCGTGCCAGATGTGTCGTCGCCTGTGTCAGAAGAAGAAGTGTCAGACGCGGGCAAATTAGAAAATTGGACGAAGCGCGCCGGCGTCCCCGAGGACGTCGTCGCTTCGTTCGACGCGATCGTCGCGACGAGCGCGACGACGCGTTTTGGTTTGTCTGATTTAGAAGAAGCGTTGGCGTCGATTATCGGCGCCGGCTCCGTAAACGCCGAGGGCGCGCAGTGGGCGGCGAACCAGAGGCAGGCGGAGGCGCTGCGCTGCGCGTGCGCGGCTTTAGACAGACTTACGGAAACCATCGAACACGGCTTGCCCGTGGATTTCTGGACCATCGAGCTGCGCGAAGCCGCCGCGGCGCTCGGCGAGATCACCGGCGAGGACGTCGCCGAGGACGTGCTCGACGTCGTCTTCACCAAGTTCTGCATAGGCAAGTAGTCTATAAAAAACCGGAAGCGCGACGAAGAGGTGGTGGTCGTATCGTGGAAGCGGACGAAGGAAGTGTGGTGGAAAACGCGGGGTAGACGCGCGCGGGAGTCTACGGGAAAGTCTATGTAGTATTACGCGAACAAAAAAGTACGACATCAAACGCCTCACGTCAACCTGAGGTTCTTCATCATCGCCGCCGCCGCGTCCATGCAGGTCATCACACCCCCGTCCATGCGCTGGAAGTCGATCATGTACCGCTCGTCCTTCATCTTGTACACCTGGATCTCGAACTTGACGCGTATGTCCTTCACGGGCGTGCCGTTCGCCGGCGCGGGCGCGCCGACGCCCGCCCCGGCGCCGGCGTCGTCGTCGCCGTCCTCGTCCATCGCGGAATCCTCGCCGCCGGCGCCGGCGTCGGCGCGCACGCCCCCCGCGTGCCCCACGTCGCCGTTCTCCCCGTGCACCGCCACCGCCGTCAGCTTGTACAGGCACTTCAGGTTGTACGCCCCGAGCTTCTTCCAGCTCACGTTCATGAAGCGCAGCACGCGGAAAATCTCCGCCATCACCTCCGCCGGCGCCATCCGCGTCGTCGACCCCAGCATCCATCGCTGCTCCGCCACCAGCCTCTGCTGCATCAGGTGCGCCTGCACTTGGGACGGACGTCGAGGTCCAACACCCTTGCCGTTCGAACCGACCGCGTCCCCCACCGACCCACGCCGCTGCGGCAACTCGCCCGCCTC
>Ga0209666_1003222_pt1 | contig 11933 bp, 6 predicted proteins | sample SaaInlV_125m_DNA_FD_184679 | JGI IMG/M metagenome (GOLD analysis project Ga0209666, IMG submission 184679) | Marine microbial communities from expanding oxygen minimum zones in the Saanich Inlet - Saanich Inlet SI037_S3LV_10m_DNA (SPAdes)... | ecosystem: Environmental > Aquatic > Marine >...
CTGCCCCCCTCGCCGCCGCCGCCACCGCGTTCGCCGCCCAGCCCAACCACCCCGCCACCCACGGACCCCTCGCTGCCACCGCCGCCGCGCAACCCACCCTCGCCCCCCTTGTCGCCGCCGGGCGACTGCGCAGCGTACCGCGCTCTCAACGAGACGGCCTCACCCAACGCCAACACACTGCTCTACATTTCGCCCGCGTCCATGGGCGTGATCGTGGGCACGCACATCCTGACCAACGACGCGACGCCCGATGTATTGGAAAGCAGCGTTCCCACCCCGGAGGCGTGCTGCCGGTTGTGCAGCGGCGCGAACGCCACCCAGAAGCTCTACATGGACATCTCGCGCACGACCCAGGTCGGCTGCCCCATCTTCTTCCTGAGCTACGCCACCAACGTGGGGTGGATCTGCCAGTTCCACAGCGAAAACGGCACGGTGGCGTCAAGCTACGACACCGCGTCCATCGCGTACCTTCCCGCGTAGGCGCGCGCGCGCGAGCGTGCGTGTGTGTGTGTGTGTGTGTGCGCGCGCGCGCGTGTGCGCGTGCACCCATTCGTTTTGTTAATAATGCGTGCACAACGTGCGGCGTTCCCGAAGAATAAGCCGCCCCCGGCGCGCGTACGCCAGGGTCTCCTTGCGGCCGAGGCCGAAGATCTGCTGCATCGACCAGTCGGCGTTGTGGGGGATGCGCGGCGCCAGCAGGAAGATGGTGCTGGTGAACTCGGTCCACTTGCGGCAGCGATGCGCTTTGGAGCAGCACCGGGGGTTGTTGAGGATGCTTGCGGGGCGCAGATCGAACAACCGCTTGATCCGCGGTTGGTACCACGGCTCGTTCCGCGCGCCGACCATGAAGCCGAGCACTTCGCGCTCTCCGAGGCACATCTGCGAGCACCCGATGCGCAGCTGCATCAGGTACCCGCCGTCCTCGTCGCGAATGAACGCCACCGGTGCGGTGTGGCCTTGCCACGTGTGCGGTATGTGTTGCCTGGCTTGGGTGTACACGGGGCAGCCGCACTCCTCGGAGTAGTGGGAGATGTCCACACTGCCAGTGTACGGGTGCATCCCCGCGGCAGTCGTCGCCGCGCCGACGTGGTACCGGCAGCGATCTCCGCAGCATGCGCACCTCTTCTCCATCATGTACAGCATCTCCTCGTAGGTTGTGGGGCGCACGGACCGTGCCACGATTTCAATCTGGTTCATGACCTGCCAGGCCGTGTCACGGCTGCGAGTACCGGCGCTGTCCAGGACCCAGCGCTTGTCAAACCCGAAGAGGAGCTCGGCCCACTCGCCGTGCATCAGGGCCAGCTCGCGCGCCTTGCTTAAGAAATCGGCGTCCCTAACCGGGTCAACGCCCCCCTTGGACAGAAGCTCGCCGGCGCGCTCGTCAAAGCCGCGCATCTGCTGCTCGTACCCGGCCCAGATGGTTTCGAGGAACGCGAGGCAGGCTTGCCGGAAGACGCGGCTCACCTTTGTGCCGGTGATCAGCTCGCGCATGCACCTCCAAGCGTGCTCGTTTGAGCTGGCGTCGGGGGCAGTCTGCGCCAGCGTGGCCTTCCTGCAAACCCACGCCTCGTAGATGTGACTGACGAGGTCCTTGTTTGCCAGCACCTCAAGCGCCGCCATGTGTCGACTAGTGAGCACGGAGGGGGAGGGGCGGGGCCAACACAAGAGTTGCAAAGCACACCACTCGACAAGTTTCACAAGCTACTTTGGTTTGCACTCGTGCTGGAACACGCGCAACGACACCTTGGTGAACGTGGGCAAGCTGGTGCACAGGAGCCCAAAGTAGATGGCGTACTTGATCACACCCGTGCGGCCGGTCTGCGACCGTGCCAGCGAGACCGCCGCGGGGTTGACGAAGAGGAGCGCCAGCGCGCCGGACGTGGCGATCGCCTGCAGCAGCCAGAGGAGCGTCGCGATCGTCAGGGCGGCCTTGTGGCACTTAAGGTCCTTGCGGTTGCCGTTGGTGGCCGATACGGCCATCGCGGCCACCATGGCCGCCGAGAAGCAGATGCGCGTGCCCACCGAGAGGCTGATCAGCAGCCCGATGAGCAGGCGTCCGATGGCCGCAAACTTCTCGCCGTCGTTGCTCAGCAACGGCGCGTCCGAGAAGAGCATGAGCACCGCGCTCGTCACATCGATGACCGACATGGGCCCCCCGAGCGTCGTGATCGGCGCGTCGCGGCGGCGGTTGACGTCCAGGCAGTAGCGCAGCAGGAAGTGCACAAAGGAGCACGCCAGGCCCAGGATCTGGAAGCGCACGGCCACGCTCTGGCCGTCCGACTCAAAGGCGCCAAACTCAAACACGAGCACGATCAGGCGCGAGCCCCACGCCGCGATGCTGATGAGCCCGTCGGTGATCACGTCCGCTCGGTCGTACCGCGAGATGGAGTTCTGAGGCGTGATGTCGTCCGAGTAGGCGTGGCGGCAGCGCAGCGTGTCGATGACGTTTGTCAGCAGCCAGCGCGAGGACGTGGCGTTTTGCGAGCCGCGCACGAACACGACCGCGGCCGTGAGCACCAGCACGAGCAGCCGCGAGACCGCCGAGCCCAGCGCGTCCGAGTACGACTGCTTCACCGTCTCAAGCGAGACGGTGTGCTCCGCGACGATCGTGCCCCGGCCGTCCGCCGGCACGTCGATGCGCATCCGCCGCGTCGCGAACCGCCGGAAGGGCACCGAGGGGAGCACCGCGCACGTGCCCAGACCGAGCCCGCAGTCGGAGTGGTAGATGTCGCGCTGGTGCCTCAGATCCGGCAGCTGCGCCGAGCAGTTCTCGCCGGCCTCCACCACCGCTCGTCGCTTCTCCAGCACCTCCGAGCCGTACTCGTACAGGAAGGTGCCGCTGAGCACGAGCCAGACGCTGGCCTCGTTCGCCGCCTCCTCCGGAAACATGTGCACCGGCACGTCCAGCAGCGCGTCGTCGCAGTGCCCTCCAAACACCCAGTCGGGTCGCCACCGGTCGTCGCCAAAGCCAGCCAGGTTTGCCTGCGAGGTGACCATGCGGCCCTCCTCCACCTGGAAGGGAAGCCGCGGCGCGTCCTCGGCAGGCGAAGGCGCGAGCGGCGCGAAGCACAGGTGCGTGGTCGATAGCCAGAACGTCTGCCCTCGCGTGAGTCGGAAGGCGCCGTCCAGCCCGGCAAGCGCGGAGGGCTGCGACTCGGCGTACGCCGCCTGGTCGTTCTGGAAGACAAAGGTCGTGTGCACCAGCCGCTGGTCGCTCTCGCTGCCGTTGGGCGCGACGAGCGCCAGGTCGTGGCACAGCTGCGAGTACTGGCGGTGCGGCGAGAGGTCGGCGCACGCCATGCTCACGCTCTTGTGCAGCCGACTCGAGAAGATGGTGAGCGACTCGCCGCCGGGCTCCACCACGGCGCCCAAGTCAAGCAGCAGCTTGACGCGCTGCATGGGAGAGCCGACGTCCATGTACACGATGGAGTAGTCCGCTCGCCGCGCCACGCGCAGGCAGGTGGAGTCGGCGTCGAGGCCGGCAAAGTTGACGTCCGCCTTGGGCGCGTACGCGAGCGCGACGGTCCCGGTGATCGCGATCGTCGCGAGCGCGGACAGGAACGCGCAGCAGATCGCTTGCGCGGCGTTCGTGGCCTCCGCGTCGGTGTAGATGTACTCCCTGCGTCGCTCTTTGGGTGCCGCCACCACCTGCGCGTACCGCTGCATGGCGACCCTCCGCTCCGCTGCCCTCTGCCTCTCTATAAGCACGTCGCGGGTTATTACGGACAGAGGGTGGCTCGTATGAACAATGCGGACATCGTGGGCCTCGTGTGCATCGCGCTGGGCCTGCTGCTGATCATTCTCGCACTCTATGCCAGCCCCATCTTTGTGATCATCTCCGGCGTGATCGTGGCCGGCGGCATCGTGCTGATCATCACCGGCGGGACCATGTGCCGCGCCAAGCAGGACCGCGAGCCGGACGAGCGGCCGCTCTACGCCGAGGCGGTGCCGAAGGTGGTGGAAATTGTGGAGAGCCCAACGGGCCGGGCACAGGAGCCTCCCCTCACCCGGGTGGCGTTGTGAGCGCGTGGTGACACCAACAACCGGCTTGTAAAAAAATACGTTCATTACGCCGACATGCGCCTCTCTTTCCCCCCTCCTCCCCCCGCCTCTGCCTCCTCCTCCCCCCCCGCCGCCTCCCGCTCCTCGCTGTCGCGCGTCAGAGCTTGAAGAATGCGCGCTGCTCGACGGCGGCCCTCTGTCGGAGCGGCAACGGGCTCGTCTTCGCGCTGCCGTACCACAGGTGCCACGAGATGCACGCGACGGCGATGCACAAGATCAGCGCCGCGCCGATGATGAGGAAGACCACTTGCAGCGGCACGGGCACTTGGTACGGGGGCGGCGACGCCGGTGGGGGCATGGGCGGCGGCGGGTTCGGTGGGATTGAGGGCAGGGGCGGCGGGAAGGGTGGCAGCGTCTTGGAGTGCCACGGGCACCACGTCGCGTGCTCGGCATGCAAGGCGCCGTCAAAGCCGTCGGGCATGTAGAAGTCGACGCCCTTGATGGTGTGCACGTGCGTGGTGCCAAGGGGCGCCACGGCCACGGCCTCGGTCTCGGTCAGGTACAGCGGCCAGTAGCCCTCGTGGCACATGGCGACGGCCGGCGGCGGCGGCGGCGGCGACGGCGGGAAGGGGCACTCGTCCGCGTAGATTCGGAAGAGCGCGGGCCCGTCCTGGTGCGTGTGGGCGTTGTAGGCGGTATGGTCGCGGTTGGCGCCGATGGAGTAGTACGTGTTGGCCGTCGACGGCTCGTTGGGCGGGTAGGTGGTCGGGTAGTTGCTGTAGGACAGGTAGAGGTACGGATGCTGGGTGCCAAGCGTCTCGTTCTCCCACGTCCGGTTGCCGTCGTGGCGGAACTGCAGCGCCATGTCGTTGGCGATCAGGTAGGTGGAGGTCGGAAACTCGAGCGAGGTGTCGCTCTGCGGCGCCACCGTGACAAACTTGCCCTGCAGTTGCTTCATTTGCGCCGACGAGACGTCGTCAAAGTGCACGTACGACTCGCCGGCGCAGCACCAGGGCGAGTACCGCGCCACCGGAACCTCCGCGACCAGCCGGCCGGCCGGGCATGCGCTGCCCGTTTGGAACACCTGCGCGGCGGCCAGCCCAAGGAGGGCCAGCATTTGGATGCTGCTTTAGTAAGTGCAACGCAATGGGGACATATTTATTTTTACGCTCTGACCGCACCAACCGCTCACACGCTCGGCTCCAGGTCCATTGAATCGTCCACCATCTCCCGCTCGCGCTCGCGCTCCAAGCTGCGGCGCTTGCAGTTCAGGCTCTCCATGATCACCTCGTCCTCCTCCGCGTCCGCGCCATGGGGCAGCTTGCGCTTCTGGCGCTGGCGCGCCGCAAAGGTGTGCGCCTTCGCCTCGGAGCACCCGTCCAGGAAGGGGTCGCCGCCTGCGCCAAGCACCCCAAGCTTGTTGCGCACGCGCAAGCGCATGCACAAGCCCTGGTCGGAGACGCGCACCTCCTCCTCGGGCGTGCGCATGCCGCGCGAGTCGAGCGCCGAGAGCGTGAAGCGCTGCCACGTGCTGCGCGCAAAGAGGTTGCCCTCCATTGAGATGCCCGCGTCGATGCCGCGCGCCTCCGCCTCCTGCTCCAGCACCTCGGGGTCGTTGAAGGCGATGGCGCGGCCGTGCGCGAAGGAGTGCACCGCCTCGGTGAGCCCCCTGCTGGCGCGCGCGCTCTTCGCGTGCTTGGCCATGTCGCAGTACCGCGACTGGTGCAGAGGCACGCTGCAGCTGAGCGGCTGCAGCAGGGGCGTCTTCTCCTCCTGGTTGGTCTCGTTCTTGCCCTTGAGGTCAACCACGCCCGGGAAGCGCAGCGTGATCTGGGGCAGACCCGCCAGCGTCTCCTCGCGCTCCTCGTCGCCGTACACGTCCACAAACTTGGCGCGGAACTTGTCCACGTGCGCGTGCACGTCGTTGTGAAGCGTCCCGGACATCTTGAGCGTGAAGAACATCGCCAGCTGGTCCCACTCGTACGGCAGCGTTGACACCATGGCGCCGGGGTCGATGCTCGCCTGGGCCGCGCGGTCGGTCGCGCCCGGCTCGGGGCGCACGTCGGCCGCGTCCTCCTCCGGGTGCGTCACGCTGCGCTGCACCGACTCGTGGTCCGCGTGCGTGTCGTCGTCCACCGGGGGCGACTCCTCCTGCTCCGCAAAGTCGCAGTCCTCCGCCTCCATCGTCTCGTGATCGCCGTCCGCAGCGATCTCAAAGTCGTCCTCGCGCATGACGGCAGGATCGCCTTCCTGCGCCGCGGCACCCGGGTCAGCCGCGGCAGCGGTGCCCGCCTGCTCCTGCCGAAACGCCTCAAGCTCCTGCAGATACTCAGACCGGTCCTGGGACCGCGCCGGGTTGGGCTCGGCCTTGAAGGAGTCGGGCACGACCGAGTACTTGCCGCCCACGATGCCCGGCACGTTGGCCAGGTAGAGGCCCATCTCCAGAACGAGGGCCGACTGCTCGCTCGCCGTGTGCTTGTTGAAGTAGATGCCGTTGAAGGCCTCGCACTCCTTGATCGGCACGCCGCGCTCAAAGCCCTCGGGCGTGATGCACACGGGCAGCGCGCGGTTGTTGGTGAGGTGGTCGAGCCGCTTCTGGCCCAGCGAGTGGCCCACCTGCGAGTTTACCGGGCGCTCCATGTCCGCCGGCGACGCGAACGCCGGGTCCAGCCGCGACATGTCGTACACGCCCGGCTTGATCTGGTGGTACATGTGCTTCGGGTGAATCTCCATGCCCTTCTTGCCATCGTCAAAGCCGTAGCCGCCCGAGAGCATGTGCTGGTCGTCGATGTTGAAGCGGTGGCCGTTGGACACGCCCGAACTCTTGCTCTGCCACCGGAAGGTCGGGATCTTCTTGGGGATGCGGATCTTGTTCTCCACCGGCGACCACGCGATCATGAAGAGCACGTCGCGCAGTGTCTCCAGCGCCACGGAGAATTCCGCCAGCAGCGAGAAGATGCCCGAGCTCGATGCCGACCTGATCGCGCGCGCGCTGTTCGTCCAGACCGACTTCTGCTTCATCGCACCGTTCGCCACCACCTCCGTGCCGACAGCCCTGGTGAACGACGAGAGTCGCGCCCAGTTGAAGTCAAAGCTCGCCGGCCCCTTGACCTCAGTCTCGCACGGCAGCCCCTCGTACTCCCAACGGTTCAGCCCGATGCCGATCTTGGCCCCGTCTTCGTACATCACCTTGGACGCCATGCCGCAGGCGATGTTCTTGAGGAAGACCTCCTCGATGCCGTGGTCCAGCAGGTCGGCCGCGTTGGGCATGCACGCGCCCGCGGCGCGCTTGGCGCTGATGAAGGCGCCCGTGGACGTCATGCGGTGCTTCGGCTCCCTGTCCCCCTCCCCCACGCAGTCGGTGAACAGCTTCGTGAGCTGCTGGTGCGCGCCCGTGCCCTCGCGAGCGATCTTCTTTGTCAGCGCGCGATTGCTCAGCTCGCAGCGCAGCTCGCGCGTGGTAGCGAGCTCCTGCGCCGTCTCCGCGGCGCGCTGCCGCGTCATGCCATCCTTCATGATCTGCTCGGTCACAACTGGGCCGGTGTTGTTGGCCCGGCCGCGCTCGTCGGTCGTCTGGCCGAGCGGCTCCTGGTCCCGGTTGGGCCAATTGGCGGGCAGCCCCCTTCGCGGCGCCGCCGACGAAGGCGGGGGCGGGGGCGGGGGCGGGGGCGGCGCCGGCTCCGGGTCAATGCCCAGGGGCGCGCTGGAGACCGCGGGCGCGGACGCGGGCTCCTGCGCAGGCACCTGCGCCTCGCGCTCCGCGCTGAACTGCGCCCAGTCATCCTGCATGAACCGCAGCGTCTCGTCGTCCAGCACGTTGCTGCTGGCACCGCCGAGGTCCGGCTCCGGCCCGCGCCCCTGGTGTGCCGGCGCCGGCGCTGCGGGCTGCGCCTCGGGCACCGGTATCGGGCCGGGATCGCCCACAATGACGCGCCGGTCCAGCTCCGCGCCGTGCAGCTGCGCGAGCACCGTCTTCATCTGGAAGACGTGCGACGACGTCGCGGGCGAGTGGTCGAGCGAGTGCGACCAGGCGTTGAGGATCACCTCGTGATCCAAGCAGCGCTGCAGGCTGCACACCACGTCCACCAGCTGCGTGATGCAAAAGGGCGACATGTTGCCGTTCTCGTCGGGGCGCATGTCCGCAAAGTCGATGGCCGACTCGGAGATCATGAACTTCTCGAAGACGGCGCTCTCCACCGCGAAGAGCTCCAGCATCATGCGCAGCTTGATCTTCTTGCGCTTGGACGGGCGCGGCAGGTTGTACTCCAGCCACAGGATCTCGTTCCACTTGTTGCACAGCATGCTGGCGTAGGTGAGGTTGGGCTTGCACGCGGGGATGTGCTTGGTGAAGATGAGCACGTAGGCGACGAGGCAGGCGCACACGCGATACCGGTTGATCTGCGCCTTGAGCGCCTCCGAGCACGAATCCACGTCAAAGTCCACGTCGCCCGTCTCGTGGTCGTCGGTGGAGTGCACGATGTGCGCCCACGAGCGGTCCGAGAGCGCCGCCCGGTTGGTGTTGGGCTCCACGTCGGCCTTGAGCCCGAGCGGGCCGCAGTTGGTGCAGATCAGGTGCGACTCGTAGTGCAGCGAGTCGAGCACCACCGTGGTGAAGCTCTCCAGGTTGCCCTCGCCGATGGTGCGCACCGTGCGCGTGTTGAGCACGCGCTGCTCCATCGCTGCGCACGGGAAGGGGACGGTGAGTGGGTGCGTGGGCGTGTGGAGAGGGGCGCTGGAGCGGCGCACTGATGCTCTTCAAGTACTCGATGCGCTCCGAATCGTTGGAGCCAAAGTCGTTGGTGATCTCTGCGGCGGCAGGCGGGCGCTTGTCAAGGATTGTCAAGCGCGCGCGCGTGTGTGTGTGTGTGTGTGGCAAGGGGGTTGACAAACCGTCGTAGTAGACGAGCCGGCCGCAGAGGTAGTCCATGCCTGCCACGCCGCGCCGCGCGTGAGCACGCATCCGCTTGCACAAGCGTGCGCGCGCGCTTGTGCAAGCGCACCTCCATTCATTCCCGCTTTCGCGGACGACGAGCCCGACGGCTTGACCCAGCCCTCGGGCAGCAGCGCCATCATGCGCTTGGCGCGCATCGACTTGCCGCTGCCGGGCCCGCCGCAGAGGAGGAGGAAGAAGCTCACCTCCTGGAACGGCTCAAACGCGTGCATGTGCATCTCCAGCATGAGCTTGACGTCGCGCCCTGCGACGTTGATCCCACTGGAGAAGAGCGTGGTGAGGAAGTTGCGCCAGTGCCCCCAGGGCGTGACGTCGGTGGCCACGAGCGACTGCTTGTGCGCAAACGCCAGGTTGGCCGTGCCCACGAGCGCGTTGGGGTCGTCCGGGTTCACCTGCCGGCCGAGGTTGCACGCGCTCCGCTGCAGCGCGATCGCCCCCGCCTGCTTCACGACGGTCTTGAGCCCCGTGCTCGCCACGTCGTAGTAGCCGGGCGGGATGGTCTTGCGCGCCTTGGCGCTGCTGTAGGCGTGGTCCACGCGCTCCAGGCCGAGCTTTATCGCCGCGTACGTCGCCTCGGAGTGCGCCGCGCGCCGGCGGCGCTGCGCGTCCTTCACGTCGTAGACCATGTACTGCGCCTGGCTCGCGTCGTAGTCCGCGTTGCGCAGCTCCACGCGATTCTGCTTGTCCCACTCCTCCACCATCGCGTGCACCTGCTGCTGCTCCGCCGAGATGTCGCGCAGCACCTGGCGCACGGCAAGCACCGTGCACTCGCCGTGCTTCTCGGTGATGCTCTTGTCGCCGTACGCGCGCCGCTCGAGGATGGCCTCCTCCACCACGCTCTTGTCGATGCTGTCGCTGGAGAGCATCTCCGTCTCCAGCACCGCGCGCGCCAGCTTCTGCTGGTCCGGGTCCAGAGCGTCGTCAAAGCGGTGGAAGAGCAGGAGCACCGTGTCGCGGTTCTGCTCAAACGTGGTCAACCCGCGGCTCTGCGCCTTCTTGAGGATCGGGTTGTTGTCCTTGTGCTTGTCCCAAAAGATGCGCAGCAGGCAATTCCCGGGCTCCACGTTGCCGTGCATCTTGTTGGGCAGCGGCGCGTTGAAGATGTTGGTCACGCTCGTGTCGTGGCACATGTGGCACCACCCGTTGTCGACCACGTGCTGCGGCGGCGAGAAGCTGCCGTCCGCGTCGTACCAGTCGCGCGGGTTCGTGAGCGACTCGTGCAGCTCCATCGGCTTGCCGCGCGCGTCCAGGGTGCCCGCGATGGACACGTTGATGCCCGGGTGGCCCGGGTTGACGTGGCCGGGCTCGGCGAAGCGCTTGTGGTTGTGCGACACCGTCGGCCCGATCGGGTGCTGCCCGCCCCACTCGTCGCCCTCGTGCTTCACGAACTGGTGGATGACGCACCCGGGCGGCGTGTCCTTGCCGATGTCGGCGTAGTACGGCCGCCCCGGGTTGCCGTCGGTCTGGCCGCCCACGCTCTGCATGAACTTGAGGTAGTCCTGGTTGGAGCAGATGCGCTTGTACTGCGTCGCCGCCGTGGCCTCCAGGTTGTCGTCGGTGATCTGCGTGCGCTGCAGCTTGTTCTGCCGCTCCATCTTGCTCGTGCGGTCCTTCTCGGGCATGCCGTTCATCTGGCCCGACTTCTTGATCAGCGCGTTCTCCTCCATCACCTTGTGCACCAGCTCGTCCAGCGAGAAGCCCTTGTCGAAGATCAGCATCAGGATCTTGAAGCCCACGTATTTGCCCTCCGGGTCGTGCATCGCGATGTGCACAAAGGAAAACATCATGGCCGTCTCCATCGACTCGGCCAGGTTGGGAGAGCTGCCATTGGGGCAGTAGGTGTACGTCTTCACCTTGCCGTCGAGCTTCTTGCGCTCCTTGGAGAACTCCTCCGGGTCCTTCTTCTTGGCCCAGGCGAGCTCCGAGTGGTTGGGAGACGCCACGTACCCCTTGGCCATGCCGACGCTGAGCAACCCCATGAGCGCGCACGTGGCCACCGTGCGCGCGCGCGCCACCGGGTCCGTCTGCGCCGTCATGTCCGAGATGCGCTCGGCGTCCGACGCCTGCTGCCACGCGCCCACGAAGCCCAGGTCGATCACGCGCGCCGGCCGGCACTTGACGCCGGGCGGGAACGGCCCCGAGCTCGTGAAGGGCACCCAGTAGCCCGTCTGGCCCGTGGTGAACGAGGGCGCCTTCGGTTGGATGCCGGCGCCCATGATCATGGGCTCCCACCCCGGCACGTCCTCAAGCGTCTGGTGCAGCCGCTGCGCGGCCGTGGAGGCGTTGGAGGCGGCGTCGTTGACCTGGGCGGTGGCGCCGGCCTGCCCGGCCGCGCGCGGCAGGAACACCCCGGGACGGGCGGGCCCCGCGGGCGCCGGCGCGGCCGCCGCCGGCCGGCCGCCGCCGCCGCCGCCGGCGAAGGCCGCCTGCACGTCGTCGTCGTCGTCGCTCGACTCCCCGTAGTCGGGCTGCGCGCGACCCTGGTTGCGCTGCGGCCGGCCCCGCTGCTCGTTGGCGGCCTCGTCCACGTCGTCCAACCAGTCCGGATCCTGGTCCTGGTCCTGGTCCTGGTCCTGCTGCTGCTGCTGCTGCTGCGCCGCCTGCGCCGCCTGCGCATCCTGCTCCGCCTGGATGCGCTCCAGCTCCATCTCCCGCTCCGCATCCAGGTCAAAGTCCTCGTCCTCCATGGTCAGGCGCCCGCTCCCGAGATGCGGCGAAGACGACCAACACCTTAGCGGCGTCGACAAACCACCGACCTTGCTTGTTCAGAAGTTGCAAAATTCCTAATTTGTGTCGACCGGTCGCCGTGTGTCAACTGGGACGCTTGGGGGGTGGGGTGGGGTGGGGGGGGTGTGGGGGGGCGGGGCGGTGCCAACCGCCCCTTGAGGGGTTCTGTTTGCGCGTGTCGGAATAAGTCGCGCCCGGCACGCGTCAGGGTGAGGAGGAGGCCAGCCGCCGCGATGCCCGCCGCCATTGACAG